>Ga0247758_1001349_pt1 | contig 18757 bp, 5 predicted proteins | sample UWRJL156409C4_FD_180950 | JGI IMG/M metagenome (GOLD analysis project Ga0247758, IMG submission 180950) | Plant litter microbial communities from Arlington Agricultural Research Station in Wisconsin, United States - UWRJ-L156-409C-4 | ecosystem: Environmental > Terrestrial > Plant litter >...
GGACCGTATCACGGCCCGCGTGACCAACGCCAACACTCATTCGACCTCATCGAGCAGGATTTGATAATGGAAACCGAGATACCCTCCCATCGACCAATGAGGAACCTGCCGCAGCTGCCACTCGGGATGTGGTCTCTGACGGTATCTCAGCTCCGATAAGTTATCACAGCCACTGCATGGCAATCACCCGCAGCGATGTCGAGGCCCAAGCCAGGCTGCATTCGATCTGCAGCGGAAGGGCGCCCGAGCTCCGCACGCGGTGGATTACCCCGGATTCCCCCTTCCGACATCGTTCGAGGTGCCGCTGCCGGGTCTGGGCCGTCCAGTCAAAATAGGGGTCAAGCGTCGGATCCCCGCACAGGCTATTGAAGCGGCTATGCTTGAGCCCGGGCCGGTAACGGAGATAAACGGGAGGGACACTGAGCGTACCGAGGCGAACTCACATCCGCCCGACATGGACTAGATGTTCCGTTTGGGTATCAGCCAAGCTCGTCTTTTGCTAGCGGTCGCTGTGGTGCTGCCTGCGATTTATGATGGGTCGCTTCTTGGTCGCAGCTGTGGTCTGATAATCCGTAGCTAGCTGCCTAAACTCTCGGCTAGCATGAACCTCCGACCACTGCGATGCACCAGCGCAATCAGTTGTGAAAGCTCACTCTGGGGCACATCATGCATCTCCGCGAAGAAGCCCACGCGGGCGTGGACTAACGGTTGACCGGTACATCTGAACCCGTCATTGAGCTCAGACAAGGATGAGATCGGCCGTCATACAATCCTCAGCTACAGCTTCGCCGTGCATGATCCCATGGACGTAAGCTGCACCCAAAAACTCGGAACGTGTTTCTCCTGGGCCTGTTGATGTCCCTTTCCCTCGACGTATAATGGCGGGTGTGCTCATACCGGCCAGCACCCATACCTCATCTCCAAGTTTCAAGTCTTCTGGCCCGACGCCAAGGAGTCCTGTGTCCGTTCGAAACACACGTCTGTCCCTCATAACGTAGTTTGCTGCGCCTCGATAATTCCCATACGGACCCGGACCGTTGTAGATTGCAGCTTGAAGCTCCGGCTGGTCGGTGAACATCGACAGCGTCTTGGTGAGCGCGACAGCCAAGAACGCAGAACAGGCAGGCTCTTGTTCAATTAGTCGCCACATATGTCGCCTCGGTTTCAAGAAGGGGTTGGTCTTGTGCATCATCAACTTGGCATTGTCGACTGCGCGGAACAACCAAGATGAGTTACGACGTATGTCTTCCCGAAAGTCCGTCTCAGTGGCGGCGATACAGCCGGCTGGATGGTGAATAAACTCCGATGCTAACTCTGTGATCTCCTCACCAATTTCGGTGACCCCGTCAAAAGAACTAGCAATGCAAGTTCTGGCAACAACTTCAGCGCGACTTGTAGCCCCTGGCTGTCTGATGATTCGGATTCTATGGTCAGCAATACCGTGACGTAAGAGGACCCGAAAGATGACGCGAGTCGTATATAGCTATGGCACTTACCTTGATGCTTTTGCTGGCTGAAGTTGAGGAGGCGAGGGAAGGCCATTGGCTACTCCGTAGATTCCATTATGCATACCGTCGCCCCGGCGACTCCCACCGTAGTGCCCGGTCCTTGTCAACAATTTTGCCCACACAAAACCCTCGCACGGGCAGAGCAAAATAGCCGGCATAGGTTTGTGGGGTGTGTGGGAAGGGGGGCTTCCCAAGGCCGGATGAGGCACAGAATGCAGAGACCGTTAGGCGAGCCGGTGTCTGGCCAACAGTGTAATCAGGCACCCAGGATGGTAAGTTCTCGACTGATCGCTCCAAATTAGTTTCGCGGCACTCAAGTATTTTCAGGTTTCTCTGTGCTCTGAGAATATTGCGAGTGGTCATCGTGTAGATGAAGTTCGTTGAGTCGTCGTAACTTATCTCCACGAGCGGAATCGAACGACATTCGTTCTCACGAATGACGTTGTTGAGGTGTGACTTAGCATGTACTATTCCCAAGAGTGCAAAGACATTGTCCCGCGGATCAGACGCTCCAGCGCCTCGAGCAGTCTGTAGTAGGCTCGTCGCATACCGAGCGATTTCTGACCAAAGGACTAGAAGCTGGCGCTCTCGGGGAGCATCTTGAAACAGCCAGTTCACCACCCTAAAATCGACACCATGAATTTCCCTTCCCTTCTTCGGAACTGAGCGGTTGCCGCCTTGGCCTGGGCCAGACTGAGCCAGACTGAGCAAGGGGGTCACAGTTCTGGGCTGCCTCGGCTACAGTTGCCACGGGTCTAAAATGGCGGTGGAGTTACGAGGACCCAATTTTGGGACCTTCATCACCACCACTTAGCTACGTTTTCCTTCACTCTAACTATAGGAGAAGAAAACACCTGCAATTCTAACACGTCGATAAATCGTATATATTATATCTGGATTCTAAAGTGTTGCTCTTGACCTTTTCCAGTGTCTCCAAACCCGTTGTGCCCAAGCCGAGTTATCCATTTTTCTGAACAACTTATCATGATAGACACTTCCTTTACCAAGCGTAATGATGACCAGATAGTGCGGTATGTATCACCACAGTTTAATGTTACGGCTCGAGATTGCTAAAGGAGGAAAACGTCTGTTATAGAAGTTACTACCATGTAAGCTTATAAGTGTCAGAAAGAAAGGGGTTCTGGGGCCCCGGGCATCTAGTCAGCAGAGCTAACTGGATGCCTGGCACCGCCAGAACGCCAGTAAACCTGAGCCACCACGGTAACGAAGGCTGAGCCTTGCAAATAGATATAAGAGAAAGGGGGTTTGGCTGTAAGCCAAAACCAACACAAGCAATTCAATCAAGCAGTTGCAACCCCATCAATTTACAAGAGTGCAGTGTTTCTAACACAGTACAATGTAAGCTGCATTGGATAAAGTGCAGACTAAACTCGTTACGTAGCTGGCTGTAGCCGCAATGCTCTCTACTAGCTTAGATACCCAGGCTCCCTGAACCTCCTTTTTCTGATATATACTGTAACGCAAGGGCGTCAGGGGTAGGTGTAATAGAAGAGGGCTCACAGAACAGAATAGTCAGTAGTGTAAGGTAGGTGTGTGTGTGTAGTTCAACTGGAACGTGGCCTTCCTCTGTTCAGAGGGAAGGCCACCGGCCTTTTATAAATAGTGGTCTTTGTTCTCGTTGTTCAAAGACCGTACGCTTGGAACAAGGATACTGGTCTGGCGCTTCGCGCCATCCTTCCAGGGCTATTCATAGGGTGATCACAGGCCTTTTATTACATAGCAACCGTCAAAGCAATCTTATAATTCCAAAGTTACATTGTAATCAAACCCCGTTCCCCCCCGAAAGCTTCCCACGACGTTGTAATCTGTAATATGTCGCTTTTCCTCCAAGTGGCCCACTCAGCTGTTGGCGCCCCGGGATCTATCGAAACTGGAACCGCTGCTGCCGAAACTAAAACTGCTACTGCTGCCAAATCCGGTTGTCTTAGTATTAGTAGCAGTGGCAGTTGTACCAAAACCATGAGTACTGGAACCGAAACCGCCGCTGCTGCCGGATCCAGCAGTATTAGAACCGAAACCGCCGCCGCTGCCAAATAAAGCAGTACTGGAACCGAAACCGCCGCCGCTGCCGGATCCAGCAGTATTAGAACCGAAACCGCCGCAGCTGCCAAATAAAGCAGTACTGGAACCGAAACCGCTACTGCTGCCAAATCCAAACCCAGTAGAAGTGGCAGTAGTAGGCTTTACACCGAAACCACCACCACCGAATCCTCCAAATGTGCTAGTACTGGTGCTAGCGGCAGGCTTTGCGCCAAACAGGTTGCCAATATAGGTAGTGGTAGTATTTGAGCTGAAACCGCTGCTGCTGAACCCTCCAGCATTGGTAAACCAGGGTGATGCCTTGATAGTGCCAAATCCAGTGTTTGTTTGAGCGCTCGACCCGAGACCAGCATTTCCTTGCTTGCGGCCGTGGTTGTAGTCATCCAATCTGAGCTCCTCACCAGACCAACCTCTATACGCTTCTGTGCAAAGGATGTTTTGGAAACAATCAAATTGGCCATTGCTTGAATAGGGGATGCTCTCAGTGAAAGGAGTAAACGGAAGGCTGGTTGCACCAGGAGGGAGGCCACCGGTAGTTGCATTATCTTTGGCGCCAAATATAGCCCCTGCCGTTCCGGTGCCGCCGAAAAGGCCGCCAGAAGCGCTACGGCCAGTGGTATTGCCGGTGGTCGCATTGGCCTCTTCCTGTAACTTGGGGGTCGGTTTGGGCTCGGCAGGCTGCTCCCCAACCTGGGGCTCTTCTATCGCAGCACAACTCTTCTCCACTTTTCCGTTCTTGATGTCCTTGACAGTATCAACAAAGTTTAGATCAGGCTTAGCCTGCCTCACAGGGTCATTTACCCTAATCTCTTCCAAGGCTGCTAAGATGTTTATTTTGTCCTTCTCAGTCTCCCCAGCCGTTTCGGATCCCCCTCGCCCGTTATTTTTTATCCGGGGGGAGTTGATTGCCGGCGTTGGTTTTTCTGGTATGATAGGGGCATAGTTAACGGCGAGAGCTTCGACCATCTCGCGATAGACCTCCAAGGCGCCCCTAAGGAGAGTCTCTGCGGTGGAGACACTGCCTTCCTGCTCACCCTCGGACGGATCACGTATCTCGGGCTTTGCCGGTGCTGTGGAGCCCTCGAATGCGGTCTTGACGATGGCCTTCATATAGGTAGGAAACCAGGTGTCTTTGTTGGACGATGAAGGGTAGATCTCATCGATGGTGTCGATGATTGTAAAGGCTTCTAGGTCCTTGCTGAGGAGGGAAATCTGCTCCTTGGCTAGCGCCTCCAGGCCATCAAGCTCATACTTGCGGGCGGTAGCGTAAACCTCAAGGCTTATCTTCAGCTTAGCGATTGTCTCCTCGCGGCCAGTTGTAGGGCCTAGCCATTCCAGCACCTGGTAGGTGTTGGTATGTAGGTAGTGTATGAGAGTGTGGCCTGCGCTCCGCGAGATGCTCTTTAGGGAGAGAGACTGGGAACTTGTTGTACAGTGGGGGCGGGGAGATAAAGGGATGAGAAGGGCTAGTTTCGGGTTTCGTTGGAGGAGCGACTGCTCGACGCTGAGGTGGCTGCCCCCTTTAAATAGGAAACTAACTAGGGGCACCGAACCGAAGGGACTGGGTACAGTGCATCTGTTAGTTTAAGCTCCTCTAATAATCGCTGCTTTATATTCGCTTACGATTCAGCGAAGCAATCATCCTCCATTTTTCTAGGACTCCGTCCTAAACTGCCATCAAAATCTTCTGTGGGTTTCATTCTGCCTGAAATCATCTGGTTTAGGGGAGCGGATGACTAGTAAATTCTGCTGGGGTTTTAGTCGGGGACAACAGTAGGTGCCTTAGGTAAGACGTGTATTCCTGCGACACGGATTGCAATGCAGGGGTTGGAACGCAAAATTGGGGTTCAGATTCAAGCAATAAATGCCTATGATCCCGAAGGCCTTGGCTGTAAAGGGAGAACAGGAGGAAATTCCTCACTGGGCCTCCTTCAGACCTGGAGAATCTACGTGGTCCGAGCTTTCTGGCTTGGCCAATTCTGGGATGGCTTCGGCGCTTGTGTGGCCTTGATTTGAACCAAAGACCTCTTGCCACGATGTGGCGATGTGTCAGATTACCCACGTCAATCCGAGCCACAGGGCTTGGCGCCAACATATCTGATCGTGGCGGTAAGGGCCAAGACAGAGATTTCCAGTGGAATCTGGCAAGCCAGAAAAAATCAGACAGAACACAATACAGTTAATTGAACCTATTAATCGTGAGGGTGATACAATCCAACATGATGCCCCACAGGCGTGGGCGGGCTCAATAGACTATTCTACCTGGCCAGCTGTGTGTGCGTGTGAAGGGTTAGGGAGTGTCTCAGCTTAAGGGTAGGATTTTGTCACACGGTTGATCTCAGGATCAGGGTCCATTGGACCCTAGGAGCCGTTCGTTTCCGTTGGAAGCCGAGAGGACGCCACGCGCGAAGCGCGGAGTGGGCTAAAAGAGCTATCTAAATACCGAGGTCCTCATGAACCGAGGTTCTATGGCATTCCATATCCTGCCTGTTTGTGACGACCCTGCAAGCCGTCACCTGGGCCGGGGCGGCCCGACGAATCCCCCGCAGAAGGAACAGTGCGGGAAGACGGTGCACACCGTTTAGGCGCACTGGGCCAGGGGTGCAAAGACCCGAAGCCCCTACGACTAATGAGGTGCTGCTCGTAACGTGCCGAGTGCTTACATCGCGAGCAGGAGAAACCTTACGAGCAAAGACGCTCGCGCGGTGTAAAGTGCTCGCACGACGAGCACTTGTGACATTATAAGTAAGGTACGAAGTACCTCCCAGTTAGTTAATATAGATAGCTATGGTTGTGCCCACAACCACTGTGAGGGACTTTAGTTCCTTATATTAATATTTAATTATTTATTTATATCTTACTGTTCAGATTTACCTTTACGTATTATAATAATAGTAACCTACAGTAACATTAAACCCCCCATCTAAGAGTGTTAGCTTAATAAGCCATTTTTAAAACGCCCTTACTTATTAACGTCTTATTATATATTCTGTCTTAACCTGCACTAGTCCTTTTAAGGCCTGTGTTAGGTATAAGTTATAATATGATATTAACGTTTTAGTTCTGAACGCTGTTTGTTAAATTCCTAGACATTACCCCTCTTCTGTTAATATGTTAACCTCTAGAAAAGGTAAGGAGATTAAGGGGGTGTAAGCTTAACCTTAACTCCCCACTATTAATAAGTTAGTTATACGCCTTAAAGACTTAAACTTTAATTAGTAGGGACTGGTTAAAGAATTTAATAAGGCCTTCCCCGGAGATATTAAGAGCTGTATTAGTCTTATTAAAAAACTCCAGGCCTAACTTAACGCTATTAAACTGGAGAATAACGACCTTAAAGGTTTATAAAAGAAATGAGTGAAACTCCCCTTACTATTACGTTTTAAGGGAGACTTTACATAGTTAGAGTCCTGGATAGCTTAGTTTTAAAGTTATATCACTTATTACAATAAGTAGTTCTTTAAAGAAGAAGGAAAGGTTAGGTTTACCGGAGCCCTATTAGATGGAGTAGCTATTTGTTAGTATAAACCTTATATAAAGATAATTAATAACCTTTTTATAAATAGAGTATAAAAGGAAGCCTTTAAGACTTAAGCTCTTTTTAATAACTTTAATGTTTTTATTAACTAACTTTAGATTAAGTTTAAAAAATTAAACACCCTTAAACGGGCTAAATAGTAACTTATAACCTTAAGACAGACGTCTTTAATCCTTAAGTTCTCCACACACTTTAAATTAGAAGTAGTAAAGATTAAACTTAATTAAGAGGCTTTAATAATACTGTTTTAAAGTGGTTTAAAGGAACACGTTACTGGAGATCTTTATTAAGAAGACTGACTAGACCGCTTATAAGAACTAGTTAAGATAGTTATTAAGGTTAATAACTAGTATTATAATTACTATTATTAAAAGAACTTCTAGAAAGAACGGACCCCTTATTAGCTAAGTAAGCTTAAAAAGGGAAACTAGTTAACTATAATAGGTTATTACCTTAGGTTAATAGATATTAATATAATAAACCGTTAAAATTAACCTAACTGTGATAAACCTTAATAATAATAGTAATAAAAGCAGTTTAAGGACCTATCTTAAATCTAGTGTTTTAACTGTAATAAGAAAGGTTATATAGTGTGGTAATACCTGTTATTAAAGTAAGTTAGTTAGAAACCTGTCTTAAAAGGAGGAAAGCACGTTAGGTTTAATTTAAGAGATATCTATGTTAAGATAGTAGGAAACGAAAAGGACTGTATTTAGATAGATAAGTGCGACTTAGGAGATAAGGTAAAAGAGGAAGAACCTTAAGACATAGTATACCTAGTTTTTAAGGGTGTCTTAGAAAAGTCAGTTATAGAGGTGTAGGTAGTAGAAAACCGACTTTAAGGTAGAAACTTAAAACCACTAAAGGTGTAGGTTATAAAAGACTGACTTTAAGAAAAGATGTTCTGGTTAGCTGTTACAGGCTTTAAAAACCTTACCTTATAAGCTTAGGAATTAAGGAAGTCTAGGAAGGACCTTAACTTAGAAATTACTAGGATGGTGGAAGGAGTTGAAGAATTAACCTTTTAGGCTACCTAAACGGTGAAGTAAGCCTTAAAAGGTGAAAAAGAGTAAGTTAAGAGAATTAAACTGGAGAAATGGAAGTTCTTCTTAATAGTGCCCTTTAAGACTCTTAAACACTTTAAATATATTAAGTAGATTAGTACCCTTACCTCCCTAGAAGAAGGATAGCTTAAATGGCTACTTTGTATTAAGGCCGGTGTGCCTTAGATTAGAACCCTAAAGGTCCCTTAAGAAGGTATAAAGTAAGTATATTAGTAAAGGGTTTAGGAGTTAAAGGAGAAATATTAAAAGTTAGTGGATAAAGTAGAAGACTTATAAGTTAAAGGTCTTACTGTAATGTTTAAGGATAAAGTAGTAAAAGTTAAGTTATAACTTTATAATAAAGTTTACTTTACTAATTAACTTAAACACTAACTTGTTAAAAAAGGCCACTTTATGGAAGAATAAGCCAGGTTATTACTGCCTGAGTTTTAAGAAGAGGTTTGGGAGAAATAACGTATATAGAGGTAAGTGGAAGAAGAGAAAGAATAAAGCGTTACTTCCCCCGTCCTGTACTTTATAATTATAGCATCTGTAGTTAACGTCGACCACCCTAATTATAAAGATATACTGTAGATTGATTACGTGTACGATAATTACGCTTTTAACTAGTATTACGGACTTAAGGCCCTTTATAACTATTTCCTTAACGTATGGAAATAAGACTATACTGTTATAAGGGTAAAATTAGAACCAGCTTACTACTAAGTCTCCTACTCCCTAATAAGAGAGTCTAGTAGTAAGTGGAAGGTTACTATAGTTAACCAGGCCCCCACTATATGCTAGTAAAGAGGGGTACTTAATAACTGCTTAGTTATAACGTGCTTATTATATCTTAACGGAAAAGTTAAAGAATGGTAGAAGTGGGAAGATTATTAACGGATTTAAGAGTAAAAAGACATTACTGTAATCTAAGCCTGTAGAGCGTATTATTAACTTATTAAGGACTTTAGGAATATTATACTGTTTAAAGTTAACTGGACGTTAAGGTGTGAAAACTTAGGAAAGGTTAATTACCAGGTTTATTAAAGCTGCCTGTTTTTTTAAAAGGAATTGGGAAAAGGCTGTGGGCCCTTTAAAAGGGCTGGAAATTAGTAGTTTATTAACTAGTAAAAACCTTAAGGAGAAGAAGAGGCACTTAAAGGTTAGGTTAGATAAGACTTTAAGGATAAATGATTACTATAATTTAGATGTTAAAAGAGTATAAGTATTATTCTGTTAGCGTTAACGTAATAGATGGAAAAGGGAGGTTATTTAAAGTAAAAGCAGTAATTAATAACGGGAGTGCTTCTAACCTGGTGCACCTCTTACTAGTTAATTAAAGGAAACTCCTTAATAAAGAGTATAAAGAGGCTATTCTTATTTAGAACAGAGAAGGAGGCCTATACCAGTATAATAACAGTAAAGTTACCCACTATTTACCACTCCTAATTAAAGTAAATAGGGACGAATAATAAGTAGACTTTAACGTTATATTAGTTATAGGGTATAACATAATCCTAAGTCTACCTTAGCTGGAAAAGTATAACCCTATAATTAACTGGAGGAGTAACTACCTTACCTTTAACAAGTCCCCTAGCTGTGATTACTATTTAAAGAAAGTTAAGAAGGTACTAAACTGCTTTAAAGCTATATAAAGTATTTAAAAACACATTAAGCCTTTAAAACCTAATATGGTTTAGGTTAGGTTTATTAAAATGGTTAAAGGATTAAAAGGTCTACCGCATTACCTAAATAATAATTTAAAAGGTAAAGAGAAGTTAAAGACTAATCTATAGATAAGTGAAGAAATTAACTTATTTAAGGTACCTGTTAAATATAGGAAGTTTACCCTGTTTTAAAAAAAGATACTGTAATTATTAGACTACAGACCTTAAGATTATAAAATTAAGTTAAAGCCGGGAGTAAAGCTCTGTAACTTCCAGCCGTACTATTTAAACCCCTAACAGGCTAAGGCTTTAAGGGAGTATATTAATAAAAACCTGAAGAACAGGTTTATTATAAAGTCCCAGTCCCCAGTAGGGTACTTAATACTGTTTGTCTTAAAAAAGGAAGATAATAAGTTACGTATAGTTATTAATTACTAAACGTTAAACAAGGATACGATTAAGAATCGCTATTTATTATTATTTATTACGGAAATGCGAGAACAGATTATTAAGGTAAACTGGTTTTCCAGTTTTAATTTCCCTATGGGATTTAACTACGTTAAAGTGAAGGAAGAGGATAAATATAAAACAGCTTTTTAAACTTATAATAAGTATTATTAATACCGTGTTATACTAATGGGATTAATAAACACCCCTATAACCTTTTAAGGCCTTATTAACAGTGTTCTCCGCCTATTCCTTAATAAGTTTATCTTTATATATTTAGATAACGTTTTAATCTATTTTGAAACTTTAAAAGAATATTAAAAGCATATATAACAGGTTTTAACAGCTTTTAAAAAAGTGAAGCTGATAGTGAACTTAAAGAAGAGCCACTTCCACGTTTAGGAATTAAACTATTTAAGGTTTAAAATAACCTTTAGAAAGCTTAAAATGTAATTAGAGAAGATAAAGGTAATTAAGGATTAGCCCACTTTAAAGAATTAGAAAGAGTTATAAGCCTTTATTAACTTTATGAACTTTTACTAGTGTTTTATTAGGTACTTTATGAAGATTATAAGATTACTTTATAAATTTACAGGTGAAGGAAAGCTATTTAAGTGGATTTGAAGATAGTAGAAGGCGTTTAAGGACCTTAAACACGCCTTTATTACAGCGTTAGTCTTAACCCTCCCTAATTTCTTAAAGCCCTTTTAAGTTAAGATAGACTTATTAGAATTTATAATTAGTAGAGAACTTAGTTAAGTTTAAGATAATGGGAAATGCTACCTAGTTACCTTTTTATTAAAAGGAATCCACAGGCCAGCCTTGCGATACCTAATTTATAATAAGGAATTAATAGCGATTATTTAATGCTTTATTAAGTGGGCACTGTACTTAAGCGGTACGGAAGAACTAGTTTAGGTCTTTTTAAATTATAATAACTTCCAGTACTTCTTAATTAAGGAACTTAATTTACAGTAAGTATAATAGGTAAAGTTAATAGCCCTGTTCCACTTCCAGATCTATTATGTTAAAGGAAAAGATAATAAGTAAGCTAATACCTTTAGCTGGAGACAGGATTATAAGGATATTAATCTAGTCTTAGTCCTTATTATTATATTTAATAAAGTAAGGAACAGCACGTTAAAACACACGTTATAAATGTCAGATAATTAGATATTAAAATAAACTATTAACATCTATATAAACTTATAAATAAAGTATAATATCTATTAGTAATAACAGGACTTTTAAGTAAGAAGGTTAGTAGAAGATATCTGTAAGCATAAGTGCCCTTTAAAAGATTTCTTAAGGCACGTGTAAAACTGTAGGAGGGAGTGTTTAAAGTATCTAAATTATAACGAAACTGGTTATTAGCTAAAATAGCTATTAAAAGGTGTAAACGGCGTGTTTAAATTAAAAGTAAGGCTTTAGTATTAAGAGAAATTATACATTTATAACCTAGATAAACGGAAAGAGTATATTTAGCAGATTTATAAGTCTTGACTTAAAGGATATATAAGCTAAGTTAAGACCCTTATATAAGCCTAATAAATATACGCCTTCCTGGAAATAAAGAAGTTAGTTAAGGAAGTGGTTAATAACTGCGACATCTGTTATAAGAAGTAAAACTAATATTATAAGCCTTACAGACTTTTTAAACCACTTCCTATATTATAAGCATTATAGAGTTTAATCTTACTTAACTTTATTACTGGGATTTTAAAGTTTAAAGACCTTATTATAAGAGTTATATATAACTAGATCCTTATAATAGTTAACAGATTAATAAAATAAGCTTACTTTTTACTAACCTTAAAGGATATAACAGTGGAGTAACTCGCTTATATCTTTAAAAAAGAGGTAGTTTTATAACACTTTTAGTTAGATAATATCGTTACGGATTAAAATAAGCTAATTATATTAAAGTTTTAATAAGGACTGATATAAAGAATAGGTATAAAGAGTAAGCTTTTAACAGCATTCTACTTATAAACAGATAGTTAAACGGAATAAGTTAATTAGATATTTATAATGTATCTTTAAGTGTATATTAACTTTAAATAAGATAATTAGTTTAAGCTGTTACTAATAGTATAGATAGCTTATAATATAACATTAGTTAAGTTAATAGGTATATTACTGTTTTTTACTAATTACAGTAAGGAGCTTAAGCTCTATTAAGGCCTACCTACCAGCACCCCCTAAGCTGTAATCCGCGTAGATTAAATGTAAGAATTATATAACTACTTATAAGCTGAACTTAAGTTCACACGTGAACAAATAAAGAAGTTTACTAATAAATATTAAATTAAGTAATTAATACTTAAAGAAGGACTTTATTATAATAGTGAACAAGTTAAGAGACTGATTTTTTAAGAGGGGGATTACATTTACCTTTTTTTATAAAACCTACATTTAAAACGACCTAATAAGAAACTTAACTTTAAAAGGTATAGACTGTTCTAAATTAAGAAAAAGGTTACTACCTTTAATTATAAATTAGACTTACCTATTAATATAAAGGTGTAGATTAAGGTTTTTCACATCTCACTTTTAGAACCTGCCTTGAAGGGGGTTCCTTTAGAAAAGAAGATCGAGATCGACGCTAATAAGGACAAGTACGACGTTAAGGAAGTTATGGATTTACAGAAAGGAAAGAACACGTTTAAATATCTTATTAAATAGTTAGATTATAGCCTTAAAGGTAACTTATAAGAGTTAGTTAAAAATTTTAAGTACTTAAACTTAATTACAGAGTTTTATTAAAAGAATCTAAACTAATTAAAGTTAATAATAAGAATTAAAAATAAAATAAAATCTGATATTTAAATTATTATATTAAAGAGTAAGACTATTATAGGATTTAAAGCTTGAGAAACGGCAGGAAACTCCTTAATAGGTATAGAAGGACATTTATTAGAACCTTTAGCTATGGGTTATAAGGACCTTAAACCTAGTAAGGAGGCTAGGCTTTTAGAGCCCTTAGAAAGCTTTACATGAAAAATAAGTGCTATTAAAAAGGAAGTTAATAAAAGAAAAAGAAAAAATAAAAGACCTTTATAGGACTTATACCTATAGGCCCCTAATAAAGGAAGTTATAAACCCAGTTATAAAGCGATTACTTATTATAAAGACCCTATTAGAAAGTTCCCTTAATTAAAAGACTCCATATCTTTAAGAGGAGCGTTCAGCTTAGCCTCTTTACTCTCTTAAAACTTTAATAACTCTGCTTTATAATTAAACGCTTTTACAGCCTGGTCCTTAAGGTAGGACTGCTGCTTATAAAGGTGCGCTAGGTGTACTGACGCCTTTTAAAGCTTAGTAATAACCTTGTGGAGTTGTTAAGTAGTGGACTTAACTTATAAATTAAAGTTCTGCTTTTTAATAAGAAGAGCTTTTAATTTTACTTTATTAATATTAAAAGCGTTATATTAAAAAGGTTAATGCCTTTTTAAATAGTGGTTATAACTGTCAGACCGGTTTAAAACCTGACAGATAAGTAAAGGGTTGGCAGATTTATAAAAAGAATAAGAGGACATTTCACCATTAAATATGTGTATGTAGGCTGTAAGGTTTAAACGGCAGTTAATGTTTCTACCCTATTCCCGTTTTAAGATCTAAAAGCCGGACATTTATTATATAGTGAAATGGTGAAAGGAGAAGCTTACCTTTTAAGTTCTTTATAAGAAAAGAACGTTAAAGAGGGGGAATTATGTGACGACCCTGTAAGCCGTTACCTAGGTTAGAGCAGCTTAATAAATCCCCTATAGAAGGAACAGTGTAGAAAGACGGTATATACCGTTTAGGCGCACTGGGCTAGGGGTGTAAAGACTTAAAGCCTTTACGACTAATGAGGTGCTGCTTGTAATGTGCCGAGTGCTTACATTACGAGTAGGAGAAACCTTACAAGTAAAGATGCTTATATGGTGTAAAGTGCTTACATGATAAGCACTTACAATATTATAAGTAAGGTATAAAGTACCTTTTAATTAGTTAGTATAGATAGCTATAGTTATGCTTATAATTACCGTGAGGGACTCTGGTTCCTTACGTTAGTATTTAATTATTTATTTGTGTCTTACTGTTTAGACTCACCTTTGTGTATTATAGTGATAGCAACTTACAGTGACATTAAACCCCCTGTCTAGGAGTGCTAGCTTAATAAGCCGTCTTCAGAACGCCCTTACCTGTTAGCGTCCTGCTATACGTTCTGTCTTAACCTGCGCTAGTCCTCTCGAGGCCTGTGTCAGGTGCAGGTCGTAATACTGTTGTGGCCAGTGGGCGCTTGCCAACACGAAGGGCGCTTTGCTAGCGTACCTTCGTGACCAATTGGTGGTGATGGCTTCGTTGGTTAGTGTGTGGTGCGGAGTAGGCTCCACATGGACTCGTTGGGATTTCCGACGAGTCTAGGTGGGACCGCGCCGTGGGATGCGGCCAACCTGGTGTGACAGGGGTATAACCCTAACCCTTGTAGGGTGTTGGGTGTTTAACGTGTGACAGCTAGTAGAAGTGATGACTCCACAACCGATCGACCCCCTGCCGATTATGAATTGCACGTGCACCTCCTCTTTATAACTATGTCATAAAATATCCATTTCTATAGTAATTTATATAGTATAAAATGCCTTCTACATCTCCTTAGCCTTGCGGAGCCTCTGTATACTATAAATTATCTCCTGGCGCGCTTATTTTATTACAGGCGTAGGATCTTCCACTTTAGTTACGCAATGGCGCTTTAAGGGCCTCCTTAAGGCTTTCTTAGCCTTAATAATATCCTTAATCCTTACAAACTTATCATTTAAAGGCTCTGTTACGCGTGTATCCTCCTTTAAACGCTAGTTTTCGGCCTCTAATAGGGCGTTCTTTACGTTACTCTAATCTAACGCCTTCCCTGCCTTAAGTAATAGACTCCTAACAGTACAATTAGTAAGGCTTACATATCTCCTTGTCAGAAAGAAAGGGGTCCTGGCCAGAGGCCAGAACTGTCAGAAAGAAGAGTCTGGAAACTACCAGAATAATAGATTTGTAACTATTACCACAGACGCGCATTTGTAGCCGCGCGGCTTTGCTATAAGGCTTGCCACTATTTACAGCTATAAGGAAGGTCCTCTGGCTGAGCCAGAGAGCCGAACAAGCAATAAAATCACGGAGTTGCAACCCTTACAATTCCACAGAATCTAGAGTGCCGCGCTTCTAACAGGACTATTTTTAGGCCCTTTGGCTAAAATTGCACCTTCTCGGAAAGCTGTGCTATTTAATGGGCAAATATTAGCCAAAGCTGAGCCGGGGCTGATCTGGACTGATTAAACGTGACGAAGAGGCACGTGACTATGAGTATGGGTAGTTGTCGATTTTAGGGTCGTGAAACAATTAAGTCTCTATAAAATCAAGATGAAGGGGCATCCTGAAAAATTGATATACTGTTGCTAGGTTTAACATTCGTGCGCTTCTGTTGTAAACTTTGTCGTCGGAAAGGAATTGCTTAAACACTATCGCTTCTCCTTTGTTTTGGACGAGCGCCATAACAGACTCCTTGCTGAGATAGTGTTGCCATCCTGCATACAGAATAAAAAAGGAAGTGGTAACGTATATGATAAGCGAGTGCCCCACACCCCACCTAAAACAACACCTTCTACATCTAACACCAGTTTTCTTTACTATTTAACATGCTGTTACCTTTAAAAGAAGCTAGGCTAATATTGGCTATCCAGGCTCTCGAAAAAGATACGAATCTTAGTGTTCAAGGCGCTACTAAGATTTATAAAATCAACCCCAAGACTTTTAAGCGCCGATGTGCCGGCTAACCTTCACGATGCGATATTCCAGCTAACTTACGTAAACTTACAGATTTAGAAGAGCAAACGATTGTACGATATATAATTGAGCTCTATACACACGCATTTTATCCTTAGCTTTATTACGTAGAAGATATAGCTAACTGATTATTACGTGAATATAACGCGCCCCCTGTTAGTAAACGCTGGGCTTACAATTTCATCAAACGCTAACTAGACCTTTAGATGCGTTTTACGTATAAATATAATTATTAAAGGGCTAAATGTGAAAATCTAAAGATTATTAGTAAGTAGTTTACCCTTATATATAATTTTAAGGTTAAATATGGTATCCTTAACGACGATATATATAACTTCGATAAGACTGGCTTTATAATAGGTATTATTATAGTAATTATAGTAATTACTCCTCTGATAGCCGTAACAGAGTTAAACAGGCCCAGCTTAATAATTAAAAGTAAGCTACAGTTATTTAAAGAGTAAATACTTTAGGCTAGGCTATTTTACCATTTATTATCTTAACTATGTAATATTACCTTGTTAATTAATATTAAGAATATAACCTTCTAGCTACTTGGCGTATTGTAATAACTGATAATGGCTGGATTACGAATGAGAAAGGTATAGATTAGATTTAACATTTCGATTTACATATATCGGCTTGTATAAAGGGTAAATATCGGCTTCTAATCCTTAACGGCTATAAGAGTTACCACTTTAATAAATTTAAGGCTTATTACTAAGCGTATATATTACGACCTGCACCTGACATAGGCCTTGAGAGGACTGGCGTGGGTTAAGACAGAACGTATGGCAGGACGCTAACAGGTAAGGGGCGTTCCGAAGACGGCTTGTTGAGCTAGCACTCCTAGACGGGGGGTTTAATGTCACTGTAGGTCGCTGTCACTATAATGTATAGAGGTGAGTCTGAACAGTAGGATATAAATGAATAATTGAATATTAGCGTGAGGAACCAGAGTCCCTTACGGTGGTTGTGGACATAACCATAGCTATCTATACTAACTAATTAGGAGGTACTTTATACCTTGCTCACAGCGTTGCAAGTGCTCGTGGAGCGAGCACTTTGCACCGCGTGAGCGTTCTGCTTGTGGTGTTTCTCCTGCTTGCGATGCGAGCACTCGGCATGCTGCGAGCGGCACTTCATTGGTCGTAGGGGCTTTGGGTCTTTGCACCCCTGGCCCAGTGCGTTCGTACGGTGTACACCGTCTTCCTGCACTGTTCCTTCTGCGGGGGATTCGTCGGGCCGCCCCGGCTCAAGTGACGGCCTGCAGGGTCGTCACAGTATAACATTATTACACTTTATATATCTTTACACGCCTTATACCTACTTTAGCCTTTAGATGTTAGTTGTTTTAAGCTGTTAAAGAAGGCGTATGGCTATTAGATTAAGCAGTTAATACAGATAAGCATTACACATATTAGTAAGCTGGAATTTCTCTGTTTGTTTAAAGAAGCGTTTTTTACTTCGATTACGAAAAAGAATATCTAAGGGGGCTTTACCGGCGCTAGCCTTATACTATATAACTTAAAGAGGGTAATTATTACGACCTGCACCTGGCACAGGCCTTGAGAGGACTGGCACGGGTTAAGATAGAACGTATGGCAGGACGCCAACAGGTAAGGGGGCGTTCCGAAGACGGCTTGTTAAGCTAGCACTCCTAGACGGGGGTTCAATGTCACTGTAGGTCGCTGTCACTATAATGCACAGAGGTGAGTCTAAATAGTAGGACACAAATGAATAATTGAATACTAGTGTGAGGAACCAGAGTCCCTCACGGTGGTTGTAGGCACAACCATGACTATCTTATACTAGCTGACTAGGAGGTACTTCGTACCTTGCTTGGTCCGTTGTGCTTGGTGGTGCACCACGCAGTTACGGCCAAGCAGTCAACTGGGTGGTGCTTGGTGTTGTCAGTGCTTGTGGACCACCAAGCACTTTCTTACTGGTCGTAGGGGCTTCGGGTCTTTGCACCCCTGGCCCAGTGCGTCAGGACAGTGTACCCCGTCCTTCTGCACTGTTTCTTTTGCGGGGGATTCGTCGGGCCGCCCCGGCCCAAGTGACGGCCTGCAGGGTCGTCACAGTAATATCTAAGCTGGATATGCGTATTCGAACACTAACACCTCCAGCCCTAAGCCTAACAATTACACCACCTTAGGTCTCCTAAACGCCATATAACCCCTAAGAAGCTACCGCACAGTTAGGACTTATTAAAACTCGGATTTCCAACCATCAGGGCAGCTCTCTAACCTTAATGCTAACAGCTGTAGATCAACTAGCCAAAGGCACAATAGCTGTAATGCACGAGGTAGCTCTTCTCCGTACAGAGGTCTCCGCATTATGAAAGGCCAATGAGGAGCTTAGTAAGCGACAGAGGGCTAAAAAAACACGTGTACGGCTTAGAGGGTCCCTTACTGTACAGGAGGCACAGGATTTACTAGACCAGAAGGCTGTGGGGGAGCAGTTGGCTCAGGAAACACGACAAAGTAGTGGTCGTGCAGGGGGCTCTCGTACGAAGATTCAGTGTTATGGCGTGTGTGGCAAGCCCGGCCATAATGCGCGCACTTACAAGGAGGCTGCAGAATCGTCTGATTCATCTGTTTCTGATTCAGTTATTGTTATTTCCTAGTGTTGTGGTTGTGTAATTGAGGATAGTTGTGGTAAAGTAGTGGGGTGTGG
>Ga0247758_1001352_pt1 | contig 18668 bp, 8 predicted proteins | sample UWRJL156409C4_FD_180950 | JGI IMG/M metagenome (GOLD analysis project Ga0247758, IMG submission 180950) | Plant litter microbial communities from Arlington Agricultural Research Station in Wisconsin, United States - UWRJ-L156-409C-4 | ecosystem: Environmental > Terrestrial > Plant litter >...
GTATGCACTAGCCGCAGGTAATGAAGCCTATACTATATAGAACTAAGTGATGAGTGACGTAGACTTAGTGCTGTGGTAATTATTGTATTGTTGGCCCAGTTAACTTACAGTTACTGGCACCATATTGAAAGCCCTATTATAAGCTCTGCTGTCACTTTTTAATAACTAATCATCTGTTATGTTAACATAGCTTTTGATCAGGCTTTCTGGCGTATGTTCTTATATGTATGTAGCCACCTCTTGCAGCTTCTTATTACTGAATAATGAGTAGTTTTTCCTTTTTGTTTGTTAACATATGTTTTCATTGGGGGATATGTGAGGGTGACGCACACGACTCGTTTAGTTTTATCTGAATAAACCAGGAGAAATAACGGTGAGGGCCTGGTTAGCTGACGCTATTGCCGCCTGGTCCGCTTCCTTTTTAGCAGCTGGTGCCGATGACCGGAACTTGTATAACCTTCCTGCGTAGACATATAGATATCTAGAGCAATGCTGGCATTTTAGTAGCCAGCAGCCTGGTGGATTAAGCCTTGTTGCCTACTGGAGTTGATTATCTCCTTAACAGTATCGAAGAGTTGTATCAGCTGAACATACGTAAACCTAGATATAATAAGTGAACTTTCTTTGCTCGTTATGATATTATCTAGCCTTTGAAAGCTAGTGATAATAGCAGGATTAGAGCTGTTTGTGCTGGGTGAGAGCCTGGTCTCCTTGGAGAGTGACGCCTAGCAGGTATGAGTATTCTGACTGTTTACTGTGAAGAAGAGTATGGTATTTTGCCTTAGAAGAGTAGTTGCCAGAGAATTAACAGGATTAATTACATTCGAATGGGGTAAGCAAATAGCATTAGACTGTTATGGTACTATTTCCTCGCTTATTCTGTCTCGAGGTGGGGGTGAGGCTGATAGCCTCTCATCGTTAATGTCTATGCGATCCACATCGCTTGGGAGATCGTATTTACGGTAATCAGTTATGTCTTTGTAGAAATAGATGCAGTCACCTAGAATGGTTTGACCCTCGCCTTAACTTCTGCCGTCTTTTAAAACCGAGGCAGCCCCCGCCCTGGCTGTGGATAGCACACTATCCCGAACTGTGGCAAACTGCGGCCGTTCTTATGGTTTCCGGTGTGAAGCATGGCAAGGGAAGCTTACATAATGCGTAGCCCACCGTCCCGGATTGCGGTAACCTGTAGCCTTTATTATGGTTTTCGGCGGGAAGTATAGTAAGGGAAGCTTGCATTAAATGCCTGCACCCGCTGTAAAGTTGCCTAAGTATCTAAACATTAATCTGAAAACCGCTAATTAATCACCAGCGCCAGTAATATGGATCCCGCATAGGAGATTCTTAATTATAATAATAATTGCGTAAATGCGTATTTGTTAAACGGCCTTAGAAGGTACCTTCTTTTTGAAGAAGAAGTGACGTTTATGGAAAGGTAATCGAATGATAACGCCTTAATTATAGTAATAGACTGTCAGGTATAGCTTAGTTACGGATTAGACTACTTTTATGTGGTTTAGTAACAGCTTATGTTAACTTAGCAGGCCTGGGCTGCTGTTATTACTGAGAAGGAACGCTTTAATGCAATTGGCTGGTAAGCTCGGCCTTCCGACTTCTCGCAGGCGCTTTACACTTACCTGTCCGTTATCCCTAAGAGATTAAATATGGGCCTGTTGGGCCCGTTCTAAGGGGTAAACGGAATCTAAGCATGCATCGAGAGACAAGTTGTCGTGCCCCTTAACAGCGGCATCACGACGGTTAGATACGATAACGGAAACGACTTGCTTAATTATAAGGACTCCCCTATTTAGAGCGTGGAGTTTGAGTAATGGGCTGACTTAGAGACTGTGAGGTATGTGGAGGATAATGAGGGAGATTATGAGCTAGGGGATGATGAGGGAGACTGTGAGTTAGGGGAAGATGAGGGAGGCTGCGAGTCGGAGGAAGATGAACAGAGTGACGGAAGTTAGGATGTAGAGGAGGAGGAGTCTATTTACAAGCTATTAAGTCCCACTCTAAACCTGGACTCTCAGTAAGTCTTTAACTTATGGTTGGTGTACCTGTGTGAGTACGCTTATTCCAGCTCTGCTCCTAAACGATCGATTTTAGATGACCACGAAGTCCCCTAGGATAAAAATGAGGACTGTAGAGAAATGAAAAAGAGGCGTATGTAATTCACAGGGCACCTACCTTAAATTATTATGTACTTTAGGATAAAAAACTGGATAAGCTAATATTGTCTTTTGTGTTCTTACTGTAGAAGCTTGATAGTTTAATAAATTTAAAGTTTTTTATCGATACATTTCTGCATTCTGTAAAGTGCCTTACACAGTCAGCTTGGCTTAATAATCAGGATTTCAGACTTTACTAGAGTTATTTTAAGGTTTAAAAGAGATAAATGGGATATTAGGTGTTAAATCAAGCCTTACACTGTAAAGAAGCTTCTTTTAAGGATTTACCATTACAGAATTATATCCCTGGAGACTTAATTTAGCTAACATTACTCTATACACTATTAATTTATTATAAGTAAGTATAATGATGTTAATAAGTTGTTATAAATCTATTTAAAACCTGTTCTACACTGCGAGAAAAAGTGCGCCCTAATCCTGGCTTCAGGCTGTGACAAGGCGGTTAGGCTGCATGACGCAGAATCCAGGCTTTAAGACTTACACCTGATTTAGATATAAAGTCTTAAAACCTCTCTTGTAGAAATAGAAAATAATAGGACTTTTCGTTTTATCTTTCTCATAATGAATTACATAAATAAGACTGTATACTATGATGAAAAGAATAGTGATAATGAAGATTTAGATGCTGAGTCTGAGCAGTTATTTAAGAACTTAAAACCCCGCATAACACCTAGGTAGGTAAGGTTTAATAGACTTTGTTCGCACTTTAGGCTAATAATCATTTTTACTTAGGGTACTTTACAAGTCCTGGACTATTAGGTATTACGGAACTGGCCTCCAGGTTCTCAGGATCCTAGTGGTTAACCCGAAAGAACTGGAGGATCCTAATGGATAGTAACAGTCTAACTAAGCGGCCCTATCATTATTATATAAATTAGAGAGATGCCGGCTCCTTTCTACTTAAAGGTTAAAGTACCACATGTGGCTCCTTCTTTAAAAAGTCCAGGCTGTGGTAAATGGTCTTCTTAATTGCTGCAGTTAGAGTGTTACAGCGCTGTTAAAGGTGTAAAACTAAGAGCTGATTAGTTTAAGTGGGAACTATATTAAGGTGTTCCAACTAGTGTTACATTCACCGCTGATGTTAGGTGTAATGTTGGAAAAGAGTGTGTTCTACTTTTAGTTATAACTATTGACTTTTAAATTTTTATAATATTAGTATCGTTAAGTATATTATCGAGAAAGGAGGGTGGAATTAAGATAGATTTACGTTTGCAATTAAGTACCTTAGTGGAAGACCCTGCCCAGATTTTAAGCCTTACTCAGGGCTTGCCTTTGCCATCTTCCCTAGGAGTTACTATATACCCCTGCCGCGTTTAACTGAGCCTCCCTAGCAGAGGATTTCCGCCTTGGGTCCACAGATTGTAACATTTCACTTATTAGGACAGGCGTAGGAATCAGCATAAGTGCTAGGCTGTCTGTAAGATGCTAAAGTAACATTCTAGTCCCCTAGGGATTTATAAAATCAGTGTTGTACTATTATTGAGTTAAAATAAGTTAGATACTAGTAACTGTTACCCCTGTTGGGAATGGTGGAAACTGTTAATATAAAGTAACTGTTGGTAGTGTGAATTATATAAGTAATTATAAGGAGAGTTTGAAGTGTGAATAGCGGGTCTGGGTTCTTAGGAGTTCCTAACTGGAGCTGTATGTTATGGGCGGCACTCACGTATTGCCGTGCGGGTAAAGGGTGTAAAAGACATGTTAGTGAGTTTTAAATGCTAATGCACATATATATATTACGATGACAGTAAGTGAGAGAGTAGAGGGAAGAGTCTTAATTGAGTATGCGTAAAGACTGAAGTACTGCTGTGTAGACTAACCTTGTCTATTAAACTTAGAGCCATTTCACCTGCTATGTTACTTAAATGGACTTGGCGCTGTTGTCGCTGTCGCTGCCGGGGTCCTTGAGCCGGACGATGTAGAGATGTGACGGCCGAATAGCAGGCAAACTAACGATTATAAGGCGAACAGGCTTAATATAAGGTAGATTAAAGACCTTGTCTTTCTACGTTGTAACCTTTATTAGTATCAGTACTGTAAATAGATATCTGTTACCGTTAGACAGCTCCATCACGAAGATGTGGTTTAAATGACTAAGACGCCTGTGATGCTTATGTAATGTAGATGCTCTCCTTTAGGTTCTTAGGCTTTGTGAGTGTGAACTGTCTAGGGATGGTACTTTGTCTGGAAGTGGGGTAATTAGAGTAATATGAGAGGGGATAAAGTGATAACGAAACTATAACATTAAGAGGGTATTATTAACAGATAGGCGAATAAATTGTAGAATGGTTTAGTGAAAGTCGACTTGGAGGTGTTGTTTTATTAATGGCCAACTGCGTTTTGTGATGTTTATTAATTTAAAGATATTATTGGAAAGCACGGACTGAGCTTTACAAATCCACCGAATCTTATCGCTGCGCATTTATACGCTGTTGTGATGTAAAGAAAAATATAAGTGTTAGAATGAAGAAAAACCTGGGGAATATCAAGTTTAGCCAGTGTGACTGTCAGAACAGAAGCCCCTTGAGCTTAACGTTACGTGGGTTATTTTAATCGTCGCAAATGGGCTAGAAAGTTGAAACCTATTGAAATATACTGGATTCCAGGTTTTAGGGCGAAAACTGATATAATGTGGGGGTTATTGATGGATAAAGGCCGGCGCTGACTGTGCGACAGATGCTATTCGCACCAGTTTTAGCGTTTTACTTCATTTTCACGTCTATTTTAGGTGATTTCTGACTAACTTAAGATGGCGTGAAACTAGTTTGACGAGCAGATTGATCTGTTTGTTACGTACAGCTGTAGATTATCTTATAGCAGTGCCTTAAATGGTGTAGCTCACTTAAGTGAAGCCGGAGGAGTCTTGGAGGTGACGTTAAAGTTGGGCGTGGGGGTCCTGACTGTGTCGGGGCGTTGAGACTTGGATACTGGTCTGTGTAAACATAGGTTGGGGGGTACTGTACGTGGGGGGCTGCGCTATAGAGTGGGGGCGCAGCGATGGGAATGAGGGGGGAGAGGGTGTAAAGCGTTGCGGTTGAATAAATATGAAACTAATGAAAAAGCCACGTACCTGTTGGTGAAGGTAAGATTCCGGGATTATTGAATGGTTTTGTTGCTGAATACTAGCGGTTTCTGGCTGTAATTGTAGAGAAATGTGTGATTGAGCTGTTGTTTGAAGATCTCACATATGTCGAGTTTGCTGACTGGCAGCGGCTGATTGGCGTTTACGGCTAATAACTGTTGGGTGGTGATGCTTTGTATTAGGTCTAATTTGATGTTGAATTCCATGTCGTTTTAGCTGGTTGTTTCCATTTTGTTACGATTAATTTGCGATAGGAATGTATCGACAGTTGTGGGGCAGGCTTGCCGCATAATCTTAGGAGGTGAAAGCATTGCGTATGGTGAAGCGTATTGATATCTGGAATGCAGTTCTCAGTTGTCCCTGACCGTTAGGTTTTACCCCGCTCTTTTGCCCGCTTGCCGCTAAGTTATCTCAGGCCAGCTTATCCGAACACCCCCTCCCCCTGCTGCCCCTGAACCCGTTCTCTTAGAATTTATTCTCTTAGCCGATCTCTTAGCCATTGACTTAGGTGAAGTGGGTTGTTAAGGGTGTGACTGGTGTATATGAGATCCTAGTGGATCTTTACAAATCGATTAAGAAAGACATCTGTTGCAGTATGTCCCAGTCAGTTTAGGGGACCCCTTAGCTAAGTTCACGCCCTACTGCTGAGCCTTTTCCCAGTATTGAGTTTAGTCCTGCTCCAGGTTAATTTAGTCACAGTCCCTAGCCTGCCTAGGACGAGTAGTATAGTTAATATGGCTAGAACCCGCTGTAGGTGTCTTAGCTAACTTAGGGTTTCCTGGCTGAGGATGAGGCTTAGTATACGTCTGCAACATATTATAATGAGATAAAGATCGCTCCTAAGATATTTTTACAGTTAAAAAAGTCAACTGAGAAGAAACGTAAACCTGTAGATATTATATAGAAGTTATTAACATATCGTCGTTAAAGTCGGCGACTTATTAAGACCCTTCCCCTCTTAGACTCCTCACTGCTTTAACATGATATAGCTAAGGCACACCATTCCTTCCTAAAGATAGTATTTCTACTAAGCTGCGCCCTTGTATTTAGGTAACCACCTTAGATAAATATTACTAACATCCTATAACCTCCTCCAATCTACCACCGACTCAAGCCTTATCTTATATTGCTAACTCCTTGGGTATCTTGTGATAAAAGCGGTGGAGGTAGCCTTGCCGGCCCTTACGTGTCGATTTATGCGCTGTGGGTTGCCTACGTTTTGACGCCCTATACTGTGCGGAATGTCTTAAATAGCGTGTTGATGTCGCCTTAGTTAAGGTTGACTAGATTGTTGACAAGCCTTATGTTACTAAGTCTTAAGACGGCTGTGTTAAAGGCTGACTGTACGCTGGGTTGTGCTTAAGTGGTAAGGGTGGATGATATGGTGAAACGGTTTGTTAGGGGTAGTACCGCCTGAGGTTAAGCGATGTGGTTACTATGGCGCGTATTAGCTACGCCTTGCGGGTGAGCTAGCTAACTGTGTCGAAGCTGGGTGTGAGTGGTAATAACCCGTTGACGCTTAACGCACTGTGGGTTGTGCGCAGATCCCAGAAGCCCTGGTACGAAGCGGGTACGCACAATAAACTGCTGGTGTTAATGCTAAGCCTGATTATGACCTAGCTAGGGGCGACTGCCGATATGGGTCCGCTTGACGATCTGCTGGGAATTGCGCTGATGACGGTGCCGTTTGGGTTTCTGTAGTGCGAGTTCTTCCTGGTGATACTATAGGTGAACATGTTGGTCTGTGTAATGCTGGTGACATTTACGCTGCTTGTGAACAGGGCTGCGACTGCGGGTGTGGTGTTTATAGGCGTTGTTTTGGTGAGATAGCTGGGTACTCCCCTGCCTACTACGAATCTGATGACCTTAATAGGTCTTTCACAGCGACTGTTTTATAAGTAAGTTCTGGGGTGTTGGTGCCTGTGACGAGTGGTGTGCTGATGACTTGCTATATTATTGTGTTTATAATGGGAGTGGGTAGGCTTACGTGTGTGACCTCCACCCTCTAGTTACCGTTATGGCACTGCCAGAGCTAGGTCTGCTACCTACACCCTCCGCTAATTGGAGTTATGACCGTGATGATTATTTGTGGTATCTGTATTAATCTCCTGTATAATAATGTTAACGATTATGGCTTTAAGGCCTCACTACGTCCCTTACAGAACTTACTAATTGCGTTATGCCTAATTAGGATGCTGCCTGTGTTACTTATAGCGTTTTAGGGCTGGGGGTAAATAGCTAGGTAAGGTGAGGTTATTAGTGATTAGCGTGGTCTTATACTGCTAAAAGGCTTTAAGAAGGTTAATAAGAACTTTAATGCTTATTTTAAAGCTTACACTTATTTAAAGTCTACCACTTAGATACACACATCTACACCCTTTATAAGGTTAACTACCTGTAAGATTAGTAGTAGCGTTTAGGTAGGTGTAGGTATAGGTAGCATCTATACTGAAGCGGGCTTGCAGTAGTGTAATTATAGCGTGTATGTAGTTTTACATAGCTTTGTTAAGATTAAGGCTTATACCGGTGGGAATAAGGAACTGTGTGGTCTGAGTTAATGGACTGACGAGTATGCCGAACGCAGCCTTGGTTGCGACGTTTATAATGTTGAGGAATGGCGTAAGCTGGAAGTGTACCGTATGCTTGCCGCTGGTGACCTGTAGCATGGTGCTGATGCTGTTATCGCCTTAAGGGAATTCGCCTGGGATGTGTCCCTTGCCTAGTTAGAGTGTGTGTGATAAATAGCCCTTGTAATCTGTTTAATATTTAAGTCTTGGTATTATTAAAACCCTAGTAACTCTTTAAGGACGCTCTTACGGGGAGATATAAAGAAGCGACTGTAAGTATACCCTGCTAGACTCTACCTTAAGTTAATGCTTGCCTTAAGTTCTTAACTAGCGTTATTAATGTAGTTAGTTACCTTAGCCTTAACTGCGTCTTTACTAGTAACATAACTAGTAACGTTATGATCCTTGGTATAGCTCTCGCCAGTATTAACAACCTGCTAATTATTAGCCCGATCCTCGCCCTTAACTATATTGCTAGCGTTAGCTTCACCTAAGCACGTCGGTTACGGTGGACTCTTTACTTATAGGGGTGAGGTTAATGCCTAAGGTGGTCTTAATTATGACGGTTGCGGCACTGCACGGCATAGCTAGTGTACAGATGACGAGCTTAATGTTAGAGCCTGCCAGGTTGGTGAAGTTCTCGATACTGGCTGGTTTTTAGGTGGAACGGTAATCTTAAGAACGTTAGTTACAGAGTTAACCGGGTCACCCTTATTTAGTGCTGCATCCGCTACCTTTATCATATTCTATATATTAGCTGAAGTAAAGACGTTAGTGGGGGCGCCTTTAGTGATCTACGTTATAAGGTTGGAGGAGCCAGTGAAGCTAAACTTAACTGTTGTTCCGGGGTGCTCCTCTTTAAACTGCGCTGTGAGGTTGGTGAAGGCAGCTTTTAGTGACGCTGTTACGAAGACGGTGATTGAGCCTTTAAGGGTGTTGGCGGCTGTGGATGATTCGGTAGCGGGCTTGGGTGTGGAAGCACAGCTGGCTAAGGTAAGTGTGATTGTAGTTAGTGTGATAAGGGTAATCTTCTTTAATTAGTTCCTTTAAGTGTTTAGTGTTTAGGAAGTTTAACGACGATAGTGGTAGGTTTGACGCTTATAAAGGTAAGTGAACCTGGTTTAAAACTGAGTTTATTAGTGGCCTTACGGCTTATTAGTAAGACGATGTGGAACAGACTGGCCTATAGTTTGACCTGGGTTATTACCCTGTTTTTCGTCACCTTAGTAACGATGCTAGTGAGGTAGTTATAGAACTGACGAGCTATATTTAAGTATTTAGTAATTATAAGAGTTATAAAGGGGGTAAGGTAGAATAGAGTTAGATTTATTAGCACTGAATACTTAAAACCAGTAGTTATTATTGGTTAACTATTAAAACCTTACCCTCTCTAAGGGTCAGGGGTGACTAAGTGCCTAACGGGCACTTTGGCAACCTTAAGATGATACTTTTACTGCTTGGGTTTTGCCTATCCCTAGTCATATGGGTGTTTACCCCCTTGGAGGCACTGTTTAAGATTAAACTTAAGATTACTCTGCTGAAACACTAGAGGTGTGTATATCTAGTATAGGAACCTATAGTAAGAACCATAGTATTTTAACATTATCTTGTTATTTAACGGGTTATAAATAATTTTAATCTTAAAGTTTTCGTAGAATATTTCCTTTATGCGTGCGTAGGACCCTTTAAAAGATGCCTTAATATTAAGTAACTTATTTAACTAATCTAATAGTGTTAGGGGCATACACTTTACAGCATGTGGGAGCTTCCTAGAGCTGGGTGACGAAAACTTTATAATGTAATAAGTAGGCTCTTTATTGTAATAGCTTGTATAGCGTGTTTGCGGAAAGACCTAAACTATATATACACTCTTACTTATAATAAATAATGTGTTAGGAATTTAAAGCTTATAAAGCATAACTGTAAGTCTAAGTTTAAGATAAGAAGGTGCTATCCCCATCTTTAAGGGAGGGATTGAGGGTATATCTTAAACCTCCTCCTTATCGCTAATTTAGATAATAATAAGTAAAGATTGTCCTTCTAGTTGTGATTTTAGTGGTGTTGGCCTTTTCCAGCACTGGATTTGAAAGGAGAAAATACCGTTTTTATATTACTAGTAATTCTTAAATAACCTGCCGTTATTATATCTTATTAGACCTCTCTAGCTGCTTATAATTATGTTAAGGTGTGTAATAACCGACTTAACTGAGGGGATAAGAGCTTAACTAGGTGCTTTTTTACCCTTATTAAGGGGAGGACAAGGATGTAGCAGCTTAAAGCTGCCTTCTGATTTCTAAAGATGGTATAAACGTTAAGTATTTTGATCCCATAGCGTAAGATTAGTGGTACCACTTACTGTATATAATCTGGACCGTAAGTTAGTAAAGAAGTAAAGAGTCTTGCAGGTAGCTATAAGGCATCTTATATATTAAAGCGGGAGATAATTAATAATTATAATAATTATCTCTACCGGTAAGATAAATAGGGATTAGTGTTATTGCTAAGACATAGAGGTAGTGGTGAAAATGATGGGAGAAAAGATTAGACTTCTTTTTAGGAGGTGTAGGGAGAGTGTGACACGGTATAAGGGGTAAGCCCTAAGGTGTGGAATGGAGAGCGCTGTAGAGCTTAGGAGGAAAGGTATAGTTTAGTTTATTTAATTTAATTAATAATCTTCTTTAGTTAGAAGGTCCTTGATTCCCTTAAATAACCTGTGGAAGCTGAACTTTTATACTTAAATAACGAACTGCCTTTAGGCCAGCCAGGCCCTGGAGCCATTAGTGTTCCAGGGCGGCTTAGGCGGCTATAATTACTACCCCCTGTTAGTGAAAGTCTTACACTTGCAGGTGTAAATATGCCGAAAAGCAGAACTATTAATAGTATTATAAAAGGCTGTAGCCTGGTGTTATATTGGTTGTGTGGGTGGCTACTTTTGCTAACTATGGCACGAATAAGGAGGTAAATTAAGGTGGTGTAAACTAATAATATAGTTAAATTGGCACCTGTAGCTCTGCATTACGTCTGCTTATTACTTTACTGGTCTTTTCTTAGCCTTTACTACGTTACTAACTTAGAATAGAGTGAGTTACTGGCTTAAGAATGACGGACCGCAGTGGGGTCGGGATTGAAAATGTGTTAATTAGACGCTATGTAGGCTGTATTAAGTGGAGGAGTGAGATATTATGGGTTGGTAGTAGGTGGAGCTGACAGTGGTGGTAAGAATGGAGGCAAGCCTTGAGGAGTTTAAAGAGGAGATCTTGTATTATTACTTGGTAGATGGGAGATAAAAACGTAACGTGGGTAATTAGCTGTGAAGTGTGGGTTCTTGGTGAGTTTCTTACTTGGAAAAGGCCTAGGGTGTTATACGTGTAATCCTCTCGTGTCTACTTGTTGCCAGTTTCAGTTAGTATGTAAGAGAAATAGTTGTGGGTGTTGGTAATCCTCTTTAACGGCCGTATAATTTATATTCTCAGCTATAAGCTGTGGTGGCTGAAAAGGATAGCGGGTGAGCTGACTGAACTAGAGTTGGATATTGCCACCTTCCCTGGGCCACTGTTGCTGGCAAATACGTCTTAAATCCTGTGTATAACGTTGATTTATTAATTAGATAGCAAGCTATTACGTGTTCCCCCGCTTTTTCTGGTCCTGTAGCTGGCAGGTCTTATAACCTACGTGGAGAATAAGGTTAACCTGGCCCTTGTTGGGCCGTTGGGCTTTATAAGGACTTATTAAATTTAACGCTCCTTGAGATCTTGGGCAGTATGGCTGTCCTTACCGAGCTCCTAACCGATCTGTAACCTTAGTAACGTATGGGAAGCCCAGGCATTTGAAAGTAATTAATAGAATTAAATAAATGTTTACAGAGTAAGTGGAAGATTCCTAGATTGGTGGTGGTAATAACAGATATTAAAGATGCTAGTAACTATATTGAGATGGCTTAAAGTCCCCTAAACCAGAAGATAGACTAGAAGGGCTTTGGATTACATTCCTGACTGTGAAGCATTTTGAAACGCTCTGTCCTGGGAAGTGTTATTTTTTTAAGAAGTAACCGCTAAAACTATCATAATACTTATTATAGTCTTAGTAAAGCTAGCAGCCTGCGAACTGATGTGATTTATAGTGAATAAGATTGTGGCTATGCCTTTAGCCGAAACAGATAATGGGATTGAAGTGATGTGTTATCCCTTGTCCTGAACCTAAGCCTCTTGGTAGTAGAGTTCTATAGCCTCTCCACTATAATGCTCTGAATACTTTGGTAAAACCCCTGAGATAGTGGAAATTACACTATCCTTAAATAAGCCAGAATGGGTTTTAGTTATTTAAATATATTATTATTAGTAAGTAGATAAGTATGTTGGCTTAAAATGGAGGTTTCTTACTAAGCTTTTAGAACACTTTGAGTGAAAGCTGGAATGGTTTTATGCTAGGTAATTTACAGTTCTTTAGGTTGGCCTTGTGAATTTCGTTGAGAATGCTTATAAAATCTTTGGGGGATATTTTGTTAGGTTGCTCCATTTTGCTAACGGGTAGTTAGAGGTGGAAAACGAGGTGTTAAGTGGTAAAATAGAGTAAAAGGATGGTTTCCTGCTGTTGCCTTGTTGACGGAGAAGTTTGCTAAGGACTGGGAAGATGAAAGGTAGTGTGACTGGAAGGGTATAAACTCTTAAGACAACTAGGCAATGTCGGCTTAGACTTTATAATAACAGCCTACAGCATGCACGCCTTGGTTAAATAGTTACACGTCACGTAAATAACAGGATAGCTGTTATTAGCGTGTTTTAGGCCGGCAGCACTATTGAAGGGGGGATTATGTACTTATATTGCCAGGGAGGGGATAGGGAAGTGTATTATTTAACATATAGGATTATACTAGGCTCTGCTTTATATTATCTAAGGGTCGGTTGAGAACCTGCAGCCAGGCTAGGATTTAGGCTATGTTAACGACGTTACTGTAATTCTCCTGCACGCCTTGGTCAAGCAGTGACACGTTACGTAAACGGCAGGACAGGTGCTATTTACGCGTGTTTCTGTTAGGCTTTTAGGTAGGCTGGCGGGTTGGGCGGCTGGGGAGATCTGCATCTTGTTAGGGGAAACTGTTGCCTTGCTTGTGGTTTGAATTACGATGGACCTTATACAGGCCATTATCTTTGGACTAGATTGGGGAGCCTTCTGCCTATTAGATATATACTTTGCTGATGCTAGGTGTAGCCTGGCGTATTAGGGTCTTTTAATATGACATAACTCGTTACGGAAAACGAGATAGCTACTCTTTTGGGCGGGAGACATTAGAAAAACGGCATACGGTCGGCTGTATGTAGTAGGTATTGGAGGAGACGGGGGCTGGTTGCAGTTGAGTTCTTGCGTAGTGTTAGTTGTCTTACCGAGTCTGTATCCTGCATCTGTGGTGTGCATTTACGCGATGCACCCCCCCCCTTTAAAACAAACTAATAGATGTTGCTGGAGCCTACTCCTTCTCGGTCTCTTGGGTCAGGGGTTACAGTAAGACGTAATCTACCTATCCCTATCCCCCTTTTTACTGGGTATTAGTGAAGGGAATAAGTGTTGTTAGGGTAAAGGATCCAGATTGGAATAAGGGAAGAAGACTTATTTTACATGTTAAGGCTTGGTGTGGTGTAGCGACGACGCAGCTAAGCCCCTATGCCCTGTATTGCCAGTAAGTGCCGACGTTAATCCCCCTTCGTCCTATATAGGAGAGTTAGATTTGTAAAATCCAGGCTGTGACATGTAAAGCGTAAATAAAAGGAGGGCTTCTGGCGGATAATGGGAGGTGGGAAAGTGTTGGGAGTGGAAAAGGGGGTGAGGAATGGTGAGTTGGTAGGTGGTTTAGGTGAATATGATATAAAGCCTGGCTGTTAAGTGGCGCTATATTATAATTATGTAATTATTCCGCGGGTTAATGCTGGAGAGGTAGTGAATTTGTATCTGCTGGCTTTAGAGGTGATGTTTAATACCGGACTCTAATCTGTCTCTTAAATGGATTTTAAGTTAACTGGATATTTTTAAGTAATCTAGCTCCTGTCTCCTCCAATGCCTCCTGATGACCTGCTGTAGTGAAATGCCTGTGAATTACTAATGTGTGGATGAACTCCGTATCTCACTCTGTCTGATTTGCGTTGTTAACGTATGTAAATTAGGTAAATTACAGCGGGGTAGAGCTGAGAGGGGCGTTAACAGGAACTTATTTCTGGCCATTTAGCTGATAAGTAGCAGCTATCAGATCAGTCCCTAGGAGCCAGCCTAGGCCTGGGCTATTAGTGATATATCTTACCTTTTTAATCTCCCTGACAGCTTGTCTTTTAGCAGGGGGTTTGGGTATCTTGGTTGGAATAGGTTTAGGAGGGGTGTATCTGGGATACTTGGGTATTATATTGGAGGGCATTTTGTGAAGGTGGCAGTTGAGATGTGGGAGTGTAGGAGTGTGGAGGAAGTGGGAAGATAAAAGATAGAGGTGGCTGGAAAGGTATGAATGCCTAATATAACTAGAGAAGCTGGCCTATACCCTACACCGTTAGCCGCCAGCACGAATGATGTCTCAGTTACAGTATGACACATTACAGTAAATAGCAGGATAGCTGTTATCTGCATATGTTCCTATTAGGCAGGCCGACTGCTTTAGGTGGCTGGGGTGGAGACGGCAGCACTGCCTAATGTTGGTGCGGACATCCCTAAGGAGAAACCGCAGGTGGGATAAAGATACTTCTTAATGGAGTGGGAGTAACGTTTCTAATTAGACCTGATAAGCCGAAGTAAATTCCCCTATCCCATTGCCATCTGAGAAGTGCCGGCACATCTAGCCCTGCTTTTAAGCCCTAATGTTGTGGCGCTAGTGTTGTGGCGTTAGTGTTATTATTAACTAGTTGGTAGATGCGCTGATGTTACCGTTATATAACAGGTCTTAGAGGTGCTATTCTAACTCATTTGATAGTAACTTATTTAATTAATCCTATATAATAATGCGGCTTCACTAACGCTTTAATGGTGATAAACTTACATATTTGAAGATGCTTAAACATGTCTGAAAACTTAGTTGAGAGTATTAAGTCCATGTTATAAATTGGTTCCTTAAAATGGAGGACTTAGTACTGCTTTGCTGATTTGTCCGCCGATTTGTCTGCTGGTTTGTCCGCCGATTCGTCTGCCGAAAACGGGGGGAGTGACTGGATCTGCTTAAAAAGGGATAGATGACGAGATAAAGTGGGCTCTTTAGCTACCTTTTTATTAGTAACTTATTTAAAAGGGGATGTTAAACTTATTAAGAGAATTTAGAGTTGTGTTAGTGAGACAGAGTATGGTGTATAGACTGTGTGAGAGTATTAAGTTTGTAGGGTTCTGTTTTAGAAACTCCTTAAGGAGTTTGATAACGGTCTTTCTAGTGCGAGCGCATCTTTGAGAGAGGTTGGGGTTATTTAACTTGTGAAAACTGGGTTTTACGACGAGCATTGTAATATAGCAAAAATGGCGTTTATTGAGTGGGATGGGTGCTTTCACTGGGAGTGTGACACTAGATATAAGGATGAATGCTGGTAGAAGATATATTAGAATAGCGTAGCCGTTCTGCCTTGGTTGTCCGAGCGGCTGCTCTACTGACGTGTCCTCTGCTAGGCTGGGATTCTGGCTAAGACTTGTCTGGATGGTTGTAAAGAGATAAAGTATTAGGCAGAGGATAGGGGAGTGATGTTAGATGATAAGTAGATGGGTGAGATTATCCCACTTGCTGCCTAGTGGAGATAGTGAGGGTGATAGGGAATATAAGGTGAAGAGTTACGACTTAAAATCAACTAAGGGGAGGCCGCAGCCCACTTTAGGGCTTGCCCCTGTGACACTGAGACCACCCTGCCTGAGACTGGGAGTATTTTCGATTGGCCGTAGGTAAGAGGTTAAGATAACCTGGATATGCCGAAGCAGCATTTCCAATCTGTGAGATGGAAGACCAGATAAGGCGGCCGAGAGGGTAATGTAAGGTAATAAGATGTAGCTAAACTGTATAAAATAAGACAGTGTTATTAATGTATGACTCCCTTAAGCCGGCAGGCTGGCTGGCGGCTAGGGAGACGGCGGCGCTATTAAAGGGGGGACCGTGTACCTATATTACTAGGGATGACAGTAAAGTGTAGTATTTGGTGGTTAATCGAGACGAGGTAACCTGCAGCCAGGCCGGGATTTGGGTTGGACATGTTGTGAATAGGAGTAGGGGAGTGAGCCATTAGGTAGAGGAAAAGAGAAGTGGCACGCGGGGTTGAAGGTGGCTGGAGTGGTACGCTACAGTTGCTAGTGAGATCATATTAGGAGAGTACTTAAGCACCTTAGTCCCGAGTTGTAGAATGAACCTAACACGCCCCTCTAGGCCACTTCTTGTCCAAGGGTTGGTTAAGACGAGGCGACTTGCAGCTAGGCTGGGATTTGGGCTTAATATGTTGTGAATGGGTGTGGGAGAGTGAGCTATTAGGTAGAGGGAAAAAGGAGTGGCACCCTCTGTAATAAGCAGGCGCTGGCTATCTGTATGCTGGGCAGAGCACTGGTGAAGCATGGAGGCCTAACGCTGGAGATAGAAGAGGTGAGGCTAGTAGTATCTGCATCTTATAAAGGTTATACTAAGATTATATAGTTGGTATATAGCCACAGAGGGATGGTGACGCTGTTGTATGCGTCGTAAGTGCTTATTATAGCTAAAGAATAAAGACCTTAAATTATAGAAACTTATAACCGCTGTATATAAGTGTAGCTGCCTGAGCAGCTGCGTTAAAGCGGTTAAATTTTGCCCGTGTGTGAATGTATGTTATTAAGGTGGCGGAGTCCGGGTTTTGCAAAACTGGGGCGCAGCCCGAAGTTAAAGAGTGTGGAGGGGGTTTTGGTGGCTTCTTTGGCGATGTCCTTGCCTGTGTGGGGGAGGAAGCTGTGGCTGGTGAGGGTGTTAAGCATCGGGCAGGGGTGCGCACTTAATGGATGTGGAACGCTAAGCCCTCCTCTATAAGGGTGCCCATAGGGGCACTAAACACTATAACGCACAGAGGAACGCCCGGGCAACCTTACTTATAATATCACCGTAAAATAACCTGGCTAAGCTTAGAAAAGGTTACATTAAACCACTCTAGGTGTAGCTAAACGATAGCTGACTGACAGATAAGGCTATTAAACCTTACACGGCTTGGCTGGAGATTATGTGGTTAGGTGTGTATGCATATGCAGCAAGTAAGAGATAAATATGTTTAAGCTGGGGGTAAGGAATCCTTATCAGACCGCCACTTCATTAGATTCCATCAGGGGCCGATCCTATCTCACTCACATAATCACCATCCCCTAAGACAATACGTTATATAAATTGGCACATAACAGAAATTCTCCAGGGCTGCTATAACCTGACTTTCCCCTTAGTCGTCTTTTCCGTCGTTATTCTTTTCTGTTTCTCATCTTCCTCTCCTCTCCGTCTCCCTCATCTTATCAGTAGTTCTAAAGCGACCCTTATCTTATTAGCAGTTCTAAAGCGACCCTTACTGGCCGAAGACTAAACTATAGTCCCAGTTATTAAAGGTAAGTTCCTGGTGATAGCCGTCGTTATATTTAAGGTTATCGTATGGCTGCGTATATGAGGGGTAAACTTGCGGCAGACTGTGGGGAACAGCTACGGGAGACTGTGAGGTGATAGGGTTGCTAAGTGTTAATGGAGTAGCTTAGGTAATATGGTGAACTTTACAACCCTGTCTACGACTCTTAATACCTTTGTTGCCGTTCTTATAAACCTCTGTAAAATACTCCCTTAACTCCTTTTCCTTTTCGTCCTGTATGGCTGTGGTGTGGCTGTTAATAGGATAAAACTTTAAGACTATGTCGTGATGAAACTTATTTAGGTGGGCTTGAGAATCTGTCAGCTTTTAGCTGTGCCCTAGCTAGTAACAGTAAATGTGTGTAAGCTCACCTTAAGATTTCTAAGTGTGTTAAAAGTCTTGGTGCAGTCCACTTTACAGGTAAATCGCGTTGAACGGGTGTGGGTCTTTATATGCGTCTTGAGGGTGTATAGTGTTATGAAACTCTTAGGGCATTTCCGACACTGAAAACGCTTTTTGTTCTTATGCCGTTGTAAATGCGTATTAAAATTGCTAAGTTGAGAGAAATAAAAACCATAAAGGGAGCATTTCTATAATGTTAGAGTCTTAACCTTAATAATACCACTAGTAGTGAAAGGGCTTTATATATGGCTTCTTACTAGTGTGTATTTGCTAGTGGATTTGAAGGTGAGTTAATTGTTTAAACTCCTTATTGCACCCCTTATAATCGTAGGGAAACTTCTTCACATCCTTTTACCGCGTCTTCCGACGAGCTGGATCGGATGCTAACTTTGGCTGCTTGAGGTTAATGGTCGGACTAAATAACACTGCTTACTTAACGCTGCACTATACTAACCTGTTTTCTCTTTAAGTTTCCGCTTAGATTATTGACTTGGCCCTTGATTAACAGGCTGTGGTTTCCACTATTGAAGGCCGGCCAGTCCTTAACGGCTTGCGGGCTTTGGGTCGATTTGGGCTTTAGTTTAACCGAGGCTGCTTGTAATTAGGACCCCTTGAGGAACTGGGATGGTGGCTCCTGCTTGATAGGCGAGTCCTGACAGTGTGAGGATTGTTGCACATATTGAGCAGATGTGGTGCCAGTTATCACTAGTGTGCTGAGTGGAATACTGGTAAAGTATGGAGCGCTTAACCCTTGATTTTGAAGATGCGAGTCCTAAGGGTGCATTTGCACCGAGTCCTATGGGTGCATTTGCACTTTGTAGGTCATACCGGGATTGCGTGGATGGTGAAAAATCACGAAAGC
>Ga0247758_1001353_pt1 | contig 18664 bp, 16 predicted proteins | sample UWRJL156409C4_FD_180950 | JGI IMG/M metagenome (GOLD analysis project Ga0247758, IMG submission 180950) | Plant litter microbial communities from Arlington Agricultural Research Station in Wisconsin, United States - UWRJ-L156-409C-4 | ecosystem: Environmental > Terrestrial > Plant litter >...
GGGGGGGTGGATAAGGTGCATGTGGCTTGCTGACCGGTTCCTGTCTGGGTTAAAAGGCTGCGTGCTCCCTCAGAGAGCTTGCTGATGACTGGTTGCACGATAATGTGCTGCGCCACGGAGAATCTTTGCTCGCTCGCAGCGTGGTTGACGGCCAATTAGCTGTTAACGCAACCGACTCTGCCATGGTTGTTTGATCAGATTGCTGACATGTTAGTAGTCAGACTGCAAGTCAATGTTGCCACCTAGCAATCTCAAATCACTGCGGCCCAACTACCAATTAAACTCCTGCTAACCTCCGCTCAACTATTTTGTAGTGTTGAGATATTTCCCCAGTTTGGCATTTATGATCAACCGCCCCATCAGATCAAGGCTTTGAGGCAGGCAGACGAAATTCCATCGCAACCGTCCCCTCGGCTCATGCTTCTTTGGCGGGCAACGTCAAGTCGCCCTCAATCACCTGCGACTTCCTGCCCTTTTTCTGGTGAGAAACACCGCCCAGTACCTATGCGTCCCGCCCCTCGCCGACCTTAAGGAAAATCTGCCAACCCTTGCGTTCAACCACGAAGTACCCACTGCAACGAGGCAGTGGCAGCCCGCCACTGCGCTGTCACTACCTAGTAGGCTTGTGATACGCGACAGTATCCCTACCGGGGCACTGCACAACTAAGAGCATGAACTATTAGGATACTTAAGGGATATACGTCTCTATCTCGACCCGAGAAGTGTTTTATCTTCAACTAAGACCACGGCAAAGGAGCTGTGGCCAACGAAGCTCGGCCCTTCTCTGGAAACCGCCGGTCGCTATAGAAGCTGAGGGGAGCTTAAAAAAGGTTGGCCAAGTTCTACTGCAGATTCCTCCAATTGCCCTTCTTACATCTGAATGAACATCGATCCAAGCTCATTGCCACTGAACTGAATTTCGGTCTACAGGTATATGTCCTGGTGAGGACATTATTAGTCTGTAGCTGGTGAAAGGTATGTTCACACCGCAGGGTAACGTGCCTGTAAAACCCAACGATTGCGCAACTTGGAGATCAACCTAAGCTCCTCCAGTGGAGAAATGCTTCGGTAAGCTCCTAAAAGACCTGGCCCCGAAGATTGACTGGATCCGGGCACGGCCATGTGTAGGTGGAAGTTTGAGCTGCATCCGAGCTTGAATCTTGCAAGGGACGCGGCGAGGATGAAGCAGAGGCTGGTTGTGCCTTGGGCGAAAGGAGCTCGACCGGCTTCTCTGTGGCCTGAATGTCATGAGTCGCAGAGTTCCCATCAATAAGTTGTAGCAGGCGGTGGCTGTTAGACGGCCGATAAAGCTCTACTAGGTCTCTCAAGCTGAGTTGGCCCCTATGTGGGGGAGCACAATGAAGGCGCCACAGCGATCGACCCGTGCGCCTCGAGCTGACTGACAAGTCATCCCAATGCATTTCCGTCAAAATGGCATCTTCACTAAGTTGCCTCGTTCGCGTCGTGCGCTTCGTGCCATGAACGCCTTTCAGAAGCTGTAGCTCAGGCGGGATAGAGGTGAAGTAGTAAGCCCGCCCCTCGAGTGAATCTGTGCTGGGCTGGAGAGTGAAGGGGCATGTTAGTCCCAATTTTAGCCAGCGCTCTAAAATTGACCAGACCGTGTGTTTAGAAGCAGTGGTTGCCATCCCACAGAACACGTAGCTGTAGACGAAGTCGAGCCAAGTTAACGTCCAAGGAAATGTTGTACGGCCTTCCACACTAGCTTCTCTCCATTTTTGCACACATGACTGTAGAACTTGCGCGAAGTGCAACACATTGCTTTCACCGTTGACGACGCCGTAGACTGCAAATGCGAGAATAACCTCGATTCTGTTTTTATCCTCGGGGAAGCGGAGGTGATGTTCGATTTCCCACAACACGTAGTCGCTCAGGCCAAACCGCGCAGCAGCATTCAGAACGCTTGCGTCGCAGTGAGAGAGTTCAGATCCTTCGAGGAAGCCCATGCAGTATAGGCGCACCCACTTGTAGTCGGAAATCGATGGATGGATAGTGCTCCTCTCGGCTGCCACCTCTATGGCGTGCAGAGTAGAAAATGCCCTCGTAGTGGAACACGCACTCGTGCTGAGCAGCCACACCACGAAGCTGGTTCTTTCCCCGTCATACAGTGTAAACCGAGGCTTTCCGGGGTTTAATTCGGCCAAGACAATCTCCAAGATAGTTTCGGCGACCCTCGCTGTGGTCAAGTTCGGTTCTTTTCTTCTTCGTAGAATGCGCTGTAAGAGCTCCGGAATGCTCCTGTGGCTGAATCTCGCGAGTTGACCGTCCATAGCCAGGAGACCTCGACACCAAGTACTGATCAGAACATCGGTCTCTTTTTCTCTTTGGGAGACAACGGGCGGATTGCTAATCAGCGGCTCCGGTGTTTGGCAAGGGTTGAAAAGCGACGTTATCCCTCGTCGAGAAAGGCACTGGACCTCCCACCCGAAGTCGGGGTGTAAGCCGGGATGTGACGATGTGGTCCCTTCAATCGGAAGACCCAGCATTGTCAAAGCCATGGAGAGCAGCATCATCGCGTTATCACGATGATGACTAGGAATGGTGTCGAGAATACGACCGAAAAAGTCCTCGAGCTCTCTAGGGGCAGAGTTGACGATCTCTAGTAGGTGCGTTGTCGAAACGGCGTTTCCTCTGACGGCTAGTTCGTCCTCAAGCTGTTTTAGCAAGAGAACTAGCCATAAAAACACACCTTCAGCTTCCACCGTAATCCGCTTGATCAAATCTTGGGTCTTGTACTCTTCCCTTGCACGAAGAGCCCGGAAAAAAGGATTTCCGTTCAGTCTCTGAGTACACAGCTGTGTGATATCCTCCTTCGTCAGCCGATGTAGACGGATTCTCTGACGACTAGGAAAGACGCGCTCGATAGACAGATACTCTCGGCTGGAGACACATATTTTTATCGAAGAAGATGATGATTCGGACATAGTCTTGATCCTTTGGGCAAGATCCCAGTACGAGGTAGTAGCTTCGTCGAATTCGTCCAGCCCGTCAATGAAGAAGCAGATGCTATAACTTTCCCGGGCCTCGAGAGTGTTGGTGAGCTTCTCGAAGGCGCTAGAAATGTCATCTTCCGACAGCTGGACAACCGGGTTTGGGTTCATTTTGAGATCGGCCCACGTTGTGTCAGACGCCCAGTAACCGGGAAACAAAGTCTTGATGACGGTGGGCTTCTGCTGTACGACGTCGTAAAGCAGACTGCCGACGAGGCCTTTCCACGTTTTGTGACCGTCGCCACCCAGGCGCCAAATGAAGAAGCTCGCGAATATGAGCTCCTTTTCCCCAGCCCATGTACTGAGTAGATTTTTCGTTTCTCCATGCGAAACCAGGAGTTTCATCAAAGTGGATTTTCCAGATCCTGGTTTGCCGGCAATGTGGAATACCCCGTCTCCTGAGGCCAACCATTTCGGAAGGCTCATTGCCAGGTCTTCTTCCATGGCTAGCAGCCGGTCGGAATCATGCAGGATCCACGAGAAGGTGCCTGCCTCTGTTTTGGCGACGGATTCGAACCTGTCTTTCGCGGCTGGATACCGTAGGTGTAGGCTCCGGACGAGGATGTCTTGCTTCACAACCTCCATAGCCTGAAGCGACACGCCATTGACCGAATTCAGAACCTCCAAAAGCCTCTCAATTGGCGTGAAACGGCCTAGGTGGTCTTTGAGGTCACGGAGTCTCCCTGCGAATGAATCGTAGTTCTTGAGGCTCTTATCGAGCCGTGATAGGATCTCGGTAACACCTAAGCTGTAGCAATTGTGTGAGAATCAAGGAGTCGGTAGCCTCGAACGGAGGGGATTGACCTACCTGGTGACAGAGGCCACATGCAACGACAGCCTGTTGGCGGATTGATCTAGTTGGCTTCGTAGTCGCGCCACCTCCGACTTCGTGACGAGAGTTTTGAAGAAGCCTTTTACCGCCGCCTTCAAGGACCCTTTCCGGCCCGCTTGACAGGCCGTTAGTATGGTATGCATCTGGCGTGCTGCTTGCGCACAGTTAGCCGCGGCCTCCTGTACTTTCCGATGGGATTCGGATCTCGGGATCTGTATGATCGCTTCGTTTAGATCGCGCTCGACGACGTCCCAATCCCTAAGCACCTTGAGTAGGCTCCCCGTTTCTCTGGTGTAGCCGCTGGTCGAGTCGTACAGCTCTGCGATTGTTCTTCCGCACTTGACCGCTGCATCGACGGCAGTGATTACATTGCAGGTAAAGCTGAAGGCGGTCAAGGGGTCCATATTCACAGGTAACTGGGTTGCTTGTATTCCGGGGAACCAATGCTCGCCGCTCCGGTCTGTTGAGAAACGAGTGTGAAGGATGGTTGATTGTCCTAAACTGTGAGGGGGCCGTAGCCACGCCTAAGAATATTCTCAGGGCGCATGGCCCTCTCACGCTAGTCCTAATCTAGTAACGATCTAATAGTGGGGCGCAACTCCCACGCTACACTGTTGGATCTGGACAGATGTTTGGGCGTGGTTCGAAGATAAGCACTGACGTTAATTCCGCCGCTGGATGTTTGGCTGCTGACTGGAGGTGGTTTGACGACCTGAGCAGACCATCTGACCCCGCCTTTCAGGCAGCGTGAAAGATTAGACATCCCAACCACTTCATTGGTGGCCTTGCTCTGCTTGGCAGGCATATTTATCGAATTTGACGCACCCTCAAAATTTGACCCCTCTTTATGCAAACTACCTAGTTAAGCAATAACATGACCGTATATTTTTGTGAAAGCAAAATTTGAACTAAAGCGCATCTTCTAACACATTCAATTCCTCTACACCAATCTTAATAGCACTGATTGAAATGCAGCCTGTGTTACTAAGATTGGCAGTAACGAAGGACACTCGGATCGGAGGATAAGCTTTTAGTTTAAACTTTACGTTTGAGACACTGCGTGGTAGTTCTTGCAACAATTCTAATAAGAAGAGTTCTTTTCTCATTTAAGTGCACTTACCTACATCTCTTACGCCAATGCCGACCTATTTCCTTAATCCATACCTAGGTAAATAGACATCAAGGTTGAGGGGCACCTTGCGGGGAAAAGGGATACTTAAGCCAGTAATTTAGAGCTCCTTAGTGTAAACTTATTACTATCGATTCGTTTTGGTATCTTAGGATTATCAAGTTGCTTGCTACTAGAGCTGCTATTTGTATTTTATTCAAATGGTACTTCCCCAGTGGCTGTCGATTAAATCAATGAATAATGTATTATATCACATTGAATCGGGTTTGTTTATAAATTGCTACTAATAAGGTCTCTTCTTGGTGAGCCGGCGCGGCGGCGCCGGATGTCCTATTGTTCAAGGACCCTTTGTCCCTCATGTGCAAATTGACCTAACGGCCATTCACCCCACCTTCATTCGCAAATTCCCACCTTTTCTCTTGCAAGCAACAGTACCTTCAGTCTTCCCAAAAACAACCACGACATTATCTCCGTAGATTAGACTTGGATGCTTGCTTCGTGCAGGGCTTTGTCAAGCAATCGCTTCGGCGTTTTTTCGAGCCGTTTTAAGTTTCGCCGAACCTTTCCTCGGCCTCCTCGCTTCCGGTCTTTCTCCGCTGCTCGGATACGACCAAGCTACGCTCGAGCTGCCAATATTCTTGCTTCTAGCTGCCTCCGCAGCCCGTTCAGCAATCATCCCTCCTGCGGCCTCGAATCGGGCAGCTCTGGCTCCTCTGCTTCCTCGGACTCGACCTCTTGTCGTATCCTTGCTGGCACTGCAGTCGACTGCTGTTTTCCAGCAGCCTTGATGCCCACCAGAGTCAGCTTTCGGCCGTCATCCGTCATCAGTTGGACAACGTCGACGCCCATTGACTCTGCGCAGTCAAAACCGACCATACCGCGACCGGGAACGAATCGAGCAGAAATGGAATGAGTAAAATGCGTCATACGTCGGAGTTAGCCTATTCAAAGCCCTAAGCAACACGCTAACAAACTCACCTAGATTCGATAAGCTATTCCCTTTCCTACTTCTTCCCGGCGAGTTGCGCAACATCGTATACAACTATGTGATGACGGGAGGTGGCTCCACCGTGGAAGTCAAAACCCCCATCCGCCTGTACCGGCGTTGGACTCGCCTCAAAATATCACTTCCCGCTAGAGACTGGGGTAGAATCATTCCACTGCTCCAAGCATGCAGTCCTAAGTAACCCTACCACCGCGCTAAGTAATCATCAGCGTGACGAGTCTTAGGCTGATACTTGGCCCTGAAGAAACTAACTAGGAGCTGGGATCTTTGGTTTACGTCAGCCCCATCAGTCTCCCTACCGGTGGTTTCGCCTTTTAGTGGAACCACTCAATGCCAAGTCAGCACATAACCAAGGCCGAGATGGTATTCCATGATCATAGACGGAAGCATGTCAAGTTGCAGGACCAAACCATTAGGTTTCTCCCGTCCAGGTGCGCAGGGATTGAGGAGTTGCACATCGAGATCTTCCCGGTGAGGGACGTACAGAAGGACGCCGCAGTCTTCTTCCAAACGAACTAGAGGCGGTGTTGAGGAATCTGAAGAAATTACGCGTCGTCGGAATGAAGGGGTTTACGAACCGAACGTGGATGGAATCCATAGGAAAAGAATTGGGCATCACCGTTGAGGTTACAGGTGTTGTGGGAATTTAACGTGCCCCGGATTGGTGAGCTGGCCAACCATAGGAAGGCTGGGCCATCTTTAGATTCCAACAGAATCCTTACAGACAAGGGCAAAACGTTTGACTGACTTAGAGACTGTTCTACAAGTGAGGAAGTCTTTCATAGTGGCAAGACCTTCACATGAGTCCTATCCTTAGGGTGATTTACCTCTGTTCTCTGTCGCAGGAAGTCGGCTGCTGAGGAGAAAACTCACCGCTGTTTCACAGTCAGGGAGAGGGTACATACCTATCCTGAGGCCGAGGACTGTCGGAGAGAGTGTTATCCAGGCTGGTTAGTGATAGCAGAAAGACGGGAGGCGGGAATTGTCCGCTTAGGCTTTGGTGGTCACCTAGTTAGGCTATGGTCGTCTGTCCGACAGTGGTAGTTTTGATGGGGGTATAGGGATATTTGCACTTAAAGTCTCCGCCAATGTGGTCCCTAACGTCGAAGGTATATTCCAGGGTACTGTTACAACAGCTTTGATACATTAGAAAGACCCCTTCTTACATTCCCTCGTAGTATTCAATGAGAATAAACTACCGCTCCTGCGACGCCCCAGGTGTTTCTGCAAGCCACTTCCTTACAATCACAACATCATATAGAGTGTGACGATGCTCTGTGCCAAGTACTTTTTGCCGAAGACGATAGCATACCTGCATCAACGCCAGAGCGTCTTCGAAGTTGCCTCGCCTTTTCCACGCGATTGCCAGATTGTGCATGCCAGTCAGCGTGTTAGGATGTTCCTCTCCCAACACCCGCTTCTTTGGCTCCATGACCTTCTCCCACAAATTTGTAGCCTCCTCCCATCGGCCCTGGTTCTGGTAAACAAAGGCCAGGTTGCCCGTGGTGGAAAGTGTGTTGGGATGCTCCTCCCCTAATACGCTTCGAATAATTAACTGGACCGGGATGAGCAGCTCCTTTGACTCATCCCACCGACCTTGGTGACAGTAGGTTTGTGCCAGGTTCCCCATGCTGCGCAGCGTTGTGGGGTGCTCTTCCCCTAGCACCCTCTTACCTATCTCGATCACTTGAACGTATAACTCCCCTGCCTCATTCCATCGACATTGCTTCCGGTATGTTGATACCAGATTGCCCATACTGCGCACCGTATCTGGATGATCTTCCCCCAACACACTTTTCTCTCTCTCCACCACCTGTAGACCAAGTTCCTCAGCCTCTTTCCATCGCCGTCTCGTCCTGATCCATCCTGCGAACCTCGATGAGGCGCCTTCATCTAGTCTCAAGCCCACCTGGGTATTCCGAGTTGTGACCAAAATAGCGCCATTCGGAGACTCTGGCACGTAACGCATGAGGTTTCCATCTTTGATGGTATCTCTGCCCTCTGTAGGTTCTATCAGCTGCTGTCGGCCGAAAAAGGTTCGCATGTCGTCGGCATTATCGATCATCATGAGCCACTGGCCACCAGTCTTTCTCTAGCCACCTATTGACTAGATCCAGGACATCGGCTTCAGGATTGTCATAGCCCGGAATCCGACAGTCTCATGCGATGGTAGTATAAGCTTGACGAAATCGCTCAACATTGCTCGCATGTATCCAGAATACCGAGACATTAGGGTGTGTCTCCCGCAGCCAGAACACGTAGGCTATCGCGATTTGGGTTTTTCTATTCCCGGTCAGTGAGAAAAAACAAGACAAAAAACAGCGCTCAATTACCCAATCCCGCCCAGTCCATACTAAGGGAACGGTATACCTACTCGACAACAGCGGTGGCTGGATCGAAAAGAAGTTTGATCCCTTCTCGGAATGCCTTAGTGGATGACAAGGGGGCCGCGGAAGATTGCTCTTGTGGGGTTTGGTCGGTCACCGTTCCGCCGCCTGCGCGATTGCGCCGCCGGTGGAAGAGTCGTCGCATTTCTCCACGGAATAGAGCGTGTGCCGTCGTTCTGTCCGCTAGGTCTGGGATTCGCGCTTAGCAATCGTACCCGATTCTGAATGTTTCACCGCTCGATCGTCGACCAGTGTCGAGGAGATTTGGCGAGTTGGGCAGGAAGGACCATCTGACCCCGCTTCTCCAGCCAAAGACACTTCCTGCGGCTGTTTGGAAAGGACCTAGATCGGGTATCTCGGCTACTTCATTGGTGGCCTTGCTCTGCTCAGTGGCAGAAAAATTGATGAATTCGGGACACCCTCTTCAAATTCAACAACACCTATCATTGCTTCTCGGATCAATTGCAATAAATGGGATTCTTTTCTCGTCTGGGAACCTACCTAGCTATGCACGCTGCTAAGGATGCTTCGCGATATCTACAAGCCTTTAACAAGTGGCAATCCGGCCGACACACTGCGCTGAAAATGCTCTCTCAAACCATCCTCCCTTCCCTCCGAACAACCCCCGTCTCCGCCACAAACGGCACCGTCCTCGTCCCCACAACCCTCACCGGCACTCCGTCCCTCACCACGTCACCCCTCCTCTGCGCCGCGTGCCCAATCGGCCCCGCCCCAACCGCAACCGTCGGCCCCGGAACGACATAAGTCGTTAAGCTCTCCAGCACATCAATCAAAATCCCCGGATCATCCGCCCTATACAGCCCCGTCGCCTTCACCCCCCGATCCATCCCGAAAACCTCCCTCCCCTCCTTCCCCTTCCCCTCATCCTCCACCCACAAGTTCACACACAGCGGATAATGCTGCGCCCCTCCCACCTTACTCGCAAAATGTAGCGCAATCGCCTCATGCCTCAGCACATACGGCCCCGGCGCCAGCCCGGACGGAACATGCACGCTCCACGAGTTATTATTCGCAATCATGACATGCGACGCCCACTGCCCCGGGGGTCCCCCATCCTGATTGATGAGCACGGGCTCCGAATTATCAATCTTCGTCCATAGCAACTCCGTCTTGTTGACCGAGGCGCAGCCATCTTCCGTCCCGTTGCAGGAGGCGAGGTATGAGAGGATTGGCCCTGGGTGCCCATACGGCCAGCCATTCCACTGCACGTGGATGGTATCGCCTGCGCGAACGGGGGCGTGCGCGGGGGTGGATTTGCCTGAGAGGTGGCACGAGATTTCGGGGGTGGAGTAGTTTGCCGGACCGACGTAGCCGGCGTCGGGGTTGGAGGTTGACCAGCCTACGCGGTCGGGGTAGTTGGTTCTTCCCGGGCGCGGGTCGTAGCCGTGGTAGAGGGAGCCGTTGATGAGGATGTAGGCGAGGTTGGAGTGCGCGACGACAGAGGTTACGGCGAGGAGGGTGCACGGCGCCAAGAGGCGCAGCGGGAGGAGGTGCATTGCTGTGCAGGGCAGTGAGAAGGAGGGACGGGAGGGGAGGTGCAGGTTGGGAAAGGTTATTGGGACGGGTTATAGGGCTTATGTCTGAGATGTGGCCGGCTGGTTTGGGTCTTCCGGGTCACTGGGGGATGTGGGAGAGAGATATTGATTGGGATGGTATTTATCCTGATTGGATTCTTGTCCATCTCCCGGGCCCCTTTTGCGCTTCTGCGGGCTGAGTGGGTTTGAATGCGGGACAATCTTGGACCTGAGCGATCTGCATGTGGATGTCGACGTACAAACCGGGTGGAGATATGGGAAGTGCACTGAAAAGCCACGGCCACGGCTCTTGGATGCGGAAGATGCAATGCAACTGAATAAGAGAAGACGCGAAGAACATGCTCGTTCTCTGGGCATCAGTAATCTAACAGCTTGGCGTTGTGCGCCGAAAGCCTAACATCAACTAAAGTGCCGGTAAACAACGTCGCATCTGTCATAACAGATGAGGGGGCTATTGGTCTAGCGCACAAGCTGGTAAAGTTCCCAAGTCGGAGTCCACATCTTTGTTCTAGAAAGCGGGTAAATGAGGGATGATCCCCAGGTTTGACCTGCACATCACGTCGATCCGGAGGCTGTCAATTGTGGAGCCTTCATATATCCGAGGGGATGCCCCTTCCCCCGAACTCCGTTTTTGTATGAAAAGAGTGAATCTGATTCTATGCGCGGTTTCGAGCATTGTCGTTGGGCTTTGGGAGATATTCGATACCACCGTACCCCCTGCAATCGACGTTCCCTTCTGGCGTGACACTATATGTCAATTGTGCGACCAGAGTCTAACGCCAGTGTCCAGCTGTTACAAACTAGATGGACCCAATTATGTCAAGACAGAGGCGCGGGTTGAATAACGTCCGGAGAGGAGGGGCAACACCATAGGGGTTGGTGGTATGGAAGATAGAATGTTGAAGCCAGTCCTCACAGACGGGGGCTCACAGTTTTTTCAAATATCAATCTGCTGGCATTATTTAGATCAGCAAGTACCGGGCCCACAGCCCAACTCCGCCCCATATTCAATCTACCCAGTTGGGCCAGACTATGATCAAGAAATTCCATACAACTTCTCCAGCTCTACATTCTCCTCGCCCTCTTTCATTGTATCTCTGGCGCTCACACTTAGCTCCAGAACGCCCGTGTCGACGCCAAAGCCTTCGTATATGCCGGGAAACAGAACTGTCACGCCAACCGACTTCTCATCCACCATTCTGTGGAGAACCGAGGGTGACAGCATGGGCTCGTGGATCTCGACGCGTGTCAGCATCTTCCAGTCCTCAAAGGTAAAGCGCGGCAGAACAAAATCGGGGCCGGCCTGTTCTATCTTGTTGCGCAGAAATTGGCTAAAGGTGGGATTGCCAGCTATGTCGGCCTCGGCCAGGAGTGCGGCGTCGGGATCCGGATCAAGCTGTTTGAACGTCTCGGAAGCCCCAGCGACAATACATGCCCGAGCGGCCTGCTGTCGCATCTCGGGCCGGCGCCGAACGAGTTCTTCCAGCACTACGCCGGTGGGGAGACCGGGGTACCAGATACAATAGGGCAGCTCGTCGGCCGGCGTGGTCGACGTGACGCGGCTGAGGTCGTTGTTCATGATAAAGCGCGCCGTGATGGCCTTGCGAATGCCCCGCATGTATGCCTCCGCCATTCCGTCTAGGCTTATGCTGCTCTTGCCTGGGCCATTGCCTGCTGCTGTCAATCGATCTGCCCACCACCTAGCGAATAGCGTGTTGTGGAATATGCCGCGCACAACGCATTCAATTTGCTTTCGGATCGCAGCAGGTCTGCACAGGCGAGCGTAGCGATCTATATCGCCATAGTACGCAGCCATGAGAATGAGGACGTCCTTGTTCCCGTCGGGGAGATCCTGCGGTAGTGGCGAGTACAGTAACGGGGATATTAGGTCGGGCCCTGCCGAGAATTCGGTCATTGTTGACGTTTCCTTTTCCGGGCTGTAGCCATCGTAGGTATCGATGTAGCCATCTTCGGTAATGTTGAAGTAGCCAGGTTTGAAGCGTTGCGAATAAATCGGCTCGTCTTCGTCCGTGCCATCGCCATCATCGAGGAAATCGAAATCGAAGGTATCCCTTAGATTTTCGGGCATCGTAATCTTGCGTCTGCAGTATAGCGTAGACCGAACTGCCGTATCACCATTTAGATAGGCAACCTTGGGGCTGGCTGTATTGATTGTGCGATAATAGTCGTCCATGACCGAGTACCTGACGGGCTGGGCCATGATGTCGTTGAAAATGTCGAGATTATCATTATGTCGGGCTTCCTCGGCGACGTGCACTTCGGGCAACACGTCAAGATCGCGGTACAGGTCCAGATACCCAGCAACAGCACACACGCGGGCAACCTGGTACCGCATCTGCGGGAAGCGCTGGACAAGGGTCCGGTACGTGGACTCGCTGGCAACGTCGGGATGCCAAATACAGTAGGGGACGTGATCGGGGTCGCTCATATCCTCCACAGCAGGCACGTTGTTGCTCATGATGCGTCGCGCGTTCCACGCCCGCGCAAGGACCGGCGTTGCCAACCGCACCTCGGCGCCGAAGCCCGCGTGGTAGCGAATGCCCCGCACCAGACAGAACTGCATCAGCGGGTTGCCAATCGCCCACGGCACCCGCTCTCCACGCATCGCCGCGACACACGAGTCCATGTCGACATGCTGCTTCGCAAGTCGCGCACCGAGGTCGTCAGTTGCCATTTCGTGAACTTCAAGTGCTGTATCTTTGGAAGTGCGCCGAGAAAGGAAAAGTGGCAAGTGGCAAAGGGTAAAAGTCGAGCAAACCCTCCTACGATGTCGGGATTGAAGTCAATGCCATATGTGCCTCACGCATGGTGCTTTTGGGTCAGTTAAATGACAAATACTACAGGGTGGGTTGGGCGACTCCACTGGTGTGGCAGTGCCAACAAACCATTCAGCCTAGCTACCTAGGTTGGTTATCTTACACGCGACCGACCACGTGTCGTCTTCCCCAAAACACACACCTTTTGGTACCTCCTGCGCCGCCACTGACCTTGGCCCGAACGGAGAGCGGTTGCGGGGTAATGGAACGTGGAAGGTGAGGCACGCCTGGGACCTGCCTTGTGCATCCTTCCCGAAGCCAATCATTCCCGATGCCGGTCCCGAAAACAGCCCATCATCAGTCTCATGAATTCCCCCATCGTCACGAGAGAAATCATGCTTATCTGCTTGCGCTTGAGCTCTCGCTTCATTGCGGCAGATCGCCAGCCCATCGCAGGTGCGATATTGTCACGGTTCTGTTTTTTTTTTCTTCTTTTTTTTTTTTAATCTCCCGCTTCGCTGCAGCAGATTATCAACATAATCTTGGGCTTCTAGGTATCTACCTACGGTACATGAACTAACTAGACGTCCAACACTATCAATCTATTCACAGCCAAGTGCAGTCTTCACGCTATCTGCCAAAACAACCTTGTCCGAGTGGCCGGGATCAGCGGCCTTGTATGCTGCCCAGTCATTCGTGACAGTATATCTGGCCTGGCCGGGCAGCTCCCGGATCTTGGGGATAGCGCTCCTCGCATTAAACACCTCAACTCTCTCGCCGGTGGTCCCGACGTCCTTGTATAGTGGCTCATAAGAACGAAATGCGTCAGGATATTGTGTCTTGAGGTATCCGGTAAAGGCGAGCTGCTGTGCCCATTTGCGCAGATCGGCCCACACAGACACAGCTTTCTTGGCGCCCTCGACAGCGTTGGATGGAACACCGTTGGCGTGTTGGGCGCCCTGAATGAACTGGCCGATCTTGCCAAACAGGCCGTCAACGTCGTTGCGCCCTTTCACCTCCTTGTGAACTTTTACGCAATCGTACGCGCCCGTCACTCCGGCGTTGCGGAGCGACTTGGCCACCGCATCGACGTGCTCTGGCTTCATGTCGAGAGAATCAAAGCCCACCGGCAGGTTGAGGAGTCTTATCGGCCTCTTGTCCTGGTTCAGTGACGACCAGACATTGATATAATCCACAAACTCGATGAGATCGCATGGCGATTTGCCTCCCCTTTTGCTGACACACCCGCTGCCAACCAGCATTCGGTTGGTGTCACCTCCCGTCTTCGCCCAGTCCACTAGATGCCGGCGGTGACTTGTCAGTTTGCCTTCTTGCGACTCGGAAAGCTAAGGTACCTTAGGTAGGTAGACGAGGGGGGAGATGGGAAACTCTCGACTCACTGCGATATGCGTTGTAGTATATGATTCGTTCATATCCTCCGTATAGATCGTAGGCCGAGACACTCGCGACAGCCCAAGCCAAAGACCAGAGCAATGCGAAGAACTTCATGGCGGTAAGCTTGACCAGGACGAAGCGCCGGCGGTGGAGGTAGGTGCAATACGTCGTGACAACTTGATCCTACATGCAGCAGGACACGAACATGTATAATAGGTGCCGACATGTCACCAGATCACAAGTCATCCTTCTTTGCCGCACCCTAAACGTCGTTATTAAAATTCCGTAGCTAACTGCGTCGCCCGTGGTAGAGCCGTGATTGCGATTCCCTCAGGATGCACTACCCTCACTGTACAGTTACAATGAGCCTGGCTTTGCCGCACACTGAAATTGGTTTCCCGTGTCATAAGCTCCCATCGCCAACAACACTGCGCCGCAAACCGAGAGTGTTACATTTAAGCCAAAGGTACCTTACCAACAACGAGCCATTGGAAGGCAGACAGGCCCCTTGGCATGCAGGGCTGAATGCCCGTGCCCTTACCGAAAACCGTCGGGGTACCAGCGGGGACCTTTTGCCATTAGCCTGAATTTCCGCTCTTACCCGATCTCTCATTCCGCTAATTCCTGAGGATCCTGAAGGCACAGGTCGCTAATTGCCGAGGCGAAATCAAGACTTAGGTTCGCCCGCGCTTCGACATTTTAACACTGACTTCACTTCCCACCAATTGAACATGATGGAGTCAATATATGTGCGCGGCGTAGGGCGGGTCAGGCTGACCACCGCCTGAGTGTAACGGTCCCACCTCCTGCTCCCGTCCGGGTCTCCATTTCTCAGGCACACATGCTCCCATGGATCACTGCAAGTGAAGTCTCATAAGGGCTTCCATTGGCCCGCATCTTCAACGCCAGGAACGTACCTTCCTTCCTATCTCATCAGGTCACACCAGACTGTCTCTCGTTTCCTCCAGTCTTCGTGGCACCCTTCCGTTCATTCTTTCTTCATTTCTTTTTGGCCAAACATGAGAACCCAACGAGCTGCGGCGGGAGCGGCGGCTCTCACTCTTTTGGCGCTGTGTCCTACAACACTAGCTCTCCCCGGCAGCGGTGTTCTACAGGCACGGGCGGAGTGCAAAGCATACAAGATCCAGTCCGGCGACAGCTGTTGGAAGATCGCCGAAGAACGGTGCAGCCCGAAAATCAGCACCAGCGATCTGTACAAGTTCAACTCGGGACTGGAGGCGAAATGCAGCAACTTGAAGGTAAGAGATCTCCTCCTCGCAGGAAGGGGCTTTTTCCTAAGAAAACCATTAGCTCGGCGACCCTGTCTGCTGCACTGCGGGCACCATGCCCGACATGGACCCCCCAGGCAACTCTGACGGAACCTGCAAAACTCTTAAAGTCGTCGATGGCGACGACTGTTGGAAGTTCGCCACGCAGCGCTGTCAGCCTGCGATCGAGCCCGCTCAACTGTATAAGTTCAACGGCGGCTCCGATGAGTTCTGCAAAACGCTGGCCGCAGGAAAAGCACTTTGCTGCACAAAAGGGACCAAGCCCGACCTCAGGCCCAAAAAGAATGCTGATGGATCTTGTTTCTGGGTGTCGGTTCCAGACGGCCAGGGATGCAACGCCCTTACAGGCCCCTACGACTTGACGACTGAGGATCTGGATAAGTTCAATATTGGCAAAACTTGGGGATGGCAGGGCTGCGAGCTACTTCAGAAAAAGCAGCGTGTCTGTCTCAGCGACGGCACTCCTCCGTTACCTGAGCCCATTACTGAGAAACAGCTCCAATGTGGCCCACAAGTCCAGGGTACGGTGGCACCAACCAACGGCACCAAGATCGCAGATCTTAACCCATGTCCTCTCAATGCGTGAGTGTTCTTTTCTTTCTATATACCTACCTCTGACAGATCATCGCTAACAATTCCTTTTCTCACACAGATGCTGCTCCGGCCATGGATTTTGCGGAGTCACACCCGAATTCTGCATCGACACGAGCATCAAGAACACGCCGGGGACCAAGAAGAACGGTACGAACGGCTGTATCTCCAACTGCGGGCTAGACGTCGTCAACAACAAAAACCCTCCCGCTTCTTTCCTCAAAGTTGGATACTTTGAGAGCTGGAATCCCTACACCCGGCCGTGTCTCACCATGGACGTCAACGACATCTCGAAACTCGGCGGCTATACTCATATCCATTTTTCATTTGCCAATCTGACCGAGGATTTTGTGCCTTCAGTTACGGGCGTGCAAGACCAGTGGGACAAGTTTGTCAAACTCCAAGGCGTGAAGCGCATCGTTGCGTTCGGTGGATGGGCCTTCTCGAACGACCCCGGCACCAACCACATCATTCGGAGGGGCGTGATGCCGGCGAACCGACAAAAGTTCGTTGAGAACCTCGTCAACTTTGTCAAGAATTCCGGTATCGACGGCATCGACTTCGATTGGGAGTACCCAGGCGCAACCGATATTATTGGCTCAGACCCTGGCCTTCCCGAAGACGGCGCCAACTACCTCGAGACGATCAAAAGTGTCAAGCGCAGGCTCCCCGATAAGAGCGTGTCGTTTGCTGCACCCGCCTCATTCTGGTATCTTAAGAACTTCCTCATCAAGGAAATGGCGGCCGTTGCAGACTACATCGTCTACATGACCTACGATCTGCATGGTCAGTGGGATGTGGGTAACAGATTTGCTGTGTAAGTTTACCTCTTACCACCCTGCCTAACCTTTGCAAGAAAGGTCCCCTTTCAATTTTGGCTGACGAGGGAAAACAGAGAGGGCTGTGAAGCAGGCAACTGTCTCCGGTCACACGTCAACCGAACCGAGACCATGTACTCGCTAGCCATGGTCACAAAGGCAGGCGTTCCTGCCAACAAGGTCATGGTTGGGGTTAGCAGCTATGGACGAAGTTTCAAAATGGCCAAGCCTGGTTGCAAAGGTCCTACGTGCACCTTCCTCGGTGAAAAGAACAAGTCTCCCGCCATGAAAGGAGAATGCACAAGGGAAGGCGGTTACCTCGGGGATGCCGAGATTCGCGCCACTAAAAAGTCTTCTGAATGGTTCGGCGAGGGATACGAATCCTACTACGACAAAGAATCGGACTCGGATATTGTCATCTACAACGGGGACGAGTGGGTTGCCTTTATGGACCATGAGACCAAGAAGCGGCGGACCGAGGAATACCGGAAACTGGGCTTTCTCGGCACAACCGACTGGGCCATTGACTTGCAACAAGACTTCAACGCCGACTCTCTCTACAGCGGCGACGGTGGACAAATCAACGACGTCGTGGTAGACTTGGGCCCTAAACGGGAATGCGTCATCGACAAGCACTACAACGACCTGCAGGCTCTGGCCGACGATGCCGACGGTAAGGACCCCTGGTGTCTGGCCGCCAAGACGGTCGATATGCTCAGCGGCATGATGAATACCGCGTTCGATGGGTACGACGAAGCTGCTAATGGCTACGACGGGCTATTCCCAACGTACGAGAAGTACATGCTCGACACTCTCAACGGGCGCATCGAGGAATGGCTCTGGGACAAGGACGAGAAGAAAGCAGGCTGGCCGTACTACAAGTGTTATGCCGACAAGGCTCTCTCCAGAGCCAACAGGGCGAACGCCTGGGAATACAAATGCAATGATGAGCCAAAGAGCTTTCTCCAGGATTACACCTATGTACGTTTTATCCCCATTTCCCTTTTGATTATAGTCCTCGCGAAGGGTTACTTACACGGCGTTGTGGTTATAGTGGCTCGAGGTGAGCAACAAGAAGGGCTGGGAGGACTCGCTCGAAGCTGCCGGCATTGACCCTGCCTGGATCGAGGGGAAGGAAAAAGAAAGAACAGTCGGTAGAGAAGGCTGTTCTTCTCCTACCGGCAATTGCCTCACGACAACATGGAGGTGGATCGGCTTCCCGCAGAGGAAGGAAGGCATCAAGATCCCCGACCCGAAGGATGTAATCGACACGGCTAGGAAAAACTTTACCAACGTGCAAAAGGAGTTCAGCGTGGCATACGCCGAACTCGCGCTCGGTTCTTTTGAGGGAGAGCCGGCTGACGCGGTCGATGTCTTGTCGATCCCCGTCTCCATGCTCAGGGACGCCATCGACTCGATGAAGGAGGTCAAGGAGTTGGCCAAAAAGGTACAAGAGGAAAACAAAAAGAACCTGATCCTCAAGATCCTCGAGGGCATCCTCTTCCTAATTCCCTTTGTCGGCGGCATGGTCAGCGGTCTGGGCCGACTTGGCGCCGGGATTGCTCGGATAATAGCCCTCACCGAGATAGCGGGAAGCGGTGCTCTCGGCATCTACACGGCAGTGGAGGATCCTGACATGGCACCCGTGGCCATTCTCGGCATGGTCATGGGCGCTCTGGGAGTCCCTTCCGGAGCTAAGTACCGCACCCTCGGCAAGGCAAAGCGGGACATGTCGCCCGACATGAAGGCAAACATGGGCAAGAGCTTCAAGGAAATCAACCCCAAGATCGAGACCATCACCAGCAAAATGCCAAAGGTCTGCAGGCGGTAATAGGGGTGGACGGTATTTCTCTTTTTTTTTTTTTTTTTTTTTAAT
>Ga0247758_1001358_pt1 | contig 18576 bp, 28 predicted proteins | sample UWRJL156409C4_FD_180950 | JGI IMG/M metagenome (GOLD analysis project Ga0247758, IMG submission 180950) | Plant litter microbial communities from Arlington Agricultural Research Station in Wisconsin, United States - UWRJ-L156-409C-4 | ecosystem: Environmental > Terrestrial > Plant litter >...
ATCGCCAGCTCCGTCCTCACCTCAGCCGGCATCGCCCTCCTCCTAATCCTCAATCTCCTCCTCACCCGCCGCTACCTCCGCGACTACTCCCCTTGGCACACCACCCGTACCTCCTACGCTTATCCCGCTCCCTCATTTTCTGCGTGGTGGCATGTTTGGTGATGGTGGTGAGCTCTACGGTGGATGGGTTTTTCATCAGAGATGAGAAGCATTTGGGCGAGGGGAGGGATGTGGTGCGGGTTTCGGTGGTGTTTTTGACGGCTGTAGTGGCGGTGCCTGTGGGAGGGGTGGCTGTGGGTTGGTGGTTGGGAAGGGCAAAGGGAGGGTGGAAGGGGATAGGGAGAGGGAGAAACAGAGGTTTAGATTTAGGAGGGGGCTACTGGTTTCGACGGCGGTGTTGTTGACGGTTGAGTTGGGGTTTAGATGTGAGAGTGTTTTTGACTTGAGACCGGTTGCGGATCCGGGGTGGGTGGGGTTGAAGGCGGCTTATTACTGCTTTATCTTTGGGATTGAGGTCGTGGTTGTGTATCTTTTTGTAGGCATGAGGGCGTTGGGGTATGAATACTGAGAGTCGTGGCATAGATACGCTGACAGGCTGGGCACAAATGGGGTACAAAGTATCTTTATTATATCAGCGGACTACTATGTTTTTCTCGTCTCCATTCCTACAACCTCTGCCGTTCGGTCATCCTTGAAAGTCCTAAGCACGGGGATCGACACGGCCATGATTGTTATTGCACCCTCAGCTGTCCCTAGTACCATAAGACCTATAACATGTTCTAGTTGAGAAGTTTGGTCAGTTTTGCATCTCACGATAAAAAGAGGACTTGGGCTCACCTGGCGCAGCGTTGGGCATATTGACCCGGATGATTGCATATATCTTGAGGAAGGATGTAATGCCGGCGCTGAGGTTGTGGTTAGCTCGATCCACATATCGTTTCTCTGTTGAAACTCACAAGACGGCCATAGACATGGCCACGCTGATGCCAATCTTCTCTCTCCGGTGCATTCTGTTCGCTTCCGAGTCCAGATTGGACAGATCGGGCGTAGTTCGGAATATGATCCATGGCAACATGGCCAATGCAATGTCCATGACTCCGGAATATGCTATACTCTCAATCAGTATTGACCTCCCGATATGCTGCAGGGTTGAAACATACCCGAAGTAAACATATTATACCCGTTAATGATCTCCAACGGCATGCAATGTCCCTCTACATCCTGCTCCCAGAGCCTGCGGAAGGGGAAGCACTGTGCCCAATGGAGCACTCCACTACCAGCCAAGAAGAAGTTCGTAGTGAAAATGACGAAGATGACCCATCTCCTCGGCCATCCGTGCGAGATGCGGAGCAACGTGATGGCAAAAGACGTCTTGCTCCAGCAAGCTGCCAAGATGAGGAAGAAGCCTGCAAAGACCGAGATCAGACGAGCGGTACTAACGAGCTCGGCCTTGATTGCGCCGAAGTCTTTGCCGAACCCAAGGTGGACATCGATGCTCTGCATGATGCAAGAAGAAATGAGAGAAACCTAGGAGACAACGCTCTGTTAGCTTCGGGTTGTTTTGGACGTCAAGGGAAAGGGGCAGCATACCCAGGCCGCGATGAGGATGTAGTCGTCGTACCAGAGCGCCCGGCCGCGCTGGATTTTCGCCCAGATGCGGAGGCCGAGAAAGCCAGTGGATGCACCCGACAACGTCCAGATGCACAGGTTGAGCAGAGGGCCAAAATTTGGCCCTTCGCCATTAGCCTGGTTCGATGCGGATTCCATTTATAACGAGTGACAGCTAGCCGAGCATTTTACAGAAAACCGCTTTTTGCCCCGACGTAGCGAAAATCCCAAGAGACGGCGTGTTGGGTGGGCACGGCACGTCGCGAGCTCTTTATCACTGCCGAGAGCTGGGGCGCTGAGGGGATCGTCGTCGTCGTCGATCACACACACACACGACCCGACTTCAGGTAGAGCAGCCCCTGACGCCCGGATCCAGGACTGAGACAAACCGGGCCGGTGCATTCTGCCGGGCGCACCATTGAATCACCATGCGCATTTCTGCGATTGTGACCCCATGGGCCGGGCGATCAGCATGACGACCAACCAGGAAAGCGAAGTCGTAATGTTCGGCACGACACTGCGAGACCCCGCTGCACTGGCCTGAGCGCAGAGAAACCCCTCCAATTTCTAGCATCGGCCCCCACTAGGGTTTCAAGGCAATGCTTGATTTTGTGAATAATGAAGCCAAGTCTGGTTACGCTGCGGGTGACAGCACTTGAATTTCGATGATGACGTGGAGGACATGAATGGGCCTTCTGGAGCGCCGTTTTCTGGATTTTTTTTGTGCGCCGGTCGCCGCGAGTTGAGCCGCGTGTCCTCCCCTCTGGGCGTTCTAAAGATGGGTGCACTGATTCTCGGCTGTTCGGACGGAGCCGAGACATCATCCGGAGTCGTCAGAAAAAGGGAAACGGACCTTGGCATGTCGTCTGATCAGGTCCCCGGACGCCACCTTCGAAATCCGGGGAGGAATCCTTATCTCTTATCACTCTTATCACCATCACCCACCACCCACCACACCAACCAAAACTTTATTCCAACATGCTCGAGGACATTATGGGGCCCAGCCATCAGATTTGAGAGCCATAGTTCAAAAATGGAAGGAAAGAGCCAAAAAATGAGCGCGGGTAGAACGACCGGGAATGAACGCATAGCGTCACCATCCAACGTCCTCGAAAGGAGCTCAGCCTGCAGCACTAGCCGCTGTGCCATCTGGACATGCCAGCGACCCATTCCACACCACGCTGGAATACTGGCCGGGGAAAGTAGGTTATATATTTCAGGTAACGTGCTGATAGATTGTTTTGTGACCTGAGCTCCGCGTCTTATCACTGCTCACCGAAAACGAGTTGAACGTGTCTGCACTGGCTCCAACTCCGGAGCTGCAACCCCTCATGCATGATCACTGTAGAGAGTTAGCTCGCCACACGGAATACCCGATGTCCCTCCCCATCACGCATTCGACATCCAAGTCGGTCTAGCTAAGCACGCAGCCAAGAAAACCAGAGCCCCACAGTGAGTTTGGTTGTCTCCGCTTTCGTCCTCTCCTCTTCCCCACCTTCCCGTCGTACCATCACAGTACCCCTCATCCTCCTCACACTGGACGGCCTGTAACCACCAAACATCCCGAGTCTCGATCATTTCATGTAACAAAACAAACTATGTCGACGCAAAAGCTGCACGTCTTGATCATTGGTGCCGGTATCGGCGGCCTAACCTTGGCACAGGCGCTGCGCAAGCAGGGGATTTCCTTTGAAATCTTTGAACGCGATGCGAGTGCTAGCGCTCGCGGCCAGGGTTACGCCCTCGGTCTCTACGAGCAAGTCTCCCCTTGAACACCACGACCACCACCTCCCCCGACAGAAACAAACATGAAATAAAAGAATAAAAAACTAACAACCTCCCGCTGCGCAGCCTAGACAACCTCTTCGCCGACGCCCTCCCCTCCGACCTCGCCCCGCTCTCCTCAACATGCCACCTCCTCCCCCTCCCGCTCCCCAGCCAAGTCCTCTACTACCTCCCGGGCGGCAAGAAGCTCATGGTCGAAGACACCCTCGCTACGCCCTGCCTGCGCGTCAACCGCCTGCGCCTCCGCGAACTCCTCTCCACCAACATTCCCGTCCAGTGGGACAAACAAGCGTTTTCCGTCTCCGAATCCCCCGATACCGTGACCGTCTCCTTCCAAGATGGCACCTCCGCCACAGGCTCCCTCCTCATCGGTGCCGACGGAGTCTGGTCCGCCATCCGCCCTCACGTCCTGAAGCAACCCAACGAAGCCATCCTCGAGCCCTTCTCTAGCGCCGTCATCCTCGGTGAGCTGCAGCTCTCTGGTGAAGCCATGGAGAAACAGCTGCAGATGGGGCACACGGGCTGGGTCGCGCTCGGCGCGGGATATACACTCTTTAGCGGGTTGAATCGAGTGCTGGTGGATGAGAACGGGGTGGTGAAGGGTGATTATTACTGGGTGATGGGGAACTTGGAGCATGCGGATGTCAAGGGGATGACGGGGGAGGAGAAGTTGGCGTTTGCGTTGGAGAAGGCTGGGGGGTTGGGGGAGGAGTTTTTGGTTACGATTAGGGGGACGAAGGCGGAGGGGGTGAAGGATTTTGTGAGTGATTTCCGGGGAGAGGCTGTCTGGGGGTTCTTGCTGACTTCAATGGTGCAGAGTTGGTGGGACGCGTTGATCCCGGGATCGAAGTTCCCGGCGGTGAATAGGGTGCTTCTTATTGGGGATGCTGCGCATCCGATGACTCCCAGTACGTATTTGCTTCTGTGCGGGGTTGTATCAGGTTGAATCAAGGGATGTTTGCTGACAGAGTGCAGATCGCGGCGAAGGCGGAATATTCGCCATCCGGGACGCCGTACAGCTGAGCAAGCTGCTGGCTGTGAATGGAACCGATGACTTTGCGGCACTTCAGCCCAAGCTGGATGCATTTCAGAAGGATCTCGCAGACAAGGGCCACGAGTCCATTCTGGCTGCTCGAGAAACCATGACCAAGGCCCGCGCCGGGACAACGCCCAAGGCTTGGGGCCATGAACTGTGGCCGGTCGAGGAAGTCAAGCCCCTCCCGTTCAAGCTGTCTGAGTGGAAGCCTTGAGGAGTGGGAAGAGCAGGAGATCAGCCTCTTTCATATGGCGTAACGGGTACGTAAGGTAGGTAACTGCGAACCTCGATTTTGACTTTGAACATCAGCTAGCAGCTAGAGTAGGTGTTGAAAGGTTGCTACAGTCTGCTCTGGAAATCAAGTCCATCCTACCTCACCCCCGCCCCTGACACCGGAACGCCATCCCCAAGCCATTGTCCCTAGCATCTAGCCCTAGCCCCAGCACCCAACAAGCAATCCATCCTAACAATTAACGTTCCACGAACCAAGAGAGTTACTCCCACCGTCGAAGTTTTTGGCGAGGATGCACCAGCCCGTAAGAGCTCCCCAAGCGACGTCACAACCAGTGGGAACAGCACAGTTGTTGGTGCTGTATGAATGTATGTGCTGGCCCGCTTGCTGGGTCGCGAACACAACCACAAACGACGAGAAACTTTGGGACGGCGCGCACGTATTGTCCCAGACATTTCGTTGGCCGGCTGGGTCTGTACAGAAATCATCATGGAAGAGGTCGACTATTGCCGCGTTAGAGACTGCGGTGAAGGCTGCGGCGATGGCCATCGAGGAGTTAAGATTGAAGAGCATGGTGACGGCGACGTAGAGGATTGCTGGTAGTTTGGTAGGTAGGTAGGTAGGTAAAGTGGTGCGCTGGAGAGGCTATCTGCCGTGTGGGCCTGGGTGTGCCCGTCTTCTTCTACTCCTCCACTGGAGTTATTTCGTTTCACCAAGTCATGGGCGTGTTTGCTGTTATTGTTGCACAAAGAGCACAAAACCGTAATGAACTAAAACATGTGATAATTATTAGCTACCTTGTTCACTGATTTGCAAATGCTGGGCTACAGCATGTTTGCAGACTGGGTCGACGTGCTTGTTACAAACATGGCCGTGGGAGCCGGGATGGAACCATTGGTTGACGGGAGAGTTCCTGTCCTGAGTTTCTGGGTTCCTGAGTTTTGGCCGGCCAGGCACTCTCCAGCCCCTGAGCCGAAGAAAGCGGGGGAACGGGCTTGGCGGTCGGACCCGATCCCGTGCCAGCCCAGCTCCGCACGGTTGTGAACCCTGTGGCTCTTTGCATGGTGATGCCACAGGCGTACGGCAACTGGGAAGGTGCGAGTTCCTGCCTGAGGCTGTTTGAGCTACCCAACACCACCTCACATCAACCCCGCATGTTTTCCGCCCGGAGCTTTTTTCAATCAGACACCAAGGACAGACCGACGACCAGAACACTTCCCTTAGGCTACCATGGCTGTGAAATCCCCCCCGCCAGGCAACGAGTCGATACCTTTCGAGTACAAACAGGTGTTGCCATCTGCCTCCTCACATATCCGACTCATCCAGCTCTTTTGCTCCAGGTCTTATGACGCGCCGCTGAAATGCCGCATGTTCTCAACATCTCTGGATCAGCCAATGCCCTTCACCGCCCTCTCGTATACATGGGGCATCAACACAGAAGCGAGAACTTCAGGTCCTTCATGGACATGCATCTGCTCAGGATCCGGATTCGGATCCTTCCATGTCCGCTGCGACTTCATCGTTCGGTCATCTCGTGATCACCCCGTCTCTCAACGAGGCCCTCCACCATATTCGCCAACATGAAACTCGTCGGTCCGATTCGGTGACGCTGTGGATTGACTAGATCTGTATCGACTAGGACAGCACGCCTGAGAAGAACGCGTAGGTTGCGGTCATGGGCACCATCTATAGCCGCGCGACAGAAGTTTTAGTCTGGCTGGGACCTGGCATTCCCGGTTCGGACGACTTCATAGACAAAATGACGACCGTGGGAAGTCTTGTGCGCTAGCAGGGTATCGAGCGATTCTTTGACCCGGTGAAAAGGCCTGACGAGGAGTTGTGGACGTTTATGGACAAGGTTTTCGGCGACTCAGAAGATGAAGAGTTGGAAACGTTTATTCATGATGCCTCGGGCGTACTTTATGGAGGCAGTGGATCAGAGAAGCCGGAGCTTACATCACAGTTGCACGCATGGCTGGGCCGCGCTTGGTTCACTAGGGTCTGGATCCTCCAAGAGTATTCTCTCGCCACTAAAAGCCCCGTGTTCCTCTTGCGGCGACAAGATTATCGACGCCAAGTTGTTCTCTCTGGCTCACTCTGTCATCCTTATGACATTTGCAGGCCGTCGGGCCCTCGCTCTGCTTTCTCCCCCAGGCGGAACAAATGTCCCACAGGACGAGTATGAGGCGCAATCCAAGAGGATGACGGAGCAGAACAAACTCTTTGACGCAGCCCGTGATAGCTGCCTTGAGAGCCTCTCCCGGTTGCGAAGGCGTTGCCAATCCATGCCGGCAGACAGCATAAAGAAAGGCAATGGTGGCGACTACCCCCTTGGCGAGCTGGTTCAGGATCTCTACAGTACCGAGACGCCACGGGTGATGGCGACCGACCCACGAGATCGCATCTTTGCGCTACTGGGCCTTTGCACGGACCGAGGCGAGCTTGAGATTTCGACGGATTATACGGATGCCCAGACCATAGATCTAGTCTATAACCAAGCTTCACGGGCAATTCTCGGCTCAAAAGGGGGCATCCGACTTCTAGAGTTACCGCGATTTCCTAAGACCGTCATTGGCCACGGAGGAGTCGCCGATGAAGCAGCTGCCAAGCGACTCCCATCATGGGTTCCAGGCTTCAAACACCACCCAAGGTCGTTTGCTAGGTCTTTAGCTGAGGCATCGAGGAATCAGTGGTTGTACTCACCTGCGGGGAAGCTACCGAAGGCTGAAATCATTATCAATTCCAGCGGCGACCACCGAATTCTCAGCCTGAGGGGAATTCTAGTCGACAGCTTGTTTCACTAACGAAACATGGAAAGGCGCCATACCAGCTGGTAGCAAGGATGCCGACCACGGCTTGTACCTGCACTACTTCACCGAAGTCGAGGAGCTCTACGGTATCTCGCCCGATGAACCCAGAGGTAAACTTCCCAACGACACACCTCGCGACGAGCTTGCGTACCGCGTCATGCTCGGCGACGTAATCTATGAGCACAACTCGTAGCTCAGACGGGTTAGGAAGGATGACATGGAATCCATGCGGAAGCTCCGGCGTGCGGCGTACCTAATAGAACTCTGGCGGCGTATAATATCCGAGCTCCAAAACGGCACCGAGAGAGAGGAGAACAGCGCCATGCAAGAGATGCAGACAGATCCAGAGCTGGGATCGATGGAGAGGCTTGGTGCCAGCATGAAGACATTGCTCTGGCAGCGAGATGCGCCGCTTTGCGGTAATCGACTGGAAGTCATGCGTGACAAACGGCCCTTTCGCACGAAGGAGATGGGTCTCTACGGGGTGGGTCCGCGCTTGACGCAGCCCGGCGATGTCATCGTGCTGTTCCGTGGTGCGTGGACCCCTTACATGCTCCGTCCGCGCGGGGATAGAGGGGAGAGCTATTTCGAGTTTCTTAGAGAGGCGTATTGTCATGGCATCATGGACGGCGAGGCGGCAGCGGGGCAATCGCAAAAAAATGCATCTCATCTGAAGATCACCAGGCAATTAATCACAGTTCACAATAGCAACTTCGCCTTGCGCTAGTCGTGGGCATCCACATCCAGCAGCGTAACAACAGAGTGGTTCTCAAAATCAAACGTCAAGTCATGTTCTTTAACCAATCGTTGCGCTTCCGCATCGACCGCAAGCTGTTCGTGCGAATGATTTATCTAGGTCCTACAGCGTCCCGATCAAGATTCAACCTCCGTCTAAAGTAGTATTAAGTTTTTGTCAGCCGCAGGTCGCCATCGCCGCAACTGGGCGTTTGAACAGGCGAACACATGGGTGAATTGCCTTGATAGACCAGTCCAGAGACAAAGAGACTCTGCCACACGCCACATACTCTTATGCTCGTCTCGTTTTTCTGTGCGTAGAAATCATGACTGCGCAAAAGGCAAGTAGCATCTCTGTACGAGGAGCTGATCCGTTCCGTTAGGAAACGGTGTCATGCTTGTTGCGAAGTCCAGGGCCATGTTCGCCGCTCCCCACCCTGTAACACCCAGGAAAACATCACTGTTCTTCTGGAGAAATGTCATGAGCTGGCAAAAATAGGTGATGCAGCTCTGCACATTGCCTCCACCCGTCTCGGTGACCATGGCTTGTCTTGAGTGACAGCGTAGCCAAGTCGCGATTGGAGAGAAAGCATCGTTGATCCAGTTGCTGACGCATTCGGCGTGGCTCCCGGATCCATCGGAATCGAGGTACTTGTGTAGGTTGAAGACAAGATTGGTTGTGCTACCATCGGGATTCGTGACCTTCAAGAGCTCCTCTGCCGAGCCGTCCTTGAGGAAGTAAGCGGCCGACTGCCACCCATTGCCTGGTAAAAGAATAATTTGAGAGGCTCCAGTGTTGCGGATGGCGGTCACGGCAGCCTGAACGGTCTGGGCCCACGTAGCTGTGCTTGGTACTATAACGGCACAGGGCCAGGTAGTCAGCCCTCAAATCGTCACTTTCGACATAAGGAGAAGTTCCGAGAACACTTACCATCGTGAGGCTCATTCATGATATCGAATATAATCTTACTATTGCTCTTATAGTGATTGGCGAGAGAGGTCCAGAGCGAAGCAAACACCGAGTTCAAAGGACCGCCCTGTCCGATAATCTGACCATTGAATCGGGCATAGGTGTGCACATCAACGATACAATAAGCTCCGGTGTTCAGGCAGGCCGTTACAATCTCATCGAACTTCGCAAGGTTGGCGGAGTTCAGGGTGCCAGTGGCAGGTCCACCAGTCAGATATGCCCAGCCAACAGCCAACCGGAAAGTGTTGAAACCTTTCTTCACGAAGTGCCGCATCTGCCCAGGACCATCTTGACCGCCATATTTGGCCAGAGGTGGCCGGACCACGGATAAGTCCTGTGTGCCATTGGTGTTTGTACCCCATTCGTAACCGTCGATATCTGCCTCTCAAAATCAGCATGTTATATAAGAGCCACGGAAGAATCGCTAAGCTGACTTGTCCCCAGATATGTAAACCTTCCACCTCCAACTGGGCTGTTGGATGAGCATGAGACTGTGGTAGTCGAAGTCTTCAATGATGTTGTCGTAGTTTGCGGGCTTGTAGTAGTCGATAGACTCGCCTGGCTAACTGCTAAGGTAGCCAGTAGGATGAACCGTATTCCGATGAAAGCGTTGGTCTTCATAGTAGCAATCTCTTATCTCCTAAAGTAACGAGAATATTGTTACGCCACGCCGTATGGCTAGGCAATCGCTGCGTTAAATGTTATTTCTTACGATGGACTTGGAGCTGTCGGGAGCATCAGACGAGTAGGGAGGATTTTCAGGCAGCTTGAACGCGGGCCGGTTACATTCTCTAAATGCCGAAATTAAGTGATTACTATCAACCCCGCTGCACCTTAACAGTATACGAGGAAGATCCATAATAAGCAGACAAGCACACTGTGAACGGATAGGCCAGGAACTCAAGGTTGAGAAACCTATCATCGCATGCCGAGTGAGCTAATGTTGAGATTGTTACACAGACTGTGTAGCTATTCGGCCAGGCTAGCTGGTCTTCCCGCTGAAATAGAGGTGCATCAGTAAAATAACTGCAGCGATCGTGCAATGCTATGTTAAATAATGCATGAGATAAACAGCTGACTTAAGCCTCAGGTCCTGCGAACTATTAATTCGTGCGGCTTTTAACAAGTAGCTATTTGCTGGGGAGCTCGGTATATGTTCGAGGCGGTCAAGCCCGATATTACTGCGTAAGGAATAGGCTAGGGGATTGGGCCGCTTACACAGAACCTGAGTTCGGCAGGGCACCCCCCGATTCCAGTGTATTGGTACCGGCCTAGGCATTGGTCGGCCCGTCGGCTCAACTACCGACTTGTTTTTAAGAACGTCCACAATGAGCAGTTGGGGTAGGGTTGTAGCCTAATAGCTTTTAGGATATGACAAGAAACGTTTTTGGGAAGACTGCAGCATCTTGCGGCCCAAGCCTGTTCCATCGCCATGCCCATCTTCGTAGAGATCAGCAAGTGGTAACTCCTGAGCCCTCACCCTCCGTCATCATCCCAGCAAAAGGTCTACTGGGCGTTGCCAGTGGAAGGCGGCGTAGGTCGCGTGGTGGATACAAAGTATACGACCAAGGGGCGGCTGAGGGCAGGTGGCTGCTTCCGGCCGCCAGGGAGATGCTCGCATAGGTGATAGCGGAGCGCACTGTGCAAGAGTGACATGCAGTCGCGACGTTTAAAGACGTCGCGTGAAATTGGCGGGGATTCGAGCGCGCTGGTGTGACCACATGTTCTAAAACCCCGTCGGGCGTGGAAGATTTATCAGGAAAGGACCAGGGAAGGCGCGCAGGTGCTATCGCGGCAAGCTTCGTGGTGCTAGGGAGTTAATCCCACTGTGAGGGGGGCTTACCAGCTGGTGAAAAGTGCCCTCTTGTTTGCCAACAGGCACAAAAAGGTGTTTCATAACCCCGCGATGGGACCTCTCTCCCAGCGCGCATGACTGTGTGGTGTTGAAGCTGGAATGGGACGATTGCGAAGCGGGGTAGCAGCTTGCAGCTTGCAACTCGCAAGGTCGCCGGTTTCCAGGCCCTGCATACAGCCAGGGAGGCGTCCCGTCGATGTTGAGATTGGGCACACTGATGCAGGATTGCGGCCAGGTGCAGCATCACGCCCCTTCCAAAGTTCCAATCTGCAACGCTGAGCTGCAATGCCGTGGTTGTCACGCGCGGATGCATGGGGGGTTATCCGAAAGTTGTATCAGCAAGGGGGTATGCCATGCGCGAAAAAATTGACAGCGGGATTTGGGCACGATCTCAACGCTGTGTTTGCGAGGCGGCGTTCGCGCCTGCTGAATGCGGCCAGTCTGCAGGGTGGAGTGACAACATGGACATTTGCCACAAGTCGAGAAACGCGACAGGGTGGGATGAGGTTGATCGATGCTCATCGGGTTTGCTTGAGATTCTGAAGGTGTAAGTGAAAGAGGCAAAAAAGAAAACAGGGAGAGGAGGATGTGTTCGTGGGGGCCAAAAAACATACAGCACCAGGGATTCGCTGGTCGTCACCGACCCAACTACTAGTCTGGCGATTGGTGGCTTATCTATGGGAGAGCAGACGGGATCCCGAGTTCTCCACCATCTATGGCCGTATGTAATCGAGAAAGTTCTGGCTTCAGCCTATATTGCGGAGCTAGGCTTGGCATTAGGCCTCTGACCCAAAGTTGAAGAGCCCGGTGTCTTGTCGGGAGGGAATGCTGAGCCTGGGTACCATCAAGAGTTTCCCAACTCTAGCATCAATTTCGGTTAGTCGAACGTTAGTTGCCATATGAAAAAGCTTGAGCCGTTTTTGCGCACCTGTCTGCCACTGCAAACAGAGAACAAACGGAAACTAAGCACCATTCAATTATGTAACCACCGTAGAACTGCTCAGTCCTTTTGCTGTGATTTAGCCATTGGCGCACGGATCTCTTTGTCCGAACCTCCCTAGCAAGTTGACAGAATTTGAACTTAAGAATACACCTGGCCTACTTCTTGCCTTCAAGTTCCATTTGCAAATTTGGCAAATTTTGCCGCTTCTTTCCATTTCTTCTTACGCCGCAGTCAACCGCACATCCCGCACAATCGATATTCTTTTCTTAGGTCGGCTTTTTTCCATCGTGGCCACTTTCTCTTCTCAGCCAGCCACAGTCTCGCAAACCCGTTCAGTACCTACCTACCTAGCCGTCTAGTACCTTCGTATCGAGTGAGCAAATGTAACAGTCACTGGCATCCTCGGACCTACTCCTTCGCCCTCGGAAGTCGCAACCACCGATTTCGCTGGGATTTCTCGACATCATTTCCGCTATCATCAACATCTGAAGTCGAAGTCTCACCATTATAAGCCGGCCCAAGTCTTGCTTCCTCCCACGAGAGCATAGGCCTGACCTTCGGCCGCGCTGCAAAAGCGCTTACAAGTAGGCCCGTCCAGTTTTACATCGCACAAGCTTTTGATGGCTCGATACTGAATGTTGATTAGTAGACCAACGATAGAGACACAAAATTCCATCGCTTGCCTGACCGGGCCCCGATATCATCATGTTCGCGAACGTTCGCCACCGCCCGCCCCGAGCGAGCCAGCAAAGCACTCGGGCCTCTGGCTTCTGCGAAGATAGTGATGACCGCCCGCTTGTGCCAAAGACAAAGCTCAAAAAGCAGGCGAAAAGAGTGGCTCGAAACAAGAAACGAAAGTCACTAGTCGTTTCCTCTTCAGAGGAGGAGGAGGAGCTCCCTCCAGAAACTCCAGCAAAGAGACGGCAGCGGCATGGGTATCCAAGCCCGATAACTCCCAGCCAAGGCGCAGGAGACAAATTACCCGGTCGTGTGAGGGAGATCGAGCATAGGGGCGGCAAAGCAACCATGGAAGCAAGGTTAAAAGAGGAGGAGTTGAGTGAGAAACCTGACACGAAAGAGCTCGGCCCCGCGAACCGTTTAGAGAAGACATTGCGCGGTGTCCTTACTAGTCTCGACCAGCTCATGCAGCCGGCTCTGGCCGAGACACAGCGACTGCGAACAGAGAATGCCCAATACACGACGCGAATTGGGGGGCTTTGTTCCGAGCTCGACACCAAGAACGCCAGGATTTCGGAACTTGAACAAACCATCAAGAGGGAGAGGTTTCTCGCGGAGGAAGACAATGCAAAGCACCTGGCCCAAACGACTCAGCTGAGTGATGAGCTAGCCAGAAAAACTAAGAAGATTGCTCAGCTCGAATCGACAATTCGTAAAGAAGGCTGTTTCGACCCTGATGAAAACATCCGAAACGAGCAGCGTGCCGAAGACCTCGCATGGGAGCTTGAAGAGAAGAATGCGAGGATCATGGCCCTTGAACATCAGATTCGGAAGTCAAAACTCCAGGGAGTGTGTGTGGGTTAGGATGCCGTGAGTGTGCCATGTGGCGGGTACTGAGCCCGGCTTGTGGACCAAAGTCCCTAACAGGGAGGGCCTGACCGGTTTGACGCCGCTGACGTAAGGTAAAGATACCAGGAGGCGGGGAGACGGGGCAAATGAATGCCACACCATTGCTGCATTATCTTCTGTAATGCAACGGACCACGAAGGTCACTTCCCCGTGTCTTGAGACCGTAAATGCTGCGAGGTATTGCGATCAGGTGTCTCTCGCATCAATATTTGATCAATTACCGTAGCTCTGTTTCCAGGTTATCCTCATACGGTTAGCAAGCCCTCCGGCATCGAATGTTATGGCTTAAGGACGCGAAAAGGACATTCATACACCTCTACAGCCTATAAGCGCTCGTACAATAGTTCCCAAACGCAGTGGTGATAAGCTGGATGGCTGCGATGCCCTGTGGTGTGAGCAGTCGCATTGTTGGCGTTCGTTGCAGCAGCCACAGCCGGCTGTTGCGGGTCATCGGTGACCGATGGTTGTCGGGGTGCTGGCTGCGGCCCGAGCAAACGTGCATATGGCGCCCATTTAGTTCTAGCGTGACGCAAATAATGCCCTAAACAGTTTCTTATCACACTCTGAAGGCCAGCCCTGACGCCACCGAGGGCTGCTGTTGGCGGGTTTCCCGTAAGCCCCAATCGGAAGCCTGTCAACCTGCAGCCCCTCATCACCGGCTGCACGCTGACTTCCCCCGTCACAGCTGAGCGAGCCAGTGGCAGGAGATCCCTCGCCCGGATCGATGTCTGGGGAGGGTCGCATCGGATCGAGGAGCGCCGATAATATCTCTGTGCCACCTCTCGCTGTTCTAGAAGCAACCGAACTCTGGAATCTCTGCTCTTCTATCTCCGGTCATCCGCTCAGCCAGCCGCTCCTATCCCACCTTTCCCGTGTCAGCGTCTTTGCGCCGCCCTGTGCTGTGTAACCCGGGAATCTGTCAGTCATGTCAGCGCCACAGAATGCAGATCTAGACACCAATATTCAGGTCGCGCCACTTCCTGATGATTTTGATATCGACACAGAAATCGGAACCGATGCGTATGGCTGTCTCTACTCCTTCACGATGTTTATCCGTAAGCCGCTAACTCCGAGTTGCAGGGAAAGCTCGACTGCTTCAATTTCGTCCAGTATCCTCAATTACCGGGTGATTCATGGGAGAACATACCACGCTGCGCGTCATGCGACAGAATACTTCATCCCCAATGATGACAAACAGCAGGAGGCTATGGACCTCTCGTATGGCGCGCCCCAAACCGCCGATCCGGTCTTCCGATGACCAAAGCCTGTCGCTGACACCCAACCGCTTCGGTCACAGGCACCATTATCTTACCGTCCTAGCCGAAGGCAAGCTATTCTTTGCACCCATTCCCGACGATGTCAAGGTAAGCATTCTCTCCGAAAACACTCGTTCGAATCCGTATTGTCTGGCCGTTATGAGATAACACTCCTGCTAGGACGTTCTTGATGTAGGGACCGGCACAGGTAAGACACACCTTGTTGGTGAACCCTATTGTTAAGCGCCATTTGGCTGACAATGAACCGCGTGCCCCAGGAATATGGGCAATGTAATGATGGCCCGCACTCACTGGAACTCCCACGTAACTGACGCTTCCACAGTGACTTTGCCGACCAGTATCCTGAGGCCAGGGTCACTGGCACTGACCTGTCTCCTATGCAGCCCACGTGGACTCCGGCCAATATGAGTTTTGAAGTCGATGACGCATCACTTCCTTGGACCTGGGCTGAGAACCGCTTCGACTTCATCCATATCCGCTACCTCATAGGCGCGATCCAGGACTATCCCGCCTTGTTCAAGCAAGCGTTCGACCATACCAAGCCTGGCGGGTGGCTCGAGTCGTGCGAGATGGACGTGGAACTCCGCTGCGACGACGGAACCGCAGATAAAAGCCCTGCCTGGAGAACATGGAACGAGCTGTTTAATGAATCCGGCAAGAAAACGGGTGCTGTGTTTACCGTAGTTGCCGACGATATACAGAGGAAGGCGGCAGCGGCAGCGGGATATACAGACATTCAGATGAAGACTTTCAAGGTACGCTATTTAGCGCGTCACAGGCCTTAGCTCGCGAAGAAGTCGGTGCTGACCGTGGTGTTTCTGGACAGACTCCAGTGGGAGGGTGGGCTCTCGACCCAAAGCTCGCTGAGGTTGGCCGCATTCTGCAAACTGTAATAGAAACTGAGATTGAAGGTTAGTGCACTTACCGAGTCTAAAACGGATAGGCTCTGACAAGAATAGGATACACCACTTATCTGTGGCACAACATCATGAACTGGCCCGCGGAAGAGTACCAGCCGTGGATCCAATCGATGCGAAAGACGCTGATGGACCGGAGGATCCATGGGTACATGATTGTCCGGAATGTCTGGGCAAAGAAGCCTGAAGCTTGAACTGCCAGCGATGACTGGCTGGCGATGTGGAGGGGGTGGAATGAGATGATTGGGCAGGAAAGTGATGAACAAAGCGTGGCGTTCAGCTGGGTTCATCCCGCGTTTGTGGCTTCCCCGCAGCGGTCTCGGTGCGGGCCGTCACAGTGCCGTCACAGTAGGGATGTGATTTCTTTGAGCTGCCACAGCAATAATTCCCTTTGCTTCCGAGTCCACAACTCTGTCCTTCCTGGAAATTCCACAGCGATTTTGCTGAGCATTTAAAACCTTGAACGCTCTTTCCGTTCGTATGACGTGGGACCCGCGAGATCGCCAGCAATCTCCTGCCAAGCCTGGCGAAGCACCAATCGCCATTGCCAAATCCAGACGCAATTGGGCTTCGCCCTGGCACGTGGCAGCGCGTGACTCTTCGGGGCGCTGCAGCCTTCAGGCGTCAACCACTAGCGTCGACGACACGCTGTTCGTGACAGCGCGCCACATCCCAAACCCGACCACATAAGAATGCCCATTCCCCAAAGCTTTCTCGATGCTGCGCCGCCGGAACCATTTCCGACCATTCGCCACTTCCGGTCAGGCACGGCAGAAATGACGACGACCACTTCTACCCCGCGCCGGGCCCCGAGGCCCGACATAGCCCGCCGCCGCCAGACAGCGAGGAAGCACACGCCCCTCCTGCGCATTCCCGAAGCCACTGAAAAGCCTATCACATGGCCCGCCGAGATGAAGTGGACGCTCCCGGTCGGCCGCCTCATCCGCCTCGACTCGGCCTGTCCCGTCGACGTTCCGTTCTTTACCTCGCTCAACTATGACGTCCGTCGCGCCGTCTACGACATGATCCTGCGCGACGCCGGCTTTCGCCAGAACATCGGTTGCCCCTCTGTCACCCGCACCGGCCCGGTGAAGGAGCTGTACGGTCGCTACCTCATCTCCCGGAAATGCGGCGATGACGGGTTCAAGACCACACTCGCTTGTGGCCACTGGGAATGCCATGACGCTCGAGAGGCCGAGAATAAGGACTCGGACACCGCCCTCCGGCTGGGCGATCTGGTCGCGATGATGAAGACCTGCAAGTTCGGATATCTCGAGATCTCGGAGCACATTTACCGCTCCATCACCTTCACATTCGCGACCTTCAGCGAGATGGGCGTGTTTCTCGATCGCACCTCCGAGTCGCTGCTGAGGAGGATCCGCACCGTCGCCTTCATCGCCCACGTCCTGCCCAAGAACACCAAGGCCTGCTTGGACTTCATCCAGGGCGACTACTTCCAGGAGGGCGACATCGCGCTGCTCAAGCGCTTCCCGAAACTCCAAAGACTCGAGGTCAACTTCTACCCCAGTCTCATCCTCGCGGCGTCGAACAAGTTGCCCAAGATCGTCAAGCCTCTCGAACAGCTCGAAGACGTCGAGAATATCGTGCTCAGAGTGCCCTCGATGCTGTATTGCCGAGAGGCTGCTGGGTGTCCGCTGCCGCCGGCGAATCGATTACGCGACTCGGATCGTTTCAGACTGGAAAGACCGGGAGTGTTGACGAGCGAAGGGCATCGGGGATGCAGGGCATATTGGTGCCATCTCGGTTCCACTGAGCAATGAGGGGTAGGTGATGCGCAGAGCTATCTTGGCTGCCGATTGTCGTCGGTCAGTTCATCGTGTGGCGGCATTGATTTTTCAGAGATTTCGGAATTCCTTTTTTTCGGATGAAGAAGGAGCATGACTAATGAATAACGAACGATTCACTTTCCTTGTCACCCTCGGCCTTTTTTCTTTTCTTTCGGTTGTATTACTTTACAAAGACGTCTCCGCAGGCGCGATAGCAATATGACTGAAGCAATAGACAGCTATACCCAACAGTGTGGTCCACCGGGGCGAAGAGTCAGCTGTCAGCTGACGGTGTCGTTGAGAACGTGAGACGACAGCAGGCTCCTAACGGCCAATGGCAGGCAAGAAACGAGAAATTTGAGATATGATGAGAGAAACCGGACCGGATCGAGACGTATTTGCGAGAGATGCTCAATGGGGAAGGATGCAGAAACAGCCGAGTGAGCGGCCGACAGCGAAGGCTCAGGGCGAGCCTAATCGCCACCCTTCTTGCCGCTAGAAAATTTCTTCGAAGGCCCGCAGAGCGGCGGCACCAATCATCAGATCTTCCGGCGGATTCGTTGACAGCTGGGGGTGACGATGGGAACCTTCAAAGTCGCGCAAGTCGTCATCCTGCGCAGCATATCCAGGATTACCACTCGGTGACGACCGAGTGCTTCAGATCGTCCGAGAAACCTTAACACTTCCAGTCGTATGTTACCCGCAGGAGGAATTCGGTGTCTGCAACTGAGCACCGACAGGTGTGCCGACGATCTGGTGGGAATCCTGGGCCTGGCCGGAGACGCTCCTGTCCAATCAGCTGACAACGTGACGGGTGCGTGGATTTCAGCATGAACTCCAGACTGCCAGATGACGAAACAACCTTATTCGGGCGCCGAAGATCAGATCGAGGGGCCTTTTCGAAAGAACAATCAACAGTTGGTCTGCAGATGAGTTACATGGCGCTCACCGAACAATGATGGGCATCGGTAAGAGAAGGAATCTGGAAGGCAGGGCAGATATAGCATACTGACCAGCATCCCAGAAGCGTCAAG
>Ga0247758_1001359_pt1 | contig 18551 bp, 13 predicted proteins | sample UWRJL156409C4_FD_180950 | JGI IMG/M metagenome (GOLD analysis project Ga0247758, IMG submission 180950) | Plant litter microbial communities from Arlington Agricultural Research Station in Wisconsin, United States - UWRJ-L156-409C-4 | ecosystem: Environmental > Terrestrial > Plant litter >...
GTGTTGGTATTGGTTGTTGTTTTACCCTCCTGCGTCTTGTTACACAGGGAAGCAGCCAACAGACATTGACACGAGTGACTAATCAACAACAACGTGCAGATTCACTGAGCACCTTGCATTTGGAGTCTGCCTTCCAAGGCGTCACTGGCTGTCTCTATAGACCCGGCCCTTTAACCGTCTTGGCGCGTGCTGCATAGCCACGTCCCTCGTTTGCGTCGACCGTGCCGCCGGGACGCGCTCGTTGCTCCAGGTAACAGCACGGAAAGTTGTCGAATGAGAAAAGCGAGCAGAGGTGCCGTCCCCGTATTAATCAAGAGGTCTGTAGAGATTGGCGTAGCACATTCGGTCCTATGATTCATCCTCGTCTGAGTGTGGCGTGGACTCCTTAGGCTCACTGATCCTCCTTCATGAAGCTATTGACGCGATATAGCGTGTTTTCCGGGTATTGATGGATGGAAAGACCGGGTAAGCCCAGCCACAAATTGGGTATAGCAACCTCACATTATAGCTGGGGCTAAGTTTAGTTGCCAGTGATGCGAGGTTTCTGCAGGACTCAACAACTTAAGGCAGGCCCAGGGTCACATAAAGTCATCAAAATTGTTTGGTGTAACGTTGATGTAAAGTTAAAGCTGTTGGTAGCTACAATAAACACCATTTACTGAATCGAATCGGTGATTATCCATGTCTAAGCTAAGGCCAACCCCTCAAACTCTCCTAGAAACGCCGTCTACGGATCCGTAGCATCCCCTCATGCATAAATACATGCGTGTATGCTTCCCCAACCAGTACATACTTGCCCAGCGCATTTTTCTGCATCACGAAGGGGCGATTGCACCTAGAAAAAGCAAAACTTGATCCCCAGACTAAAGCGAGGACGGCCTAGGTCCTAAATTCCCTCCTGCTGTTCGAAATAGTTGACGAGTGAGACCCAATGAGTTGCCAGTCCGCGGAACTGTCCAATTTCCAGTTCGTCATCGCGTCTACTAACCCAGTCCTTTTCGCTCCGCTGACTGCTTCCTTGCCCTCGCAAAACATGAAATCACTGGCCCTCGGTCTGAGAACCGGCGTACAGAGCTCAGCTGGTAGGTGCGAAAAACGCCCCGAGCAATGACCAGACCCATTCTTGATTGTGTCCCTCTCAGGCACTGGAGATGTGCATAGGAGGTATCTCGGGAAAGAACACCGTCACGACCCTTACCCTTTGCCAGTCGAGGGACTGCCATCTCTCAACAGGCAGTGGAGCCTCGTTGTGATGCGAGATCTTGGGACGCTCGGTGAGATCAATCCTTTGCAGGCTAGACTAGAACGACTGGTGCACCATCGATCGCAGTCTGCAAGTGAAGAGGGAAAGAATAGCGCTCGCAATGGATGGCAGAAAGTCTGTTCTACAGACAAAACAAAAATAATAGTGCCGTCCAACTGATACGGTAGATGATGTAACAAAAGTATTCGTCGCCTGCAGGATTCGAACCCACGCCCCCGAAGGGATTGCCCTATCAGCTAAACGGTAGATATAGCAGGGCAACGCCGTAGCAACTTAGCTAAAGCGACTATTTGATGAAAGAAATAGAGTTGGTGTGGACTTTGAGGTGTTTCGGAGGGGAGTTGTGGTGGTGATGTGGATGTCGGACGGGGTGGTTGTGGACTAGGCGGTGGATGCCCCTTTTTGGACGTGTGGGCCTCCCCTTTCTCACCACTACCAGTAGGCTGGTTTCCAAGTACCAGGGCGATGCTCCGCTGAAAAGCTGTCAAATCTAACAGTAGGTGGGCATGGAACCGGACAAAGTGGATATTCCTCTGAAAGTCGACGTTTGAGGATATCAACAGCATCCAATCGACTCTCACTCATGTGGACACTCCGATGGCCAAGACCATAGACATCGATGATAAAAGCCCGTTGCACCGGCTGGGAAAGATTTGAATATACAGAACAGCAGACTATGTACAATAACTTTTGAACACCACCAATAACTCGCTCTAGAACCAGGCCGTTCCTTTTCCTTTTGGTGATGTGCTGACATCAGCTGAAGCCCGACCCATCTCCGCCCCTCAGAGAACCTCCTATTTTTATCTCTCCGCCCTTTCTTTTGACTTGACGGGTAATGTCGTTTAAATGCTAAAACCGCACCAACAGTCAGCAAACCATTTACATCAAGCAGGAAAAAAAGGAGGGAAAACCCGAGCGCATAGCCCAAGCTTAAACCCCCACTCTCGCCCCTTCATCACCAAAATCATGAACATTCAAGTGTCACTCACCAAATACCACCACAATCCGCCCCCCCCCTCGCAACATCACAATCATCCCTCGGATCATCCACACACATCTTCCCCGCATCTGCCCCCTCGCACCGGAACCCCGCAAAGCCGCCGCAAAACTGGCTAGTCTCCTTCACGCAGATGCCCGGCCGATCGCACGCCATGCCGCACCCATGAACATACGGATCATCCACGCAGAAGTAGCCCTTGGGGCAGTCAACGGGCTTGATGCGCATGCCGCCGCAGGACTGGTAGGTCTCGCGCGGGGGGGCCTTGGTTGTTGAGGAGGGCTTGGTGGGCTTGGTTGAGGTTGGGGTGGCGGTGGGCTTCGGGGGCTTGGAGGTCGTGAGGGTCGTGAAGGTTGGCTTGGAGGGGAGGCAGTGGCCGGCGCAGTTTTCGCCGCGGAGGGGAGGGCAGGAGGGGTCGGTGGCGATGCAGGTGTAGCCGTCGCGGCAGGGGGCGATTTTGAAGCCGCAGGGGGTGAGGTCGGCGGCGAGGACGGAGGTGGCTGAGAGGAGGGAGAGGAGGAGGGGGAGGTGCATTTTGGCGGTGGGCTGGTTGGTATCTGGGTTAGGTAATTAAGGTGTGTGTTGGGAAGTAGGTAGGTAGGAGGAAGTGAGCGGTGCGGATTGTTGGTGAGGACGATGGAAATACTTTGGTGGGTGAAGAGGTGTCGTGCACTTATAGCCAGAATGCAGGTCCGGGCATTTTTTTCGTGGCTGTTGAAAGTAGCAGGGCATCATGAGACCCAGACCTGGATACGAAAGGAAACGCGGACCAGCCCGGATCGGTTTATACAAGCCCAGGGTGACGTCCCGGTAGCGAGTGTTCATTGACAATTGGAACACTTGGAAATTCTCTGGTTGTACGAGACAATCTCGCAGTGATAACCACGGGGGGGAATTGATTCGCCACTTTTTGCCCTGCGCAAGCCGGAGAGTTTCAGCCCGGCGCCCGTTCGGGCATCGCGGCCGTTGTCGAGTGGTCGCGTCCCATTCCAGTGGCTGGCTGGCACTATTTTTAGGGGCTGGATATTATCCCGCCCCTGACGCCAAGAAATTGAGTCGGGACGCGGAATCCGGGGAAGGCGTTGATTACCCAGGGAACACAGACTTGATCGACCCTGCGACAGTGGAATGTGAGACGAAGTCGCTTTCGTCTGGTTTCTTTGCGTGACAAAGGTACGTCACCGGCACTCGATGTTCTTTTGGGGTTCTGTGGTATGCTGTGCGGTATTGGCCTCCGAGACCAACCGATGCACCACCACAATTCTACTTTTGACGGACGGTACAACGCAGATATATACTGAGGATGAGGCTATCTAGAACAGGTGGGCAGGTAGGTAGAGACTACATATATTGGAACAATTTCCAGCGCTGACTCGAACCAACATCAACAGGAAAAGAGGGCAACTCGAAAGCAACCAACTTATTGATCTGAAAATGAAATGCCGTGACTCTCCTATATGGCAGTCGAGTTGACATCACAAGTATACTGCGAATTCCGGCGCCACTCGTTCATGACGGATTTGATGTGATTAAAGTACATGTCCTTGCGATCGATGTACGCGCTGTATTGCATTGCATTACTGAATATGGAGCATCAATAGCCAGCATTTATCATATGGACTCGATACATGTATCTTATCTTCGCATCCCAGCCATGTCCAGCGTGCGACCACGTGTAGCGCGTCCTGTGCCCTAGTGAAGAAGATTACCGGCGGATACTGCACCACTCACTCCCTTAGGCCTTGTCCCTTTCTTGCTGCATCTTGCGATCCTCCTCGTCGGTTTTCGGCACGCGGACAAGAGCCGGCACGGTCACGGCGTTGAGCTTCCGAAAAGCCTATTGTCGGTATTTTTTTCCACGTCAGTAAACATGCCCGTCAAGCGCAAATCAAATCTCGTCCTCCGTCCATATGACTTTGGAGAGACTTTCGTACCCAAGACGGCCACTGCCACGCTCCCCAGCAGCAAAAGACGCCCCACGCGCTCGCCTTCGCCCATTCCAGTATGAAGCCCAGAGAGATGTCGTGACGACGTACCTCGGCGACGGCACCGCCTGGCAGCTTCCCCTCCCAGCGGTCCTCGACGCGATCAATCTTTGCATTGGCATCATCATTATTCGGTCTAGCAGCATCGGTCAAGATGCGCACGGTGCTGGCGATCCCGTGTGTCGTGCCCACCAGCCGGACCGTGTAGCGGTTTCGCAGCTCGAGCTCGACGACGGCAGCAGGATTGCTGGCGGCGGTGATGCGGTGCGAGGCGATGCGGATGGGCCCGAACAGGGAGGCGAGGCCGTACCACTGCGCTGCGAAGCGGGGCAAGGCGGGGGTACGAGGTGGCGATGTCCCATCATGCATGTCTTAGCCCAAAAGTGCCTGCCTGGATTCAAATGTGATAACACGCCACCCATCATCACCCACATCAGGCCACCCATCACAGCACCATATCATGCTCCTCAGCGCAAAACTTGAAATGATGGATGCGCCAAATCCCATTTTCAATCCACATCACCATCGCCAAAGATACACCATGTCTGTCCTCATCGCCATTGCAACAGCACACAACTCGACCCGAGAAATCGGACAGCGCATCGCCGCACGCCTGGGCACCCATGTGGCCGGCCCCATCGAGGTGCGCGACGCCAGCACCATCCCCGCCGGTGGCATCGCGCCCTACTCGGCCGTGATCCTAGGCTCGGCCGTGCACGCGCAGAGCTGGCTGTCAGCGGCGCGCAAACTCGCCCACACGGAGCGCGTCGAGCTGGCCAAGCGGCCCGTCTGGGCCTTCTCGGTGGGCGTGCCCGACACGGAGGAGCACGCTACGGCCGAGGAGGCCAAGCTGGCGGGCGACGTGCGCAGGCAGATCCCCGCGCTCAGGAGCCACGTCCTGTTCAAGGGCAAGGTCGAGAAGGACCACATCCCCTGGCCGGCCAACCTCATCTTCAACTGGTTCCCCAATCTGTGGAGGTTTGGCGACTTTGTCGAGTGGGAAAAGGTGGATGCCTGGGCTGACGAGGTTGGGAAGGATCTGAAAGTGGTTGTTGGAGAGGGGAGGATTTAAGAGCCGGCCTTGAGTGTTTTGTTTTCAAGTGTTTGCTATAAGTCTTTGTTTATAGGTTACGAGGTTACGAACATGGGATCTCTCAGTGTTGAAATTAGGACCTCCTGATTCTTATAATTGCATTATAATTGTTATAAGCTGCACCTGGGGCAGACCTAAAGGATTGGTTAGGTTAAGACAGATATGACGACCTTGCAGGCCGACACCTGGGCCGGCGCGGCCCGACGGTTACCCCGCGTGGAGAACAGTGCACACGGAGCCGTGCACTGAGCCAGGGGTGCAAAGACCCACAAAGCCCCTACGACCAATCAGAAAGTGCTCTGTCGCTCCGGGTGCCCTGTCACAGAGCAAGAGAGCAAACAGAGCAGCTGCGCTCTACCGCTCTGGCTGCTCTGTCGCTAAGCAAGGGAGCAAACAGAGCAAGGTACGAAAGTACCTCCTAGATAGCTAGTATAGATAGTCATCATCGTGATCACGATGGCTGTGAGGGACTCCTGGTTCCTCACGCTAGTATTACATTGTTCATTTATGTCCTACTGTTCAGACTCCCCTCTATGCATTATAGTGACAACGACCTACAGTGACATTGCATTCCCATCTAGGAGTGCTAGCTCAATAAGCCGTCTTCGGAACGCCCACCTAGCCTTTAGCGTCCTGCCATACGCTCTGTCTTAACCTGTCCAGTCCTCTCGAGGCCTCTGTCAGGTGCAGGTTGTAATAATAAAGCGTATAGCAGGATGTTAAAGACTGGGAGGGCGTTTTAAGGATAGCTTATTAAGCTAACACTCCTAAATAAGGGTATAATATTACTATGGGTTACTATTATTATAATATATAATGGTAAGTTTAAATAATAAGATATAAATAAATAATATAATATTAATATAAAGAATGAAAATTCATTATAGTTATTATAATTATAATAATAATTATAATAATAATTATTAATATTAGTTATTTATTAAAGTTCCTTATACCTCACTTTATTACTTTATAATCCCATAGTTTTAGATTAGTAGTTATAAAATTCACTCACTATTTCTATTCCTTTCCCATTCTCTCTTTTCTTACTTTAGTATCTCTTTTATTCCCCCTCTCTCATTTCCTCCTGGCCCTCCTTTTTATAGCAGTACCATATGTTAACTCCCTCGGAACCCCCTTGACGGTAGCACTAACACAGGAATATGAGGCCATTCGCTATTTCAGCTCTTAGTAACGGCAGTCCTCGATGGTCTGTTCAGGCAGACGATAAAGATGGCGTCCTCGGATCGCCCCAGAAACAAGAGGCCATGATAAAATTCTCACCACTACTCTCAATTCCACAAAACTACAAATCCGACTCAACGCCATTATCTGTACATAACACATGCTGGTAATCAGGGTTGCTCGTGAAGTCCACCCTCTTAACCTAAAATTATCTGCCTTCCTTCTTCATTCAGCTGCTTCTCCGCTTCTACTATATTGGATGTGCCATGAAAACTAATTCAGCATTAGAAGATGGTTGTCTGTCAGATAACATGGCACTCTGGATTACAACGGTGTGATTGTATTGCTTGTGGAACTCTGTCCTCGGTTCTCTGGCTTTGCCAGAGAGCCTTCCTCATAGTTGTGAATGGTGGCAAGCCGTGTGGCGAAGCCACGCGGCTGCAATTGCGCGTCTGTGTCAATGGCTACAAATCTATGGTTCTGGCAATCGCCAGAACCTTCCATTTGCCACACCCTTCATTTCTGACAGTTCTGGCCTCTGGCCAGAACCCCCTTCTTTCTGACACTGTTATTACTTGCGCAAACTACCTTGAGCAGGGCAGGAGCCTTGGACTCGCGCGAAAGAACCTGACTGCCACGATCTCAGTATTTTCATATCAGATAGGATCGAGTGAGCGATGCAAGTTCAGCCCATTGAGTAAGGCCAACTTTGTGGTAAAGCAGGAGAGGGAAAACACTATAACTAAAATGAGCATGTTCTAAAGAATAATGTGGCTTAAAATAACAACGCTACACCATATAATATATTACCCTAAAGAAAGGACTACATAATAATAACTAGTGATTGGTTTCACAAAAATGCTTTTACGAGATTGTTAACGCTAAACACATATACCTTAGAGCTTATATAACCGGCAGACATAAGCGGGGGATGCCTCCTATTATGGCTAGACAATATGCAGAATCCTCCTTCGAACAGTACCTAAGGCGAAGAGGCAATGCTTCCGCACTTTATAACACGTCTATGGTGTCTAAGTGAGGGTGGCTCGCCATCTCATCCTAGGCGCATAAATCCAGCACGTTAGATTCCACGTAGAACGTCGCGTGTTCCGTCTGAAGCACCAGATTGTCATCGAGGTACTCATCTTGTTCGGTCCAGGTTCGGTGTCTGTGAAGCATCCTTTGCAGCGAAAAATGGCCTCTGTTTATCGCATAACGCATCGCTTGGATGTACGCCACCCGCTCCTGGCGTGAATTGGAGTCGAAGCCCTGATCGAGAAGCATCTTAGCGATATCCAAACGTCCGTATTCTGCGGCGGCTTCCAGGGCCGTCCGCCCGTCTACCGCCGATCCGGGTGCATTGACGTTAGCACCGTTCTCAACCAACAGCCTTGCGATGCGGAATTGACCATGGATAGCTGCGAGCTGCAACGCTGTACCCCCAAAGCGAGCGGCCGGGGGCTGATTGACGTCGACACCAGCTTCCAGAAGTCTTCCGATCAGATCCAAGTCTCTTGATTCGACCGCCTGCTGGAGTGCCGTTTTTTGCCGGGGGCAGACTGCCTTGTCATGGATACCAACCCCGGCTTCTAGCAACATGTCAACCATGGAGCCCTCTCGGAGCCGAATGGCCTCGCAAAGTGCAATCTTTGAGCGGTACTCGAGCCCGATGAAGCCCTTTCTGAGAAGAAGCTGAAGGATTTCCCCCGATCGCGACTGCACAGCAGCGTATAAAGGGCCATGGGGCAATGGGACATTCGCTGCCCCCGAAGAAGAGATACGGGGCCCAGCGAGGATAGCCTCCACCAATGTGGAGCGTGGTTTGCGATGGCACAAAGAAGATACGCCATGTCTGGTTGATAATATGAGTTGTGGGACATCATGAGCATGACCACATCAGTTCGGTCTGCTATGACGGGCAATATCAAGGGCGAATAGCATCTTAGCGCTCCAGGGAGGAAGAAGGCGTCGATGGTCGTCTCTTTGATGATGCGGGAAACATTGAAGTTTTCCGCCTTCAAACTGGGAGAGAATTTTATACTTGGGCTGACGGCGCAAAATTTCGCTGACGGTAGGGACCCCAGGAGAAGGCCCAAAAGATCCGAGTCCCCAGACATAGCTGCTGCAGCTATCGATGTCCCTTCAAAGACATTGGAGGTCTTTCGATCAGCTCTCTTTCGTTCGCCTAGCATGAACTTGACCAACGACGATTCTTCCGTTTCGATAGCTGTCAAGACGGCAAGAAGTAGCCCAGTCGAACAATAGTCGTATAGCCGAGACTCGAATAAACCCAGGATGTGGCCCGTTTCTGGGCCCTGCCAAAACAGAGGCAAGAAAAGCGATCCTGGGGGAGGAGTCGGTACGCCATGAGACGATGACAGCAGGGTCCTCACGACTTTGGATACCAGTGATACGTCTTTGTCACGGAACTCCTTCCGTACAAGAGACCCAGCGGCAGCAATCTCGTCCCATCCAGCCATTTCTCCGTGCCGAAGGATCAAAAAATAAACAATCTGTATCATATCTCCTCAGAGCCAGGTTAAGAATAGAGTCAAAATCTGAATGCATCCGGGAGGGGAAATGCGGAATGCGATTGGGAGTTTCCCCGCGTCGCAAACACACCTGCAGGAGGTTGATGTCGGAGCTTAGTACGGCCTTGGTGAGCACAAGTTTGGTTGGCGTGGCGCCTGCTTCCACGAGATCCCTCGCCAATATATATATCTTTCTGCCACCATGGAAACTCGTAGACAGCATCATCTCCAACGGGGTCCTGGCATTATTCTCCACCACAACATCTCGTATCCTTCTCATGATTCCGTACTTGGTGTTGGAAAACGGGGAGACCGTGCACGGGTCAACCAAGGCGTCAATATTTGCGCCGGCCGAAATGAGCGAACTGGCGACTTCTCCATTGAATGTTATGCAGGCGACATGAAGGGGCGACGGATATCCATTCAGGATCCCATTTGGGTTTGCACGCTAGCTGCAGAAGGAGCCTGCATGTCGCGCCGGACGTGAGAGTTGCTGCAGCGTGTAGTGGCGTGACACCCAGTTCGTTGCAACTGTTGATATCTCCACCGATGCTGGCGAGGTAACGGATAGTCCCGTGATTTTCGCGCAGCGTGGCTGTGATGAAGGCATTTGCCAGGGCGAATGGGTTGGAAAGAACATCGACGTCCAAATCTTTCAACATGTCGATGATGAACTGAATCGGCGGATGAGACTTGTCGCCCCAAGCTTCAGCGGACGGTTTATACCTGGAAATCGCCGAGAGCGCAGTCAATGACGGTACCAACCCAGAGAATTCAATCGAAGAGAGCCTTTGGCGGGCACGGAGATCCTACTCGCAGCAACGAAAGTACCGGAGACCGCACTGTGGATGACTCCGGGGGCACATAGACAGGCGTTAGAACGGGGAAACTATGGGGGTTCAGGAAGATGTACGTAGAGATCTATGAAGCGTAATTGGTCCCTATACGGTTACATAGACGACATCGCAGAGGGTTTGCCACACTTTCAAAATAAGAGGCCAGGCCAAATTTCGGCATGACGTAAGTTCTGTCCCGGTTGATTCCCCCCACGGTCGCGTCGAGCTGTGACTCACACTCCCGAATCACCGGCTGAGTCAGCATCAAGTCTGGCCTTCTGTAGTTTAGAGACCTTCAGTTTGCGCCTGTAGTGGCTCCTTGAACGCGCGCGCGGAAGGTGGTTTCTGGGATGTTCCAGTCGAGCGATGCGAGGCGATAACTTTGACCGTTTCTGATGAAATCGAGGGTGTGTTGAAGCCGCCATTCACGAGAGCCCTCCATCTGCAAATTGGTGTAATTGGTAAGTTGTAGGAAGAAAATTGAGTGCGTAGTGCAGGGTTTAAGTAGGGGGTTTTGAGTTTGCTGAGATCTAAAAAATACGACAGAGTTCCGTGGCACCGGAGTCGTGGCGGGAGTCTAGGTGGTGGTGACGGTGGCGATGCGAGGTCCCAAAACTAGGTCCTCGCAACTCCACGGCCATTTTAGACCACCGTGGTAACTATAGCCGAGGTAGCCCAGAAAAGTGTCGCCCTCACTCAGTTTGGCTCAGTCTGGCTCAGGCTAAGGGCGGCAACTGCTCAGTTCCGAAGAAGGAAAGGGAAATTCGTGGTGTCGACTTTAGGGTGGTGAAATAGCTGTTTCACTACCCTAAAATCGGCGACCACGCATGTTCAAAGTCACGCGACTCTTCGTCACGTTTGATCAGTCCAGATCAGCCCCAGCTCAGCTTCGGCTAATATCTGCCCATTAAACAGCACAGCCTTCCGAAAAGGTGCAGTTTTAGCCGAAGGGCCCAAAAATGGTCCCGTGCAAGCAAAGGCCCAGCATTGGGGCTGTAAGAAACACGGTGCACTCTGGAATCTCTGGGTTGCAACTGCTTGATTGAATTGCTTCTGGGCTCTTGGGCGAAGCCAGAGAGCTTATATGCTGGTACGTTCTACTCAACAGGGCCTATATTCCATTATTCAGCACGACTTAGTAATACTCTATAAGGGTAGCTAAATAAGCGCTGAAAAAGAGCTTCGTTAAAAATTAAATTTTTTTTTAACTACCAAAAACAAAGGTTGTGCTGCAGGAATCGAAAGCAAACAGACTAATCTCGCCATTAAAGTCCCAAAAACCCTCGGAAATACCCTCCGGCAACTTCATCAAGCACCCAACGCACCCACACCACATCCACCCATCGCCACTATCCAAGCCGAATATGCATGGTCCTCAGCCCTTGTTCCCAGTTGAGGTAATTCCCACCCTCGCCCCCAAGCGGTGGCGGTGGCCTCGTCTTTGTGAGTGTTCCGTCTGCCCTTCGATATGTAACATCAGGATGAGTTCCCGTATGCGCCCCGCAGTTCAGGTATCCTACCCGCTCGTAGTATCCCTGCTTGGGAGCCACCACAATGAACTTCTTGCTACCGTGGAGCGTGCTTTCGAGGAGCAGCGCCATGAGGCGTCTCTCAGGCAGCGAAGCGAGGTCGAGGCCCTCGTCGTCGGCATAGAAGTACCATAGCTCGACGTACCCGCGGTACTGAAACTCGGCATAGATGCCATCCTTGAACGCGTTGCCGCGCGGCTGTGACGGGTCATCGCCATGGCGATAATAAGCCCACTTCCACGCCTCGCTTGCCGTCCACCGGACCGAGGTGAATGTGACTTCGATGGCGCTCACCTTCAGCTGTATGAAGGAAGTTGCCACCGAGTACTCGCGGTGCTCGTCATGTTGAATGACAAAGGTCGGGAGCGAGATGCGAGCCGGGCTTTGTCCTCTACTTGGGTCATCCTTTTCCAGCCAGGTTTGGAAGACATTGCGGTTGGTGACGAACAGATGTTGCGTTCTAACAAACGCACCAGACCAGCCTGCCCATGACCAACTTGGAAACGTCGGCTGCCGGGTGCAGGGCTCCTGGTGGAACCAGCCCCCGAGTCTAATCTCCCAACCATCTGTGGCATTCAGCATCCTATTAAAGTTTGGAGATACGAGGACTCCCCAGACATGATAGATAGGGTCTTTGCGTTTCTCCCAGCTCGATAGTATTCCTAGGATGGCCTTAAGTCTGTCTGATGGATTTGTGAGAGAACGTACGCTATACTCTTGAACGAGTTTGGCGAGGTTCAGGTACGGCCTGTATCTGTTGAATTCTTTCTTCTCGATGAGAGGGGCAATGATTGGATTGGGCACGCGCCCTGAGAAACTCTTCTGCGTCTTTGCGTGCATGAGCTGGAAAGGCCAACAGACAGCTTCGGAGCAGTGCATGCCGTTGCACTGGAAGGCGACTTGATGGTCAGTGAAAATTAACTTTCGCGTGGAGAGGACGCCCTCTTGGAAGGTCCAGCCACGAGTCGCCCACTTGGATGCTTTCAACGTCTCTTGGAGGTGGGTGAAGGTCCGGATAAACGTCGTTTTCCCAAGAGAGATGAGTTGTTGTGTCACCCTAGGTCGAAGGCCGACGCCTGGAAGACCATAGGCAGAATCCCCTCCAGCAGCGGCGATGATTGTTAAGTGGGCGTTGCCGTAGACAGCATCCATAGCATTAACTTGTTTTTCCAATACGTTGGGATTGCCTTGGTCGTTGCACTGTGGTGATGGGGTCCGTGGTCAGACTTTGAGGCGGGTGCTGCCGCGCCGAATAGAGCCGTTGTGACGGTGAATGACAGGAAAGGACTCACATATTGGTCAACCCAGAGATACCTGTATCCTAACGCCTTGCAGACGATCATGCTGTCCTCCACGACACAAGAGAACCCAGAGTTGGTAGAAACTGCTGGATTCCCCCAAACATATGATAAGGCCACATAATTGCATTCCTTCGGCGCCTGGACAACTCTGCGTGTCGTGATGTCAATGACTCGAAATTTGGGAGGGGGCTTGGCATTTGGCGATAAACACAAGCCTCTGTGTTTGTCCTGACAAAAATCAATCCAGGTTTTGAGCCTTTCGTAGTCAATTTGGCGAGGTTCTATCTTCTGCGCTCCGATAAACAGTTGAGACGGTGGTCTCGTGTGATCGATGAGGCCGATGAAGTCGTCTGGCTGTGCTTTGGGACGCTTTCCCGTGGCACGGAGTATCCCGAGGACAAGCGAATCAGCCACCATCGATTTTTGGAGAACTTGCTTGCGAGCATGGGCGTAAACGCTGTTGGCGGAGAAGGCGTAGAGACAGCATTCGGTCGTGTCCAACTTGGGCTGCTTGATGCAAGCTATAAGCTGGCAAAATTCGCATGCCGAGCTGCGTAGTCGATCGACCGACTCGTTCACGGGCGCAAGCTGGATGCCTCTTTGCGCGTCGACGAGAGTGTGTGGATTTGTCGAGGTAGCGGCAACCTCGCTGCATCTTTTGCAGAGCTCACCGGGTGCCTGCGGATCCGCAGCGATCCTGGGTCGTTTGGCTCGAGTCTGATTCTCCTGACGCAGTGTGCGCTTCGGCATTGCTGTTCTTCCTGAGAGCTGAGGGGAATCACCAGGCCCAGTGCTTCCGTGGATCAATGGGGAGTGAAAAGGCTCCCCTTTGAGAAATAGAAGTTTTGCCTTGGACCTTCCGTATAAACACGCTTGTTTCAGCATTGGACGTTGGTTGGCTGAGTGCCTACTTTACTTGAAACCCGGGAAAGAACCCCTGCATGTCGCGTCACATGCACCCAGATTGAGGCCTCCTCCGTCCAGGCATCCATGATTGCACACGGAAGACGGCGGTTATATAGGTGGGGGGATTGATTTTATCAGTAGAGCTCTGGTTTACAGTGATCTTAAACCATCAACCCGCAGAGAGGTTCCGTACTTCCTGATCAGCAGCCATGAACAGAGAGGTGGAAGTGCTAGGGGAAGACTCCCAGATACTTTTTGGTGCTCCACTGGGTCCCAGAAATAGCCCGCTGTGGCCAGGCAGCTGCAGAAACGTATTCCGTCACATTCGGCAAATCAACACGGCCAACCCCGATCAATACCAAGCATGCATCAGCGCAGATTCCCTCTACAAGCCATGGAAGGAACAGACTGTGCTCCGATCAAAACAAATAGCGCGTTTGGCAAAGGGAAATGTACACAAGGGGCAGAATGCGCATGAACCTGCAGATGGTCTTGACGAGTTGGAACGAGTTGTCTTGGCTCGGTTCACCGTCGAAGTTGCTTGGTATCGTCTTCCTCACCGCACAAAATTCTTCCTGTTCCTACCCATTGTCTGCCTCCCTAACTTATCTATTTTCTCATAGCCTTAAATGCCGTGCACGACTTTGGCATGAAGCCGAGGCAATGACAGTTGGACGGAATAGCCACGGTCAAGCGGAGCAACGTCGTTCTTGTTTAAGCGAACAACACAAGTAATGTCACCGAGATCCCAACAGGCTATCGTGTAGCTAAGCCGTGTAAAATCTACTAGTCCCGAGTTCTGTAATCAGTTACTGTTTCACGAGGTTCAAGTTGATCACAACATCATCGACCCCCCTGACGCGGTCGACTCACCAGACCAGAGATATGAGCTGGCAAAACAGCCGTACAAGATCTACGGACTTCGCAAGTCTCATGATCTAAGGCAGTGGCTTGGGGTGAGGCGACCAGACGGGCCACGGTCGCCGTCTGATGACCAGAATGGCGCTGCAGACGGCGCACCACTTTTCCCTTTCCTAGTCGTTCGAAATGCTCCCGACAGTCAACCGGGGAGTGAAACGGAACTGGGGACGGAAGCCGGTTCTACGATTCGGCGCCTTCTAAAGCTGCGGTATGAGCAACTGCAGGGCGCTCGCGCTGACGAAGACGCCGACTTCCACATCCCTCCGCTCATCTGGCTGATAAGTCGACGGGGAGCGGAATGGAGCTTGCATGCTGGTTACATCGAAAAGATAAAACGCAACATGAAGGCACACTGTGTGAGCATGCCTACACGCTCGAATAGACTAATACCGAAGCTGACCTAGCCAACGTGGCTCAACAGCGAATACTTCAGCTCTGGAAAGGGAGCTTGCATAACGGGAAAGACGCGTTCCGGCTTCTGCTTCACATCGACTACGTCGTTGACTGGGCCCGGGAGGTCTATCGCGGGGATGTCGTCAGAGCGCTAAAATGCCGACAAATAACAGCAATGACAGTGGCCCAGCCTTCCCTGCCCGTGACCAATGACAGACGCCAGGATGTTGAATCGGGCGCAGACAGCCACGAAGAGGCAGACAAACCCACCAGTGCCACGGCTGCTCGCCGGGACAGAAACGGCGAGACCGGGTCTGATCAAGACGCCCTGCGTATCTTCGACAGCCCACACGGCGCAATGCGTGACGCACGCTACATTCGGTCCCGGTTTCTTGGCATCTACGTCACTGAAGACAACTTCACGATGCTAATGCGGACGGCCGTCTCGGCAGAGGAGAGCAAAAAGCTTGCATCCAACATCCTCAGCTGTCTTAAGGCAGCATGGCGCGTCCGCCGAGACGCCTTGGACACGCTCGAGGCTCTCTGGACCGAGACAGACCGGCTGGGGCTGGATACGTACCCACCCGACAAAGCATTCCTCGCCGTCTTCACCACCACAGCCTACTTTGCCCCGGACTGGGAACAGACTCGAGAAATAGCCTATTTGGCCGTAGCCGAGACCCTGGTGGATGGCCTCCTAGAGGTGGCGGGCCAGCATCGCTTTCCCCGAGAGGAAGGACTTGGCGCCCCGTTTCTAGACAGCGATACGCTGATCGGGACCTTGGACACTCACTTGAGAAACACGGCCGAAGCAAATCTTCTCGGTTGCTCGGCGCGGGCATGTTGGGAAACGGGAATCACCCTAACCCCCGGCGGGGGAGGAATGGCGGCAGATGACGCGCCTGAGCGAATACCATCTGACGTGCTCAGGCCAATGTGTGTCGAGAAAGGAGATGGCAAAGTGGTGCACCGCTTAGACGTTGCCGTTAAGCGCCCCCAAATTCCCAAGGCCAGGAATTTCATCTATGACCTCTACAGACGCCACAAGATCGGCCAGAACGAGCCATCGTCGTCCCTGTTTCGCATATCCGATTATCTCGACGTACTAGGGTCGCCTAAGCAACTTGGGGAGCAGCGCTACATCACAGCCCCCTTCTGCACATGGGTCGAGGCAGATACCAAGTTCCCTGATGACGGGGACCCCGACTTTGTGCTAGTCACCGCCACTTCCGACTCCATGGACAAAGCTTTCGCTGAAAGGCAATCTAGCTTTTGCGTCTTCGCCATGAACCCCGACGCCGCCAGAGATGCGGCGAGCTCGCCCGATGCACTCCTTCAGGCAGCTGAGAACGGCTGGCACTTCACGACCAGGCGGTTAGACCGGGTGATGAGCAGAGGAGGGGGAAGCCGGGCATGGAACATCCCTATGGCTACCTACCTGGTCTGCGGCCACCAAGAGACCCTCGCGGCCAATATCTTGGCGTATTTGCAGCATCTTTCTGCTGAAGCTCAGGCTCGTGGGAAAATGGTTCCAAACGCTGAGGTGGATACCCAACCCGGTAGCTTAAAGTTCTGGAGACCTAGTCCCAAAGGCAAAGGCTTGAACATGGGGTTGGAAATGGCGAACAAAAACGCGAAGCAGACCCCACACATTCTCGACGTTTTGATGCTTGCGGAAAGCCTGCCGCACCGCAAACGGCTGAGATCTGTGACGTGGAGGATGCCGACGCATCGGAATATGTTCATTCGCAAGGAGGATGTGAGGCGGAACGAGGACGGAACGTTCCGTTGGGTTCACCCCAAGTCTACGGCTCAGATGGCTGCGGAGCCGGACGATGACCCGTATCCGACCCGTGAAGCAGAGGTGGCAGGGGAGCGATCCAGCGGCCGCCGCGGTAAGAGGCCGGCAGAATCGCCAGCTGGGCCATCATCATCACCCAAGAAAGCTCGCTTGCTCTCTTCCGATGCTGGTGGTGAGAGCAGCCGTGTGGCCGAGTCGTCATCATCGGGCGCTTCACGAGCAGCTACTACTACTGTTGGTCATTGCTCGCGCTTTGAACCCCAAGACTGGGTTACCGATCAGGATCTCCAGGCGCTCTTGGAGCAAGGTGCATTTGGTGGCAGCAAACCGAAGCACCTGGAGACGCCCTTTCCTTGATTCCTATATCTCTTGATTAATTAGCGCGACTGACCAGCCTTTAACCTGATTATCATTCTAGAGAAACTCTAAAGTGAAAGTGAGAGCATATGACGATATGTGGTCGGGGACATCAACACTGATCACCCTCCAGATTAGTGATCACACACGCCGTTTCTCACTGCAGTCTCGAGCCGGAATCAAGATACATGCACATTTCGCGTTTTGTCTGGTGATACAGCCCCCAACGTGAGATTGAAGCGAATTTCAAAGCAGCTTCTGGATTACTGATATTATTAGCAGCGCTTCAACAGAGCTCAACGCCAACTTCATGCACCACTAACCCGTGATCATCGCGATGCTCAACAACACTTCAACGTCTACAAGTAGGCCCACTCAAATCCTTCCTGCTATCACAACAGACCATCTCCAACCAGTCAACAGCACCACATTTCTAATTCCTCGCCATGTCCAAACCCAAACCCACCATCTTTATCATCGGCGGCACCGGCGCCTAAGCCATCCCTATTATCCGCGGCCTCGCCCAAAACAACACGTACAATATCCGCGTCCTTACCCACTGTTAATTTTCTAGCCACTGAGTACCCTGTACCGGGTACCCTGTAAGTGTGGTTGCGTACCCCGAAACCACCAGCCGAATCTTCTGGAACCCCAGAGGGTTCCAGAAGATTCCAACCCACTCCAGGGCCCCTTAGGGCCCCCAGAGCACTCTGAACCTTCTGGAATTCAAGGGGGTTCCACCCCCTGAATCCAGTGGGGCTACTGCCCCACAGAATCAAGTAGAATATCACAGTGGCCACGACAGCCACTACGTCAACAGAACCACGTAAAATGGTTCAGAACAGTACTATTCCATTATTGTATTAGTTAGTTCCACTTAACAGAAGGCTCTGGAACTCTTCCAGAGCCTCCACAGCTTATAACAGGCCCTCTCCTCTCCTGTATCTAATTCTAAAAAAAGCAAGCAACTCTACTCCTTTCCAGTCATTACACAAGGCACTGCCTTCCAGATCCTTTTGTTTCCAGCGTTAATATTCGCTGTGACACCCTTATTTACAGTGGCACTGCCCTGTAACTCAGGCCTTTCGTTTGCTTCCTATAGTGCCGTAGGCACTGTAGTACGGCTTGGACCAGTACGCACTTTTTCCTCTGAGCCACAGCCGCTGTACTACAGCCCTGTAGGTTCCTGAAGTTCAACATATATAATAAGTATTAAGTAGTAATAAAAGAGTAGTAAAAAGGGATTACACAGGCCTCAAGAGGTGTTAGAAGCGCGGCACTCTGGATTCTGTGGAATTGTGGGGGTTGCAACTGCGTGATTGTATTGCTTGTGTTCTCTCTCCTCCTCTAGCTCTGGCTGGAAGCCAGAGGCTTCTTTATAGACTATTCTGCAGGATTCAGGCTTCGTCACTCTGGTGGCTGAGGCTCACTGGCGTACTGGCAGTGCCA
>Ga0247758_1001361_pt1 | contig 18513 bp, 18 predicted proteins | sample UWRJL156409C4_FD_180950 | JGI IMG/M metagenome (GOLD analysis project Ga0247758, IMG submission 180950) | Plant litter microbial communities from Arlington Agricultural Research Station in Wisconsin, United States - UWRJ-L156-409C-4 | ecosystem: Environmental > Terrestrial > Plant litter >...
TAATTGAAGAAAAAAAAAGAGGGAAATTGCAGCCTCGGGAAGGAAGAAAAGAGGGGGGGGGGGGGGGGGGGAAGGATTGCAATAGCCGGCGGGACAAATTCTCCGCCCACTTTGGGTTCCTGGACGGCGAAGTCTGCTGTCAGTTTTCTGTAATGATGAAGCCGGTACACGGCCGCCTTGCAGCTTTCCCGGAGCTGTTCGAGGCCCCTGTCGGCCTCGGCCTTTTGCAAGACTTTCATATGCTTTACGACGCGCAGTATCCCCGTATTCTGGTTGGCCTGGAGCAGCTGCAGGGCTTTGCCGTCGCTTTTCGATGGCCGAGATCAAGACCGAGCTCGTTTCCTTCGGTTCAGAGCACAACTTAAATGCCTTCTGGGTCAGACAGATAGAGGAATCGCGTCTGCGGAAGCACGGCGACAAAGCCCGAGACGATGCCATGTCCATCTTGTTGTTAGCTGCGGCCACTGCCAAGAGATTTCCCACATTAAGCGGAGGCTCCCAGATGCTCAGCGTCCTCTCGCTGCCGTTGATGTCGACCGAGTTTCGGATCTTGAACAGGCGGTCGTCCACCACGTTCCGGAGGTCGACAAATGCCGTATTGGCCTGCACTCCGAAATACCCACTGCGGGGGAAGCCCTGGGGCATGGCGCCGGGTCCCGGCGTCGCGAGGCCTCGCTCGCTGAGCGGGGTGAAGTAGGGGAACGACAGCTGCAGCTCTACCAATGCATTCGAGACGTTGCCGCCAGTGCCGGATCGCGTGTGTCATGGAGGACTTTTTACCTGAGCTACGCTCCAGGTTGTCGATGATTCACGACGGTGGAACCAGTTACTGGTTTGGGAGAGTTACTATCTCTGAAAGTTGAAACAACAAAGATGCAGTGCTTAGATGAAGTAAAACTAGAATGCAGAATCGACCTGAAATCCGGTGTACCCAAACCCTTATTGAAAAGAAGTCGCGCAGGCGTCCTGTGTGTGTGCGAAAATGTGTGACCTTTGCGAAAACTGAACCCTAATCGCCACAGCAACTACCACTGATCGGGATCCGCGTCCGCAAACGTAGTCCCGAAGCCAATCTCGTCAAACCAAATCTGACGGAACGGCTGGTTGCCAGCATAATTTCCGTTGTTCCAACTATTCGCATACAACCCAACGCGGAATTGAAATGCACCATTCTCCTGAATTGTCGTTGGAACCGATGTCTGATTCACTGCGATATCCCCATCATACCAGAGTTTGAAGTACCCGTCGTTATCGCTCTCCCACTTTGCCTGGATGATAATCTTGTGCCATACGCCTGCGGTAACAGTCTTGCCAGTGTTGATGTTTGCCTCATGTTGATTGCCAGAGGGACACAGCGAGCCGTACTTGCGGCGCGTCCACAGTTGGTTTCCGTTAATCCATACCATGGTACTGGGCATCCAGACGTCGCATGTGCCAGGGAAGTTGGCGATGAACTGCGCAATGTTGTAACCCTGGTTGGGTGTGAACTCCCATGACTCCGACAGGCGGAACCAGAAGCCGTAGAAGCGGGTTTGGCCTTGGACGTAGGCGTTTGCCGCATGCACCTCGGCGTGGTAGAGGCCGTTGTAGTTGGAGTTGTAAGTGTGCGTCATTTTTAGGGCGGTAGTGCCTTCTTTGACGATGTTGGTGACTTGGTCGATGGTGCCACCGCAGCCGGAGTCGATGTAGCTGTCGTACCAGCCACTGGTGGTGCCATGGTTTCCGAATAGCTGGGTGGCTTGGACAGCAGTGCCCGCGAGCGCTGAGAGGAAAACCCGTGGCAAATGCATTTCAACAGGTTAGTTGGGAGATGATATTGCTGAGGTTAATCGAGGGCAAATTTGAAGAGACGGGCAGAATGCAATTTATGTTCGCCGTTCATCTTGTCGAAATTCGAGCCGGCCTCAAGGGGTGTGACTCTGCTCGAACGGTCAGTGCGGGCCATTGGGTTGCAGTCGTTTAATTTCAATATCGGAGATCATCGCCAATTGGAGCGTTAGCGGGCAGGCTAGAGTTGCACTGGCGCATGAAGCTGAGTAAGTCTCGTTCAGCCGCAATGTGGCCCAGTCTGCTTTGTACACAAACCGTGCTCTATAGATATCTCGGTTCGGTGTTGAGACGATACTCGAGTCTCCGGCGCATTCCTGGCAGAAAGCCCCTATTTTATCAGCATGTCTCTAAGAAAGTTTCTTCCACCGCGCTGACTCCAGGGGCGCCGTCCCCACACTGACGGCCGGCGTTGATGTTAAATGTGTTGAGATATTTAAATCAGTAGTAATTGAATTTATTAGGTACCGGTGACTTATCATTCCTCATGCAGCACAAGATCGCCCCCCCCCCCCCCCTTGCCGCTCCCGCGCCCACCTCGTTTTCCTCTCGCGCCCTCGTTGCAAGTCCCGATGCTCAACCCGAACTTCCCATTCCTTCGGCCACTTCAGTGCAGCAAGCTCCTCCACAAACGCCACGCTCCGATGCTGGCCACGGGCGCAGAACCCGGCAACCGAGAGGGCGACCTCCTCGTCATCGGTCGCCCCAGCCAAAAGAGCTGCAGACATGACAGCTCGGATATCTGACTCCGCATGACTTAACATCTCTACGAAATCTACGTGATTTCGCAAATGCTCGCGCAAGCGTTTCGACACTCCCGTGTGGGAATCGCGCAGTGCCTTTGGTGGGTTCTCGATGCGCCGCAGGTCGTATTTGAGCTGTGGGGAGGGGCGCAAGGGTGGCGAGTGAGCGTGCGAAGTCAAGAGAAGAATGGCGGCGGGCTGATCAATGCTTTGGTTCTGAGGGCGCGCATCTCTCTCATTGCCCTGAGGGATTGTGTCCGCCATGGTGGTCTGGCATGAGTCAACGCTGCCTGGAGCGGTAGGGAGGAGAACGAATAGTCATTGTGTGAATGTTTCCATGACAGCTGAAACTCGAGGATCTCGTCGGCAAAAGTCACGGGTGGTGATTACTAAACAATGCCTACCGAGGACATGGAATAAAATGTAAGATGGTAATTTAGCCCAAAGGTGGATGTGGGGCTGAGACAACCGAGTACCAGGTACGCAACGGCGATTAACATGAGAATGATACCCTGAAAACTTGACTGTGGAATTGTTCCGCACTTGCCACCACAGGTACGGCTGCCCTGGCCCTGGCATTGGATCGACGAAGATTTATAACAAATAATCTAATTTCTTTGACTTTGTCTTATGTCTACCGTCACTCCTCAAAAGTTGACAGCCGTCACAATAACTTCTAATAAGAGACACGAAACAAGGAAGAAAGGGAGGGAATAATATTAGCTGAAAATATCACACCGTTCCATAATTATTCTTTCATGTATTTAAACTTCATGACTGCCTTAAAAAAGGCCAAATGTGTTAGGCTCCGGCATAAGGTTTCCATCGACGGACACAACTGTGCATGAATTGAAACTACCTTCCCTAGCCTAGCTAAGATATGCGCAACTCAAATCTCGCAACAACAATACTCCCCTGGGAATCGAACCCTTGTTGAAAAGGACAGAGCAACAAAACACGCTGTCTGGTTGCGCGGAGACAGATACATGAGAGGCACGGCGGCAGCAGATCTAGCAGTCCCCGTACGCAACAATGGTATTCCAGTTCCGCAAGTCGAATGCTTGGCCTAGACAGACACAAGGTGTTAGGGTTACCCGGCACGAAAATTAATGTAGATGAAGCTGTCTTACCGTGAACCGCGTAGTTTGGGTGAGTAGGGTACCAACAGTCGCTGGCGATCGATGCAGCGACGTCGCCAATCCACCTGCAAGGTTCCCAAATCCCATAGTTGTTGTCATTGCAATAGTAGATAGCATTGTGCCAAGAGCAGCTGACACGGCCACAGGCACCCGGACCGGGGTTCTGGTAGCAATCGCCAGTGATCCCCCGGAGATAGTTAATACCGTCCTGGACTCGATACCAATCATCGGCGGCTGCGTAGTTTGGGGGCCACCCGCAGTGAACAGCCTGCGTCTGACGGGAGCTTAGAGTCTTCTCGCGTGCGGCGCGATCCTCGGCCTCGGCAGTCGCGTTGCGCGGAGCAAAGATGGAGTACTTGGAATTGAGAGCCTTTGCCTGCTTCTCAATGTCCTAGCGTCCAATGGCAGCAGGGTTAGGGGTGTGTTGTGCAGAGAGAGACAACTTCCAGGACATACCTCAAAGGTGTCACCCTTCAGGTGAACCTCGGGCTTGCCAGCCTCCAGCTGACCACGCCATTGCATCGGGTAAAGGGTTTTGCCCTCAAGCGTCTTGTCCAGCGCCGAGCCAGGTACGATGCGGGTGTATTCGATGGTGGTAGGGGTGTCGACTGGTGAGCCTGAAACGAAGGACACCGCGCAGCTAACAGCGGCGAGCAGGAGAGAAACCTGCACCATGATAAAGAGAGGAGAGTCAGAAATGACGAAGTATTGCTGAAGGATGAGATGCACTTAATAAGATATCGAGAACTGGACTGGACGGAAAGCATGTCGTCTTTATAGTTTCGTCTCGCGGTAGGGTTAGAAACACTGCCTTGACTCGAGTTAAAAATCCGGCCCCTCTTCCACTAGACCACTTCTGGTCAACCCTTGCGAGCAGGTTTAATGCTGCGGATCTTTATGTGCGCGACGGCGATATCTGAACCTCATCTGGTGAAGTGCGTCCTTGGCATCTCGTAATATTGATTCTTACTGTAGTGTGGAGGGTAAATAAAAGAGGCCTGTGTATCGGCATGGGTTGAACAAGGGCCGCACAGGGCAGGAAGTTGCCTGTGAGGCCGGAAAAACCACAAGATGGAGCAATTCGGACGTACCTGCCTGACAGGGTTATTTTATTTTTGCACCAAACCACAGTAGATGCGTGCACCCATGCCTGGAGTCTGTCCTTTGGTAGATGGACACCCCACATTCACAGCCGTCCTTGCCAATCACAGCAACCTTAAGGTCCACAGTTCCTGGCCACGCGTCCGAACCGCGTTTGCTTGCGGCAGCTCCCGGCCCCTACGTACAGATGCACTCAAAATGCCCTTGTAAGAAACCGGGGTCCTAAGAAAACACAATCCATAACTAGCTAGGTGTTCGTACGCCAGCCGTGCCAACACCCTGGCTGAAAGGTTCAAAGGTTACACGGGGCAGCTTGGACAATCATCCCAGGCGCATTCCTTTCCTTAACTGGTCATCGGACGCTTAGCGAGCTCCTTCTCTTTCCTAAATAGTTGAATACGAGGTTCCGCGACAACCATAGATGCCTGGATGTGAGAGCTTGAGTCCCAGGTGCATGGATGATGGCTGCTTGCCGCTCTTCTTCCTCCACCGAGGTCCGTGTGACGTCGGATGTCAATGGCGTGGCTCGTGTTACAGGCGGGAGAGAAAGTCGGAGTTCGGAGTATTATCTCTGAGGTGGAGACCGGCGTCAACAGAGTGCGGCGGGAGGCTGGCAAAATTGGTATATGTGTCAGTAGCCTGCGTAACAGATTCTCAGAGGCCCCGGAGGGGAGACTCTTAGCAAAGACCGTTTCGTTGCTGGCAACCCGACCACATGTTGTCCCTGTGTCAAGACCGGTGCGACAAGGTGGCTGATGAGCCAACAGGCTACGAACAAAAAGAAATACATCCTCCAGGTGTGAACGATTGTCTGTTGGGGCGATGGTGGGGTTTGGCCAGACGACGAGGTATCATGGGAGAGGTCTACAGCCACGATAAATATACCGCTCGAAGCACGATGCCTTGCTATTAAATTCCCATCTTAACAAGCCAAAAGTTGATTTGTGTGACGTGATGCTCTGGTTCCTGGCGATTCCACGATTTCCGAACCCTGCTGGTTGGAAGCGTGCCGCGTTCTGTCTCTGTTCCTGGATTGCCGGTCGCTGCCGCTTTTGGCAATTTTTATATTGACGACGTCTTTTCGTCAGACTTTCGGTCGTGGTAAATTTTTTTGGGGGGCAGCACATTATCCTAGGATAATAGCCAATTTTGAACACGACGTCATAGACTCAATCACCGCCAGAGAGACATCGTGGGTCCGATTTCAGGCACGCAGCTCATCCGACTCGGAGTCATCTACGAAATACTCAGTATTTGTTGTCCCTTCGCTCTCCTTCCCTGGCATCGGTACCAAGACCGTTTGCGCCGTCAAGATGCTGAGCCAATGGGGCGAGTCAATCAAGGGTTCACGCCAAGCCTTCCAGAAGAGGTTAGGGCGCTGCCTTGGGCAAGGAAAGTCCCGCCGTTGGGCAGTTTGGCGACCTCACTCTCGGCGTTCTCATCGCGAATTGCCCCACGCAAAATCCCGTCGTCTGCCGCCACCTTGCTGGCGTGCGTGCGGCAGATGAAGAATGAGAAAGCTTGTGTCAAATTTCCGCCGACGCAAGGCATCGACAGGCACTGCTGCCGAGTCGCAACCCTCGAGTGCGGAATCCACCCTCGCCCCGCACCAGACCGCAATCCCCGCCTGCGATGAGACCGCAAGCGACCCCCTGCCTCTGTTCGGCGCGAAAGTGAGCAAGCAACCACTGCGAAAAGACCGGTTCCGGGTTTTGAGTGTCCACCCGGGTCGCCAGGGCGAGGAGGTACGGGCAGACCTCCTAGAGCGTAACATCGACGATGCAAATGGTGGCTATTTCCATTTTGAGGCCGTGTCGTACACTTGGGGCGCTCCCTCTGACGCGTCGCTGCCGCTCAACCAGGAGCCCTACATCAGGATCGGCGACAGACACCATCGTATCACCTGGTCTGTCCGGCACGCGCTCGATGTCTTCCGACTTGCCCACAAGCGGCGGAACCTGTGGATCGACCAGGTCTGCATTGACCAGACAGACGACGAAGAGAAAAGCACCCAAGTACCCCTCATGGGCCGCATCTACAGGCAGGCCACCGGCACCCTGATTTGGCTGGGACCTCACAACGACAACATGGTCGCAGCCGCGAAAAACATCAAATTATTCGGAGATCTTCGCCGGCAGATCGTTGCCGCGGTGGATCAAAACTCTACGCTTTTCGGAGCCGGCCCCCTCGCCCGGCTCAACGCAGTGCTCGAGCTTGTAGATTTGAGCCCCGAGGAACACGAACAGCGTGGCATTACCGGTCAGCGCGACCTGCTATCAAAGCTAGGGAGTACCGAGATCGAGCAGATCCGGGATCTCTACTGCAACCCATGGTTTGTTCGCACGTGGCCACTCCAAGAGGTGGTGCTATCGAAGACGAAGACGGCTTACATTGGACACTTTGCTATCGAGTACGAGGATCTCGGCGTATTTCCCACTTGGTACATCCGGCATTATTATGATCCCTCCCCCGCACGGGTAAGGGGGCTGCGAATTGTCCGCCATGTGCACAGGTATGCTAGCGCCTACGAGGCTGGTGTTTCCCTGTCGGAGCTGCTTAGCAAAATTCGCCGGTTCGATGTGAAGGAGCCCAAAGACAAGGTCTTTGCCTTGCTTGAAATGGTCAACTTTGGTCTGGGCTCGACCAACTATCCGTACCCGGGAGCTGCGGATTGGCGTCACAACCCGCTGTACCGGATAACACCTGCCCAGCTGCGGCCGGATTACTCCAAGTCCGACGCCGAGGTTTTCCTCGCCACGGCAAAGTACCAATTGGGCAGGGATCGATCAGTACACTTTCTTACTTTTGTCCGGCACCCATCGTCTCCCACAGCCTTTCTAAGAACGCCGTCGTGGGTTCCATGGTGGGACGATCCTGAAGAGGACAATGAGTCTATCTGGTTGCCTGAGCGTGGCAACAATCGCTCTGCTGACCCAGCCACGTATGTCGACATCTCCTTTGATGAGCGACCGTCGCCGTCCGACCCCAAAATATTCGTGCAGACATGCGCGGTGTGGGGGGTCGAGATAGGAAGAGTGAAACGGGTATCAACCCCATTTCACTCTGGCTTGCGGGACAAGACTGCTGCGGCTGTTAAAATTGGTAACGAGATCAACGCTCGCATGAAGGAGCTGATGGAGGCCGGCTCTCGGTCGTCCTCAAAACCGACCCGGCACCTCGACACACTCGTGGAAGAGCTCGCCATGACCCTGACAATGGGAAGCACGACAATGCCCAATGGGTTGGTGATAAATATCAGACAAGGCGAGGAAGCAGCGGTACTTATTCCACGCCAGGTGCGCGGCTTCCTCGGCTGGATCACCGACCTCCGCGATCTAGACCCGGATTTTGACGACCAGAGAGCCGTATTTTGGTTACAGGGCATGGTTCGGGCGGACCACACCGTCGATCGCCCCTTTGATCCTGAGACAACCAAGGCAGTTATGATTCGGGCTCGGCTCGCGACCTCACACAGATGTCTCTTCCGGACTGACACTGGGATGCTCGGCCTTGGTCCTGCTTGCACGAGAGTAGGCGATGTGGTCGTTATCCTACGCACCGGGCCGGTTGCCTTTGTCTTGAGAGAAGAAGAAGATTGCGATTCAGAATATCGGTCTAATCTACAGGGTACACACCACCTGGTAGGTGGTTGCTACGTCCATGGCGCCATGGACGGCGAATTCGCCGAGAATGTTGAGAAAGAGGCCGTCCAGTTCACTTTGGTGTAGCAAACATCAATTCGGCACGTGATTGCTTCGAAGATTAGCTGAGGCGAGTCTGGTGATGGAACAGGCAAGGCAAGGCTGCCAGTTTATTGCGGGTCTGGGCTCTGCCAACGGAAACATTGATTGATATGTGCAGCGTCCAGACCACGCAGAACCAAGGTTGTGGATGGTGGCGCTGAATTCTCATTGAAGCGCGCGAAATTATCAGTCTTCAGCTCTGGTTCTGGGCGACGCCTCCATTCCCCAATATGTGCAAAATTGGCACCCCCCTTGGCCATTCTTGGATCTAAGAGATAAGAGCGGCTTGTTCGAAATAAGTATGGTCGCTGCTACGGACTCGTGGCGTTCCTCTGTTTCAATTTTGTCTCTCATTTCATCACAGTGCGCACGACATCGATACCAGGTCTCCAGCCATCTGGTGATGTTGAGGCCAAGATGGGCTCCGAAATTCTCCCCGTCCTGGCTGCACTCAGCTTCCTTTCTACACTCGCCGCCGCTTCACTCCTTTTCGAGCAGGCAACGGATCAGTGATCGTTCCATGCAACACCGGGCACTGCTACATGCTGCTGCAATGGTGACTGTGGTACGGGGACGTTCTCGCAGAAGGACTTTATCTGGGGAAGCGGCTGTCGAGAGTACGAAACTCCGTCCGTTTGCTCGTCCACCCAGGTCTACAGCTCGAGTAACGAGTCAGTGGCAATCGACGGATTGTGTTACTCCACATGCAAATGGCAGAAGTGGCAGTACAAATACAAATGCTGCGACTGTCCGCCGGGATAGAGGTCATCTACATTTGAACTTCCCAACTGCGGTTTTGTCAACAGTTGTGTCGCCTGCAGCGAGCCCTGGGAAGCCCCTGTAAAGGTCGGCACCTCCACATTTTCGTGGGAGTGCCGGCGAAGAGGGCTGAACTACGATGCTGTCGACACGATATCTCGCCTCTCAGATGGTGTAGTAAAGGAGGCCGCAGGGTTGACCACAGCGAGGTACTACGGCCAGCTCCTCGACCAGGCCTGTTTGCGCAGCAACTGCACAGCCATCGCGGCATGCCAGCGGGTCCAGGGGCTCCAGTCTAGCGACCCCGAGTGTCGGAGTCTGGACGGAGACTTCGACTTTGAGCAGACGGTGCTTGAAGAGACAGCCAAGGCTTCCGGCGGGGCGAGCGTCGCCACAGCAGCTAAAGAAACCGACAATGCTGCCACAGCGCTCAGCACTGCCTTTGGAGGCTCGTCCATCACGCTCGGCAGCGAGAATCCGCTCCTGTCGCTGTTCATCGTCGCCAGCGGCGGAACGGATTTGTCTACATGGGGCAAAACCTATGCCGGTATCTCCCACTTCTCGAGCGGCCTCGCCCCCCAGATCTAGGTGTACATTTACGATCTCGTCCAGTCGAATAACAACACCTAGCAGCTGCAGTCGAAAATCCTCACCCTTGCTAACGAGCAAGACCGTATGTTCCGCTGCGCCGTTATCCCTAACCCCTAAGTCCAGGCCTCCAAGAACGAGCTCCTCCTTGACCTCTCCCTCACCGGTAGCCTCCTTACCCCCCTCGGCGCTACTACCCTCCGCATAGCCGTAACCCAAGTCGAGCTCGACCGCGCCAAGCGCTTCGACTCCTTTAAGAAATCCCTCGCCCCCCTCGGCAACACCCTCCCACTCGACGATAAGCTCATCTGGAACCCCCGTAACTGGGCCGACACCCCGAACCTCCCCGGCCTCTCCACCAGCCTGACCGAGCTGTCTCCCGCCGCCGCCGCCGACGGGAACGCCAACCCGCTCATTACCATCTCCCTCCCCTCGAAGAAACTCACACTCACCATCCAGCCCCTGGACCGCGACACTTCCGCCCTCCCGCCCCTCATGGCGCGTACTGCCCTCCTCGACCTGGCGTCCAACCCCTCCCTCCCGGCCCCGCTGTCCTGGAAGACCAACAGCCACAATCTCCAGCTCGTCGCGCCCGTCGGCGCCATCTGCCCCGCCGCGGGCGACCTCGCCATGTGGAACGCGACGCACGTGATAGTGAGTAACATCTCCGCGCAGCAGCTCATCCTGTTTGAGGAATTCCTCGCCAAGGGCCAGGGGCAGGTGACCACTAACGTGGCTGAGTATGTGCTATACAAGAAGGCAAGTGTTAAGCTACAGCTTGCAAAGGATGTGCTTGACAAGTACCCTGCGAAGGACCTGGCTATGTATGACCTCGTGAGCGGGGCGAAGATGGATGCGCAGTTCAGGGAGATGCCAGGCGGAGGGGGTGAGTGGAGCGCCGATGTGAGCGCCGGGAAAGGGAGCTATAAGGGGCAATGGAGCGGAGGGGGGTGTTTTGGCGTGGGGTTGACGGCTGAGGGGAAGTCGGCTGGCGTGAGTAGGAAAAGGGGAGTGGTGGGGATGGAGACTCTGCTTGCGGGTGTGGGATTAATGGTAATGTTTGCTATTAGGGGTTAGGTTTAAGGGTGTAAATAGGGTTGTTATTACTGCTTATATCATTGAATTAGTGCGATGGCGCAACAGGGAAGAAACCACAAAGAGAACCACACCCACAGAACGTTGTTGTCGGCCTGAAAGGCCGACTCCCAGACTACTAGTTCTCCGATCGGAGGGACACAAATGCAACTGACGTAGAAAAACAGATACGTACCTAGTAATTAAAAGGAGGGAATAATAGGAAGGAGGTAAAGTATATAGTTTAATAGCTGTTTAAGGTTTAGGGTTAGAAGTAGTTAAAGGTTAAAATAACTTTTTAAACTAACTTACTTTAACTGGTAAATTAAAAAGGTAAACGCTTCCTTTCTATTTAATTAAAAGAAAGAATAAGTGTTTACACTTAATAGTATTTATAAAAATAAAACCTAACTTACTTTTAGAACTTCCTTCTCTTTCTAACATTACTTTTCTTCTTACAACCTTTAACTTTTCTACCACTTATTATTATAATAACAGCTTTAAATTTTTCATCTCCACTATCCTATATCTTTAATTACAAGACACTTCAATATCTAATACTAAAGTATAAGATATTAAAGCACAGTTTAACATTAGTATTGTTCACGCTCTTTAAACCTGTAAACCTTACTTTTACCCTAAAGTTAAAAGATATAACGGCACCCTCCTAATTTATTTATATTTTTAACTTTAAATCTCCATCTTAAGATATTAAGATAATCCTTAATAACGTGCCACAGTAAATTCAGATAAGCTTTAAGGTAAAAGGGGTCTTCTTAAGCATATATGACTTATTTAGTTCCTAAAAATAAGGATAGAGTTAAAAAACTCTTCACTTACCTTAACCTTTACAAAGCTTAACTTAAGCTCCTTAATAGAATTTATCTTTCTCTACCTAATATAATGTACGTTAAGGTATATAACGGTAGCCCGTTTAGCTATTAACTTTACTAAATTACTAATCGTTTTAAATATGTAAAAGACTTATTTATTCAAGTATTTAAAAAGTTATAAATATCTCTTTTTATTTAATTAAACTTATATAATTTAATTAAGTCTTCTTAATAGGAACTTTAACTCTTACTTTAAATATAGGAAATCCTTTCACTGTTTATTTTACAACATTAATAGTTAAAAGGTCCAGTTAATATAGCCTTTCTTTAAGTGTTTATTATACGATTAGTCCCAATGTCACGGTTTCCACCTCCTGATTCAGCGGTAGATGTCGCCAGATTAAGTGGTTAAGACCGCTTGCATTTCCCACCCACTCTTTTTAACTAACGGCAGTGCTGTAAATATGTGTTAGAAAGAAGGGGGTTCAGAGGCCCTGGCCATCTAGTCAGCTCCGCTGACTGGATACCTGGCACTGCCAGTACGTGCTGGAAGCGCGGCACTCTGGATTCTATAGAATTGTAGGGGTTGCAACTGCGTGATTGTATTGCTTATGTTCACTCTGTTCCTCTGGCTCTGGCTGGAAGCCAGAGGCTTCTTTATAGACTATTCTGCAGGATTCAGGCTTCGTCACTCTGGTGGCTGAGGCTCACTGGCATACTGGCAGTGCCATGTATCCAGTCAGCTCCGCTGACTAGATGCCCAGGGCCTCTGAACCCCCTTCTTTCTGACACTTATAGCTCCTTTGGGCAAACCGTAAGCCGTTAGTGTCTCCCGTGTTGCAAAGGCTCTGTGGACAGCACCGTCGCCCTACGTTTGCCAGCCGCTTTTGAACTGGCATATATAGGTCATCGACGGCGAATCATTGGCGCTTTAGCGGTAAGACACTGGCACTGCGTCCTGTAGCCGTGCACAGCGCGGTGGAAGTTCCAAGTCTTTGTTATTTAGTCGGATAGGCTGGTTTTAAAAGAGATTTGAAACAAGATCTCTCCGGGAATGTTAGAAGCCAAATGAATCCATCTCTATCGTATAGAGAAGCTAGTAAACGGAAGATTAGTGTGGTCGGGCTATTAGACAAAGCTAAGAGTAAGCTATGACTTCGGCGAACCTTGATTACTTAAGTTCACTAGAGGCGTTCCGCTTAACAACTTGTCTTAACCTACCCTGGATGCAAGCTGTAATACGAATTATTGGCTGGAAAATACACAAGTAATATATGCTAACAGTTACTCCTTCGGTAAAGTCTAAAAGGAACATAAAGATGAGACACACTGTTAATATCCTTAAACGGTATAGAATACATACTAAGGTCAAAAGGTATGCTGGCCGTTTGCCCTAAACGTCAGGTATTACTTTACATGAGTGCTCGTTAATCGGGTCTTATTCCCACTAACAGTATTAGATTCGACACAATTTATCGCGTTACACTAACCTAGAATGCCTTCAACATAGCCTCCAGAAACCAACGTTTTTAGAACGGGACCATAGCAGGGTAATCCTTCCATCAACACAGGAATTCGAAGTCTCCCTTCGCATATTTCTGCAATTTCCTGTAGACTCTCTGTGGCAGAATCCCACATCCCCTCCCGGATCTGTATGCCAATCACCCGAAGAGTCTCAGCATTCTCGAGGTTACCACTCACCAGTTTCTTACGGAACAGAGGTTGAAGAGCTTCGCTAGCACCTAAGCCGTCCTTCCTGAGAAGCTTGTCCATTGCAGAACGGACAGTCTCGATGATGGATCGTATTTGATGATCGCGTACGTCTCCGTACAGACTTTTGAAGGTCTTTAGCTCCTCTTTTGTAAGCTGCTTCATATCCTCCCGCATGTCTTTTTTGCAGAGTCGGCTTTTGAAAAGATCCAAAGCATCCTGGCCTCGTGTATCACGAATCTCGTGGTCGGGGAACCTGCAGGCGGGTACATCGAGAAACGCTTTCATATTGTTCCAGCTACCATATACTGCCAGATAGCTCAAGGTGCTCCAATTATCGTATCCTGTACGCGCGGGATCTGCTCCTCGATTGAGAATTAACTTCACCACGACACTTCTATCCTGCCAAATGGCTCGTAGTAATGGTGTACGTCCTTCCATATCTTTCGAGTTGATGTCGGCTCCATACGCCAGTAAAAGGTTGAGCTTGTCATTAGCCTGTAGTCCGTTGGTCAAAAAGTGCAACGGGGTTCCTTCATCTGCTTTGTCCCTTGACGAAACGGATGCCCCATGCTCCAGCAGAATTGAAAGAACTTGGACTGTTCCTGGCGCTGATCCCAAGACGCAATCGAACACGGGCGAGAACAGAGCCCTCGAACAAGAGATGTCACATCTTGCGAGAATGAGTGCCCTTACACACTCTACATCGCCGGTGTAACATGCTACATTCAGCGGTGCATCACCCTCAAAGTTCGGCTGGTCCACGTCCGCCTTGGCAGCGATCAATGTTCTGACGGCTTGGACATCGTTGTTCCAGCAGGCCACAGTTAGGGGCGTTTCTCCATACGAGTCCCAAGAGTTTATCGCCCACTGCTGCTCCGGAATGAAGGTGCCTACGTCCTGGTGCTCGCGAATACCGAGGTGAATTTTGGAGTCTGGAACTGTGTTCTCGTCGTCATACCGAATAATTTCACGAAGATATCTGAGCGCTGACTCGTCCGTGGTGGTGGCCTTTCCACTGCTGATTAAATAGCGTGCCTGACATGGGATTCTCGTATTTAGATTGATGGTTGAGGGTTTAGTTGATGCTTAAATGCGTAATGAGCGCCTTGCATACCTGTCTTTAATATTAGCAGTAGATATGCCGTAGTACTGAAGCAAGAATGGGAGAAACTTCAAGTTTTGCCCATTATTGTATAACGTACTCTGTTTTGTTAGCGTAGTACACCTTATTACATATTAGCTAGGACTCACGAATAGGACAGAATACCCATAGCCATCTACGTCATACGGCCGAATTTTGTCTCTCTCTAGAACTCTGGCCAGTTCCAGAAAGTCATTGAATCTCCACGGACCGTACAGGGGATGACTCATTCGAATCACAGCAGGAAACTCTAGTGACACTGACGCGCCACGGCCCACAATAAAGTTTCTGCAAATCGTTATTGATAATATTCGGGCACATAACCAACCTGGCAAGAACCACTGGAGCTCCACGGAATTTCCGGAGTTGCGGCAATTTGCTAGATTGCATCTCCTTGGATCAAGTAGCGGCAGAACATCGTAACTTAGAAAGAAAGCTCCAACAACCCTCCGGAGAAATGGAGCACTGGATTTCGGCGCTTGGCGGAAATGGCATTGGCAGCTACACGCCGGTTTGCATTGGGCGCGGTAAACGGTAGAGAAGGAGAGCATAGAGTCTGCGTGATCCTGAAGCGTGGCAGGCGTGCATGTGGGCGATGAGCTGCGTTGTTTCTCGTCCACGAGCTGCGATCGGTCGTTTGGTTTGTTTTCGGGTAATGATGTCGGATCGTCACTCTCCAGGAGGGCTTTACTATGTAGCTCTTGTTCTCGGGATGTTAGATATCGAATGGAGTTTTCCAATCCTTTGAATCGATTGCTATTCTCTTCCTGATAGGCCACAGTAGTCGCCCGGAGTTCCAGCACCACTTTCGTATGAAGACTACCTTTCGAGTCAGCACGCGCACTCGGATCCAAGCAATGCATTTCGTTCAGTTAAAAATCCCAGAGACCAAATGTATCATTACTATTCTCACATACCTCTCATTCCAGATGGCTATAGTATTCAGCTCCAGCTGAAGTCGCGATCGGATGTCTCTGGCACGAACCAGAAGCTGTTGAACCTTTCCCTTTCCTCGAATCCACTTTGTCCGCTTTATATTTCGAGTTATTTGTCCCTGCTCTGACGACAAGCAGTCGGTAGCGAATGCATCAAGTTGGGACACAAGCCGTGCCAAATCGGAGTTCATGGACTCCAAGATTGCAGTTTTAACCCTGTTGCTGGCACCAGGCATATTCTCGATATGTAAAGAGTTATCCTGGGCTAATAAGATGATCTGGTCAATCTGATAGTTTGTCAGATGCAATCTGTTAATCTGATCAGTGCCAATTACTAGTTAGCATACTACGAGCCACACACGGCCTGAAGGTAGTTTAACACACCTCGTTGAGGAGTAGAGCAACATCCTCTTTAATCTCCGCGAGCGGCTTGATGATCTCCACAACCTTAGGCAGCGAGCCAACTAACTGCCCAATGGCGATGATGCTGGCGATGAGCCCTATCGCTTCGGCCATGATGAGTTTGCTCGGATAAAGAGTGTTCGAGAATAAACCGGTAAGACTCCACGGTCTTGTTAGCACCAGCGTGCGACTAAGATAGTATCGGCTAATACAGCGATTGCGAGCGGGACTGATGCGCATCGTATTGATACCATGAAAGTGGAGAGTGCGAGGAAATGGCAATTGCGGTGTATGTGGTGTGCACTAAGGCTATGAATGTGATGCGAAACGGTGCGGAGCGGAAACCGGCGGGGTTCACGCCTCTCTCTTGCAGACCACTGGCACGACCAAAGTCTTGATCACTGAGAAAGAAGCGCGGACCATGAGGGGCTGTGCCGGGTCATCGCTGGATGCCTTATTCTTTCGGTTATCCTACATCCCCCAGCTTCGCCTGCCACGCAACTTTTGACATCTGCGCCACCACAACCGAGCTGTAGAGTGGCCAACCGCCTCTAGAGAAGACAAGATGACTCCGCTTTAGCGGGTCAGGCGAGTCTTGATCTCGCCACAATTGGGTGAAGCGTGTATGACAACATCTCATGCAGCCAAACTCCACCGAATTCCGCAGTAGCCAATCGGGGACGACAAGGACCATGCTGGACCTGGCCAACTTGTGGACAGAATAAAGCGAACTCACTACCTGGTAGTACTTTGGAGGTGTGAGTAGTTTGCCGTCAAACCAGGTTATTCGAGATACCGCCACTTCGCCACCAGATCTCCTGATGATGGTAAAGAAAGTAGATAGTAGAAATTCCGCTATCGGATTTTCGCGAGACCTCCTGACGGCCTTGCTATAGACACTCCAGAGTCCCGAGGCATTCAGGACTCCTAAGTCAGACGGCCAGTACGAACTATAGAGTCCGGAGGCATTCCAGACTCCCGACTCCGGGATCTGAGGAGAGCGTGTATCCCCCTAGCATTCTTGAGCTATGTATACAACAGCTTCATAAAGAGCGATAAAGGGCCCGGGCGACCGCGGGCTAACAAGCGCCTTCTACGACTACGCCGGACACTTCAGTTGCCAGTGAGTCCCCAGCTTACACCAGCACCAGTAACCGCACTTCTATGCTCTCACGGGGTTTCGGAGGTGGGCCATCCACAACTGCAGGCAGCTCGAAGGCGGCATGGGGTAGACCTAATGTTCGAGACGTGTCAGCCGGGAGAGAGGCTCCCAAAAGAATTTCAGCGAGAGATTTACCTTGGCGATACTCCCCTGGAGAGTTTGGGTCGGACTCAGCCATCTTCAACAAAATAGGCTCATGCGGCCGCTGCTTCGACAGAAAGTACCACCGATGTCTGCGGCTGTGGCGCACGTACAACGTCTCGCCCTCATATTCATCCCGCTTGACGAGGTCGACGGCTACGCAGTCAGATTGGCGGACCGTTTGCGTGTCGCAGTATGTCAAGGGGTAGTCCTCAACCGGATCCGAGAGCGCTCGCCAGACGCTGGGCAGGTGTTTGTGAGATAAACTGCTCAGGAAGGTAGAAAGCTGAAAGTGACTCACTTGACAATCACGCATTTATGCTCCCGAGACAAACGCTTTGCCTTCTCAGCACCAAAGAGCTGCTCAAGTCTGGCATACAGCGCAGCTTGTGACTGGTCTTGTTCGGGCCATCCAGTCTCGAATCAGCCCCGTGCAACCCCTTTCAACAGGGTAAACCCGAAACCAGGGACGGGACCTCAACTCACCAATATGCACCGTCGCGAAGGGTCTCATGGCACCCTTATACTTCGTGTCCAAGCCCGGTGCATTATCCCTGAGATTATATCCAATCACAACAACCTGCTTTGCACCGCAATGCTGCCGTACCAATTCCTGGCATTCGCCCAGGTAGCGGGACTCGATTGCTGATGGGGAGGTGAAATCCTCCAAGGCGAGCGACGTTTCGTGCTGAACAATCTCAAAGCCGTTTTGGTCCAGGGTGAACTGCCTCTCGAAGCCGCGGATGTCGTGGATTGGAACTTGGTGCGGCTCGAGCTCGACGTTGGTGGGCCGCGCGCCGGGGAGGCCCTTGACGTTGAACTCACAGATGAAGGGTTTCTCATCCTTGTGAATGTCCAGGGGCTTGAAGAGTTTCAGGGTTGCCTTGACAGTAGGCATTCGTGGGGAATGCAGAGAATGGATCCGTTGGAGAAGGGTTTGAAGGTTGTACAGAGGCGTGAGAAGGGACCGGAGGAAGCTGATGAGGATAGAAAACATGGTGAATGGTTCTGTTGGAGGCAGCTTGGAGTTAGTGGGGATTGAGCCAGAGGGAGAAAGTCTAGACCGGACCTGAGGAGGTTCAACGGATTCAGAAGAGGGAGAGAAGATAAAGACGTGAAATAGGGCAGGTCTCATTAGGTATCCTCCCGAGCCCAAAAAGAAAAAGTGGGGGGGGGGGGGGGGGGGGAGGGAGGTAGCCTCCGGGGGGACCG
>Ga0247758_1001362_pt1 | contig 18512 bp, 18 predicted proteins | sample UWRJL156409C4_FD_180950 | JGI IMG/M metagenome (GOLD analysis project Ga0247758, IMG submission 180950) | Plant litter microbial communities from Arlington Agricultural Research Station in Wisconsin, United States - UWRJ-L156-409C-4 | ecosystem: Environmental > Terrestrial > Plant litter >...
AACGTGGTCACCAGAAACGCAGTAATTGGAAGCCGTGAAGAGTGTTGTATTGGAGAGAAGCTCGCAGAGCAACCGTGAGCACGTAAAGCGCGGACCAGCCGCGCTACCACTGCTTACCTAAACAGTCAGTTGAATTTGACAGGTTGTGGGGTGCCAAGAATTTCATGTTGATCGCAATGCAGGGGTGGTTCTGAACCAGGGGGTTCATCTTAGAGACGGGATTGGCCTACAAACAATGTAGATGAGGAGAAGTGTGGAACGTTTTGGCTGAGGAACGAGGGGCTCAGGAGCAGCGGAAGTGCAGTTGCAAAGTGACTTGATTTGGTAGAAAAGGGGAGTGCGAAGCACTCCCTAGTTATATACAAATGGAAGCTCCCTGTGTGTGGGGAGAGCACATGATCCAAGGCCCCTGCGCTCCAGCCAAGCCTGGAGCGATAAGGCGCCTGCGCGCCTGAGCGCCAAGAACTGCCGCTGCAGTTCGACAAGAAGCCCTAAGAACACGCCCCCCGATCGATGCATATAGCGCTGGCAAACCGTGTTTTCGAGCAATCGGATCGTGGTTGGGAATTGGATGGTTTTGTTCGATCTCGTAGAGCAGAAACATGAGGGCTATCCAGGAAAACGGGGACAGTTGGGGAGCCATGCTCTCGGCTTCGGCTGGTGGTGGATGGGTTGGCAACGGGATTGGAATTGCGGAGGGCGGTGGTTGTGTAGTTTATCTTGGGTTTCATCTAGTCTATGATCAAGGGGCTCGACCTACTCGACACCTTTATTTACTCGTCCTTTCAATTCCTCTGCCTACAAAATATAAAGTTCTCTCTTACGTGAAAGCCAGCCTATTCCTGAGAGTCAAGACCCCGTACAATAGCAATATGTGCATGTCTCAATTCCTCGTACGGAGGCGTGGAGAAGGAATGAGATGCAATGGTAACATCCAAGCCGGGCTTCATGGCGCCGGTCTCCCTCTTGACTCCGCCGTCCGCAAATTGGTTGCTGGCGACGGCCATTTCCAACTCTAGGAGAGCTGCACCCAAGTCACTAGTTGCGGACCAAAATGACGACTTTAGGCGGATGTAGTTAAAGTAGGCGGTTGTGCCATACGGAGAATCGGATATGGTAACGCAGAGAAACAGACATTTGCAGAAGCCCCCCCAACCGCGGAGCTGCACTATGACTCCCGTGGAGATCCTGTGGCATCGTGAGTCCCGGATGGTGGCCCTGGCGGGGGGCAGGGCGGGATCGGAATGGTAAGGGCTTCGTGGGAGGACGACGCTCTGCCCTTCCCTGAGACTTCCCATCGGAAATGTGTTGATGCCGCACAGTTCGTCACGGCCACCGAATGTAAGGAGGAAGCCGGACCGCGAGTCCAGGCCTTTACATGTCTGTCGGAACGAATCCTGGGCCGCCTTTGGGAGAGGTCTTGCTCGAATAAATAGCTCGCTGGAACAAGAATCGTCTCTGCTTCGTCGGCTGAGAGGGATTGGAGGGAGCGGGGCGCTCCGTCTTCTGAACGAACGGGTCGCCATGTCCCCACTGAGGGATATTCCAACGTCATCTTTTCCCATTCTCACATTTAGCACCCCGATGAAGTGGTTCCACGTCCGCAGTAACGGAAGGGTGATGGAGATGCCGACGTTGGTTACAGAGCACGGCGACAGAGGTGCGAGGTCGGGCTCGTGTGGCAACCTAGCCGTTCGCTTCTCGCAGGCAAACATGCTTGGGGAGGGGGCGAGGAATCCCGGGTCGTTTGCGGCCTGGCCAAGGTGGGTTGCATCCGGATGGTTTGTCCAGCAGAACAAGGTGTGATCGTCAAATGTCCTGATTAGCTCTTCCTGCAGTCGGAAGTATGCATTCCAGCCCTCGCCGTAGAGCAGCGACATGTTGATCCCAAAGATGCCCAGCATACAGTACGCCATATCTTCGACCCGCCCAGTTTCTCGTCGGGAGAGCCAAGACATGCGTTCGGCCAACGACGTGTGCGCCCACGGCGGAGGGCAATCAGCCCCATCCGGCCAGACAAGATGCTCGGGGGCGATGCCCGTGACACCAGACACTTCGCTTGCGAGCTTGACCTTGTTTCCCAGGTACGACCAGTCCTTGTCGTGGAAGAGCAGGTTTCTCGGCGCAACAAGCTCCTGCAATGTCCAGCCCCTCGTGAACCACCTGGACGCCCTGAAGTCGTCCATCCATGGTCTCGTCGGTGCACCCGCGGTTCCTCGGCTGACCCTGGCACCTGAAGTCGGCCCCTGCGCGCTCACATCGGCAAGATAGGCGTAGCAGATTTCGGCGTTCCGGTACCAGCTGAACATGGAGTTAATAGCCTCGGATAGCTCCGCCGAGCTGGTCTTGTCGATGCAGTTGGTATCAACCCAGAGGTACGCGAAACCGCCCGCCAACGCAACTGCACAGGCACTCAATATCTTGTTGTAACCTTGCTTCTCGATCGTGGCGCGCGAAGGGCGAAGCCACTCCTGGAGGCTGAGCTCCTCATTGCCCCAAGTGTGGGAGAGGATGGCGTACTTGGGCGTCTGGACGCCGCTGAACTCCTCCAGGGCCAGCGTGTGCGTGTCAATTAATCGCATGTCTCAAAGTGACTTGAGATTCCCAAGGCAGCCAGTCAGCAGAACTGCGGTGGAAGTTTTCGCGTTTTTGACGACAGATGAAATTTTTTAAGCTGAAAAGTTAATCGGTGGGTCTGGTGGCTGAGAACCTAGCTGTCGGATCAGCTGCCGCCGCCACCAGACTGGCCCCCCTGGTGATGTGTCCCGCGCTCCGTGACGACCATTTTGCACCAATGGAGCGATACTTAAGGAGCCGACTTGAGAAGCCCTTCGCAAATAAAACTTCGCCCAGAGTCATTAGGAGTTTCTCGTTCAGCAGCCTACCGCTGACCATCGGGATGTAGATTACAGCCTGGTATTGTGGGACGAATCTGGACGCACAAAATTTCCTTTTTCCTTCATAGTCCTAAGCTGGGGTGAGCTGTGGCTGATTTGTCTTGAGCTTTCCCTGATTCTTCCCTGAGCTAGGGTGAAGGAGTACTAATTTGAAGATATGGCACCTAATATCCTCCGTTTTGCGTGTTTGCGACGGCGATCAGCATCTTCTGCGGGCTGCGGCGATGTGTCAAAAAGAACCTTGAGATCTTGATAACTCCTTTATTCACTCATAACTCTTAGCCCCCTCTAGTCAAAGTAGGTAAACACACAATGCCTATCAAAGTAAGTGTCGTTCGTTCCTGTAGCATCATCTTCTCCGGAAACCAGAGTCGGAATTCAACCCACCGCTTGGACGGCAGTAAGCCAAAAGTATCAAGGCTAAAACACGCATAGCGGCTTCCCCATCAACGCTAGAAGATGCCAGCATGCACCTAGTCAACTAGTGATCCCACGTCGTGGCCTTGGGGCCACGGTCGAGCCCCCATGAGCCGGTTTTGGCGGCCCATTGGCGCACTCCGCACCTACATCATGACACTCGGAGACCTCGCCCTCTCGGTGCCCCTCGAGCAAGCCAAGGCAATGATCTCCACTAGCGAGGTGCTCGTTTGGACCCCCAGCATCCTGTATTACAACGATGATGCGGCCAAACCCCACTTCCCGCATGAAGCCTTCGTGATGCAGGGGACTTGCCTCAACCCGCGTGATCTATTCATTCCTAGGTTTATCAAACTCGCCAACTCCGTTCGTGGCTGTGGACTGCTCAAAACCGGTTGACAAAGTGCTTCTGGACTTTGCGCTCGCCGCATGCCATGGGAGCGAGGCGAATCTAGTGCTAATAGCCATTTGCTATACTACGTCGCTATCGATCGCTTCGTATCACGCCAAACCTCCCGTCTTGGGTTCCTGACTTGAACGCGCCATGCCATCCGATCCCGTGGTCGAGCAAGGGCGGTTGGAGGGTGTACAGCGCGGGTGGGCCACCGGATAGCAAGTTACTTTTCTGGAGTCTTGTTAGTGCCGGGTCCTCGCGTTGGAGGGTTTTGAAGAGGACGAGATTGCCAATTTGGGTGGGATGCATTTTGAGACGATAGGGGCGGACAGGTTTCTGCGATCTTTTCGGCTGTTAGAGGAGCTTGGACGGGGTCACATTGTCGAGGATCTCTAGCGGACACTCGGGGCGAACCCGAGGGGCGGGGGCCCAAGGCCTCCTGATTCGAAGATTTATGGGCGCTCGTTACGAAGTCTGGCGCTTCATCGATTCTCCGTCGCATTGGCACGGCCAGACACGGCTGTGCTAAGAGTCCTCCTCAGGTCTCCTGGAAAGAAAAAAGTCAGAATTTCTGCCAGAATGGACCGAAGTCGTGGACCTTGCTGCTACCCTAAGCAGTGACGAAGCCAGCCACACTGAGAGGGTAGCCTCGGTAGTAGAAGCATCGAAACCATACCTCAAGATGCTGGACATGATGTTCGAAACCCGGAGGTTTTTCACGACAAAGAAGGGCCGCATCGGGATTAGACATCAGTGCCTACTGCCAGGAGACAAGATCTTTGTGATCAAGAATGCTAGTTATCTGATCATACTTAGAGCAGGGGACAACGGCAGATACACAACGGTTGGAGCCGGCTACTGACAGGGCATCATGTTTGGAGAGGCGCTTGTCGGGTCTGAGTTTCGGAGAGTTGAGATCGAGTAGGAACATCATGAAATGTCGCGTTTGTTTCGTGCAGCCATGATTTCCTATCGCAACCATCAGTGCTGGCAACACCCTTTTCGTTTAAAGACGTACCTCACTCCAGTGTTTGCGGAAAGTTTCCATCAGATACATTGCCTAGGACTGGCTGGGGACGCGCCCGAAAGCGCTTGGCGCCCTCAAATGAATCCCAGGCAACAGCGCCTAGTGACGACCGACTTGCCCCTTCCCCCAACCCCACCTTCCAAATTAGAACCTTACCACCAATCTTCCATTCATGTCCCCAACCACCATCCCCACCATCCCCACCATCCCCACCATCCCCACCATCCCCAACCTCACCACCCCTCCCACCTCACCACACACCCACACCCTCATCTTCCTGCACGGCCGCGGCGACACCACCCAAAACTTCTCCACCTCCCTCACCACATCCCGCTCCTCCTCCGGACCCGCCCTCCCCTCCGCCTTCCCCTCCTTCCGCTTCGTCTTCCCCCAGGCCCCCCTCGCGCCCTCTCGCCAGCAGCCGCGGCACAACATGGCCGCAATGGTTCGACGTTTGGAACGCGCGCGATTTTGCCGAGCGCGAGGACCTGCGCTGGGATTCCTGCTTCGTTTGATGATGCGATGGATTTAACATAAGGAGAAGATGACATGGAATCTAAAGTATAGGTTTCGTTTCATTTTTACCGAGTATTACCTTGGGTGAGATACGTGAGCCAGACATAAAATAATCTAAGGGCCCCAGGCGTAAGAGCACACTCAAGATCTCATACCAGGGAATAAGCAATATGGGGTGCTCTCGTTGGTCTAATTTGCGGTTCCGTTGAGAAGGCAGTAGTTGTCTTATGTGAGAGCGCCGCCATTGTTTCGTTTTCGTGAGCCGCTTGTAAGAAAAGCTTTCGCGGGCATTGCGAGGCGGAGGGACAAACAGACGGGCTATCAAGGTAAAGGATGAAAGACGAGGAAACAAGTGCTTGAGAACTAGAGGGAGAACTCCCCTTTGCAACAACCCCGCAAGTTTGGAGGGCCGAGTCTAAACCTACCTCAGGGACCTTCAAGGGTCGAACATGAAGCGATTCATATTCATTTCTTAATAGACACAGCCATTCAAACACAGCATCATTCCATCTCCATTGTCTCCAAAACATGACATCGTGACTCGCACTCATCCCTTTGCCCCAACTACACCTAGCTAAGCACCACAAGACCCAAACTCCCCAGCCTACGAGCTAGTCCCACAAAGCCAGTCCATCACCCCATACGCTCCATAATTCCCTGGCTTCCCCAAATGATGCTCATCATGGGCCTCATCCCCCCACACCAACTTGACCTGCTCGCCCGCAGCCGAGACAAACGAAAACAGCAGCGTTGTGACAATATTCATCTCCAACACTTTGGCCACAGCAACAACCGGGACGCCGTACAGAAACACAAAGTCGGCCACGGACATGTAGCTGATGGTCAAGATGTGGTGCTCCCCCGGGTGTGTGAGCTCGTGATGCTTGCTGTGGATGAGTTCGTAGATCCCCGGCGCGTGCCACAGCCGATGGATCGCCCAGAATAGGGCGTCTCGCAGGAGGAGGCCGATGATAAGATCTCGCACTACCTCGGTCCATGTTGGAGCGTGGTATGGGCGGGCGAAGGTTCGTGTCAGGACTGACTCGCCGCCTCGGGACATCACGTATGCGACGTGGATCAGAGTGGCTACGACGTGGTTTCGGAGGCTCTGCGTCATCATCTTAGGCGTCGTGGAGCTTTTGTAGGCAGGGCGAAGTCGCTCCACAAGGAGGCCGAAGGCGAGGTAGACGAGTTGGACGCTGACGCTACCCATGATCTCGATATAGCCCGGGGAGTACCGGTCCATCAGATTGGTAAAAGTCATGGTTTAGAAGAGGTAGTCGGTCTCGGGGCTTCTGGTATCGTGCGGGGTGGTAGCGGGTGGCTTTGGACTGGGAGAGAAAAGGAAGTCAGTGGATGCCATGGGAATTTATACCTATGCACCCATATCTCTGGCTCAATCTTTTGCAAGGAATAGACAAACCGAAGACGAGGAGAGGCTCGAACCATTCGTGGGCCTAGGGGACGACCCCGTGCCGTCCCGCTGCTTGACACCGCTTCAAACTTGGTCTTGGACAGCCACCACCAAGACAATGTGTGAATCATGCCTGCACTTAGAACCGTTCTCGTAAGCACTCAGCCGTGTCAAGGACTATTCAATGCTTACCTATTTGGTCATATGTTTGCTGACTGTCTCGCTTGATTGTGTGATTCGCTGCTTACTCTCCGAGTCTTGCTCTTCCGTTCCAGAGAGCTGCTCGGGCTTCGCAGCTGCGTGCGGCGCTGACACCCTACATCGATGTCAGGGCTCACGTTGTTCTTAATGATAGTTTATCCTAGGTCCTTTCTACCGGTGGTTGGGTAACGCGAAGGAGGGCTGTTGGGTCTGACCGCCTCGAGAGTTGATCTATTTGAGCTAGGCCAATGCGATTGGGTGGCTGTGGTTACGGTGTGACACGCCTTTCAGGCAGAGGCTTTGGTTCCAGGATGAAAATACGACATCAGTACGTAGGTTGGTGGCGCTTGAGCAACAGTGCGTAAAGGGGTACTGCGTTGGTGTTGCGTTGGACCAGATTCAACTTGTGTGACAAGATCACCAACTTTCCTAGGACTCGGTGTCTCCTGCCAACGACATCACGCAATGCGCGACTTATCTCACCAATAATGATCCCGGATTTCCGTCGAGGACAGCGCAACTTCCAAAGCTGCCTAGCGTTAGTGGTCCGACTGTCGCGTAGAATGTTTGTCCTTCGAAGCCCAGCCTAAGGCCTGGCAATAAAGCTTGGACCCAGGTATTCTGAAGCACCATGGGGTATCGGTTCCCCCCTGGTCGTGCCTCTCGTTGGCATCTCCTAATGACCCAATGGAGTGGGATGGGATATCAAGCTAGGGTGTGGCACCGTGCAAGCATGTAAAAGGCACCTCGAACGTCTTTTTCGAGTACCATAGCTTGTGACCGCTTCTACCGGTTCTGCAAAAACTCGCCATAGCGTCCTCTTGCGTGCGTCACCGCCGAGTTTGCGTTCCGGGGGAAGTAGTTGTAGTCTTGAACAGGGAGCCGAAACACAGCCATTGACAGAGTGAAAAGTGTGTGGATTCGACTGAGCCGCACAGTACATGCTGCGACTGGGCACATGACTGTTGGCGGCGTTGGCGGCGTTGGCGGCACTGCGGCGGTTGGAGCGGTCAGCGGGCTTAAGTCCGCTCGGGGCGCGGGCATGTTAGGGGCTGCGCCGGCGCTGCGGGGGTGGGGAAAACTGCCGCTAGCTGATATCGATACGATTTTGCAGTTGGTTAGGGAGAAGGAGTTTCAGTCGAGGTTTTTGGGTGTCAAGAATGCAGTTGGTACAAAGAAGTCGGGGGTGAAGAAACTTAAGGACCCCAGAGAGGCACGGGGGGGGAGCCCTGCCCAGTTTGCTCGGAAAGTTCCGCAGACCCCTTTTGAGAAGGGTCTATCACGCTGCTTCCACAGGCCGTGCCAATCTCTTCCTAGGTCGCTGACACTGGCAGAATGGACACCACCGTACAAGCATCGTCCTCCTGCTGTTGAGTAGAAATGCAAAGCCCGCAACAAAACACGCAACGTACGCGACCACAAGCATGAAACGCCGTGCCACAGCATATGCAGCACCGTCACCGCAACTTGAACACCACTCGATAAGGTCCTCCGAGACTTTCAGCAGCCCCATTACGTTGAACAGAGCCATTCCGAGCTCGGGACTTTTCGGGGGAGACCCGGCCGCCACCCCTCCGACACGCTGCGAGCCTCGAAGGCTAGTCAAGTCCGATTTAACATCAACACCCGCAATGCTAAATATCCCAGCAAAGGCCACAAACTCAGCTCCACCCATTTTATTCAGCGCTCTACTAACCCATCTGGCGTATGTACATCCCCCGCATCCACCTCTCCCTCACCCCCATTTTCACCCTTCCCCTCCCCACCACCCCCTCCTCAAATCTTGATCGTAACCGCAAAAATCCCCTGCCCCGCGCCAACATACGCAACATTCTTATCCTTCTCCCCCCTCCCAAAAGCACAGCTCGTCGACCCGCTCACCGTCGCCACCGAAGTCGACTTGGTCGCCGCCGCCGGATCCACCTCGACCAACGAGTTCTTCCCGTTCGTCGCCAGGTAAATCTTGCCGTTGGGGCCAAAGCACAAGTCGTCGCCCATCAGGTTCGTCCACAGCGTGGTCACGGTGCCCGTGGCCTTGGCCGTCGTGGCGTCGATGGCCACCTTGTGGAAGCTGTTCTTGAAGATGTTGGTGTACCACAGCACGCCGTCCTTGACCTTGATGCCGTCGATGCCGAAGGGGATGCCGCCGGAGGGGGCCATGGTGGCGTCCTTGATGGCTTCGGAGTAGACGCCGGTGTTGACGTCGAAGCGGTACACGCTGCCCTTGCCGGCGTCAGCGACGAGGACGGTGGAGTTGTTGAGCACCGCGAGACCGTTGAGGTTGCCGGCCTCGGTGATGGTCTTGATGAGCGAGGATTTGGGCGGGGTCACGGTGAAGTCGACCTTGTAGATGCCCTTGCCGCCGATGATGGCGAAGAGGTCGGGCGCGTACTCGCCGATGCCGCTGAGGCCGGAGGCGCCCGTGACTTGGATGGCGGTGGAGGAGGTCTTGGCCACGGGGTCGACGGCGTACAGGTTGTTGCTGTTCATGTTGGTCGCGAGGATGATGCCGTTGGGCCGCACGGCGACGTTCTCGATCGAGGTGAGCCGCACGACTTGCGTTGCGGCGCTTTGGCGCTGCGAGAGGGCCGGCGCGGCGCTCGCGAGGGAGGCGAACAGGCTTGCGCCGAGGAGAGTCTGGAGCTGGAACATGGCGGCGGTGAGGGGCGTGTGTTTCCGGGATTGGCTTTCTCGGGTGGTCCTGGAGCGGGAATGGCGAGTTGACGGGAGGAGATCAGGGCATTTTGAGGCGGCGGTTGGAGGATACCGTTCCCCTCTCTCGCCCCGAGTCAGGACATAGCGCCGGTATAAAGACGGCTTGGCGACTGTATGGTGAGATATTGGCCCCGGCAGCAGCCTAAATGCTTAGTTGGGGAATGGGCGATGGTAGTTGTAAGGGGTATCGAGAGGCCAATGAAAACATCCGGCTAATCGGCCGGCGTCGTCAGAATGGGCCTAATTCGGCAGCGCCCACTCGGCGGCTCCATCCGAGCTGCTTATTTTCCGCTTGGCCCGGTGTCCAGTAGTGGTCCCGACCGGCACAGGACAGCTAGCTCAATAGCCAAGATTAAGAATCGCCCGTTGTCGTTCTGGAAGCCACAGAATTCTGGGCTACCCGCTAGCCTCCTCACACTTTTGCGGCGCCTCAGTCCGGGATAAATGGAGCATCTGGATTTTAGACATGTTTTCCACAAACATGGCGTTGGCCGTTTGAAGATGCCAATCGTTACTTGTCATGATGTGTGAGTCGAAAATGGCTTGGTGCGCCTGAGATTTGAGTCAATATGGGGTCATCTGTGCATACTGCCTACCTATCTAGCAGGCCTGCTATCTAGGGAAGATCTTGGTGCTACGAAAACTGGTATTTGCAGTTTTGGCTTTTTGGTAGTTGGCTTTACTCGAGCGAGAGATATCCCTTCATGTTCTGAATTCCCCCCGGCACAGGCACAGTAGTTAGGGATAACTAGATCACAGATGCACGACAGAGTCTAATTAGGTAGTGCGAGTCCTTGTTGCTGTTGCTGTTACCTATTTTTGGGGCTGTTTTGGCGGTTTACTGGACGGAAATGATGTACTGCCGCTGACGTTGCATTCGATACACAATTTTCCCAGTTTCTGCCTCAACCTCCGGGACGTTGACTCCATCGCTGTTCGTGACCTCGAGCCCAGCAACGTCAAAACGCTCACAGCCTTTCCAAAACGCCTGTTGATGCGCAAAATCATCTGCCATTCCGATCTTGAATGTGCCGCACCTCTTGAACGGACCCTTGTTATTGCCGTCTGCCCTCAATATCAGCCCGTTGATGGATCGGTATATCTTCATCTCGAACATGCCTCTTGCCTCGCGCTGTCACGCCGTAGCCGGGCATCAACCAGCGCTCCTCTTGTGTTTGATGTTCCCCAGCGATGTCGTACACGAGCTGAACCTTGAACGAGGCCTCTTGACTGCCCATTATGGAGGAAACAAGGACCGTCTGTGTGGGGTTCCCGTAGTACTTGGCATATGTGATTTTGTCTCCGTCCCACTTTGACCACGAGTAATTGGCGACTGTGAGCGGCCACATGTTTACGATGTCGTCGACTTGTTCGCCCATCGCAGGCCGTTCCCGGCTGTCCTCAGGCTTGCCATCCTCCTTGGTTTGTTCTTCTCTGTCTGGGATGTCTCCGTTTGTTAAGTCGGTCTCTCTGTTACGGTGACCGACTTCGTCCCATGGGTCGCCCATTCCCCAGCCCATATCTGCTCCACGGCGGCCAAACTGACGGGTGGCGCCTCCCCACGTGCAGACTTCGTTCTGCGTCACAAAGAAGATGGGACACAGGTATCCCCTAATCTTCAAGACCTCTTGGCTGAAGTAGGGCGTGTCCTTTGTGCCAAGCGCATGCTTGTTGAGAACCTCGCAGAGAGGAATATCGCCCAATTCATCCGGTTTCAGCCGTCGATTGACCTCCTCGGTTGTGCACTGATCCCACTGAGGCATGGCCGAGACAGGCCCGGCAACCGACGCCCATGACCACGACGGGGCGACCACACTCTCCGGGCGCGAGATCCTTCTGTTATTCATGTTCTGAGGTTCTCACAGCAGCTGACTCTCAATATCACGGCTGAACAGCCCCGCAGCGTACTGGCACCCAAGCACCTGTTTGATCCTTACGGCAACCCCGTGCAAGGCAACAAGTCTGTCCGAGTCCCTGGTCAACTGACTCCCCAAAAAGGCTGCGACAATAGGTTCCCAGAGGAGCACCATATCTTGCACCTTGAGTCCGGTCTGTATCGCAGACGAAAACACGTCCTCGAGACCAGCACGTAGTTGGAGGTGCGAAGGCACAAGACTTCCCATTCCGTTTGGGAAACGCTCGCAGGCCGTCAGATCACTGCACTCCCACACGAGCTGGTCGGCAGCGAAATGAACAACGCGCGGCGAGAGCAACCGTTCCTGCAGAACCCAGGCTCGTTTATGTAACGGGGCCTTCTGGAAACACTCCCACCAGATGCTGATGTCGGTCAGGTAAAAGGTGCTGTCGAACTGCAGCGGCAGTTCTTGGCGCTCAGGCGCTCAGGCGCGCAGGCGCCTTACCGCTCCAGGCTAGGCTGGAGCGCAGGAGCCTTTGGTCATGTGCTCTCCTCACACATAGGGAGCTTTCTTTTGTATTTAGTCTGGAAGCTTCGCTCCCCCCCCTTTCTACCTAATCAAGTCACTTTGCAACTGCACTTCCGCTGCTCGCCCCTCGTCCCTCAGTCAAACGTTCCACACCTGGGATATCATCGAGGACGAAAAGAAAGTGGAGAGGTTAGAGGCTGAAATGGAAGAGCTCCGGCAACTTCCGCTCGACAGTCTCAAGTCGCGGCTGGCATTGAGAATGCGGGAGTCTTACGACACATTGAAGGCAGCGAGGGTCACGAAGGCAGAAGAGGAAAAAGAGCGACGTCGTGCTCGGCGAGCAAAGCAAAGCGGGTTTCAGCAGCCATTACATGTAAATTCTCATTCCGTTTATTCCCTCTTCATGATAAACCAACAATCTCACTTATCTCCCTTCGAGGCTGTTGGGTTAGTTCTATAGGTAATCTCATTACCAGCTATGGATCGAAGGAGAGAACGTGACACGATGAGCTCCAGCCTACAGGTTGTTCGAGGTCATCAGCGCGCTAATCCCTTGTCCCTAACAGACATTTCCCTTGCCCAAGGTAGTGGCTGACGAAGCCAACGACCGGATCTTGACCAGCCTCGATCTCCTCTTTCAACACAGAGAGCTTTTCGACGACCTCGGTGATGGCCTATTTCAAGATTGCCGAGCTGACCCTCTCCGGATCTTGTACAAGTACCTCGACTACGTCGTCTTGTACATGATGGAAGAGATCCAAGCTAACTCGGCCCGGAAAGATGCATCCATCCGATGTAGACTGGAATGGATAAACATAGTTCTGGCGGCTATGGATCTGCCGGAGTATTCCGAGTTTTACAAGGGGTGGGAAAGGGACTGGAACGAACGGTGAGGACTGGAACGTAGTACGAAGGATGCGAGTACGTTTGGGCCTCTATTTGGGGACGGGACTGACCAAGGTTAGGTAGGTCTCTATATTAACTGTATTGTCCCTGTTGTGTTTCTGAATAGTCACCTATTTCCCGTATAAACCGACACTCTTATCACGCGCACCGGCATTCATTCCTGACCCGTTAAATTACGGCTGGGTTCCATGGGCTCGTGCTGCTCGGGAGGGCTAACTTGAGTCTCCAGCAGTCAGTTGAGCAATACGAAAAATACAAGAGGTAAAGGCGAAACTATTCATTTTCAAAAATGGGGTCCCATTTTGGCCATCGTTGTATCTGGGACCAATTCTGGACCCACTCGGCTAGAGTTGAAGCAATTCAGCGTGCTGTGGCGCAGCTTGCCGAAAATGGTATCTGGGGTGAGCAGAGACTGAGCTGAGCCTGAACCGAGTATGAAAAAGGAAATTTGGCGTGCCTAGATTCCTCGTATAAAATAGAAAAAGTAACTGGGCAGTTTTGAACCTCAGGGTATCGTCAGCAACCTTGTCGATGTAGTCCTCCGGTCTGAGTAGAATCTCCTGTTTCCTGCGACGAATCTGGGCACACCAAATTTCCTTTTTCGTACCGCGCCCACGTGACGTCGCTTACCCCGGCTCAGGGCCGCTCAGGATTGGCTCAGTCTTGCTCGCCCTCTGAGCCATTTCTGGAAGGCTGCGCTGCAGCATCCACAACCACTTCAACTCTAGCCGAGCGAGCCCAAAATTGGTCCCGTACATAAAAATGGCTACGCCGGTCCCGGTCTTCTAAAGGGTAGCCCAAATCTGGGACCGCGGTTAGAAACCGCTAAGAGGCGGAAGTGCCCTAATGGTTCGAATCATGGACCACAGTCCTAGATTTTGGCACAGAATATACTAGTACATGCCCTAGGATGGTGCACAATACTCCAGCTCGAAATTTAAGGTGGTACATAATATACCAGCACCGATAGGATAGTACATGGCAACCTAGCTCGAACGTTAAAAAAACCCGCCGTCTGCGAGAAAGACACGGAAATACAACCTGTGCGCATCGAAACAAAGCGCTCTTGGATGAGGATCGAATTTCGCACAGACGCAGGACCTTGACTTGGATGAAGAGTTTCCGGTGCACTGGAGAGAAGTACCTCTGTTTGCATCTGCATCTGGGGCGGCGGATACTAATAATAACTCTAGTAGAAATAAGCGAATGCGAGTGTGAGAGTGGGGGCTCGGGGTCTAGGTAGGGGGGAATGACACGGCAAAAAAAGGGGGTCGCAGCCCAGTAAGGCTGTCCCGGGGCAAAAAAAAGGGGGGGAGCGAGGTTTTGGAGCGCTCTCGATCCTTTTTTCTCCACACTCAGCCGCACGAACCACGGCAGCAGCCGTGCTGACCTCGTGGCCACATCCCTGCGCATTGTCATCAGCTAGATTGACGGCAGCTGAATCAAGCCATATCCTTCACGCTGGTCCTCTGCCGTCTCCACCCTCATCAGATAGTCAACTGGAAAGGTTAGCCTTAAATATTGTCATTTCAATAAGGCCCGAATGGCAACAGTGGTTGGGCCTGACGGACCGTGAAGCCGTCAAGACTCAGGACAAAATCAAAACCTGCCCTGTTGTCAGATCTTCTGGCTATATAAGTTTGACTTGGACCTTCAAAACTGGGACTCCGACCAGAGAACAACGGCATCAAAGCATCCTCGACTCAGACAACTCTCAGACCTCTCTGTGCAATCACACCATGGCATCATCGCACATGCTGACCCGGCTGGTGCTCTTGTTGACTTTGTTCCTCGGCGTGTTTGCCGTCGAACACGCACCCCTGGACGCAAAGACGCCAAAACGACAGACAAACGCAACGCAGGAGCCACAATTCGATGTGCGCGATTTCAACCTGTGGGTTACCTACAGCAGCAACAACGAATACCAACTCACCACTACCGGCACCCGGGACAACCCCTTCGCTATAGGCAATGTCTTCGTTTCCCCCAACAACACGTTTGTCGTGGCATGGCAGTACACGCCACCCGCAGACCACAACATCACCTTGATCGACTCCGTACCCGATGACCGGCTCGAGCCCAGAAGCAAGGAAATCCGCTACCCGAAAGCAGGTGACCGGGTCCGGGTGGACAGGCCCCGCATGTTTAACCTGGCGACGCGAGCGGAGATCCCGACCGACGGCAGCCTGTTCCAGAATCCCTACACGCTCAATCACATGGGATGGTCCGCCAACGGCCAGGAATACCGTTTCTTCTTTGACGAGCGCGGCCACCAACGCCTCCGCATCATCGGCATGCACATCAACGGCACGGTGCGCGCCCTCGTCGACGACAGCAGCGAAACCTTTATCGATGTCAACCACAAGCTGTGCATGCGGCCGCTTGACCAAACCGAAGAGCTCCTCTGGTTCAGCGAGCGCGACGGATGGAATCACCTGTACCTCTACGACCTCGTCAGCGGCACGCTGAAAAACCAAATCACTAGGGGCAACTGGCTGGTCAAGTCGGTGGAGCGCGTCGATCTCGCCACGCGGAGGATTTGGTTCTCCGCCTTTGGCATCATCCCCTCGCACGACCCGTACTACGCTCATCTCGCCGTCATCAACTTTGACGGAACGGGCCTCACGGTGCTCACCTCGGGGAACGGCGAGCCCGGGAACGGCAACCACGTGTGGGCTTTTACGGCTAACAATACGCGCTTCATCGACATTTGGTCGCGCGTCGACCAGCAAGAAAGCAGCCTGCTCCGCAACGCCGAAACCGGCCAGGTCATATCCGTCCTCGGGACTCCCAAGCCCAACCCGCTGTCCTCTATCGTCGAGATCTTTGTCGCCCCCGGCCGCGATGGCAACACCTCGATCCACGGCATCATCGTCAAGCCATCCAACTTTGACCCGTCCAAAAAATACCCCATCCTCGAAGACATTTACGCTGGCCCGACAGAGTTCTCCACCCCCAAAAGCTACTCGCCACTTTCGGGCTTCCGCGAATGGGCAGATCGAGGGTATATTGTTGTGAAGATGGACGGCATGGGAACGAACTGGCGGTCTAAGGCCTTCCACAACATGTGCTGGAAGAACCTCAAAGACGCGGGGTTTCCCGACCGCATCGCATGGATCAAAGCCGCCGCTGCCACACGGCCATGGATGGATTTGTCCCGCGTGGGCGTTCTCGGCGGTTCGGCCGGCGGGCAAAATGCCGTCGCAGCGTTGCTTTTCCACCCTGACTTTTATAAGGTTGCCGCTGCGGATTCTGGATGTCACGACAATCGTATGGGTCCGATGTGGTGGAGTGAGGCGTGGATGGGGTGGCCGGTAGGTCAGCAATACGAGGACTCGAGCAATGTGGTGCATGCGGGGAAGCTTCAGGGGAAGCTATTCTTAACTGTAGGCGCGTTGGATGCTAATGTAGATCCAAGCACTACGTTTCAGCTAGTCCATGCGCTGAATGAGGCGGATAAGGATTATGAGCTTGTGTATCTTCCCAAGGCAGAGCATGGGGCTGGATTTGTCGGCTACGCGGGGAGGAGGATGGCGGATTTTTTTAGGCGGAATTTGCTGGAGGCTTGAGCGTCTGGGAGCTGCGATTGATATAGACTCGGACGTGAGACTATAGAGGTATTAACGTGTATTTAGTACGGTTTGAGTGTGCACATGTCATTGTCAACAGCCCGTCGATGCGTGCAAGAGTAAACCGGCTAGCCTGAGGGTTCCTGTACGTCACCTGTCAGATTATCCACCATGCTGTGGGTCCGTGGTGTGGCCCCTGCCAAGGAGAGGCGCGTGCGCAGTGCAGATATTTTAGCTCGACTGGGCGAGGATAACCTCGCCAGAGCAACACAACAGAGAGAATTCTACCCAATTGACTCTTGACGTGGAGAATCCAACATCACCCATGCAAGCATTAGCTGAAGTAGAGCCACAATGAAAGACAGCAGACCAGAGAACACGGACAGCAACAATGCTAAAATAGCAACGATCAGGGCGTTCCTCTCGGATGTATGTCTCTCAACCACGCTACTATTACGTTGGATGGCGGCGGTTGTTTGACAACGTGGTAGAGCTCCGATAGACGATCGCCCCTAATAGTGAAATGTCATATCGGGTGGCGTGACTCTCACGAACTCGATCTATCTTGCCTCAGGATCAAAACTGTGTCTTTGAATCAGGATGTCGAGGATTGCTCGTGACCCTCTTGTCGCCGATGCTGGCGATTGGAAACCAAACGTCATGAACCGTTAAGAGAGTTTCGAGATCGAGAATCAGCCTCGGCGGGAGGGTTCCCCTGTATGGGCGTCAGCATCCATAACTGGAGGCGAGAGGGAGGGGTTGACCTTTGAAGACTTTCCTCAAAGCTGAGATCGAATATTTCACCCTTACTTTTCGTGAGATGGGCGCTAAGGAATGCGACATGGTGGAAGACTTTGAGAGTCATCGTCCTGCGATCAAAGACAAGGTGCTCCGTCAGATGATCGGTGCCTCGGATCTTGATGCCGTATCTCCTTGTCAGGAGTGTCGACCCCAATCACGGCATCTCCGGTGGAGGCTGGACAGACGACGGACGTGTAATAATCAAAATAGGCTTTGAACCGGGGGGCGTTGAGATGTTGTGCAAAGCTCTGGCCGAATATTGCCTGGATTCTTCATCGCGAACTGCCAATGTCGGCCACCACAAGTCCTGGGGTTGTCGCTTTCTATCCAATCCTCCGGAGCTTGAGGCGATATCGCTATAGAGCATGCTCCGCAAGAATCGGATGCTTTATCGGCGAATGCAGAGTAACTTTAATCTTATTAGGACCACTTGGTGGGTCTGTCTATACTGACAAAATTAACAGGTCGTTACGGGAAGGCACATGGCCCTTTGAAGGTAGACCCAAACCATCCCAACTCTTATCCGTGCAGAACCACGTCAAGCAATTTGTAACTTTCAGCCGAAATGCAAAGCAAGGTCTAACCCAACACAGCACGTCTCTAGCCACGATCTTTAAATCATACCTCATAAATACGCCAGCCTCCTAAAGCGTCACCACAACACCTACAACTACGATATCTACGGCCCAGTGTCTAGACCACGGCTGCACCGACAAAGTCCACGATACCCCTCCGATAGATACTGGTGATAGCGATGTTAAGGATAGTTCAAATGATTAACCTAAGCCGTAGGCCTCCACTACCAGCTGCCTCACATCTTATAAGACCCAGCTTAGCCAGTTCGTCCCCCAGCTGTTACAACCTGCTCCCTAAGGAGGCAGTACGCCGCAGGGGTGGACAGTGAAGGTAGGTGAGGGCTTCGCAAGGTCGAACCGGTCGTGTATCACTGTCACTAGCTGGTTGTTCCGCAAAGAGCTTCGTAGAAGATTGGGGACAATGAACAATGAATTGCTTGCGTGAGGAACCAGAACAGGTCCCCCACTGAGCTGCCAACGGCTCATCTATATACGTGCTGTAGAGCCGTAGTGTGACTGGACCCGAGATCCTCTCAAGTCCCTGAGTCACATGACGTTTGTGGGTCATGACAACGTAGCTAGAGCATTCTCAAAGGGGCCCAGCTAGTCGCGCACTCATCGTTTGGCTATTCGCGCACTCATACCCCTGAAGGGTTAGGGTTATGTATGGCCCAGATTATCTCGCATCCAGGCCAC
>Ga0247758_1001363_pt1 | contig 18510 bp, 11 predicted proteins | sample UWRJL156409C4_FD_180950 | JGI IMG/M metagenome (GOLD analysis project Ga0247758, IMG submission 180950) | Plant litter microbial communities from Arlington Agricultural Research Station in Wisconsin, United States - UWRJ-L156-409C-4 | ecosystem: Environmental > Terrestrial > Plant litter >...
AGTACTATAAAGAGTTTTATTTTTTCCTTTATATAATAAAGGTTTTACTTTTTTTTTTCCTTTAATAATAATAATAATAAGAGCTAGTCTATGCCTTTATAATAAAGACGTTAGACTACGGGGGGGGTGTTGGGTATTTACAACCCTAACCCGGCTAGTGTAGTTAGAACAGTGTGGCTAGATCCACGCAGCCGCTCCGCAGCTGCATCCGTAGATCTGCACAGCCAAGAACGCCAGACTCCACTGCCAACCTCGTATTCAGTCAGCCAACCTCGCTTCGCAGAAGCGAGTGTGGCCAATACACTCAGTGCACTGGCCACCGTCACGGCTATAATAACACAGCTTCCACTCTTGAAGATAGAAATAATTAATCACCTTCAACACACACTGCTTTCCAATGCCTTGACCCCTTTTGCATTTCAACACTAGTGCCTTACCAGACGTATGTTATAAAATAGAGAAGAGTATAAACGCTGCAAACTAGCTACTCCTACTCCCTTCTGGTTACTATTATAGGCTCGGCAGGCGTGGAACCACCGCTTAGAAGGGGCTACTGTCAGCTCCGTTCCGCAACTCCAAAGCAGTTAGTTAGCGCCGAGGGGCACTGGGGCATCCTTAGACAAAATCCACGTGTTCAGTCGTTAGCCCCATACACTACCCCATTATTCAGCTCGTTTACGCTCTGTAGTTTCCATCCCAACTATCAGTATCTGCATCCGAACCTTATTTACCTTTTATTAAATCTTAGTTTTCTTTTAATAGTGATCTCGTGCTAGTTTGTTAAAAGCTATTTTATATAGTTAGGTAAGATACAGACTATAAAGTTTAAAAGCTTTAGCAGGTCAATAATGTATTCGTTAAGAATATTAATAACCAGCTAGGTTGTCTTGAGGTTTAGATCTTTAAATATGTGTTATATAATATCTGATAAAACAACTTATATACTTATATATAACAGTGATTTCCTTATGTCGATATATTTCCGAACGTAGGAGAGGAGGTGTAGTTACTAGCCGGTAAGTAAGTAAGTTAAGCTATGTAGAACAGCAGTTACGTTATTAATATGTAAGTTAGTAAATTAATAAAAGAAGTATATTAAATCGTAGTAATACTCTTTAGTAGTAAAGGCTTGCGTTAGTGTCTTGTGTAACACGTAATGGAATCGAAGGCTTTAACGATGGATTGAATTGCTCTGTCCTGTTCTTTAGATTAAGCCGTGGAAGGCCTTTATATAATTCCTTACAGTGGGCCTTCTGAATCGCTGGCTGGAGTGGTAATATCACTACTCTTCTAATAGCTGGCGCTAGCAATTGTGGTAAGATCACCATAATTAAAGGCTATTGCGAGGCTTGGATTCTATAACATCTTGATAATGCCGTAGAGTAATATCGTCTTACACTTGCCAGGATTGCACTTGATTTAGAGAAAGTGGCTTTCAGACCAGTTATGTTATTAGCTAAAGTTGGAGCTGTTTAAAACTAGCGGTAAGCATTAATACAGATTCCTCCCTTTGCTTCTTCGATGCGGTTTTTGTTAAGGTATAGATTAGTGAAATATAGATCACCCAGGTAACGATTGTGCTTGCTGATCTCTTTACGTAGCCGTTTAAATGCTTTGTCTTCTTTTTAGCTGTAGAGAATAGGCATATATACGTTAAAGATGCTAAATGGTAAGTAGGACTTGTCTTTCTTACGTATCGTATTACGGTTCTCAATGCTGAAATCTGACAACGTATTACTATACTCTAAAGACCTCTAAGGGGAATATTAGTTGCGTTGTGAATTGGGATTATATATCTCTAAGCAGCATGCTTTTTATACAGAAGAACTTAACGTTAATTAAAGTAATTATCTTTTAGAGAATTTATTTATATATGCATTATTAGTCATTTTAAAATATAAGTTCCTACTTAAAGTTACATAGGTGTTCTATTTGTGTATTAAGACGTTTGTAAGATAGATATAGTATTTAGCAGTGTTATAATACTACTAAAATATAAAGTTAAGAGTGTGCTAGAACTCTGCAGCGTCGGACTTATTAATATAGTATATGTTAACCTTAAAGTATTTCAGTCTATTACACCAGATTTAATTTTCATAAAACTTAATCTTTAAATAGCTCGTTTACTTTCTGGCTGTACTCTCCGCCGGGTCTCTAAAGAGGACCTCTCCGTGGCTCTAAATATATGACAGTATACGTACGGCGGAATCTTAGGGATCGTATTGTAATCTGTAAGTTTAGTATATTAATAATTAATACTTAGATAACTGTTAGGAATAGAAAGGAGCTACTTATTCCTAATAGTCGCGGTGCGCACTGTGTATCACGTTGGTTTCAAATGGCATAGTAAATTAAATATAGTATTCTACGTCTTTGGGCTTAACGCGTTTTGCAGTGGGAACTATTAACCCAGCACGTCAGGACTTTATAACGACCTGCAGGTCAACACTTAGGTCGTGTTTGAAGCGCGGCACTCTGGATTCTGTGTAATTGAAAGGGTTGAAACTGCGTGATTGTATTCCTTCTTCTGTGGCTCTCTGGCAAAACCAGGGGCCTCTATTATAGTTGTGAATGGTGGCAAGGTTGGTGGAAAACGGTGGCCCATACCAGCTGAACTGACGCAGTCAGTTCAGCTCCTCTGAGCTCCTTTCAGCTTAGATGCCCACACCATAACTCAGCTCGGTTATCCGCACCCTCGTGGTGTTCTGGCCTCTAGAAGCTTGTCCCGTCTCAAGTTTCTTGTGTGAGCATTTTGCAGGCGCCATGGCTGGCTAGCTGCACCATCCCTGAGAGACTTGTGGCAGCTTGTGTTGGGCCGAGTCCAAGAACTACCAAGAAAAGCATCTGGCCTGATAGCGAACTCTTAACCCGCCTCGAACCTTGTCCCAGCAGGTGATTGGCTCGCGACGGAGCATGACTTCGCTGTTGAGCTCAAATTCCAGGTTGGCGAGATGATCCTTGATGCTTCGGCGTTTCCTCGTCTTGAATTCATCCTCGAACAGTCTGAGCTCATCCTGCATCAAGTAGTTGCAGTAGAAGAGCCACTCAGTGCCGGCGGCAAGCCGGCGATCAATGGCTTGGCTGCGGGGAAGTGGAGTCGCCGGTGGAGGACTGTAAACAGGGGCCGGCCCCGTCGTGGGCCCCTTCGCACGCCGGTCAAACCAGGTAGCCTTTTCAGGCATGTAGTAGTAGAAATGTCGAATCTTCTCCATGTAGCTGCGGTCTGTTCCCTGGCCTTCTTTATTCTCAAGCGTGTCCAGAAGCTCCAGCCCCGCGCCCTTCCAGTAGGAGGGAGTGTATGCGGTCGGGTCCGCGCCATCGGTTGCGCTCGAATAAATGACGGATATGCTTCGAAGAGACGGCAGCGACTCTATCAGGACGGCAAGCGCCTCTATCTCGGGTTCAGACGCCGGAGAGTGGATAGCGATGTGGCGAACGCTCTTCTCCCATTCTGGAGGGCCACGGACTGGGTGTCTTCGCCATGAATCCAGACGGGGAATGTAAATGACGTCGGCGAGAGGGTTATATGCGCGGGTTACTGCTGAAAAATATTGGCGTGCTATTCCTTGCGCTTCTCGGTTTACGGCTAGTATTGCGGGCGTTCCGGTTGCCACAACGATCAAACTCCTTGCGCAGGTTGGCGCGCAGACACTTGGATGAGAGGGCGGGCTGACCCATGCAAGGCGCCAGATTTCCCAGCGCAGTTCGAACGGGAGCCACGGGAAGAGGTGGAAACTCGAAAGGGCCATTGAAGTTAGACGTTGAAGCGTGACGTGGAATGGATGCGAAAGTGGAAAAAGCGGCAGGTTCGATTTAGAGCCGATAACGTTGAGCATGTGCCTCGTGGGGCACCGCAATTGAAATAGCACTGGTCGGTCGGAGATTGGAGGCCCGGCGGGATGAAAGCAGGCTTGATGGAAGCTTCGACTTTGGATGCAGATTCAGGCTAAATGGACAGCTTCCATCAAAAGTCCGCTAATCACGCGCCTTCCACACCCACCACTTCCCAGGTTACTGGCACCTCACACTCCACAACCAGTTCTCTGGCTGTAAGCTAACTGGCTCCAACCCCACTGCCTAGAGTGCCTTGAACCGAACATTAACAATTCGATCTTGGATGGATGGAGCACATGAGCTCTTGTCACCAAGATCCCCAAGACCTCCGCGGGGCATTCAGCCGTCGTCAGTGGCGGCGCCCAGACGATCTTCATTAATCTCTCTCGCGGAATGCCGCCGATTGTCTTGAGGCGTCGCTACTGAACACAGGAAGCTAATCGACGTTAAGGGAGCACAAAATCAGAGAGAAGGTAAAATCCTAGCTTCCTACTTCTTGCATCCCTTATCCATTTGTGCTGTGTGGATTGCTTTATCTAACCGTCTCTAATATTTTCCTAATAATACACATGATTATACGAAGGTAACCTGTACTATATTTAAAAAGTGATAGAGGTTGTGCCGGAGCGTTAACTGTGCTGGGGCATACTGTAGCCGGAGCCTTCTATAGGCTATTACAGGGTCGGTTTCGAAGGCTATAGTGGATAAGGGGCTGTCTTTCAAGGTGTTTCGGAGCGTGAGAAGTAACGCAGCCTTTTAAGGATCGCTAAGCCGGTGGCTTATAGCCTCTGGATTTTCCAGAAATTCTAAAATTTGCAGGGCTTAGAACTGGATCGAAATAGCCTGAAACCACTGTTAGTAGTTCTTAGGGCCTGAGAGCCGTTATTTTTCAGCAAGGTGGAGCGATTGTTTAGCTAGCTCTCGTACGGTAAGACTGCTAAAGTCAGTGTTAACCGAGGGTGAAGAAGCTGCTACAGGTGCTGGAAACACTTAGGGGGCCGAATAAGTTAGCTGACTAGCTCTTAGAGAGCCTGTGGTAGGGCTTGAAGGCATTGGAAAAGCCTCTGGATAACCTTCAAGGCGTTGTTAGTGTTCTAAAGGCTCTGGATTCGGCAGCAAGTAGCCTACAGAGGGATGAAAGTGCCCTATAGGCTGTTGTTCAAGTTATTGTTATACTGTAGAACTCTATTAGAGTAAATCACTCGGGAATATTTGGCCTGGTCAAAGCATTATTTTGATTTTGTCCCACTGTATTAGGGATATTTATCTTGATGAATGGCTGACCTTGTTAGACAGATTAATACTCCTCCTCAATCTCACAAGTATCAGTAACTGTCGCGCATTACCACTGCACTAAAAAGCAAGAAAACGTTCAATTGCTCTGACAAGTGGTAAGCGCTGTTTGTCTGACAATATCACTAAGTTTGCCGGCAGTTGAGAATGATACAGCGAAAGCAATTCACCAGCCACTTGGGATCTATAAATGTATGAGGTGAGAATTTGTAAGCGCTATTAACCTGCTCATCATGAGATGCATAAATTGTAGATATCAATACAGGTGAGTGCCGCTGACAGTTAGGGGTGAGATTTCTCAAGCCAGACTGGGTTGGATGGGGCCATGTGAAAAGCACAGCCCAGGCCCGGAGAAGCCCTCAGCTATTACTGTCGCTCCAACAAATCCTGCCCCTCCACAAGGACAGCTACGAAACGTTTCTCAACGAGGTTCCCCATCCATCAGTCCAATTTCAACAAGACGTTTTTCGACTCGTTCCAAATCGCCCGGGACCTGGGCTATTCCTACATCTGGATCGACTTGGTTATGAATCTTGCAAGATTTGGCCGAAGGCTGGACAGATCAATGCCCTCGGATGGCCGACATCTATGCCACTCGAACCTTGACCTGTCGGTAACAGGCATGTCTTCTGGCAAGCATGGAATTATCATACCAAGCGAGGCCCCGGGTTATGGGAGGTATTTCCAAATTGGCATGTTGGAAGAAAACGGTGATGCCTTGTCACTTCTGAGGCAGCCCAACAGAAGTGACCTCTAGCACTCGCCTTCCGTGCACCCACGACCTCGACGCACTCCTCCAAGAAAGAGGGGAAGTTGGCGCTGACAAAGCTAATATGCCCATCCCAGGCCTGCCTGATGTATGTTTTCAGCTCTCGACGCATTTTCATGCTTGCCGCTTAACGCAGGTGCGCTGTCCGAAGGAAAGGGTCAAATGTGTTGCAAGGCAGTACGCTGCTATGTGCTAGACTTGAAGTGGACTCTCATCTCCCAACCTCAGACAGCCAGCATGAGCAGTAACACCGTCATCGTCGTCTCCAACTCGCCAAAGGGGGCCTTCAGATGCCCTTAAACCACGCAGCCACCCAGACGCCGGGCTAGACCTTGACCGTCTCCGCATTACCACTTTGCGTCTGTGTCTCGATGGGGATCGGTGCGGGAAAGCATCGCAAGGGGGCCGTAATCCGTCTGACTGAGCGATCGAGCACCGTTGGGCAAGCTCATCAAGCATTAGCGATATCAGACAATAGAGGGATAACCAACATATCCAGGACCATTGCAGACAGGTGAGGGAACTGCTCTTTCTGCTCCTGTCGCTAAGGAATAGGCTGCTCCATAGGTTTGACACGTTGTGATAGATATCTCTCAATCTCATCTGCGTGTTGTTAATCGTCTGGATCGTCGTAGTAGCTGTCATCGTAAATATAGGAACTTTGGTCAGGGCATTGCTATATTTCCTGTAGTCGTGCTGTCATTTGTTCCGCAGTGTGTCACAGTTTTGGCACGCTTACCGCCGGCTTGCAACAGAAGACAGCGGCAGATTCGCAATGGGCATCATTGGGATCGTTCAGGTTGCTAAGCAATATCTGACCGCCCGGCACCATTTCAAACTATGCGACAACCTTGGGTTCGGCACAATCCTCGTGGATCGGGAGCTTAGGTTGAGAGGTGGCGTCTTAGTCACGCCGCTTACTATTCAGTGCCGGTCATTATCGTCCAACCTTTCTGTAAGTTCGACACTACTACGGGGGACTGGCATTTTCTTCCCGAGTGTAAAAAGCTGCCATACTCCCAATCACATCCGAATCTCAAGCCAGTGATCACGAGGAAGGTCCAAGAAAGAACCGAGTACCCCACCACGAAGCGCCCCATTACCGAAAGGGGCGACCACAATAGTGTGGATTTTATCACATCGTCGACAGGATGGATATGTTCTGGCTCTGCCAGATCGATGTCCTTGCCACCTTTTGGGCAACTCTCTGGGTTCCAGGCCTAAAAAGCCAGGGTTACAGCATGTATGGGGCTACCCAGGTCGCCCTGGCCAGCTTGCAGCGTATCTTTGGTGGCAACTCGCACATTGTCGTATTCTTCTTCAGTGAGGAAAACAAAGGCACGGTAGAGGAGGATGAATTCGCCTCAACACTAGAGAAAATGTTACAGCACAAAACCAGCTACCCACCACACAATATCATTGGCAAAAGCATGCCTGGTGAGGTTCTAGCACCTAGGGAATCGTTTGCCGACATCTCTCCAGCTCCCCATGCTGTTTTCAGAACTTCTACACCCACCATTCCCGCCATTCATCTCATCTTACCGCTCCAAACACACCACCAGCAGAGCCTTACAGAGCCGACAATATCGACCGAGTTATTCAACGTCCTAGAGCGCAAGGTGCTGGCATGGTTGAGGTGCCAGTGTTGAAGCTCCGCGCTCGCGCCGCAGGCACCTGTCTTCCTCTCGTTTCTAACTTCCATTCGGTGACGTCAGAGCGTTTCCATTCGCTTCAAATTATCAAGCATAATTGGTGGCCTTGCTGTGGCCCCCAGAGATGTGAGAGATTTGGGGATAGGGCTGCAGCTGCCATTGGGTGTTGATAACACACACACCAGAAAAGCCACTGGCTGCAAAATAACATCTGGGCTGCACCCGCGCCAATGGTTGGCCTTAGATATGGCAAGTGCATGAGAGGCTTGCATTTGTGTCACGCACCTTCCCCAGTGACAGTTGGACAGAAGGGCAAGTGCTCTTTCGCATCGCCCACGCCCACAAAAATCCCGGTCTCGCGTCAAATCCCTCTGACATCAACGTTCTCCCTGCGAAATGGCCACGATCTCCGCGGGCGCCGCGGCGCCGGTCCCGGGCCCTCCAAACACCGCCTCAAGCCCCCAGGCCAACAATGCAAAGTCAAACGTTCAGAGCACTGTGACGCCTGCTCTCCAAGCCCTGCAACCATCATTTCGACACCAACTTCGACGTCTCTGGACCTCTTTCGGCCACTATCTGAGTCAAAGAGACAATGACTGGGCCTGGGAGGTTTCCTCTATCCTGCTCTCGATCGCATCCACCATCGCAATTGTCGCCATCCTGAGTGTCTACAATCATCAGAAATTCCCTCAGGTCCCTGGTGATATTTCGCTAAACGCCATCGTCGCCACCCTCTCCACAGTAGCCAAGTCGAGCTTAATCTTTGCAGTTTCAGCCGCGATTGGACAATTAAAGTGGGACTGGTATGAACAGGAACCTCACAAGCTGGAAGATCTCGAGACATTCGATGCAGCAAGCAGAGGGCCCCTTGGTGCGGCGAAACTTCTGTTTGGGCGACACACGATGTTCTCGACCGCATCTATCGGGGCTATCGTCACGGTTCTGGCACTCGGAGTTGAGCCATTCGTGCAACAGGTCATCGGGACGGCCGAGCAGGTGTCTTTCGTGCCCTCGGATGAAGTATGGACTCCGCGAATGACACGGCCCTCTTTTTTCCCGCTACCAGGCACAATGGGAAACGATTCAGAATACCTGCAACTCCTCACCGGCGCAGTCTGGAACAGTGCCGAGACCTACAACCATCGTGCGCACTGTCCCTCTGGGGACTGTCAGTTTGACAGCTTCGAAACACTGGAGTTTTGTGTCGACAGTGGGATCGTGGAGGATATCTTGACCTTGGACTGGAACTGTTCGGCTCGTTGGGACTGGAGGATATTTGAGGGCATCTTCAAGATTTGGGACCAAGATAGGAGAATACAAACCCATTCGGAGGAATGCAAAGTCTGGTTTGGGCGGAATCAGAACAATACGCCTTACCTGGAATATCCGATTATTTACAGTCTCAGCCGTTTTGGTGACCAGGATATCAGCGACACTCCGGGCAAACCACGCCCTTTGATCGGCTTTCCATTCTCGGTCTTGAAGTGGCTCTCCGGTGACGAATCCAACGAGGTCAGTGACTCATCTTTGATTCGTGTTCCCCGCCCACTAGTGTCCTTCGGCTTCATCCGCATCTCTGACACCGACCCCTTAACACTCCGAGCCCTCGACTTCCGTTACCCCAAGCTCGAGTGGGCGGAATGGGCAGTTTTGGGCCTGTGCAAAGCCACACGCAAGATCTCAGTCACCAATGGAGTCACCACTGTCTCCTACGTGAATGGCCGGCCTGAAATTGGACACCAGTATGTTATCTTCAAGAATAATAGCGGTTCCATAAATGAGGGCCTGGAGCCATGGTATTGCTGGGCACCGGAAGGGGCAGGCACGCCCGACCTGACAAGCCTTCCAGCTCAAATCGATCTACTCAGCGGCAATGTATCACAATTTGTTTCAGACCCCACCGCCATGACATTCTGCTCGACCTTCACTGGCTGGGCCGATGATGTTGGGTTCCGTCTCAAGAGCGCTTTTACGAAAGACAGATTGATGTCTAGGACCAACTGGACTGGTTCAAACCCGGAAATCTTGGATCCAAAACCAGGTGTGACGACCACTGACCCCGGATTCTACGAACCCGAATCAGCAAAGGATGTTTTCACGAGGGTGGAAAACATCACGCTCGGGTCCATGGTACGGTCAATGGCCGCGGCGCTAAACAATATCTCGTTTGCGCGGAGCCAAGAGGAGCCCGTGAGGGGTTCTGTTAGGGTGACGGACACGGTCGTTGAGGTTCGGTGGGCATGGTTATCCCTTCTTCTCGCACTGGAACTACTTGGGCTGGTCCTATTGGTTGCAGTTCGAGTCCGGAAAAGGCAGGTGGCCGGACTGTGGAAGGATTCACTGCTGGCTTCATTGTATAATGGCTTGGACCGTGGGGATGATTCGCTTCAGCTCGGTGTGGGGAGGACGATGGTTGATATCAAGGAGAAGGCGAAGGTGACGAGGGTGAGGCTTGCGCGAGATGGGGAGAGGATTATGTTGGCATTGGCATGACGGAAGTCCGCGATTAACCAGTTGGGGATGGAGATCAATGTCGCCGAGGGCTTGGGGATATTTCCAACATCTTTAGCATGCATAGCCGGGCGCTTTCGCATTACGGTAAGGTCTTGTACAATGCGTTCAATTGGTATCTACCTATTGTAATGTCATGGAGGCCATCTAGGGCTTTGATTTTAGTTCTTAGTATTTAGTATTAGTTGCCTAGTATACTAAACTAAACTAAACTAAAATACTAACAGGATTAGAGTTAGCTGTGTATTAATAAGTTCGTAAATATTAAAACTAAATTATATATTAATATAGTTAATAATAATTATATTTTTTTAAAACAAATATACTTTAAATAAAACAGTAATAAATTATTTTATATAATATTTATTTTTATATAATAATCTCGCTTAATTAATTACATAACCCTGCTTTTTAGAGTTATGTATAAGAATTAGTGTTCTAATATAGAGTTGTTTAGGAAATGGGTCCTCTGCCTTGTGCAATAAGAGCATCAAGGGGATAAACTTTATAGCCTTTGTCAGAAACACTGCACTCCTGGAAATGATGGAATTGATAGGGTTGCAATTGCTTGATTGTATCGCTTGTGGAGCTTCTGGCTAAAGGCTAGAACCTCCTTCTTTATATACCAATTCGTAGGGTTCAACTTCGTCAACACCATGGCTGAGGCTGACCGGCGTTCAGGCAGTGCCAGGCATTCAGTCAGCTTCGCTGACCGGAAGGCTAGGGCCCTTGACCCCCTTTCTTTCTGATAACCGCCAGCGACTAGCTTTCTATACACAAGGCTATAAAAGCCTTTAATAACTTGGTTTTCCAACTGGTAAATACAGTGCATCAATTAAAGGCTGTAGAAAAAAGGCTGGAACGTATCAGAGGCCGAAAGAAAAGGAGGGTTATAGTCGACCCTAACATGTAATTTGATGGAATTGCAGAGGTTCGTGCCTCACAGAGAGAAGCTGGTAGAGAGATCCTTAGTCATTCTAAAAGAGAAGAATCAGGTAAATTTGATACTAAAGACTATATCATTATAGCTATCTAATTAACGAAGTTGTGGGCAATTAAAGTTCGTGGTATTGTGTGAGGTCCAACTCAAACGCTGTTCTAAAGGCAAGGGTGCTCCAAAAGACCCCCACCTAACTTACTGCCAGAAACAATTTCCTACAGACCTTTCTACTCCAACACACCTCGAAGCCAACTTAAACGGTGTCTCAGCCTCCCTAACATGAAGCTTACCACCGCCCTCCTCCTCACTATCCCCTTAACCTCCCTTACAGCACCTAACCCAGACTTAAGCCCTCTAATAACCCGTTAAATCACCATCACCTTAAAGGTGCTTGAGAAGTTTGTAGCTGACCTCGAAAACGCCCTTACCCTGGTCAGTAAGGTTGGAAACATTATGTTAAACAGCGTAACAGCTTTAAACTAAGTCGCGTAAGGGGGCTGCTTTCTCAGAGCTTTAAGAGCAGCTGAGAAACTTTAATGTAGAGCAGGATCTTAGAGTAATAGTATTAGACCGCCTTTATAGTTCACTAAAAGGTAGTGGGGAAACTTTTTAAAGTATAGAGAATAATCAGTTTTAAAATTTTAAATAAGGTTGCTAATGGTTTTGTTTTTTATAATGACTCGGGGCGTTTGTTCAGGCCGACCTTGTCGTTCTTTTTAGGCTCTGTGTGTAATATTACTGTAGCCGTTTATGTACATAGCGATGCGTTCTCCGGCGCGTGCCACCGTTAAAAAGGGGCTGCGCCGCGCGGTTCTTTAAACCGTGCTTCTTTCAATCAACAATCGAACCGACGATTTTCACCGCGAAGATCTCCTATTTAAAGCCCAGTGACATTCTGGCCCTTCGATCGAAGGAAGATGACCTGATCTGCAGTCGCGTTTCCTTTATTATTCTATATTAAGCTCTGTTCTATGCTAGGCACCGTTATATATTAGGTTTTATTCCATACTAGGTACGTATCTGTTTTTCTACGTTAGTTGCATTTATATCCTTCTGATTAGAGGACTAGTAATCTGGGAGTTAGCTTTTTAAGCCGATAATAATGTTCTGTAAGTGTAGTTCTTTTTGTAGTTTCTTCCCTGTTACGTTATCGTATTAGTTTAATAAGCCTGTTATGTTAGATATATAATAGTTTATAATAGTTATTATATTACTTTTTACTTATTCCTAATCCTAGTTATACCTAACTTAAACTTGTTAATAAAAGAAGAATTATTTCCTTTATTATTAATTAATACTTTATAATCTTATAAGTAATCCCTTTATTTATAATATAACTAAAAGCAGTAGTAAATAATATAATTTTCAACATTAGCTGTTTAAGCTTCTTAATCTTAATATTTAAGGCTATATTAGATAGCATACTTATATATATAGGTACCTTTCTTTATAATATTACTTAAGTAATTTTCCATATAGTTAATAGTTTTATCCACTAAACTAATACAGTAACATAACAGGAAAGAAACTATAAAGAGAACTACACACACAGAAAGTTACAGTCAGCCTTTCAAGCCAACTCCCAAACTACTAGTCCTTTAATTAGAGGGACATAAATGTAACTGACGTAGAAAAACAGATACGTACCTAGTATGAAACAAAACCTAGTATATAACGGTGCCTAGCATAAAACGGAGCCTAATATGGAATAATAAAGGAAACGCAACCGTGGATTAGGTTATCTTCCTTTAGTCGAAGGGCCAGAATGTCACTAAGCTTTAAATAAGAGGTCTTTATAGTAAAAATCGTCAGATTGATGATTTTTGAAAGAAGCACGGTTTAAAGAACCGCGCGGCGCGGCCCCTTTTTGACGGTGGCACGCGCCAGGGAACGCATCGCTACATACATAAGCGGCTACAATAATATTACATACAGAGCCCAAAAAGAACGACAGGGTCGGCCTGAACAAACGCCCCGAGTCACCACTATGTCCTGTTATAGAAATATTTACTAAGTAACCCTAACCCTAAATAACTCCAGCTGTAAGCTGTGAAGCCAGGAAGCCGAGGCTTAATCTTTGAGAGAAACTCAAATATCTAGAAGGAAACCTGTTATCGTTAGCTCCATATCCGCCGCCATGGAAGGAAGTTGAGGCACGCCCTGGGCGGCTGGCTTGAGAGGAGAAGCTCTTCTCGGAGGCGTGCCCGGCCCCATATCGGTAACAGGTGACAGCACGAGGGTAACAGATGAGGCCATACTGGCAGCTGGTGGCCCCACCGGCATCCGTGGCTGCTCCATAGATGGGTGGCTGATCGGCGAGCATTGTTTCTCGATAGCATCTGCATCCTGGTTCTCCACGTCAACGTCAATGATTCCTTCCAGTTCCAGGACTCGGACAACGGAGGCAGGCTTTGCGTTCAGTACCGCCCTTATCACCCCGATACGATTACTCGTCTTTAGGCTGGTGCCGTTCATCATCCATTCCAAGAGAAGCCTCGGCAAAGTGTACTGAACACAAACATCAAGTTTCTCTTGGTCATGGGGAAGGTAAATCTCGGGAGATAGAGATTGATCTTCGAAGAGGAAAGCGCCTCCAGGTTCAGGCTCCGAGGTGATGATGACTCCTCCTATTTTAAGGCTAAGCTGAGTCGAGATTTCATCACTCTCCAGGGTCTTGCAGCTGCGGAGCAAGTCATAAAAAGACTGCGGGTCCTTCTGAACTCTCGGGCTGCCAAAGTGAGTGGCGAAGCTGGCGAAGAAAAATAATCATAATCAGCCCCTAGCTAGCTCGACCCAAATTGACCAACAAAGAACTAGAACTTACCGGAGGAGGGCATGCGCTTTTCTCTTGACGTCGAAACGTGGGTCAGACACTGGAAACTTTGTCCCCTGGCCTAGTTGCGAAACCTAAGCCACCACGCGTGTTGTAAATCGCTCTTCGAGACCCGACCATCTGAGGAATGGCTTTAGATTGTGGACCTGAGTCATGTCAAAGTTGAGCGTCTTGACCCAGTCACGGAACGGGCGGTGGAGAGCCATATTATTAACAACGGTGAACTCCGTGCTTCCCGCGCCCAGAACTTTTGGGCCATCGGGGAGGTTGATTGTTAGAATCCTCTTCGCAAGTAGTTGCTCCGGCGACTGGTTTGCTGTAAGCTTTTCGCTCCCAAGAAGCGAGTTGAAGGCCCAGATATATCGCTTGGCTTCACCCACCGTCAGGCTCTCCAAATCGCGACCGAGGAGCTCATCGTGCAGCTTATCGAGGCTTCCTTGCCGTACTCCTAGCGTACGAACAAAGAAGTCTTCCAGACCGGCGTCATAATATCTGGCAAAGCCGATTTTACCTCGACAAGATGCCGCCGTAGACCAAATGCATTCGTCAGCTGTCAGCCATACTCCCTTCGGAGCTGTGGAGGTAGGCGGAACGTAGATCAGCTTCTCCAACTCGAATCCCCTTCTGAAATTTGTGTAAGCTTTTCCAAGAACTCTCCGAGCGGCAATGTAATTTTAAAAACATCTCGTACCTTAGTACGGCAAGATCGCCGGTGATGGACTGTGCCATCTTAGATTCGGTGGCTTTTGCACATTTCGCACGGAGGGCGGCGTAGAGGCACCGCACTGTCAACACAGTCGGGTCCTGTAGCGAGGCAGCTCGCAGTAGATGCAGATAAAACCGTATACCGTCATCCAACGTCACACCTAGTTGGCCTAAAAACTGCCAACCACTGGCATCCTGATCTGATTTGTAGTGAGGAACTTTGAGAAAAGGAATTACCTCCGTCGCAATCCCATATTGGCTGCACAGACGCTCCAGCACCGGCAGACGAAGTATTGTGTTCTGTAAAGGGGACAGCATCCCGTCCTCGCAGAGCGCCAAGATCTCTCTTAGCTGTTTGCATACATAGTCATTGACGAGACCTTGCTCGACGTTGCTGCGCCATAAAAAGCGGAGGAGGCCGATGAATTTGGCAGGTTGATGAATCGCGACAGAGGTTATCTCCGGGGCCAAGGGTTTTTTCGCATCCAGGAACGGCCCTTGACTAGTTAACCTTAGAAAACGACGTACGCTCAGAAAGTCTTACATTCATTCCCTCCATGCACGCTCTCAGACCTGCTACAGCCATGCTACCAGTCACTTCATGTCTTCGGCGTGCACCATGATGATCCTCAGCTAGGAAACTTTCAGCTTGTGGACGGGAGGATTATGGCGCTAGACTTTGAGAGGGCCGCGTTGGATCTGTCTCCGGATGACAGAGCCTTCTTTATGAAGACTAATATCTGGGACTTGGCCGACCGATATCGAGATGCTCAGGCTTATCATCGGCGTGAGGGCCTGTTAGAGGCTGTATAATACTTTTCAAAGCTCAAATACATCATAGTCTGCTGAGGAATAGAATGTTCACAACATATCTGTCACGTGATTTTACTACATCTTCCACCCCCCTGTAGGAAGTCTCTTTAATTGGTGATCAGGGTCAGCCCAGGTGGCGGGAGTTGCTCAGCCATTGACTGCCTGTTGCTCAATTCTGCGATGCCAGCGGCGAGCGGGAGCTCGTAGTCGTGGTGGCCAGGCATCATGGTGATGGATAGGGGCTCCAGGGCCGAATGGCTGTTAGTCTTGGTTCCGGATCGGCTACAGGCTGCGGCCTAGCTGTCAGTCGTAGATGCAGAGACAATCCCACTGCTCAGACTATTAGTGTCAGAAAGAAGGGGGTTCTGGCCAGAGGCCAGAACTGTTAGAAGTAGGATCTGGAAACCACCGGAACCATGGATTTGTAACCATTGTCACAGACGCGCAATAGTTGCCACTTGGCTTGCCACCATTCTCAACTATATGGAAGGCTCTCTGGCAGAGCCAGAGAGCCGACAGACAAGCAATACGATCACATCTTTGCAACTCAATAAATTCCACAATTTCCAAGAGTGCCGTGCTTCTGACAGTTAGCTTCACCACTAGTACAAGAACGAGGACAACCTGGACAGTTCACTTTTAGTCCCTCGCAGCTCCCTGATCTTGGTAACCATTCCCGTCACAACAGCGCCATGCGCACAGGAATGACCGAGTTCTGTGCTGTGGGCATCATCATTGTTGTCAGAAACACTGCACTCTAGATCGCAACTGATTGATTGTATTGCTAGTAGTGATTCTGGATTGTAGCCAGAGCCCCTTTGTTATATAGACCTATTTGCAGGATTCGGCCTTTGGCACTTTAGTAGCTCAGGCTCAATAGCGTTCCAGCAGTGCTAGATGCCCAGAGCCCCCTGAACCCCTTTCTTTCTAACAAGGACTGCGAATGACAAACCAGACGCTTTGACATTCCTCCCCTATCTACAATCGGAAAGTGGAGTCTTCTCGAGCGTGTCCTTCAATTATGTAATTAGTGTAGTCAGTGTCAACAGTAATCAGGGGGGCTTAGTTTATTAACGGAAGCTGGTTTTGTCAGAAGGACTGCACTCTGGATTCGGTAGAATCGAAAGGGTTGCAACTGCGTAATTCTCTTGCGTTGACTCCGTTCTCTAGCTCTGGCTGGAAGCCAGAGGCTTCTTTATAAGCTATTCTGCAGGATTCAGGCTTCGTCACTCTAGTGACTGAGGCTCACTGGCGTTCTGGCAGTGCCAGGCATCCAGTCAGCGCCGCTGACTAGATGCCCAGGGACTCTGAACCCCCTTCTTTCTGACACTAATTCTCGCGCATTACCACTGCACTAAAAAGCACGGAACGTTCATTACCCTATCTAGCAAGTGGTAATTGCTGTCATATCAGACACTAAGTAGAGTATAAGGGTACCTTAGTAAATAGCTAGTATAAATAATTATTATTATAACTATAATAGCCGTAAGGGATTTTAGTTCCTGATGCTAATATTACATTATTTATTTATATCTTATTATTTACACTTACCTTTATATATTATGGTGATAAAGACTTATAGTAACATTATACCCGTCTAGAAGTGCTAGCTTAATAAGCCATCTTTAGAACGCCACTAGTCTTTAGCGTCCTGCCATACGCTCTGTCTTAACCTCTCTAGTCCTTCGGGTCTGTGAAGGTGCATGTCTCAACAGCTTAGGACAAATTAGCTACAGCTTACCCCAGCTCAGGATGACGAACGAAAAATGAATTTTCGTATGCCCAGATTCCTCGCAGATAACCAGGCTGTAACACGCAGCAGAAACAGTCACAGGTAATCGGCGATGTGGTCCGGTCGATTGAATTCTCCGCATCCAATGACAGCTTTTCCAATCCATGCCAATTCAATGCATCAAAGTCCCATGCATAACGCCACTTGCAGCCCGACCTAACTAATTGGAGATGTCGAGAGGCACCCAGATTTTCTCCTCTCTCCGCAAGACCGTAAAGAATTGTTTTCCACTCTGCTTTATCACAGAAATTGGGATACAGCCCAAGATACCTATCTAGCACCGTGGGAATACTCGCCCCTTTTGCGATGTCTTTACCTGAACTGGTTGTTAAGCAACCTCCAAAGATAGAGGTAGCCGTCCCGCCAACCGCCAAACACGGCGCGGCACCGGAGCCTACGACGAAAGCCATGGATGGGAAATACTCTAACATCCTTCTTGCGAGCTCCATCGTCGCCATACCGATGGTTGTCCTGCCTAGCGTTCTTTTATATCTTGTCTTCGCCAACCGCCTCACAACGGATGGGTCGTTGCCAGCAACTCTCCAAGAACCCATCGACATAGCGCAAACCACGGCCTCAGGAGTCTACTACGTAGGCATCAGCGCCACAACTCTAGTGTTTATATCCTCGCTGATGAGCACTGTGGCATCATCCCTTGTGGCCTCGCTCATGCTGCTGTTTTCATACCCTGCCATATCGCGCATCATGGCCAAGTCTCAGCTCGAAGGCGGCCAAGGTCTCCCCACGCCGTTTCAACTTAACCTACTGGTCCAGCTCTTTAAGGGCGGCCTCGGCGCATTATGGTTTTGGGTGATGTACCTGGTCGAATGGAGACGCAAACGAGCCAATATCGCCACCGAAGTGAGCCTCACTGCCGCCTTTTCAGTCGCAACGATAGCCCTCGCCCTGCTCATCTCCGTCGCCGACACCTGGCTCCATCTCACCACCGAGAGTGTACAATACACAAGAGTTGACCCACAACAGCCAGAACAGCGCCACGCCTACGGCCGGGGTCTCTCCCCCTATTGCGTCCAGAGCATGCTCCCACCCAACACCGGAAACCGATCCTGCACAGCCATGGGCGGGACCCTCCTCAACAAGACCGACGTCTTCAACACCTTCTACGATCTCTCCCCCGCCAACCGCGTCCAAACCTTCAACTCCACCGCTTCCAACCTCACCTACGCATTCCTAGCCGCTCCCAACCCCAACCCCGCCATCGACTTCACCACCTCCACCTTCGCCCTCCTACCCAATGCACCCTCATCACCCGCGCCTGCAACCTCACCAAGACCTCACAAGTGTCCTACCCCTTCGACTGTAGGCCGCTCCTCCCCTCCTTCCACGGCGACCTCTTCTCCACCACCC
>Ga0247758_1001364_pt1 | contig 18502 bp, 20 predicted proteins | sample UWRJL156409C4_FD_180950 | JGI IMG/M metagenome (GOLD analysis project Ga0247758, IMG submission 180950) | Plant litter microbial communities from Arlington Agricultural Research Station in Wisconsin, United States - UWRJ-L156-409C-4 | ecosystem: Environmental > Terrestrial > Plant litter >...
GGTCTCGAGGGTTTTTGGTCGATCTTGGAGGCGGGCCAAAGGGGGGAAGGGGGGGCGAGCCGCCCAGGTGCTCTTGCTGGGGACCGGGGGATGGGGGAGGGGGGGTGTGAGGCTTGGTAGTCCCGCAGGTCGTATGGGTGTAGGGAAGAAAGAGTTGAGGATTGCCCGCGTCTGCGTCTGCTATCGGCCTCGAAGGCGGGGCGCTCGAGATGCGGGCGTGAGTGGGCTGGTCGCATCAGGATGGAGCGATGCGTTGATGAGGGCCAGGGGGACTGGGTGGCTCAAGGTTGCCCGCCGCAAATTGGCATCGAAACGGGGAAGCGATACAAGTCGGCAGTGGCTTTCAGTGGCTCTTGAAGCAGCTTTTGGGGGACTGGCGTGGGCCTGTAACAGGTACCTCGCAGTCGGTGTCTGAGTTTGGAAGCCGCCTGAATCGTGGGCTGGCACGCGAAAAGGTAGAGGTACGAAGGTCCTGTCCTGGGACAGAATCCCGGGCGACAGTGCCCAAGCCTCCGCGCATCTTTGAGATTGCAGACGCCAAGGGTCCCACCAGACTAGCTGCGGCGAGCGACTCGCATCATGCTGCAATTGGGGGATATCGGAAAGATTTGATCAGCCGTATTATTAACCAGCACAACATAGAGCGAGTTCGAGGATCCAGGTATCTAACGAAGCCTCGCCAGAGCCAGCAGGCAATGACTGCATGGGGCGAAGGCGCGTTGAGACCGGTCAGCCATTGCCGGGATGGACATGAGACGAAAGCGCATTCACCGCCGGGTCTCCTGGTCGCCGAGCTTATCAATAGGCAGCGGACAAAGACGGGAACAAAAGACCTCGCGCCGCCAGGGGGTTCCTGGAGGAGAATGGCTTTCATACCGGTACCTCAAATGGGGCAGGTATCGTTGTATTGTCAAGTGACGACACAAACTGAAGCGGCAAATCCGTGGCATTTCCTGCCTCTGGACTCGACCAACGCTGCAGAAAGCTCCAGATCGAGACCTGAGCAAATCTCGTCCCCGTCGGTTTCTTGGCTGTCTCTTTCGGCGTGTTTCGTGGATCGAGAGGGCGAGAAGAGGTTGGCTCGTGGATGTACCGCTACAGGTCTGCGTGGATGGTACGTTACGACATTTTTGCGCTACGAAACCTGGATGCGGGATGGTGTCGCACGCCCACCCCACCAGGGCCGAGGGGCCGAGCTTGCGACCATCTTATCACTCGACCCCGCGGCTGATTGGCCAAGCATGACCGCACACGACAGGCGTGCGCTTCAGCGCTTCATTCTAGAAGACGGTTTTTCCGGCCAGCAGAAACATCACTTGACTGAGCCTTGCCCGACCATAGGATACCCTCCGGCCCGAGCATTACCCTCTGGTTCCTGCGGTCTCTTTGATCTCTGTTGACTTTGAGTCGTTGCAATACCGTGTCTGTGCTGCGTGCTTTCTCTCGGTCTTTCTTCGCCGGCACTGGCTTTGAGACCTAGCCTGTCGTGCTTGTCGCCAAGGCGCCTCAGGAATTACCAAGACTGCCCATAAATATGTCGCAATATGAGGCCCGTGTCGGCTTCAGCAGAGCGCCCTGATCATAGGCTGGCAAATTCGGGGTAGCTCGCAAGAGAGGTAACTTATTGTATCCGATCATCTGCTTCACAGGCGATTCAGAGCAAATTTTACCCTCTTTCTCTGACAACAATCCAGACCCGCCGGCGCTTGTTGCCCTCGACTTGCCGAAAGCAAGTGGGTCCCTGACCCCACACTTGGCGGTTCCCCAGCTGGCAGGCGCCAATGGCGGCTGCCCACCCTAGCCGGAGACGGCTCAACGCCCCAGTGAAGAGCTTAATTAACAACGCTGTTCTTCCCTGACGAGGTAGGACAGACATCAGCAATATTTGCTGAAACTCAATTGAAGATAATGCTGAGGCGGGCGGGCGGAATGACGGGGCAGAGTGTAGCGCGACTTGCGGGTTGATCGTGCCCAGCCGCTGCCCCCCTGCGTCATCGCTTCGTTTTGTTTGGTCTAAGGTGGGGAGTCCCATCGCTAATCACTTCAACGTTGATCTCCGCCGCTCCAGTGTCCTCTCGCCATCCAGCCGGAACCGTCCCTCGCAATGAGCAATTGCATCATATCACTTTGTCATCCATGTGGCAGTTCCAGGTTCTATCGGTAAGCCGACGATCGCAGCGGGAAGCAAACAATGTTGCCGTCACCAAGCGTCCCTGAGACGTCGTCGCCATCCGAGGAGGCCACGGAGGCCTGCGATGTCTTGATGTCTCTCATGGATCCAGCGACGTGCATCAAAGCGCATCAACCAGTACGACGCGGGGACTAGCACATAGGTTAGCCGGTGTCACCCACGACACCTTGAAAGTTCGCTCACGGCGAAATATGTGTGGATGCACTCAAGATCCAAACATCCGGATTGTGAATAGGGTTCAGCCTTTGATTTGCCCGAGAGGGGCCAGATGATGAGGGACATGGTGTTCCGCACCTGTCCATCGGTTACAATGTGTACAGTATGGATTCCGTCACGAGTCGCCCTTATTATTTTCAGAACATTCCTCTCTCCGAACCGAGCCGCGGAGCAGTGATTGTTGACATGGCGGCGTTGGAGACCTTTGGTGTAGCGCTTCACGCGCTTCTCCACACAAGACTACCGAGAACCAGGATCTCCGAGCCCTGAAGACAAGTGATGACAGGCCGATCTCGTGATTTTCCACATCGTCGACTCGCGGAATCCTGAGACATGTTTGGGGCGATCTGTACTTTTCGCCTTTCACTGCAGTCAGTTCATCTACACCTTGACTCCCTCGGCCATCTGGATGGCGTTTCTTGGTACTGTAAGGCACTCGGCTCTCCGCTGTTGCCAAGGACTCGGCGCCTGTCATTGTGGCTGTTTGCTGCGGTCGTCCCTGTCCCACAGCAGCGCCGTGCGAACCTTACAGCATACAGCGGTGGCACACGACTTTGCCAGAACACATCCGATCTTATCACGAACCAACGGAATGAGCGAAACCGTTGCATTCCTGGTTCGCATCATTTGCGAGCGTCGCCCTGCGTCGATAGATTTGATGCTCGGGCCTACGGGTCAGCAAATCTCTCCTGTCTGCGCTATCTATCCGGGTAGGCCAAAAGGGAAAGCCGCCGTCAAAGGGGAAAGAAGTCGCGAGTCGCTCAGTCGCAGTCGCCTGACAGTTCCACAACACCAGCGACGGCTCTGGCGCTGCCCCCCACGCTTGCTCAAGATTGGTTCCGCCCTGCGGTTTGAGTGGCTCGCTTGGATTAAAGCTGCATCAAGAGCTGCAGCCTCCCAGAGCACCAAACAAAATCATCAAACCTTCAAAAAACTCATTTCGTTGGGGCTAGTAAGAGGGGCTCAACCTGCGAACTTGTTCTGCATTGGACTGGGCCGTTGTGCCCGCGAAATAGTCCGTACCTTGGTCGAATCCCATTTCCACAGTGTAATCCGTACCACTATAGAAGGGACAGGCCCCGAATCTGGGCTACTCTATTGTCGAATCTCGATACGTCGTGTTCCCAGCCTGATCAGGATGTCACAGTTATCACCAGCGTCTGCGTCCAATGGCGGAACACGCTGAGCGTACGTCGACGCCCAGGGGATCAAGCCGCCTTGGCAGTGCGATCTCCCGTCTCGGCGCTCTTCTGTCTGTCTCGGTTTGAGTCGATTTCGCGCGATCGAGCTGCAACATCTGCTGAAACGACCGATCAAGTGCTCTGGCCAGCAGGCGGCCGTTGGTCCTGCTCTTCTCGTCACATACCAAGACTCAATTGCACGACGCAGGGCTCTTCACACCCCAGAACACATCGGCTCTTTTGCCGAAGGCGAAGGCTTGTCGGTGCCACAATTGCTTGTTTTCCCTGCCCCTCCTTGGGGACCCTTTCTCCCCGCACTCTGATTCTTGCTTCCTCGCCGCTGGCCAACATCGCTCGACAACCACCAGCTCCGTCCGCAGCGGCTTGCACCCGGGGCGCAGTTCGGGGCGCCAATGGGCTGTCCGTGGTCGCAAAGCGACGTGTTGCTGGCCGGCCGCCACCGCATAACACGGCACGAAGGGGTCTCCGCGAGATTTGGAAGGGAATGATAATCACGGTTACTTTTGCTGGCCCCACGCTCGGGGTGAGAGACAAGAGACAAGAGACAAGAAACTGCTCGCCTGCCTGCTTGCTCTGTCCAGACACTCGCCCACATTTGGCGGATGAGGGGGATGCCGTCATGCACGGCTCCCTGGGATTGAGAGCCTCATACGCAGTAAAATGGAGCAAGAAGCGGTGTGGATGCCACGACGCCCGCCATCACCCGTGTTGCTACGCCGTACTTCGCAGACCTGTCTCCGGTCGGCAGAGCAAAACCATGCGAGCCCTGCGCATGCATCGACCCGTAGGATTATTGGCATGCGCTCGGGCGGTTTCGCGAATGGGATGAAGCCTTTTGGTCAACCGCTGCATGCAAAGCACGCCCGCGATAACTCAACGTTCGAGTAGGCCAGCTTGTCACAAGCCACACATCTCGTGAGTCGCTGCCTTGCTGGAATCGGCGCCGATGCTCTGGCCATGCTGCCAGCGGGACTTGGCGCTTCCGGAACGAAGGCCACCGCGTTGTCGCTGGTTTGCAGGCAAAGGAGCGCCGGTCCCGGTGTCACGGCAGAGGCAGTTCGATGTGTCCGGGCAGGCAAGCACTCACGACACCAACATGGCACATCATTCGCTCGAGTCTTTGCGGGCTCACAAGACGCAAAGGGCTGGGCATCATACCACTTTTCTCCCTTTTCCATCATGGCGTTCTATTTGGTAGCAGACCCTAAGGTTTAGTCCTCCGCGGTTCAAGACTCTCAGCCAGAAGGCTGCCAAAAAGCGGCATCGAGCGGTCGAAAATGCCTCACTTTTGGGATGTACTGCGACATACGCGGCGCATTGACCCATTCCCAGCTGTCTGTCCAAAGATCGTTTGGGGCTAGATCGCGGCGCCAAGTACCCGATACATTTTTGACTTTCTGGGGGCGTGTGGGATTGATCACAGCCCTGTGTCAATGGCCTTTTGGGTTCGTTTCGTCGAGCCTAGGCGGCCGTTTCCTCAATCAGTGTTTGGTACCGACCCACGAGATCGAAACAGCGGACTCGGAGTTAAACACGTAAACCTTGCGACCTAAGAAGGATCGAAAAGAGAGTTCAGTACCTGCATTGGTTTTCCTATGGCCAACAAAGCAAGCTTCGTAATGACGCTGGTCTTGGCATCTTGGCAGGAGAACGAGATCCGCGTGTGGTTACAACTTGCGCCAGCATCGAACGCATTTGTCACTAACACGTTGTCCCGTCTCAGAGATTCGCGATAGCGCAGAGCCCACGGCCTCTTGGGGTTTCGGTACTTTCTCCTCGCCTTTGATAGGAAGTCGGGTTCGTCTTTAGAGGTTTATCCTCTGACAAATTCGGCAACGTCAAGACAACTCAGCGCTCCAATGGTTTCAACCAACCATACAGTCACCATGCAAGCTGGCGTGTCACAGCCAGCCAACAAATCACCATGAACTTGAAGCCGCGGGTTGGGGCTAGGCTAGCTCGAAGCCGAGCGTCGCCGCCCCAAACAAATAATCCTGCCGACCATGTAGCACGCAAGCAGCACGCCGATCGACGCGCAGTACAGCGGCTGGGTAACACGTAGTCCCGGCGGAGGTTGTCTGCCCAGGTAAAGAACCACGCAGCCAGAGCCACCTCCCTCCCTCCCGGCCCGGCCAGCTTCCCCCCTTTCCCCGCGGCGGAGAATGAGAACACAGCAGGCAAGTTGTGCGTCGTCGGTGTCTCCCAAACCCCGGATCCGATACCGAGTGGCTTCGGTCGTGGAACAGAAGCGGCAGAGAAGGATGACAGCACTGCCACGGAAGCAATGCTAGCTCCCCGTCTGTCCAGTGGATAGTACCCAGTGCCCCTCGGTCCCCGCAGCAGCTGCGGTGGCAACGGCGGCAGAATGAACGGGCTCCACGGTCCTTTTCTCCCGGCGATGCCGACCGTTCCGGACCGCCGATCAACAAACCGGGAGAAGGAGGGGGCTGGGAGGGTCCGTTACCTAAGCCGGTGGGTTTTCTCGCTTCCGGCTTGCGTTGGCCGTCCCCACACCTGGCCTCGGTCCCGGTTTCGGGTCAGTGGGAAAGGGAGCGGGTCTCGCTTCTCGCGGCTGAGGGCAAGAAGGTGGAAGGGTGACGCGAGGCCCGGCAGGGTCGGCCCTTGTTGGGGGAGGGGGTGCGGCGCCGATGGCGGGTTTTGTGATTTTCTTACTCATTGTCTGTTGATCGCCCCTTTAAGTCGGGTCGGCGGGTTATTCCCGCCTCCTCTTTGCCCTTGGCGAGGGCAGTGTTTGTGGGCTCAATATTTTTGACTGAGTGACTGGACCAAGAGAGCGGCTCTGCAAGGACCTAGTGTCGAACTGACTCGGGTGGCTCTCCTTCCCCGCCATGCGGTGAGATGGCGAGAATGTCGTCACAGGGAACAACTTTCTTGTCTTCCGTACATGTTGCGAGCGGGATGCCCTCCCCACGTGCATCGGATGCGGGATGAGATTGACACTTCCTTCCGAGCTGTGCCAGACTGTACGGTAGGCAGCGAGGAGGGCTGTGCAGGATCTGGATTACCGGGCCGTGGGTGCGTATGGGGAGGAGAGATTCGTGGAGTGTCAGGCAAATTGGCAGCTAGCATTTGTGTGTGTGCAAGCGTGCTGCGACAGGTTACACACGAGCTACTATACTAGAGTAGGGTTCTTATGGCCTCGTGACCATGCGGTGTTGCGATGGCTGAGGCTAGACCGTCTACCTACCTGCACGCGTGGTAGGTAGATAGCTGAGGCGCGTCGGGATGGACAGACAAAGGAACGGTACCCCGCGTTGCTCTGACTTGTGTTGTGCGCCGCGACGTGATGGAGCTGGAGATGCGAGGCGGTCCTTTGGGCGGAGGGAGGCGTGCTGCACCGGCTGGGCCGAGGCTTGGGACGTACGGTTCTGCCTCTGTGTTGCGTGTTGGTAGGTATTTGATGGCATGTTGTCGGGTAGGGTAGGTACGAGGTGGAGAGTATGTGTATGTGGTATGTGTCTGCATAGCCTCCTGCTGCGCGGTTCTGCTGGCGTCGTCGCGGTGTTGATGGTGATTCTGATGGTGCGGAGGGGACGGGGGGGGGACAAAGATCCCACCATGAGTAGGTGGGTGTCGGTTCGAGTTGCTTGTTAGATGTAGGTAAGGTACCTAAGGTAGGTTCAAGTTGCTTGTTGAATGTAAGAGGGTGGGTAGTTAGGAAGGTAGGAATGCAGCTGGTCCATCCATCTGTGTTGGTGTTGTCGTGAATGTGTGGCTGGCGGTTACACCGAATGCAGATGCTGATGCTGTTTGTTTGGTTGGTTGGTTGCTTGCTTGCTTGCGTAGTGTGCTGGTTGTGGTTGTTACAAGGTGCTTTCTTTGCTAGATAGATACCCCTTAGTGTTGACACGGAAAGATAAAGGGGGTAAACAATAAGGGGCAAGGGGCTGTGAGGGATGTCGCTGGATATGAGCTGGCCTGTTGAGAGGGTTGTGTGTGCTGGGCTGGTATCGTGATCTGTTGGTGGTGTCGCTTCTTGCTTGCTGGCTGCTTGTTGTTTGTTCTCTGGGTGTTTGCTAGATGATTGACGGGAGGAGTGGTGTTGTTGTCCCCGGCTAGTGACGTGTGCCGCTGATGATGCTCTTGCATTGTTGTCTGTGTTGTGAGATGTTGCGAGATGACGAGATGGCCATATGACTCTGTTCGAACCGGTTTCAGAAGCAGGGGAAGGGTACTAATCAGGATGGCGAGAGAGTATGGGGCAATACTGTGATGATCTGCTGATGTTGGATATGTGACTACGCTGCTCAGCTCTCAAGAGTCATTGTCCACAGAGTAAGGAATGATACGGCCTGTTTTGCAAATGGTGCTTTCATTACCACCGGTGCCGGGGATTGTTAGTTGTGATCGTTTCCTGGGTTAACAAGATAGGAGGCTCGCAACGGAGCTTCTTGTCATGGGAGATTAGAGTATTCATTTTTACATCCTGTAACTACTCGTGCCTACTGCTCTGTGGGCAAGCTAGATCAACTTGAATCCTTGTCCTGCTGCGAGGCGACATGTGGCGCCCCTGTTTCAACAAGGCGAGGCTCGCAGTGTGCTGTTTAGAAATGGGAAATTCCTCTCTGCTCCCAGATGTCGTTCTTCGTGGTATCACAGTAGGATGTAAGTACGCATGTTCGTGTTTTAGAGCTGCGCAGACAGCCCCAAGTTTATTGCCCCAGAGCTTGCTCGCACGTCAGATCTCCCACACCCAAGGTGGCGGTGTGTACATCGCCGCCTGGGAGCCAAGGGAGGGTACTGCCTGCCGATGCTGCTTCCATTTTGCAGCTCGGAGAGAATGCGGCTCTCGAACTCGAATGGACCGCGGAAAAAGAAACCAGCCCGCGCCGGTATATGGATACCCTGCGCTTTAAGTACGACAAGGCGCGCATGACACCGTGAATCCCAAGACCCGGCCATGATGATTGTTAATTGTCGCCGCTGTCGCCTCCCGACAGCGGCGATGGCTGGTCACATGAAGCGCAGGCACCGTGAACGTCCTGGTAGGTGCGTCCCGAACGACAAGAAGTTTGGAGAGCAAGCTGTCCACGGAGATGAACCGACCGAGTACTTGACGTTGACAGACCTAGCGGCAAGCTACAATTTCTTCCTACTTGCCTCAAACTCGAGAGCGAGGTCAAGCGCCACCTCCGCTTCAACTTTGGATGGACCAGATGCCATCCTTAGCAACTCAAGCCTCGGCAACCTCTACTCTTCCACACCACGAAACTCATGCAGATAGCAGTAGTAACAGAATTCCCAGCGGACATTACTCGGATTTCCTAGCTAGCATAAAACACCATTGTGGGCTGTGGCAGCCACGATGGAGGCGTGAGGATTCTGGTTCCTCACGAAAGCAGTACATGTTCATTTTGTCATCGTTCACCGTGCGGAATAATCTGTTCTGGTAGTGCTTGTGTTTACCGCGTTCAAGAGAGCCTGGGATCGATCCACAACTCGTTGTCAAATGCCCCTTCTGCTGTACTGCTTTGCAATCTCACACACGGAACTTGGGTGCAGGCTGTAACACCAAGACACCCTAAATATTGTCCATCGGCGGGTTAAATGGCTAGCCCCCCTGGCGAGTTATCTTGTTCAAAGGCCGTCAGGATAAAGCCGAGAAGAGCGAGACCGCAGTTTAGTGCTTCTTCACCACCGAAAGGAACGCTTTGCACATACGCCACGACATTGGAACCGGCCTCGCTCAACTGGATTCGATCTTCGGGAGACAAGGGCTCGTAGTCTTCGTCTCCTTCGGAATAGTCTTCCACCTCTTCGGTATCCTCGTCCCCGTCGCGTCCGCCCTCCCCAGCGCGCCTACTAAGAGCATCGGGAGCATTGGGTGGGTCGGCATACACTGCCCGGGAAATGGAAATTTGGGCAGCATCAACGGCGTTTTTGATCGGGGTGATAATGTCCTGGTCCGCGCTCCGCTCGGGGTTTCGCGCAAACTTGACCAAGACGAGTTCGCGATTGGAGACATGGAATGTAAACCGGGTATTACGACAGCTGCAATACCAGAGGAGCTGCCCGAGATCCGCCCTAAGCATGGATTTTACGTTGGGTAGTTTCTTGCCACCCTTTGGCGTCCTGGGGCTATCTGTCCCACCCTTTGGGTCGTTCTTGGGGCGTAACTTGGCATCGCCTATGACGAGGCCCCTGAGATTCTTCGAAGGATCCCCCAGTCCAATGGTGTAATCGGGGGTATAGGTCTATATGGTGCGTAAAGTACTTGTACGGCAAGGGTAATGGGTGAAGGGCCAATATGTGCCCATAACAATGGTCCGGTCGCCGTGTCCTGGGACGTGCAGCTCCGCCAGAGCCACTTTGATGCGGTACATGAGCGTTTGCGATAAAAGGTGGACCCAGCTCTGCTCGTTGGGGATGTACCGCTCGTAGCCTTCAACAAGCGGTCGTGCGCGTTTAATACCCTGATGTAGCTCGTTGAAGTCATGGCAGAGTCGAGATATGGTTTCAAGGGCCGTGTCGTGTGTAAACTCGGCCCAGTGGTTGACCTGCACCTCCTCGGCGAGGAAGGCGTATGCGCGGTTCGCCCCTCCACCCGGCTTTATCGCTGAAACAGGACCGACCGCGTCGTCGCAGGCTGATGCGAGCCATTCTAGAAGAGTGAGGGTGCTGGTAGACATAGAGGCTATTGTGGGTGGTACATGTGTTGAGCGGGGCCGAGCGTCAATTGAAGGAACCTCACTTACCCGATCACGGCAAACCGGGGCTTGAGATGCAAGAGGCAAGGATCAATAACCGCGACGGGTTGGTCACGGCGCTTGCGGGAGAATTGAGATAACCGACTCAGGGGTGCGGATCGATAATTGCCAGGGTCTGCCCAAGGCAGCAAGGGCATGTTGTTTTTCCGGTTCCCCACCAACAGAGCGCGAAGCCCCACATGGCGCTCGCTATTGGCACGACCAAGGCGCGACGAGAAGCACTCCACGTTCGGCTTTTCTCGACTCTCAAAGTCGACGCCCTCCAGCCAGCCAGCATTAACCGCAGATCACTGCATGCGATGCCAGCTAAGTCCTCCTCCTCCCGAATGAGTGATGCATCTGGGCCACCGCGCGCGCGTCCGGCACGCCGGGCGGTGGAACTTGTCTCGTGGCGAGGTAGTCGGGAGACTCTGCGGGTACGTCACGTGCACATGCTGCCACTGAGTGCCACACAATGATGACGGATGCAACTCGGTGCTAATGGCTGAACTGCATCTGGTGCTTAGTGTTCCTCCGAAATCTTCTCAGCACATCAAACAGCCTTTATTGTTCTCGGCAGCAGGGGTGCAGCGAAGGGGTACATGACGCACCGCCTCACGTCATCGGACCCAGCCGAGCGGGATCTTACTTTGGATTGCTCTGTGCCCTGTTGCGGGCGCCTTCCCTTGTCGGATCTGCTATCGAACAAGCGATATTTCCAACACCTGCAACCCCAACACGTTCAGCAACTGCTCGAGATAGCCACCGATGCAGTCCGCCTGCTGCATCGCCACAATGTCTCATTCCCAAACCCGCTTGCCGCCTTTCCGTCGTTCTCCCTGCCGGCCATCCGACGCCTTCGATGAGCCCACCCCAGCCGCTGCTGGAGTGCCTTTCACGCCAAGAACGACTCGTGCCCTTCCTCGAGTACAATCTCTCCGCTCGACATCTCCCCCACCGGCAGCGTTTTCCTCGGCGGCGGGCTCGACGCGAAGAACTGGATCTGCGCCCGCTCTCAGAACTTGAAGCAGCCACGAGCCTGCTCTTCCGCCTTCGTGACGCCCCCGCACCATGTTTCGTCGACGCGCCGGGTCAGATGGCCCTGAGAGGATTCCTCGCGTGCGATTTTTCCAACACTGCATACGCATGCCTGATGGTGAGCAAGGTCGCAAACCCGTCGCCACAGTTGGCGCTCTCCCTGGCGTGCGCCCTCACATCGGCAGCCGACCCCGAGAGCTGTCGGGTTATCTTGCACGCAGTCCTCGGGGGATCCGAAGCGGCCCCACCGCACATTGTAGATCCGGAGGGTATACTGCGCTTCTATACGGAGCATCGCAGGCTTCACCCTAGTAGACAGCAAGTCGCTACTACTCTACAACCCAGCGATACCCAGGACCGTAGCACCCCTGACCCGTGGCCCGACACAGAACTGGACGGAGAAGTCCTGGCAAAACTGCTGGTTTGCTCTGCTGCTATTGAGGGCTGGTCCGGGAGAGTCGACAAAGCTGAGAGATGGCGCGATGCCGTTATAATGTTTGATGTCTATCTTTCCGGCGACGGATGGCGCTCGTCAATATGTGGCTTTGCTTGGAGTGAGCGGACTACTCGGGCCAGGGAGCTCCTGCGTTTAGCTAGAATAGGGGATGAAGTAGGGGTTGAACAAGTGCAAAGGCCGGCGTTGATTCCCAGTACTCGAGCATCATCGCCTTAGTTTTCCTTCTTAGCTCCTCAACCGTTTGCTTGTAGTCGTTGCTCTCCCCATCTGCGATGCCCTGAAGCTTCGCCGTAATGTCATCGGCAGCTAACTTTCCCGCCAGCATTTGCAGTCCCTTGACCATGGGGGCTTCGGCTTCAGGAACTCCGGTGAGTATTAGGAGTCGCTCCTTGTGCACGTGTAGTTCGTCGCTACTCGGATGGGCTCCGGCTAGCGCATCCCTAACAGACTAAAAGACTCGGATGGGCGAAATGCTGAGAAGCAGTCGAGCCTGAGCTGGCCGTTATATCGTGTATCAGGGCGGCGTTTCCCTCGTCAATCACCCTACACATAGGGTTATTCGCTTTCGCGTACCACTTTTCCATTTCGGCATCAGACAAGACCAGCGATGCTCGACTTTGCTTCCAGTCGAACACCCGTAGCCATCGACCCGGCGCTTTGTGCCTGAGATAGACGTGGTCCTCGAGCGGCTTCTTGGTGATGGCTCGCCAAGGATGTAGACTAAGCCCGGCAGCTAACGGCAGAACCTCAATCCGACATTCGGGGAAACACACCTGAAGGCCTCCAGTCAACTCTTCTGACAATGGCAGTTGAAACCACTTCACTGCTTGGTGGGTCATTCTGCCGACAGCAACGCTCCGTTCGCGTGCTAGCATTACTTCGTATGTATCTCTGTTCGCATATATCTTCTGCTGTGCCCGTCGCAGGTCAGCCTTGATTCCGTACGCCCAATGGACATCCACAGGGTTTGTTGGGAGTGAGGCCGGTTCAAAATTGACGACCGTCAGAAATGGACAGATAACTTCCACCTACACAATTTGCCGGCGTTTCGCTCATTCCACTTAGCCTCTATTAACAAGTCCGTATATGGCAATCGGATTGGGTTGAATCCCCCTTGCAGCAGTCCTCGAATATGTACACGCCTTGACAATATGAATATGAAAGAAGCTGGAGTCGACAGTGAAAAGACCCGTCGTTGGGAAATCCTGCCATCTTATGCATTCTAGAAGCACCATTCTTGCCCATCCACGTCATGTTTATCGCGGGTTAAACGAGGGTATCCAAATCTTAGATATTCCATCACAACCCCCTAGGACACTCATTACCAGCCAGCCGGAGCCAGAGCCATATGACGACCCTTGCCATTGAAGGTCGCCATCTGCGACAGAGCCACCCTCTCCTTGGAAACCTCGTGCACTCTCATGGTTCACTCAGGGGTAATCCGGCGACGGTAATAAGACCATAGCCGGGGCAGCAGCTGAACGTCTTGGGCGCAGTATAAGATGATGTCGTTTGAGAGTGAGCGCCTGTTGAATACACTATAGCTGCCGCCGTGTTCCGGAGAAAATAGCTTGACGCCAGCATCCTTGACGGCTTTCCAGGCGAGCCGCTCTGCAGAGAATAGATCCGCATCTCTCTCGATACACTTTAACAGTCCACTGACGTGCTTCACGTGCTTCCTAGAGAAGGTACGTGTTGCAAGCTCTATTAGCTGGTGATGGGTGTTGAGCTCGCCCTCGACAGTTTAACCATTTTGGACGGCAACTCTGCTTCTCCTTCGACCTCTCACACGTGAGCAGGGTACTATAGGTGGGGGTGGAGACGGTAGAACTCATCCAGTGGCTCTCTTGTAGTTTCATCCAGACCTTTTCTTTCCAGGGGCACAATATTCGATGTTCCAGCAATAGGAAGCCATTTCCGCACTGCTTGTGCCTCCATACTTCCCAATGGCTTGCTCCAATCCAGTCTCGAACTCGCCCTCTGTGTTGATGCGAACCCCCGTCGCCCAGGGTCAGCGCATATAACGGTATGCTTTAATACCCAAGCCCATAGCTTGCTGCCGCCCTCACCAGCTCTCTTTGGATGAATCTCATCGGGGCTAAACGGGGCTCGCAAGACTCTGAAGCTGAAAGGGTTGCTGGAAGGTTACCACCAATGCACCTGGAATTGGGGTTGGCTGTATCTCGTTGGTCCGTAAATGGAAAGAAAGGGGACCTAGCCCGTGAGAATAGACTTGGAGGAACGCTCACATGAGGTATTTCTAAAAAGTAAGCCCCTGGGAGACAGCAAGACCTTACTCGCATCTCACAGTTTACCGGGGAATTCGACTGGACGGTGACTGGGCATTTCTTTTCACCGGAGGGTTTGTCCCGTGTCAACATGTGCTGTGAGAATTTCTCAGAGGGATGATGCTGACGGTGTTTCTGTGGGTAGCTACCAGGAGACCTTTTTGTATGACCCCCGAGGCGCTCCGAGCAGGCTACAGTGACAGACTCAGGAACGCAGCAAGCTGCAGTATGGTCGCGTGTGGAGGATATTTGTGTGCGTCGACGTGCGTGCCGTGTTTCCGGAAGAGCAAGATGAGAGAAACGAGAGGAACGGCACTGTTGCCAGACTTTGCACCGCCGCCACAGAGTTAAAAACTCCCGAGACTTCCCCGGGAATCCAAGAGGCGGCAACTCATTAACAACTCAGGAATTTCGGATCCGAAAGAAGCCTCCCGGCAAGTTCAATCCGGGGTCCCGTCACGCCAAGCAGCCGGCTCTCGGGGTCCAGGACCCTTGGACCCTTGAACATCCAAATTCGGGAATAGCGCGCAAGACGTTGCATGCAACCCCAACATCGGCTTTCCAGAATGGGACCAAAGTGTGGGGTTGGAAATTACCGCTCGACTATTCCTGGGTTTCCGGCAGCTTTGTTGTCCTCGTGATGCCTTTCTGTCGGTGAACGTCAAGTGTCGGTCAACTCGCCGTAAACTGTTTGCCTGGGCAGCAGCGCCAGTCGGGACGGGGAAGGCGCTCGGCACGACATGGGCCCTGGTCTGCACCAATCAGCCCGATGGGACGCCAGGGATCTCATCGACCCAGCCAACCAGCCAACCAGCCCTGGCCGGCTGGGGTTCCTTTCGGCGTCGGGCCGTCCCCCGCGATGCCTGCCGTTAGCTGGAATTTGTTTGATGACTCTCCTTGCGTGCTGGATTTCTCTCTGGCTTCAAACGAATGCATGTGCTCGCTATGGGAGTTGGGCGTCGTTTTCCCGCATGGCCAGGTAAGGCGCGAATAGGCCTGGTCAATTGTTCGAGTCTAGGGGGCCAGAGAGGCTGGACTGTGAGATGGGATGGCGGATGCATTGCCAGCAGTCCCCGGTCGCCATGCAATCGTGCCCGCCCGCCTTGTGTGCTGTTGTCACCTCAGGCTTTCAGGTACGAAGTACTCCGTAGTTTGAGACCGTTGCCCACCATGGCTCCTTAGCAGGGAGACGGTGAATATCCAATATTAGAAACCGATTACCTACCTGGAAATTGGAAACTGGTGAGTTTCCAGGGTCCTGGCAACCAAAGCTAGAGCCATTGAACTCTCTCCTTCGTCTGGCTGTTCACCGTCCGGATCCACCCGTCGTTGACCTCGGTGGCCAGCACCTTTAGCGAGGCAATGCCCGGGATGCGTGTCGATGTGGGGGAAAGGTGACCAACACCGTAAGGTGGGGATGAGTTTCGGCCTGAATGGGAAACGAACCGCTGGAGCCGCAGCCAATTTGCCCGTTTCTGCTTCGTCACAGACCAACCAAGAAAAGCGACTTTCCCATCCCGCTGGTTAGGCACAGGCCACCCTGGTGTCAGCACAAGCCAAAACCAGGAGATATCCGCATCCTCCCCTCGTCCCCTTTTCTGTACGCCTCATTGCTTTAAATCCGCAATGCGCCGCAAATCGACGACGTCTCTGCATCTGTCCCCGAGCCTTCGCATCGCCCAGCCCGTGCTTCCCGCCGTCATCTAGCTCCGCGCGTCTGCTCAGAGGAGTCAAACGGGGAGGTTTGCGCCGTCAAAACGTCAAGTTCACACTTACATGGTGCCCCCCGCTCGCTCCCAGTCCAACACCGTCTCGAAGCCGTCGTCGCAAACAGTCGACCGAACTAGGACAGAGCAGCCCGTTGCCTGCCGCAACCGAGTGGTAAACAATACCGACAGACAGGTTGGTGTCAGGGAATGACATCAATGCGACTGACCGTCAACATCGTGCACGACCACGACGACAAGCATAAGTGGCGTCGACTGCCCACTTCGACCACCAGTCAACCACCAGCCCTAGGAACTCTGTTCAACGCGCCTTCCCAAGATCAACCCCTCAAATGACCACCACAATGACGAGGCTTCCCTCCGATTCGTTCTGGCCGACCGGCGCCCTCGAAACGAGCGACTCCTCCATCATCTCTCCGCTCACTCTTCCTCGCGGCGCTACGGGATATTTCGATCAAGTATCCACAAAATTTAACCCTTCCAACCAAGTCTCATCCGCCAGCCAAATGCCCGCAAGAACCATTCGAGGAAGCTGCGTGTACTCCCCTCTATCGCCTGGTGCAAGAGGCCCCGCCCTGCCTCAGCTACCTCAATTTCTGTCGCCTCACCTTGTTCCGGTTGGACGAGAACCGCAGCAACCCCGATCTACCAGTCTCCCTCCGACGCATCGTAACACCAGTCTCGGTCCAAATAGGCCCCGAACCAATACGGGGTCAACGCCAAGAGCGGTGGCAGCCCTCGGTTTGATGCAAGGGCCGGCGGTCAGTGGGTCGCTGGCGAACGGCGCAATGTCGTCAGTCACATCAATACCGGCAGGCCATCCGCGCACCATCTCCGCGGACTCTACAAGCTCGCCTTCGCAGTCCCAAATGATCCGGCGTTTGGTCCAGCAGAATGGACGGATAAGAGAGGCCTGGGAGGCTGAGCGAAAATACCTGGAGGCTAATCGGGAGCGTGCCGAAGAGGTGTACAAGGAAGAGCGCAGCTTTATGGAGGAGGAACGAACTGAGTGGGAAACCGAGAAGGCCCTTCTCTTGCAGGAGATTGACCGGCTTCAGCAGGAAGTCCAGAACCTCGGGGGGCATGCTGGGCAGCCTAGAAACATCAGTGTTGCAGGTTCCAGGAACGCCTACAAGCCTCCTCATTCCCTCCGTGGCGGAGGTGCCTGGGAGGCATCCCCAGAAAGTATGCGGAGCTCGATGTCATCGCAGGGACTACCGACCATCAAAAACAGCATCTCCCTCCCTCAGCTCCAATCGGAGGGGCTGCCAAACCGTGCACTTCTTGGCTTAGAGCCCATGCCGTTCAGAGCAGCTTCACTCACAGAACTAGCGGTGGTCCCCGAGGCCGAAGCTGGCCCTGTTCCCATCGTCGATGTCCAGGAAATTCATCCCGAACTGGAGGGCATCCCGATCAAAGCCAACACCATCCAAAAGACCACCTTTACGGACAGCCCGTCGCAGGGCCAGTCGAAGAATTCGAGCAGGGCATCGTCTCCACCTGGATCCACTCGGCCTAGGATCACCTCGCAGGACTCTAAGGAACAGACCTTGCGGGTCTTGGCCGCCGAGGAGTCGGCCCGCCTCACAATGCACGCTGGTCACACCCCAAGCCACTCACTCTCGATGTTGCCGACGGTGTCTTCCTCAGGTGCACAAACCGCCCGCAGCAGCGGTGACAGCACTCCGACAATGCTCCAAGCCGATGGCCCGGCCGGTCGGGGGTTGTCCACCGTAGTGGAAGAGGTCACACCCGCTCAGGCCACTGGCCGTACAGACCCTTTGACCGCGTATCACGACGAGCCCGAGCCAATATTTGAACCTTCCGAGGACCGAGAGCTCAAGGGTCCGTTGATGGTGAGGAATATGCCGGCTCACGACGAGATTTTCTTCCGCCGACTCTCGGACAAGCTTGAGGAGGTCGTCAGGGATAATCAAGCCGCCCTGCCTGCTGTCTTGAAGGATGTGGACGAGGAAGACGATGTTGCCGAGCAGATCCGACCAGAGGTTCAGCCGGAAGCGAAGCCAGACTTTAAGCAAGAGACCCAGACGGAAGCTCAACAGGATGTTTCCTCTAGTTCTGCCAGCGACTCAGGGACCGAGAGGGGGCGCACTAGCCCGAGGAGAAACAATGGCGAGGATATGGATATTCCTCTCAAGTTCAAGCGCAGCATCAACTTCGGCGCTCCATTTGGAACCTTCCGGTAGACTGCAACCACCTCGCCTGGCCTGCCCGACACCAAAGCCCGAATGACGATAATATTTTTCTTTTTGTACATATTCGATACCCCCCTTTCGACCTTTATCATTTGCCAATCGGCCATGACGAGCTTCCCTTTGTTCGGAGCACTGACGCGCCTTTTCTTCAGCGTCTCCACATAGATTGAGGCGGTTTTTTTTTTTTTTTACCACGACAACCCAGCCCGGCTTTTCTCTGCTCTTCCATATCGAAATTAAACGAACGAAAATAGACAGGGGATAGATGTGCAGGCGGGCGGACGGACAGATGAGAGGCATGGATGGATGGATGGATACCCCAGAGCACACTCGTACACAAGAATTTCGATCATTTTCGTCGGCACTAGGGAAACACAGCATGGGTTGGCGGATACACGGGAACCGAAAAAAACAACAAGAAGAACGGGTGCGAGCGGGCGGGCGGGTTGGGTCGGAGGAC
>Ga0247758_1001365_pt1 | contig 18487 bp, 24 predicted proteins | sample UWRJL156409C4_FD_180950 | JGI IMG/M metagenome (GOLD analysis project Ga0247758, IMG submission 180950) | Plant litter microbial communities from Arlington Agricultural Research Station in Wisconsin, United States - UWRJ-L156-409C-4 | ecosystem: Environmental > Terrestrial > Plant litter >...
GGTGTAGGGAGAGAGGTGCGTCTGAGGATGACCAGGTGATGGCCATACGGCCTCGGGGGTCCTCGGGGGTCGATATAGAGCCTCTGAGGTAGGGAAGTCGGGATCCGAGTTCCTTGACGCCGGCCTGAAGAGTGTTCACGGCGGCTGATGGGTCGGGCGTGTCGAATATGAGATAGATTGTGACGTAGATTCGAGGCATGTACTGGTCCAAGGGGGAGAGATAGGCTGTGTGCGAGCCGTTGTTGGTGGTAGTTGAAGTCATAGTTATGTGTTTGCTGGTTTGGTCAGGTGAGCTTGTGTCGCCCTGACAATAAAATCCCTAATTGTCTGTTAATTCAGTCAAGATACGGTGCTGGCCCGCGGTTCCTCGACTCGAGTCTGGATCATGTTTGTATATGCTCACTGTGCAGCTTTTATCTGTTTGTTGTTATGACGGAATCTATGAGCTGCGTCGAAGTCGGGATACAGCAACCAATGGTTGCATGCAGCCCGGCGGTTGACTCACTCACCGGGGCGCGTCCTGTAGTACAGCGATGCATCACCCTGCAGCGGTTTCTTCGGCCTGTGCTTCCGAACAATAGCAAGTCCGAGGTCAATAATACCTCTGGAAACTTGGCCAAGTCGAGTATTGCCCATTAAGTAGCAAATATTGTCCGTGGAAACCCAAAGTTGGCCACGAAGCCGAGACCTCCTGCTTGGCTCCAATGACCCAACCGGGCCGGCGCTCCCTCCGATTCGTAATCGCCGATCTAAGCCGCGGATTCGAACTCCACCCACCGGGCTCACACATCCGGACAATGATGAAAGGCTAGTTTGCTGACCCTTTCCTACATGTCGGCCCTAAACACCGTGTTTAGTACCCATTGCTCCATGACAGGCTCAAGACAGATTGTAAAGATATACACTCAAATTATTACAGACATCATCCCGTGTCCCGCCTCTCCCCGTCTCTAGCTGGGTATACTTTCCAATGCTTATCCAAAAGTCATTCCAGTGCATACAAAACATACACCATGATACTCCACAAAGCCACCAACATGATGAATACATGGAGGATATTTCCTGTTACACCCGTATGTGACTGCAACATCCGCCCTCGGCGCACAACTTTGTGCGCCGCATTATCTGCCCTCAGCCAGGTTGCGACCGCAACACATGTAACCACCAGACAGCCAGAATTTGGTCTATACACATATACATCTTGGGCCGTATCAGCTTCGTAGGATTTCATTGACCTCATCAACCACAGATCCCTGCCGGTGATACAGTGGCACGTTATGCCATGGCAATCTGCCTAAGTAGCCGAAGGCCCGATCTTTGGTCTCGACGAGAAGACGAGCGCTCCCCCTGGAACTGACGTCTCATCCTTGTCTTGGTTCCAAGTCGGTGGAGATTTCGCGTTCGGGTAGTTCCAAGAACATCTCAGATGCTGGAGATGAGAAGACTGCGAGTAAGTAGGCTGACCAACTCCACTAAATCGTTGAGTTCAGCCGCGTGTATGCCGGTTTATTCGCACCGGCGTATTTCCTCCGGAGTCTCAGGCAGCCCCAGATGGTAGACCCAATACTCCCAACCAGGATCAGGAAGAATAGGAAGAGGTGGTCGCCAATCCACAGGAACATGCGGTTGTCCCAGTTCACCCATGTGCCTCCGCGCTCCTGCGTGAAGTAAACTGACGCATCGGCACCATCGCGATCATCCATCATCAATCGGTATTGGCGATGCTCGATTGTCGGGTTCTGGTCGACAGGGGGCAGGAGGGAGTGGTACTCCTGCCAGATGGACGTCACGAACCACTGACCGCTTGCGTAGCTGATGGTCACGTACGGGAAAAACCAGTCGTAATTGTAGGGGATCAGCGACTGCGTGAGGCGGATCCAGTAAGGATGATGTGGGCTCGAGGCCAGGACGTTGTTGCTCAGCGCGCCGCGACCGGGATCGGTAATCCACATGGGATAGTAAAGAAGAGGCGTCAGATCCGTCTTGCAGCCCTACGAGTCACATATGTTAGCAAAATGCCCGTATTTGTTTGCGCGGAAAGCACCAACGTTATCCAAGTCGAGATAGATGCCGCCATAGTGCATCAGGATGAAATATCGGACAGCGTCGACTCGCTGCACCGGGAATCGGTATCGGTCGTACGTGCGAAGAAACCACGGGTAGTGTGTCTCGATAAAATCACGCGAGCTCTTCTCAGACCAAAGCTGCACGGCGCACACGGGTTAGCACAGGCAATCGCCGACGAAGCGCAAAGGTGGGAGGCATCGTACCCTGTACTCCCAGTCCGGGTTCGCATCGGTGCACGTCTTGCGGACATGGTCCCAGTCGGACGGCAGCGTTTCGTTCCCGGGGTCGTGCCAATTGTGGAAGACCTGATGGATGATTTTTGGTATTAATTGCGGTCGCGTCTCGTTGGCGCCGCCGTATGCGGTAGCAACCTGTGGTTGACTGATGGGAATACCGGCATGTTCCAGGAAGATCTGCTTGAAGACGAGGAGGCGCGAAACGGTATATCCAAGGGTTGTGAGCAGGGCAACGCCCCACAAGAGCACTGAGAGGCGGACGGAAAAGCGAAACATCGTGAGCGCGATGGAGCGTTCGCTGTCGCCGCTGAAATAACTATAGAAGAGATAATGGTGTTGGATGCAAGTTCGCGACCCGCGTTGATGGAACTATTTTTCGCCCTGCTACCTAAGGGGCTAGAGCGAGACGGGATGCCCGTGACCGCCTAGACTTCCCTTGATCCTTTGAGCTGACGCAGGGCTGCTGGGCGGCACAGCGGAACCTAGCTTGGTGGAGAGCCTGGGCGCTGACGCGGGAAGGTGCAATCCAAAGTCCGGGGGGTCTCAGCAAACAATTGCCGATTAAGGATCTCAATTCCATGCACGCATCGAATTATTACTTGCTTCAAGGGAACTGCTGGGTCTGCAAGCAACGAAAGCCCCAAAATGACACATGACTGGGCATGGAGGAGTCAAGTACATGTCCCACTCAGCTCAACGGGCTTGTTTCAATATCCACAGCCTGTCAAGACGAGGGAGACTACGGGACTGCTTTGTAAAGCTTTACGCCTCCTCCAGGTGTCGCTACTAACCATGATTCCGTACCAAGACTTCGATATTGCGACGCAGAACCCCACTCAGCCGCCTCGTTTGGGCAACACCACAACGCTCCTCACACCATTCCACAAAGCTTCGACTTAGAGTTTTAGCCTTTGGCGGTACTCCATCGACATGAGTTTGAACACCTTGGTGTGACGACCTAAAACTGAGGTGATTAAATGTCAGCAACAAACGCCACGCATCGAATTTGAGGATCTGGAAACCGCGGTCGGGAGCGACCCCATCACCACTCAAGCGGCAAAAGAAAATGGGGCAAAAAACATACAACACCAGGGATTCGCTGGTCGTCACCGACCCAACTACTAGTCTGGCCCTCGTTGGGTTATCTAGAGGAGAGCGGACGGGATCCCGAGTTCTCCAGCGGGTATGGTCGTATGTGCAAGATTGGTCGAGACGTGATGCTTTTATGGGGTCTATGTGGAACGTCAGGCCGTGCCGTCAACCCGCGTACTCGACGCAATCTGCCTCGAGCTTTCTTGCCCGTTGCGCATTGATGCCGGAGGTCTTCCCGGCCGCCTTCTCGCCTACCATCATCCAGGGGCTCATAAGGCAGTCTCGTGAGATTGATTCCCAGGTCCAGGCCATGCAAGTCCCCGGCCGACTGTCGCACTCCTTTGCGCACCCGTCAGCGCTGGAAACACCATTGACAATGGCAACAGCATCGTCCGGTCTGCCGACGTGGTCCCAGCCCTCGCGTGTTGATGGCAGTCCATGGCGCCACGGGGAAGGCGCTTCGTACACATCCCAGAGCCGGATCCAGAGAAAGGGTTTCTCGACAGACTGAAAGTGGCTCCCGGTCTGTATCATACTCGACGCGGATGCCAGCCCATGAAACGAGAGTATCGGCGAGCAGAGCCGATCGGCTTGTATCTTGCTGAACTCAGGCGCCTCGCCGCTGAAGAAATGGCTGAAGCGCTCGTCGAGAAACACACCGATTCTGACCAGAGCCCTAGCAATGAGTCGGTCTCCCCAGATTGTTGACAGCGACTCCCTGTGTGCGATCATGGTAGTGACTGGATTGTCGGTGAACATCATACGCATGGATGCCTGCGAAAGGATAATGGCGGATCCTCCATGGGCGAAGCGGGCACGGTAGTCTCCGACGGCATTCCCAAGGTAATATGGATGGCTTGAGTCCAAGTGTCCCAGAAGCGCTTTGAGTGACGGCTGGACGATGTACGTGTCGTCGTCCAGCAGGATATACCACTTCTTGAGCGGAAACTTCCCGTACGCTAGCTGGAGCCCCGAGATATCCTGCCACAGTTAGTGGTGAGAGCACTGGAGAGAGCAGGGATGGCTCACCTTCATCGCATCCAGCTCCCAGCCAAATTTCTTAGAGAGCCGAAGGGCCAGTTCCTCATCGCCGACTCTGATCGCGTCGATTAGGCTTTGGTACTGTCCAACACGAGGGTTGTCTTCCGACACGGGAACATGATTCAGCGTTTCCTGGACGGCATCATGCACCGGCAACTCCTCCCCCCGGTACACCAAGTGGTCGCCTGGCTTCGAGGCATAGTCGGCAATGAGAAAGAAATCCCGGAGTTCGCTCCTAGGGCTTACGGCCTCGAATGAGGTCTTCATTCGATGTCTGGTGCCATAACCAGTCTTGGCGACGATGAGAACGTCTTCCCCAAGGTCGACCGGGAAAGCGGGCGGCGCGAACACCCATCTCTCATATGACTGCGGTCCCGCAGCTCTCCATAACCTTTCGAGGTTGAAGCGCACGGCTTGGCGGAAGGAGCTGTCGTATGGCAGCAAGGTCGACAAGGTGAGGAAGAAGACGGCGGCGGCGAGGATCGTGTAAAGGCCATATCGCAGATGTACTCGGGTAGACCCGAGTGCGCACCCACAGCGGCGGCGGCCTAGCAGACGTAACATCGAGTCCGGTTGAAAAGGCTACCGCTTCATCTCAACAATTTTCAGCTGCAAGCACCAAGCTGAATGGCAACGAGGTCAACAGCCGGCCCGGTGGTCGGGGCGGAATTCTAGGTTTGCCGCGGCGAGATGGGAGAAGAGAGTGCTCGGGACCAGAATGAACGCGGCCTGTCTACGAAGGTTGCTGGTCGCACATAAACGTCACCTAGATAATTTACCAGTTCCTGTCCCGGCGCCTGCTGACCACCTCCCCCCAGGCGCAGTGCCGGGTGAGTGTTCCTTCCCAAATACGGGAATATTCGCGACCCCCTGTCTGCCGCCCCTGTCATCCAATCCAATTGGGAATAGGGGCTCACGGCCCGAGCTGCAGAATCCGGGGCACCAAGCACACCTGTCGAAAGTGGATCTAGCTTGCTCAACAAAACAATAACTTTGTCTTGTCATGTTGAAAAGGAGAGGTAGCATTTGCAGGACAAAAGAGCGCCGCACTTCTGATGCGCGCACTCTTTCATCGTTACCTACCTAGGCTGCCGTGCAACACTCGCACACCCACCGTATTACCTCGGGACTTCTCGTGTTCGGCAACGTGGACATGGTGCCGAAGATCCGGGGAAAGGGCAGCACAAACCATCACTAGCTTGGTGTCTCAGAGCACAAGGTTAGCTCAACAACACAAATCCTCCAAACACAAACACAGTTATTCCCTACCATGGTATGACCCTAAATTGACTAGGGGCTCCTACCCTATGAGCCATTCAATGTCCAAAAAGTGTTTGAACGATTGTGTCGGGCTTCCGCTACACTCTTCTTAGGCTAGTTTCTCTACCTAGCTCTTATAAACACCCCTCTAGAATCCTCAAAATCTTTATTTCCCATATGGTCTCAACCGGGCGCTCAAGGACAAATGCTGCTTGGCGTTTCGCAAACACGGCGCATGGTAGTGGAAGCAAGCGCTGTGGTCGTCGATCTGGCCGTTAGCGTGTCGGTGATGGTTTCGACGCTGACACGAGTTGACTCAACCTCGAGTGCAATGGAGTACAGTGATGGCTGTGGCCGGCGCTTCGAGGGATAGGAACGAGGAACAGCAGGCCTCTCCAACCGGCGGGACCTACCAGATGGCACTAACACACTCCCTATTGCACGGCTTGATAACACAGGACACGCTGGCGGCCATATCAAGGTTGAACAAAAGAGCGGAACGCCTTAGGATGAGGATTGGTTTACGAGTATGAACGAATGGACGGCTTAGGAACCAAGTGATTGAATATAGGTAAACGAGCAGCGCCAGAGTTTGCAACGCACATGAAGCCTCTCTTGCTAGAGTAACCTTAGCGGCAATCTCATTGAAAAGAGCCCCAATGTTGAGGGGTGAGATGACTCGCAGTTATCCCGGTGGACCGTGGCCTTTGGATTTGATTATCAATTTCTTCGCTGAAAGGGATCATATGATTGAAGGTGCTGATATATAAGCGTACTTACAAGATGACATAATCCATACCAACACTAAATAGCTATTCAAACGTCGACGAAGAGAAAAATCTATGGAGCCGCCATAGCCGCTGTTGGCGTTGGCGCAGGAGGTACGCCGACATTGATATTCGCCTCGCCAGAGCTATCCTGACCCTCGACGGCAACAATCATGTAGTTGTGTCGCCCCAACTTCAGACCATTGTCCGCCCACGCTTTGAAGTGGTTCCCGGTCGTGACAGTTCCGCCCACGCGCTTGTCAGTACGGATGGACCAGAACTGGTCAAAAGTAGCTGTACCCTGGATCGATGGTTTGTTGACGCGCTTCTTGGTCATGATCTCGTAGGTCCCGCCATCACTGGTCATATTTTGCTTCATTTTGGCCTCGGGGTTGTCTGTCGGCTTGTGGTCGCCGTATGACTCGATGATGTAGTACTCCACCAGGGGATTGGTCGTCCATCCGTAAATGGCGAGATATCCGTTCCCGACGGGCTTGAAGTCGCCGGAGTATACAACTTCTCTGTGGCCTGGTCAGAAAGCATCTCCGGGCAGCAACTTGCGGACTGAAATCAAAGAAAGGCTCCGCATAGGAGAAATACATAAGTGCACACACTGAGGAGATAATTAGTTACCTGTTGCTTCCCGTGTTCCATCCCTTCCCGATCACGAAGTTTCCCTTGTTTCCCGACCATTTCACGCTGAACTGGCCGTCGGGCCCGTTCTTCTGGGTGATTTTGGCCTTCCCGTCAGTCCATGATGACCAAAAGTAGTTCGCCGCAGGGGCGGAGAAAACGCCCGCCGTTGCGATAAGAAGAACAGTGAGGATGGAAGCGAACTTGAAGTTCCCCATTATGTTGGTTGGGAACGTGACTGCCGATGGCTGTTTCGAATAGCGACGGGATACCTAGATCCTTCTTTTTGGGTCACGGATCGATATATTTTGCCTTGTAGCCCGGGGGTTGATGACCCGCCCATGGTTTACTCATCCGCCCCTTTATACCAACAGTCATCTGGAGGACTGCACGACCCATTATACCGAGACGGCGATTCATCGTGGGGTGAACTGCCGAAGGCCCAGTGACCGCCTGCCCCCGGTCCCACCTCTTTATGGTTTATTGCCATTTTGAGCATGATAGTGTGGGGAAGAGGTGCCCAGCACGGCGGAGGGTACGGTAGTCGACGGCGATATAGCGGTCGGAGAATTTAAGCGGCTCGTTCCCGCTTGTCGATTGGCCAAGCCAGCCACAGAGCTTGTTTCTCGCATATTGACGTACCCCGGACTGCTCCCGGATAATGTGATTAGCGTATACTTCTGGTTGGAGCGTATATCACCAGTGCGTGGATGCTTCACTGGCAGTCGCCATCGGAGCAATTGGTCGCGTCCTCTATATAAGTCCCTGGCTTGGCTCGTGGTCCTGGGTGGTCTGCTAAGTGGAGATGTAACCGTCGATATATTCCAGCGACGCCGTCGATCGTCCGCCGGGGGAAGGGAATCTTCTGCCAAGGGAACGATATTAATACTGCTAGTTCCCTGGCAAGGGCGTCCTGTCTCTTGCGACCCTCTCACTCGAGGGCCTTGACCGGCCATTGCTCAATGCCTGTCGGGTGCTAAATCTAGCCAGCCGCGCTCCTCGCCAAGTGGGAGGCAAAGCCAAGGCGATTATAGACTTGCTCACACCCAGCCACTTCGGGGTCCTGGAATTTGAATTTCTGACCTTTGAATCAAATTAGAATCTGCGCCTCAGGTTCTGGCAAGGATGCACACCTATTTGGGCGTCTGTTTGAGGTATGGAATTCCGCTGTGCCCGATTGCAATGGCAGTAGTATCAGGAACTAAACAGCCTGTCGAGGAGGTGGAGTGAAGAGAAACCACGAGGGCCGAGCCAACGAGTTTTAGTCCAAGCACAGGGCAGGTTGCTGGGAGGGAAAGCGCGAACAGAGGCTCCACAATCGGTGCCCATTATGAGACTCCCAGGCTTTCCGTTCCAGTTCATACGTGGGATGTAAGGTGAGATACCATGCAATCGACTTCTGATTTGAGCCCCGTCTGGTGTGTTCAACAAACAGCCAACCCCCTTAGACTGTCAAATCGTGGACTCCGAGTCAAAATAGAGGTCTTCTACATACCTGTTTGGCAGACAGGTAGACTTGATGTAATAGAAGAACTGAGTTACGCGCTAAAACAAGAAGTAACTGTTGTTTGACTCATTTCAGTTTTTCAATCAGTTCTAGACCTCTTGCTCTCAGCTGCGTCACCTCCCTCAGACTCATTGATTTCCTCTTCCTCGCGGCCATGGACCGTGCCAGCGCCGTTACCCAACTCTCCACTTACACCCTCCTCCTCCTCGCCAATCCAATTACCATCCGCGTCAAAGAACTCATGCACGTTCTCGGCGGTTATCCAACCAGAGCTTCCAGGCATCGGCGCTGGCAACCCACCGTCGCTTGCTCCAGTATACACAGCGGTGTAGCCTTCTAAAGCCTCGTGGTCCGCTTCAAAAATAATCCTGCCATCCTCCTCTTCGTCATCCTCATCGGCGACGGGGTCAGGATTCAGGTTGGAACATTCCGAGATTGCCTCAAACAGCTTGGTGGTTTCTGACGAAGGCGACCCGCTCAGAACCGCGTCATCTGCGGATGCCGAAGGGGGCGGGATGAGAGTGAGCTCGACAGTCTCGAACTCGTCGTCGGTAGCGCCGCCGTCCGAGAGCTCCAGTTGGAGATACACGGATGCGAACTTCTTGTCGTCCGAGCCAAGGGTCTTGATCGCGTGGATGCTGACGAGGGGGTACGGGATAGAAACGCCAGTCTCGGCTGTGGGAGAGAAAATGGTGAGGGTTCTGGCGCAAACATGGCGGTTAGCGACGGGAGTCAAGAGGGGGGAGGGAGACAAACTCGGAGTTTACAAAGATATCGATTTTCTGCTCGACTATTTCTTCAGACGCACCATTCAACGTGATATTTTCCGGCGCTGTAGGGGCGGACGACGCGTCGGTTGGGAAGATGGGCAGGCTGCCCCGCTGCGAGCGGGGGACCCAAGCCTTTGCGCCGATGGCATGGTAGTACAGAATCGGCTTTCCTCCGTGGAACGTCGCCGGGGTTTGCTCCTGGTGTTCGGAGAGCGGAGTGTAGTCACCCAAAGAAGGAGGCGAGCGAATTGTTGAGGTCATCATGTTTGCGATGGTTGCCTTGAACTGGCGATGTTGACATGCGGTGGAGGGGTTGGTTTGAAGCTGGGGAAATTTTAGTGGGGTGGAATCCTTATCGCTCCTATCGCCGGTGCTGCCTGCCAGGACGACGCGCCGAGCATCGTTAGATTGACGTCTCCAGCCCCGCGCCTCACCTCGCTCGCGAACTCTTATTCCAACATCTTCATTGAGAGTTGAATTGTCTACCCCGTTATATCCAACTCTCTCAAAATTCTCAGAAATTCCAGCCAGTCCAGCTCTATAGGTGATCATCCAAGTCCGAATCGCGGGTCCCAAACCCCAACCCAATTCGCCATGCATGACAACCGTACGTGACTCCCCACTGCCCACCAGCCGCTCTGCCCAGACTAACATTCCAGGCTCTCACCCTCTCCTCCAACAAGTCCCCCTGACCGTCTCCCCCTTTGTCAACCTCCCCACGGCCACCACCCTACCATACACGTACAAATCCATGCCCTCGACCCTCCCGCCCTCCGCAACCGGCATCGGCGTCGCCACACAGAACGGCAGCGAGCAAGACCCCGCCGCCGCCGCCAAACCCAAATACGTCATCTCCTCCTCAGGCCACGCCGCCCACCCAGACGACATCATTGCCTCGTGTCGCGCCCTACAGGCACATATTGCCAAGCTCCAGGCCGATGCGGACGCGGATCTGCGCGCGGTAGAGGAACGGATACAGGCTAGGGAGCTTGCAGAGAAGAGGAGGGTTGCGCCGGGGTGGTTGGACAGTGATGCGAGGTTATTGGAGCCGGAGAGGAAGAGCGCCACGCCGGTGCAGAGCGGTGGGGTGGGAGAAGAACTAGGGGGTGGTGCGGAGGTCAAGCAGGAGTATGGAGGGGTGAAGTTTGGCCAGGAGAGGAGGGATGGGGTTAGCGAGATGGCGGTTCCGGATGAGGGGGAGGAGTTAGATAGGGCGTTTGGAGTTATGAACTTAGGGAAGCCTTGAGAAGAGAGACGGATGGGTTGGGTTTACGGAGTGCTGGTTGTTTTCATGGTTTGTTGAGCGGGTGGGAGCATGTCGGGGGAAATTATCCACAGGAAAAGCCCGATTCTGTGGCCCATTCTTTCTTGGAGTTCGAGTGTTAGGATAGTATCTATTCTCCGCAGCCTGCCATCCGAAGACGGCACATATCGCATAATAAAGAAGTCCTTGGTTGTCAAAGTACCTAGATACAAGCACCGGAAACGGGTGACCCTAACCCTCATCCTCGAATTCCACCGCCCCGCTTCAGCCGCACAACTAGTTACCTGCCATGGCGGGTCCAGCCATTCCACTAAATTTCCAGCGGTGCGCAACCAGCTCTTCCACCAAAACCCACATCGTCGCAACACCCTCAAACCATCACACCACCACAACCCCAACCAACCGCCAAAATGCCTCCAAAACGCATGACGGCAAACCCCGTCCGACCCGCACGCCACCGGGCTGGCAAAGACACAGGCGCTGAATCCTCCTCCTCCGAAGGCAGCGGCTCCGAAAATGACGACAACCAGACCAAGAAGGCGCCTGCGCGCAAGATCGCCCCGCCTCCAAAATTTACTAGTGCGGGTCCGGGTAAGGTCATCAGCCGCGGCGAGGGCGGGAAGATCAATCTTGCCGGGGCAATTGGGAGCTCCGTGAACGCTGATGCGGAGGAGGCGAAACGGCGCGCTGCGGCGGCGAAGGCGAGGGTTGAGGCGGAACGGAGGGCGAAGGAGGAGGGGTTTGTTACGGAGGATGAGGAGGGGAGTGGAGAGGGGGAAGGGGAGGGGGAGAGTGGGAGTGGCAGTGAGGAGGAGAGTAGTGAAGAGGAGGAATCGAGCGAGGAGGAGGCGCCGAGGAGGATTATGATGCGGCCGAAGTTTATACCGAAGAGTGAAAGGGCTGGGAATGGGGGTGCGGTTTTGAAGGAGAAGGGAAAGGAGGAGGATGAGGAGGCTAAGGCCGCGAAGGCTGAAGAGGAGCGTCTCAAAGCTGCGGATGAGATGGTGGAGGAGCAGATACGGAAGGACCTTGCGGAGCGCGAGGGGGGCCGGAAGCAATGGGATGACGACTCGGATGTCGAAGGCGAGGTGGACGATACAGACGATCTCGACCCAGAGGCTGAATATGCGGCGTGGAAGCTGCGCGAGCTCAAGCGCATCCGGCGCGAGCGAGAGGCTATTGAGACTCGTGAGGCCGAGCTGGCTGAGCTTGAGCGCCGGCGGAACCTTACCGAGGATGAGAGGCGCGCCGAGGATGAGGAGCATATCGCAAAGCAAAAGGAGGAGAAGGAGGGCCGCGGCAAGATGGCCTACATGCAAAAGTACTTCCACAAGGGCGCCTTCTACCGCGACGAGAGCGAGGCTGCTGGGCTTGCCGATCGCGACCTCATGGGTGCCCGCATCGAAGATGATATCCGAAACCGCGAGCTGCTGCCCAAGGCGCTGCAGCTGCGTGATCAGACGAAGATCGGCAAGAAGGGCGCGACTAGGTACCGAGACCTTAAGAGCGAGGATACCGGACAGTGGGGACAGTTCGACGACAGGCCAGGCCGTGGAGGCTTCGACCGGTTCGGGGACGAGCGGTTCCAGCCAGATCAACACGACAGGCGTGGTGACTACGGCGGAGGGGGTCGTGACGCCGGCGTCAACGGGGCGAATGCCATCCCGCTGGGTGATCGGAAGAGTGTTCCGAGAGCTCCGGAACGCCCTGTCTCAGACAGACACCGCGATGGAGATAAAGAGAGCGACAGACACAGAGACCGGGAAAGAGATAGACGACGGGGCGATGATGACCGCGACGATCGCGATGCCAGCCGGCGCAAGGACGACGGGCGAGATCGCAGGCGGTCTAGGTCACGCTCTCCAAGGCGCGATCGCGATGATCGTCACGGCGACCGGCGCAAGCGTTCACCTTCTCGCGACCGGGATCTGTATAACAGCGATAAGCGGCGAAAGGTAGAAACCAGATAGAAGCTGAAGTGTAATATTGTATATCATAAGCAGCGCTACATGATCAAAACAAAGGCCCCTAGCCTGATACCCAACCATTTACCACATTAGCTGCGTGCATCCCTTGTTTAAACATTGGGCGGAAAAGACGTCTCCGCTGACGACACGCGACCTTTCATATCCTCGTAATCTCTACCCTCGCCCTCTTAAAGACATCATGTGCCATGAGGCCGTTAATCTCTGGCTGTGATGTGTCCGGCGGGTATAATGCCATTCTAGCATATGTTCCTGCACCTCTCCGCTTGGAAAGGAACCCAGGGTTGATAACAACAACGTTCTGCACGATCTGCATGAACTGTTAGCAAAGATTCCATCACGAATGGTTTGAAAAGAGCCTTACCTCTACAAATGGCGGTAGCGCACTGGGCAAGATGAGCACATCCGGTCTCGTTCTCATAATCTCAGCCAACTTCAGATAGCTGACATCGATCATAGCCCCAGGCGGAACTCCCTCAGCGGTTCCCGTCTTGGGAAGTCGGGTCCTGTCACTTGGTGGGAATAACGGGAAGAAGTGCCGCTGCTCGATCAGGTGTCGAGACAAGCGCGAGAGCAACGCCGGATCAGACGGCCTCCCGCCTACAAGCTCCTCCTGGCGCAGCTCCCACAGCACGTCTTGTGTGCTGATTCCCAGGATGGTCTCGTTGAAGTTGACGGTCATTGGGTTTCCGATGATGTTGGTCTTCTTTGGTAGGCAGAGCTCCTTCCTCCCGGAGAAAGGAGCCTGTGGCCATGAGACATGCTTGTCGATGACGTCGCGCACTGAAGGCACGAGCAGGATGTTGATTTGCGGGTTGGCACTTGCCAGTCGGTTGAGGGCGGGAGAGATGAAGTGCTTGAACACTGTTGCCATGGTTGCGGTGTCAGGCTCGTAGGTCACGTCGTCGGGGAGGTCGAAGTCTCCTGAGGCGATAAGCGGGTGCTCAGCGTCGATAAAGGGTCCGGCGAGCACCAACGCGTCCGCGTAGGTATCGGCGGCGCGATCACATAGTGTGTGTAGAGGCTCGAAATCGAGATTATCATCTGCAGTATAGGGGCCCGACGCGAAGATAGTATTGAGCGGAAGGGGGTCTGTATCCGAGTCCATGGCATCTGGGCCACCGAGGAGACGATTGCGATGTGTCTCGAGATCTGCAGCAGAAGAGGCCGCGCTGGGGAGTAGAGGGATCTCGAGCACCTCGCGGACTGCAAATTCGCGGCCGGAGGCGTTGGTGCCCTTGAAGGCGACGATCTGACCGGGGAAGAACTGGTATCCCTTGAGCTGCTTCAGGTTGAGGGGAATACGGAACGCGTTGCCTGTGGATCTAGATGTCTCCAAGACGAGAGAGGCCTCGTTGAGCTTGCCTTCGGACGAGTCGGACGCAATCCGGCCAACGGCGACGATTTCGCCGGTCCCTTGCCTTGCAGCGCTTCCGAATGCCAGCTCGTCCAGCTTGTGATGCTCCATCACCAACTTCGCAAACTCTTCTATCCGATCGTCGAGTATCTCGGCAGCTTCTGAGAGTTTCATCGCGAGTGTTTTATACCCCCACTTCTTGCGGTCCGAACCGATGGTGACGAGGATGCGTGATTCGCTAAATGGGGCGATTGGTGGTTCAGGGGCTGGGAGCTTCTCGTTGAGGGTTACGACGACCTCACCGGGGTTCTGTCTGTCGTGGAACGACGATGGCCTGCGCAAGTCAGAATCACAAATAGACAGGGCGAGAATAAGCAAGTGTAGCATACGGAGCCTTAGAGCTGGACTGATCACCCTGCTTCAGGGGCGAGCTCATCGGCTCTGCCTTGATGCGCGATACGCTCGGCGTCTCGAGCTGCCTCCTCCTCGCGGAGGAGGGCTTCACCGATCTTCCCGGGCCCGGGGTTGTGAGCCCGTCTAGCATACCATAGACATCGGCGTTGGTCTTGGCGGCGGTCCGCGGGGTTGCGCCGACTCGCTTCTCAGTCTTGATGTGCACTGGGGCGCGGTTGTTCCGCTCGAGGCCGTCCTGTAGGTCCTGCTTGAAGGCGCGCAGGGTCGCCAGCGACACCTTCATATCGTTGGCATCCATCTTCATGCAGTAGGCATCCCACTTGTAGTACATGTCCTCCGGCGACAGCTCATGTAGGCGCATAATAGAGCGCAGCTCCGAGGCGACATCGGGCTCCAGCGGCTTGTCGCCAGAGCCGAACCGCTCTGTCAGCTCGGTGAGGGTTTCGTCGGCCATGATGAGTTATCGAGTCAATTAATCGGTAAGTTGGTCAGTGAGCGGTTCGACTGCTCAATCGTCCGCTCCTGATGGTTTGCTGTGATCCCCTTGTTGCGAGTTTGCGATGGAGGGGCTCGATGCAGAATCAATATTTGGTCAGTGGGACGCGACTCGACGCGCTGCACTCAATTAACGCGAATGGCCCGCTAGGTCCAAAACGGGATGGCGCTCACAGGGAGATAACTGTGGGGCCGAAGTGGAGCCTGCAGGCCCGCATCCGCATCTCGGGACGGGACTTCCCAGGTACTTGCATCTCGTAATCGTATCGCGAGATGGCACTCTGACAATCAATCCTCAACCTTTTCTTCGGTGTCTTACATTTGCTTCCTCCTTTCTGTTTCCCCGCTGCCCCATTGAAGTCTTGTTATACGCTTGATCGAGACTTTTCGGTACATATACCTACAACCGGACGAACAGGCGGTCAATTCACGACCGTTTTCTGTTACCTCACAGCGGTGTAAGACTTGGCAAACCCAAAGTCCAAAGTCTTTGTGCTTGCTTGCTTGCTTGCTAACTCCTGAACAGATTTATCTCGTTTGTTAGACAAAATGGCTGCCGTTGCCGTTGCCGTGCCTACCATGGTTGAGAATGCCGTTCAGGAGAAGTCTTCAGGCCCACTTAGACTCCCCATTGCGTCCCCAACGTCCACTAGCCATCCCAAGGAGCCGGTGGCTTTGACCGACGACCAGCAGACCAAATATGACTGGTTTCTCGAACAGGTGAAGGCCATCACCGAAGTCCCCTCTACCAAGGGCAAGACTGGGCCACTTACCGACGAGGAGAAGCTATGGCTCACCAAGGAGTGTCTGCTGCGCTATCTCCGGGCCACCAAGTGGCACGAGAAGGAGGCCGAGAAGCGCCTACTCAAGACGCTGACTTGGCGACGGGAGTACGGCGTGGCTGATCTTACCCCTGACCACTGCTCGCCAGAGAACGAGACTGGCAAGCAGGTGATTCTGGGCTACGACATGGAAGGCCGCGTGTGCCACTACCTCAATCCCGGCCGCCAGAACACTCAACCATCGCCTCGTCAAGTCCAGCACCTCGTGTTTATGCTCGAACGCGTGATCGACCTCATGCCGGCCCAACAGGAGACCCTTTCGCTCATGATCGACTTCAAGCCCAGCAAGACTCGGTCCAACACCAACCCCGGCATTGCCCAGGCTCGCGAGGTTCTCGATATCCTGCAGAATCACTACCCCGAGAGGCTTGGGAGGGCTCTTATCATCAACAGTAAGCCGACAAGTACACAGACCCAAAACAAATGACCAACTAACCGCTCTCTAGCCCCCTGGATTGTGCACGGCTTCTTCAAGCTCATCACCCCTTTCATCGACCCGCACACTCGGGAGAAGCTCAAGTTCAACGAGGACATGCGCCAGTACGTCCCAGCCGAGCAACTCTGGACAACATTCAAGGGCGACCTCGACTTCGAGTACGACCACTCGGTCTACTGGCCAGCACTGATCAAGCTGTGCTCCGAGAGGCACGCCGCGCGCAAGGCGCGCTGGGGAGCTGGCGGTAAGCACATCGGAGAGTCCGAGGACTACCTTTCTGGGCATACGCCGTATGGCGTAGCAGGCTCTGCGTTGGATGCGTCCGAAACTGTCTTGGAGACCATCACGGAAGTAAGGACGGAGGAACCCAGGAGGGAAGTGGCCGCGTCAGAGCCCGTTGTCGAGGCGAAGGTCGAAGAAAGCAAGTAGGATGGATGCTCTCGCTGAGCGAGCGAGCGATTTTGGCGCGCTTGACTGCACACAAGCAAAGCAGCTGCCATTGGCTGGATCGAGTCGAAAGACTCTGGACATAGATCACCGTCTTATATTTTTGCCTTCTTTTGCATCGCGATGCACAGTTAATACCTACTGCTGTAATTACTCGATTCTCTTTCTTTGCGTCTTCACATGCTTTACTTGGAGATATCCCTCGGCTCATTCAATTGTTGGAGTCATACGGACGAAGAATGCAGGCAAGTGCGTCGTCTTTCTTTTCAGCCCTGGGCTTGGCGAGATCTCGGCGGAACTTTTGCACTCTTTCGGGGCTGTTTTGGGGAGCACAAGGGTCAGCAATTGGCCGGGCGAGACGAGCTGCAAGCCACTGAGACTCAACTGACGTGACGCATACGATGCGCTCCCCCGATGCAACGTGCAATCGGTAGTAGGAGGAGAAAAGAAACGTGGTTTGATGGAAGGGATTGAGGATTGGAATGCGAGCCTTGCAGAGGATTATTGAGGTTGGGTGCGTCTTATAAGTCATCATCCCCTTATACCAGTTTTGGGACGCAATGAGTGCATTGTAGTCCGTACATCGCTTTACCCGTTCCTCTATCTGAACAACTACAGGGATACGATTCCAGACCAAACCACCACCCAACCTTTATCACAACATCCATCCCCTTAATCCACCCTCCCAACCAAAACAAACCCCCTATCACCACATACCAACCACAACCACAATGGCCAATCCCCCTATCCCCTTGGTCACCATCCCCCCCACCACCAAAGCCTGGACCTACTCATCGCGCGGCGCCCCTCGCGCGGTCCTCACACTCAACCAATCGCACCCCGTCCCCCCCTTCCCCCCGACCCTACCCGCCGACCAATCCTCGGAATGGCTCCTCCTCCGCGTCGCCTACGCAGCGCTCAACCCCGGCGACGTACTCGGCATGGCCGTCATGCCTGTGATGGTACGGTCTGGGCCGGCGCGCACAGCTGCAGTGCCGTGCTGTAAGTGCAAATCGGAGTGGTTTTGTTCCCTTTCTATCCATTCCATGCTGTCTGAGGATTCAAGAGAGAATTCCTGCTCATGAGACACAAAGTAATCTCCTAAAATGCAGAATATAAGCTGATATTTGCCATAGATGACTTCACTGCGACAGTGGTGGATGTTTGGACCCCTGCTGCTCAGGAGGGTGGTGCGACTACAGTTGAGTCTCGGTTCCAAAAAGGAGACAGTGTCATCGCCTTCGTGATATTCGACCACATCCGCACGCGCGGCGTAGGCGGGCTGCAGGGCCTCATCGCCGTGCCGGCCAAGTACGTGGTGAAGCTGCCGGAGGGGAAGACGCTTCGTGATGGCGCGGGACTGTTACTGGCGGGGTGTACGGCGTTGCAGCAGGTTGAGGAGACGGGGATTAAGGAGGGGAGTAGGGTGTTGGTGAATGGTGCTAGTGGGGGGATTGGCACGGCGGCGGTGCAGATTGCGAGGGCGGTGGTGGGACGGGAGGGTTTAGTGGTTGGGGTTTGTTCGGGGAGGAATGTCGAGATGGTGAAAGGGCTGGGGGCGGATGAGGTAAGTTCTTCCTTCTGCCGGGTGGGCCCGGTGAGAGTTGCCGGTGGGTGCTGATACCTGGGGTGGACAGGTTATTGACTACACTGAGTATGAGGATCTCGCGGGCGAGCTGACGAGGAGGTATGGGGCGGAGCCGTTCGATGTGGTGCTTGATGCGTATGGCAACCAGGAGTTGTTCAACTACTGCGCGGGCTTCTTGAAGCCGGAGGGCGTGTATGACGCGGCGAGTATTCACTACGAGGGGTATGCGCTTTGGTCGGTGTTCAAGGCCGGGATGACGCTGCTGTGGAATGGGTTGAGGCCAAAG
>Ga0247758_1001366_pt1 | contig 18481 bp, 23 predicted proteins | sample UWRJL156409C4_FD_180950 | JGI IMG/M metagenome (GOLD analysis project Ga0247758, IMG submission 180950) | Plant litter microbial communities from Arlington Agricultural Research Station in Wisconsin, United States - UWRJ-L156-409C-4 | ecosystem: Environmental > Terrestrial > Plant litter >...
TTGGGGGTGTGTTTGGAGGGGGGGCAGCCAATAGGATGGACTCCGGTCTGGTGGTTGTGACTGTGAGTTCCCTGAGTGGAAGAACGGGGAGGAGGATGCGGGAGGTGCGGTTCTGTGCCACATGGTAGCGTGGGAAGGCGGATGCACGCAGCCGGGGGGGATGTGGCGCACGGGGTGGAGGAGTTTGTGTGAGATGGGATACCGAGGGGGAAAGTTAAACCTGGAAATGGCGGTGTTCAGGTGGGACAAGCGAAGGGAGGTAAACTCTATTCGGGCGGTGAGTGCGGTGCTTCCTGCCAGTTGGGTCGGCGAGGTGAAGTAGTGTCTGGTTGGTGGTTGTTCTGTGGAGAGCTTGCGACTTTGTGTAACCTGTGGATTTGAGACTTTTGGTTCTTTGCCCATGTTTCCTGATGTTTTGGGGCGCGAGTGGGTGCCTAGGACGAACCACAGCTTGTTCGGCACTTGTGGTGTCAAGCTTACCATAACGTCACGGCCACCTCGGTCGAGGGTCAAAAAATCGTCCGATCCGGCAGTGGCGATTCATGCCGACTGCCTGCTAGATGTGGGGATGTGGTGCGCCGGACAAAGTCAATCCAGAAAAACTCGCATGTCCCGAGGGGCTCAGCGTGTGGAGCTACCCCTCACGGCTACAGGTGGAAGTTTGATGTCAACGTCATGCTCGCCCAAGAACACGGATCCAGAAAATAATCACCTATTTGGGAGCTGACAGCCGAACTCGGACAATCCCACTGACCTCGCAGCTATCTAGCTCGGTGTCGGGCCTGTTGTGGGTCAACCTAGACATCACCTTCACAACGAAGTGGTTCCGCTTTTTGGATTGGGCGCTGTTGGTGCAACTTGGACTATGAAGTCTTGATCTTCCAGTTCATTCGTCGCCGCGCTTGAGGCTCGCTGGTAGGGGGGGGACGGGAACGATAAGGAATGGCCGTTTTGTACAACTTGTGTTGTGACCAAGGTGTGGCTTTGAATCCTTCGATCCTTCGGCCATGTTGGCTGAGAATTCGACGGACTATTATGAACCACCAAGCTGGCACACGGACTGGGTGTGTGGACTTGGGGGCCGCTCCTAACCAGACGTCCATTCACGTTACCTGGCCGGTCCTAGCACCCCGAAGACCAGATTGTGTGCGTTGGCTCCCGCTTCCCGAAATGCAGGAATCGCGGCGGCACTTCCTCTTGCCAATCCAAAAACAGCATTGGCGGCTCCCGCACCGCGCTATGGAATGCCGCTGCTCCCCGAGCACGGGAACCTGAATCCCGTCCTCACTTGGCTTTGCTGATAAGGTAGCTTGCGGTTAGGGTGCGGCGCAGCGACTGTTGCTCAGTGCTGACGAACCGTGAGGATTAGAGGTGGCGAGGGTGACTGCTATAGTACCAAGGTCCGTTATTGGAATGGCAGCCTTCAGGTCGAGAGGGGATGGGAGACCGACCAAACGAATCCGAAATCGTTATATTTGTCCGGCGCCCAGGTGACGTTGACCGCGCACCCAGTCTCTGGGAGGTACCACAGGCTATCTTTATCTGGTTCCTGCTTGCTTATGTTGCGCTGCATCAATTTATTGCTTTCTCGTCCTTTCACAGATTTTCTTCTCTTGCCTCTGCACCTGCATCTCGTTACACCCAAAGCGCAGAAGCGATGTGCATATACGACTACACACCCTATGTCGGCTGCCACGAGGGCGAGCAGCACTTCTATCTGCAGTGGATGAAATGCAACAAGGCAGCTGGAAGAAGCGACAAGTACTGCTCCCTAGAGAAGTCGGTTCCTGCTGAGGAACTGAGGAAGCTGTCGGGCAATGTTCTTCGCTGTCCGATCCATCTACACATTGCTGTTTACCAACACGAGCTCGAGTTCGTCCAGGAGAAGGGGGATGTCACCATTTCAACTGTGGTGAATGATGAGGCTGCGAAGAAGCCAACCACAATTGTGACCGCACCCGGCCTGTGGGGATCAGGTGGGACAGTCGGAAGGAATTCGCCGTCTGTCGCTCCTGTCAAAGAAAGAGGGCCGACGAGCGAGCGTCCAAAAGAGGAAAGTGCGAGGTCCTCGCCGCCGGTATCGATGAGGGAGGTGCCGAAGTTATCTCGGTTTGAAGATGATGATGAGCCATCTATCGACTTTGGAGAGGAGGTGCGGAGAGAAGCAAGAGAGAAAAAGGCTAGAGAGACTTCCCGGCGCAGCTCGCGGCAAACCTCGCCAAACGGACTGGACGCCGAACCGATTCCGCGACCGAAGAACCCTAGCGCCAAGACGTTCGAGAGGTACGACCGAGAGGACTCGGCAAGAAACCGGTCGCGCCATCGAAGAGGCGGCTCCGAGGACTTGCAACCACACCGAGATGACTTTAAGGATCGCGAAGAACCTCAACGGCCCCGGTCCTACCAGAGTGCATCCAAGCACAAGGCTAGGACCCACGAAGAGGAGCCACTGCCGTCGCCCAGGAGGATCCCTCCCAGTCCACGATCACCCCAGTCGCCAGAATTCGATACGGACTTGCCAAATGACAGCCCCGTGGGCCTCCCAGCCAAGCCAAATGTTTACCGGCACTCGACGATAGGGCCACGAGTCGATGATGATGACACCAACACACAGTCATCTCGTACTCGGCGTCCGTCCAGTCTGAGAAACACACCTCAGTCCGACAGTACCGACGACGTCCCCGAAACCCCTTCGCCGCGCCGCATATCTAGACGACCCTCAGCCGCCGGCCACCGTGGGGCGGAAGAGGTGTTGTCCTTGCGCAAAATTGAAGAGCGTTCCGACGCGGAGAAGGAACGAGATCAACGTGCCCGCTCTTCAGATCGCCGCCGCGAACGCAGTGCTTCGGTAGACCGAAAACCATCTCGTGCCCCATCGTCCAACCGGGGCCGCGAACGCGATATCCTGGACCGCCTCCGTGATGAGCGCCCTGACCCAACGTCCAATCTTGGTGTCACTCGCCATCGCAGGCAGGCTTCCATCGACGTGCCGACATCCGCATCAACCCAAACGAGTCCCAACAATCAACCCAACCGCTCCCGCTCCCGCAGTGCAGATCCCCAACCGCAGCCTTCTCGGACGCACAGCACCGACCGCCACCGGTCATCTTCCCAAACATCCGTTTCTCGAAATCCCACAACTACAGAGACACTCCTCTCCCGCAAGCGCTCGACCTCAAAAGAGCCTTCATTCTCAAAGCCCCCCTCGCGTGCCCCCTCACGCGACCCCTCCCCATCGCATTCCACATCCGGCCCGGCCCGGCCCCTCCCAGCCGTCCCAGGCCAAACCCACTGGTCCGCTGAGCTCACCCGCCGGAACAGCGGCGCAAATAACTACGTCCACACCGTCCCTGCTTCTCGCAAATGGACGTCTCCCCCGCCGTCAGCTAGCCCAGTCAGTCCCGTCAGTCCCGTGAGCCCGGAGAGTCCCGGGGTTCAAGGGAGTACGTCGCAATCTAGCCCTGCCACTGCGAGCAGCCAAGCCAGTCCTGGAAAAGGACAGGGGAACACCGTCAGGTGGAATCTTCCACATCAACCGTCAGAGAGTGGCGTGGGGCTACTAGCTGCAGTAGACTCCCCTACCTTGGGGGGCGCGCAACCGCAACCGCAAGTGCAGAGCCTGGGACAGGGAACGGGAGCGGGATCGCGAGGGCTTCAAGGGGGATTTCGGGGCCAGGGGGGATCTGCTCGCACCAAAAGGGAGAGTCACGATAGTGGGTACGGGAACCATCGGGGGCATCTCAGGGGGCAGTCGACAGAGAGCTCCCCTGGGATGGAGATCTCGGGTGCGCTGGGGGTGGGACCAGCTGCGAATGGAAAGGGGGTTGAGAGGGAGGCCCCTGCTGCAGGTGTAAGCCAGCAAGGCTTGGCGAGTGTTGCCAGGAGTGGAATCACAACTGTGATTGCCCCTGGTATCGTTGGAGGGCAGAAGAAGCTGGTCAAGACGAAGGGGAATGACTTGCCGAGTCTGCCGTCTCCCCCATATGGGACGAAGCTGAACGTGTCTGCCAGTGGCCGGCCGCTTCCTGATGCGGCGTATCTTCCTCTGCCGGGGGAGGAAAGGGGTGGTGGTTTGGTGAGTAAGAAGTCGTTGGGTAAGCTGAAGATGACGTTTAGTGGGCTGTTGGATAAGGGGAAGGGGAGGAAGGTGACTGCCACGTAAGGTGGGAGCTGGAAGTCGTAATGGGTTGTATTCGTCCTGGAGATCACGTTCGTTTTCTACTCCACTTTTAGTCATCCATTGTGTTCCTCAATCATCTCATTTTGCTAGAGGGACTCTGAATCTTATATGTTCTGCTCAACTGAGAACAAGTTTGTTGCAAACGCCTGCATAGTTTTCATGCAATCACTCAAGGCTGTCTGGGTAGTTTTGAGTAGCTTCAATATTTTAGCTTTTTCTCCCAGCTGAGTCAATGTCGCTGGCTCTGTTGCCTCTTGAGTATGGCGAACATGTGCCCAACTCGACCCGACGCGGACTTCTGCATATCTCTCTGATCTCATCTCTCAACTGCCCTGGTCAGGATGATATTCGAACGACGAGACTGACTCCTATTCGCAATCAGTATCTAGCACGGGCGCAAAACATGACGAAACACGCAAAAGACCAACCGAGTCGGAGAATGTCCCAGGCATGAAGTGTTCCTCGCGAACATAGACGTAATCTTCCTCCTCCTCTTCCTCCGCAAAGAGGGCCTTGAGTCCCTCGAAGAACGACTCCAGCAGCTGGGTTACCGACCAACTCGTCATGATTGCGATGGGTGAAGTTATCTCGAACTTTAGTGTCTCAGACCCGAAGACCCCGCTTCTGGTGAAAATGCCGAGACGGGGTTGGGCGGCGGTGTGCCGGAGGTCCGGCCTCGGGGACGGTGATCGGCAAGGAAAGTGACAAAAGTAAAAGATACCTAGTAACAAGTATGACGATGGTTGATGGAGATCTGGAGTCAAATACAACAAAGCAGAGAATGTGAATAGTTGTTGTGCGACAGAATCAATCCACACCCAAGACACACAGAGGGTTTCGACCGGTAATGTGGTGCTAGTGCGCGGCTTGGGCGCTTCTACGATAATGCATGGCGCATGCGCACCTCCAGTTGGGTCGTTTCCGTTAAAACTCGCTCGAAAAATGTACGTCATTAGAGGGGAGCATTCAATTTAAAGGCCAATAGTTTCCCGGGGAAGTGAGTTTGTGGGCCGTAAGCGATGGCGTGCGAGGTGCATGAGGTCAGGCCCCCAGCCTACCTCAGGTGATGTTGATTTAGGATTCAGAAACCCAAGGTAGATTCACATGTCGTACTGATATATCCACGGCACTCTCTTCGGTATCATTCCCGTCAATTCTGGTTGCATGTGCGATCATTGGCGTGATTGTATTTTCCAGATTTTTAGAAGTACCTATCATCAGTGAGAGGCAGCGGAAACTCAGGGTTCCTATTCCCTTCTGGTATAGAGCTGGCCCATGCATGAGCAGCAATAACCCTCTTCATTGTTAATTTATAGAGCCAACTTGAAAGATTCGGATATATTACTCCCTTTGAAACGATATCCGAACGGTACTAGTAGATCGGGGTTGTAAATCTCACATCGAATGGGGGTCTCTGAAGAACCACGCTCCTCCCTCATACATTGAATCTAGGTAGCTGTCGTCTCAGAATTCGGTAAAAAGTGTAGGATCCGCAATTTTCCGGTCCCAGAAATAGCAAAGTCTGGGGGCCGTTGGCTCCCGGGCCGCTGTATCTGTAGGTGGGGTTCGAGACTGCGAAACGTCAGCGACATGGAATGACTGAACTGAGCAAGACGAACGTCTCAAGTAGGTACCTACCGTGTTTTCGTATTTTGGAGCTTCCGGCTCACGAGCAAGCAGCAGTGACAGGGACATCTTGTGCTGCTGCAGCTGACTCGTGTCGGGACTGAAAAGGGTAATGACGGGCCGGCAGCTCGAATCATGCCTTCCAATTCTGAGAACACCAGCACCGTTGGGTCAGGATAGTGACCACATCTTCAAGCGACATGAGCGACGCTCGGGCCGGATCCAGCTGCTGGATCCTTTCAATGAATGTCTGGAGCGTCGCGGCAAGGACCTTCCTTGATGTGTGCAACTTCATCCAAGAGAGCCTTGGTCGCGTCGGGTGCATCGCTCAATTGGCCGTTGACTGGATCCCGACCATCTTGGCCGCCCCCGCGATGATGCCCGTTACCGACGCTGCAATACTCAGGGGGTCGGCCATTGGGGGTTGTTTTGAATAGGGACAAGACCGTTGAGGTCGAAGGCGACGCGGGCTGGGTTTCACGAGCGCCTGAGTATCATCACGACGTGCCAAGGTAAGACGGGCACCAATGCAGGACGATGAACGTGTGATGGAGCCCACCTCTCAGGGTTACGCCCAGTCCTGAAGGTTGCCTGAGGTACCGAGTCGAGGGGTCAACTGGCCACTGTTTGCCTTGTCCTGCAAATCGGGGCAAGGCTTCCCAAGAGGCAGAATTTCATGCACCAGTCGGAGGGCGATGCGCATGGAGGCACGTGATCAACCGGGGAAACCCGGTGTCGAAATCCCTCATCAGCTGGGCAATTGTGCAACCACACCACACGCCGACCGCCCTGCTTTTCTCACCGCTCCCCAACATCGACCTCTGCATTGCATCCTGCGCCACTTCAAAAGATCAACCACGCATATGCTACCCGCAGATTCAGTCAGCCTATACAACAAACCAGCACTTTTCTACTCTTGTCAAGTTGACTCGGACCTATTGAGAGCCCAGCCAAGGTCGACCCTCCATTGAAATATCACTCCCCCGCTCTTCCAACTCTGGTGCATTTCGGAAGCCCGCCGGTACCGCGGACAATGGTGATTTCTAGCCCGAGCGTTGCTCTCCTTCTCAGACGTCGACAGCTAACGTATATCATCAGCCCGGCTCATCATATACATGTGTCGTGATGTGGTACTGTGTAAGTTCTTCTCCGATATCGTTGTCACCGTTTCGTCTTGGTTCCTCCCATGTCATGTCGAGAATTTAACATTTGCCGCAGTGCCAATGCGGTACGGAAAACTCGGTTAAGACCAACCCGACCTGTATTAGTTGCACTCACAGTCAATGCTCGGGTTGCTCTGTCCAAAACGTTGCCGTGCGTACGGGTAGATAGCCATGGCAATGGTGGATGACTGGAGCGGTGGGAGAGCGCATCATGGGGTTCCTTCAGACAACTGGGCTGCGTGTTTTCGGGACCAGAAAGCTCATTCGTATCCACAAGAGGATGTACTGTTCTGGCGTACGGCGCTTGGCCTCAAAATCTCACCCACATCAAGCGACATCATTGAAGCGTTGATGAATCATCGCAGCCCGGGCCAAGAACTATACTTTTACCAAGATGTGGTCAGGCAATTTTGTTCGAACGCGGATATGATAGCTCTTAACAACGGCGATGACACGCTAGTAACTCGGCCGCTTGCGCTGTTGGACGATCGGAATGGTGACGCGCCGCCAGATCAGAGACGGGGTAATATACGGACCTGGAAAGGTGGTTTGACGGCGCCTCAGCTATATCAAGAGCTACTTAGAAGGGTAGGTAAAACGATCTTCCCCCGGCCCGTGGGGCAATTCTTCGTGTTCTTGAGCTCGTTAACGTTGGAGTGATAGCGCTTTCAATGGGCTACACCTCATCAAACCACGAGGCCCATCCCCACCGAGACTTCGGAACCTGACGCGGAGAGGCGATTGTTGTGAATACTCTCGACCCAAATACCAACTTCGATGTCTGGCTGATATATTTGACACACAGATATGTCACTGATGTGGATTGCCATGCGATTTTGGCAATTATCGCCACTGCTTCGCATAGCCAGGCAGGGTATCTGAGAGACTTCATCTTTCGCCACTTGACACAGAAAGCCTTCTTTCAGGTTCATATGCCTGTAGGTCCAGCTATTGTTTCTTTTTCTCGTCATTAGCGGGATACTGATCATTGAAGCGGCTAGTCTGGGGTCGGCTTTTCTACGTATGCGTTGGAGTTTCACTTGCCGTTTTATGCATTGAAAAGATACAACAAGCCCATCAAGGACAGGCGTCGGCAGGCAAATGGCGAACCCCTTCGTCGGTCCTGGCATCAGGAGTTTTTGAGCCTCAACGCTACCAACAGTCGAAGCGATCCTCAGCTTTGCCAAGACCTGAAGGACTGTATGCATGAGGGCCAAATCTCGGTCATCACGATGGGATTAGATCAACGGTCATGGTACGTGGTGGCTTTCGTCGATACTTACTACCATGGCGATAACAGCACGGAAGGGGTTGCACATCTTGCACAGCAGGTCGAAAGAACAATAGAGGGAGACTCTAGGATTCTCCTAGACCCAATAGTCCTCAGCCAGCTCAATGCCGACACCCCAATTTGGAAGCCCAGAGAGTACTTCCTGCGAGTTCTCGAATGCCGCATGAACCAGGTACGGCAGGAATGGCAGGACGTCGTCGAATGTATACTCCAGCGGACTGAGCCTTATGTAAGTAATTCAGGAGAGAAACTTGACAGCACAGGTACCTAAGGTGCCCTTGGAAACCTTGGAATGCTGACGATGTGAACCTGTCTTTTAAGTTCCATGCACCAAGCAATATATATCCGATAGGCAGCATGGCACCGGGTGATCCTGACAGACACGACACATTCCGTCGCATTCAACGGTCGATAAATCAGATTATCACATTCATGGACAATGTAGTTTCACTCATCACTAAAATAACCGATACTTGGACGATCTTTCGGGCGGCAGATACACGGCACTTCTCCCATCTCGATGAAACTCCGGGCCAGTCAGGATCGCCGTACATGCTCCTCCACAAAATCGACAGTCATATCACAAATCTAGGTGTCATGTGCAGGAATGTAGAATCACAGAGGAAGCGGCTGAAGACCCTCGAGGAACAGGCACGTTCCCTAAGACTTGGTTTCTGGTTTAATGGAGATGGTGATACTGACTGTTAAGTAAATAGGGATTCACGGATCTGCAACAAGACAGCGTACGAATTGCAGGCAACTCGCAGCAGATCAGCGAGTGGATGATGATGTTGACGGTTGTCACAGTGGTTAGTGTCCCCCGGCATAGCCCACACTGTTCGGTAGTTAACCAAACTGATCCCTCAGGTATTCCTCGGTCCTCTTGCAATCATCATCGAAATCTTCAGCATGGAGGATGGGGTTCTGCCGTTTGAGAAAACGCCCCTAACATTTATCATTGCTATCATCTGCTTTGCGGCGTTTGTAGTGGCGGTGGCGACAGCTGCTTTCAAGTATTCGTGGCACCGGCGTCTTCTTTGGAAATTGAAGAATGGTAACTCTGGCCCGAGGTTTTGTCTGCGGGATTCCGAGCAGGAGGACGATGAATGTGATATTGAGTTGGGCTTTCCCATGAGTCCTACTGACAGGGGTGGTGTTAATGGCCGGGAATAAAACTACTACGTTATGTAGTTAACCTTTCAGTTTATGGGTATCTAACAGGACCAGTTTGTTAATAAAAGATACCACCCCATCGCTACAAAAAGTGAATTCTGACTGCACCCACACATGCGAGTTACAAACGCTGCTGGAGTGGACCCAAAGCGGCACCTGAACCAAATAATCAAGAGTAGAGATGATTGCCAGCAAAAAGAATCGTCGCCTGCAGGATTCGAACCTACGCCCCCGAAGGGATTGCCTGTACTGCTAATCCGAAGATATAGCAGGGCAACGCCGTAACCACTTGGCTAAAGCGACTGGTTATTGTTATTGGTCTCGGCCGGAATCGTGACATTCGACGTTGGGGTAGTGGGACAAGGCGGAGATCTGCAGCACAGCAATCACAAAGTTGACTAGTCGTGTTGCTTGATAAGAAAGAAAAACTTGGGGTCCGTAATACATATGCTGGGCGAGCCCTCTTTGAGAGAGTGTGATTCACTCGGAGCGCTGTCATGGAGCGTGCCGCATAGAGTAGGAACTTCGTTGCTAATGGAAAAGATCTTTAAGCCTGAAATGTACCGTCGTCAATCTACCGGGCTTCAAGCTTTCTGGCGCATGTGAGGGTACTATTTCGCACGGGATGGCTTGCGAGAAGTCTAGGCGCGCTGGCACAAACACCCCCTCCATTGGACAGCGAACGCAATAAACGGCCGGAATATACCGATCTGGCACAGCTACCGATGCAGATCCATGCAGCTCGTAGGCGTTGATTGTAACGTCTTCCTCCGTCTCTAGACCCTCGAACCGTCTTTGGCAGGGGTTCCCTGGCCATCATGCTCCCTGGCTGAGCTATCGAATATGAATTTGCCATGATCAAAAGGCAAAAACGCGTTGTCTATCGGGCGTCGGGCGTCGGGCCTGATTGTGGTATTTCGCCCGTGCATGGGACAATGTTCTCGAGCATTTCGACCAAGGACGGGCCGCGGCGCACCCTGAAGCAACAGATCGACTGAACACGGCGGGTCGACGCAATTTCCAAACTCCGCACCTCGGAAACTCCGAGCCCGCGACAAGAACCGCCGAAGCCAACAGCATTCGTCATGTAACCTAAAAAGGTCCCGGCAGAAAACTGTCGCATCGAAACATGGACCTCTTCAGCCTATTGGTACCTCAGTTCGATGGCCTGCGTTGCGGTTGGCCGATCCGGCCGCGCGCCTGGCCTGTTACACAGATGCATCCTTGCAACTGGTCTTATTCATCTACGTGCGGGGTTTGTACAGGGTCACCGTTCATTGATGGCAACTCTGTCCTACGCTGTCTTACACCCGTGCGTTATGCAGCGCCGACGAGGATTAGTGAGTGCGCGTGTCTTGGGCGGGAAATTCGGGCCATTAATATCGTTCGTGGGTACGCTCGCCGCTGCCTTGACGCTCTCGGAGTCCAAAAGTTTGAGCAGCGCCGCAGCTTTGAAGTGTGCGACGTCAGACCACCGCCAACACTGACGCCAACAACGAACTGGCAGAACAATGTCTCCCGGGCAGGATCTCAACCAGAGCGGGGAGAAGGAACCCCCTGCCAAGGCATCCTCCATTTCCAACGATGAAGTGAACTCGACCTCTTCAGCGGAGGTCGGACACGAGGACCCCAAATCCAAAGCGTTGACCAGAAAGCTGCTTTGGAAGCTGGACACCAGGTGCGTCGTCCATCTTCACGGAAGTAGCGATCAGCTCATCGGGGCCAAAACAGAATTCTGCCCGTTTTTGTCCTCCTCGTCCTCTGTTCCTTCCTCGACCGCACCAACGTCGGCAATGCCAAGGTCTACAACATGGACAAGGAGCTCAAGCTCACGCCGCTGCAATACCAACAGGGCCTTGCTGCGTTCTACCCCCTCTACATCGCCGGCGAGATCCCCAGCAACTTGGTTCTCAAGAAGATCACGCCCCGAATATGGATCGCTTTCATGACATTTCTGTGGGGCATTTTTTGCATGTGCATCGGTTTCTGCCACAATTTTGACCAGTTCATCGCCTTGCGCGCTCTCTTGGGTTTGGCCGAGGGCGGTCTCTTCCCGGCGATGGTGCTGTACCTCTCGACGATCTACACCAGGTCCGAGCTCGCCCTGAGAATCGGCGTCCTGTACACATCAACGTCCCTTTCCAGCGGTTTTGGCGGGCTCCTAGCTCGTGCCATGGGTGCTGTCGGTGACCGCGGAGGTCTCACGGCGTGGCGATGGATCTTTGTCATCGAGGGGCTATTCACCGTTCTTTGCGCTGTGTTCACCTGGTTGATGCTGCCCAACAGCTTGGACACAGCGAGATTTTTGGCACCGGAAGAGAAGTATCGTGCCATTTCACGGCAAGCCGGAATCGAAAACGGTACAGGGACCGGCGAGGGGGACGAGAAGTTCTCCATGATCGAGGTCCGCAGGGCCTTTCTCTACCCGCTGACCTGGCTTTCCGCCTGCGCCTACTTCGGACTTCTCTCGGCCATCTATTCGATTGGGCTCTTCCTGCCAACCATCATCGTGAGACTGGGATACACGGCCAACGAAGCGCAACTAATGACGGTTCCCCCGTATGCTGTCGCGGCGTGTATGACACTCGTGGTGGCTTTTGTGTCGGACCGTCTCAAGGTGCGCGGCCTCGTGATGCTCTGCACCATGCCCATCGCCATCATCGGCTATGCTGTGATGGCCAACATCGGCGATGATCACCCCAAGATCAAATATGGCATGACCATTATGATGGCAACAGGTGTCTACAGCAGTGTCCCGCCGAATCTCGCCTGGCTGGCCAACAACTCGGCAGGTCACTACAAACGAGCCACGGCGGCTGCACTGCAGCTCGCTATTGCCAATTGCGGAGGCATTCTTGCTGTCTTCCTCTACCCCGATGTGGATGGGCCGAAATTTTACAAAGGACACACCATCGTTTTGGGTCTCTTGGTATCAGGATGGTTCTTGTGAGTCTTCTCTCTCGTCCCTGTCTCCCAAATCGTCACTAATACCGCCGCCCAGAATCCTCGCCAACGTCCTCGTCTGCATCAAGATCAACCACGATAAGGCTCAGGGCAAATATGACAAATTCATCGGCTCAGGCGACGACCGCGAGCCCTCCTTCAAGCTAGTCCTCTAGATCTAGATAGCCCCCTAAATGCTAACCCCCTTGTAATCCCCCCGCTTCCCAAAGTCCTCCTCCCGTATCGGCATCGACATCACATCCCGATCTTTAATCAGCTCTCCTAGTTCCAGCTCCCCAAACTGACTCCTCTCCCCCATCTCCACTCCCCTGCGCTGCACAAACCTCGCATACCCCATCGTCCTTCCCTTCCACTCCTCCCTCGTCACTCTCCCCTCCACATAATTCGCATACACCATCGCATCATACGCCGCCTGGCTCGTACTCGCCACCGTATGCGGCCGAAACCCCGCCAGCGCATCCCCAATGAGCATGACCCTCCCGTCAAGAAACTCATTCTCCCCACTGATCACATCCGTAACAGCCTGCACGAACGGCCGTTCCGCCTTGCACACCACCTCCACAAACTGCCGCGGCAGCGTCTCCCTTGCCCTTTGCATCTGCCTTTCCCACACTTTTGTGTCCACCATCCCCGGCGGGACGGTATACCGATGCCTCTTTCCCTCCTTATCAGTCAACACCTCCCCTACCTCCCCCTTCCCCTCCCCCTCGGGGAAGTTCACATACCACACCCAATTCACCAACCTCTCGCCTTCGGCCAGCGACCCGTTCACTCCTGGGATGAGATAAGCTAGTATCTGCACCCCGGCGGCATGGAAGAAGGTGAAGCTGTTTGCGAAGAGCGAGAGTGTTGTGGAGGAGACAGATGATTCAGGGACGGTCCCGCGCAGGGCGCAGTACCCGGTGTAGATGCGCTGCAGGTCGGGGAGGAAGAGGGAGCGGATGGTGGAGGAGGGGCCGTCGGCGGCGATGAGGATGTCTGCTTGTAGGGTGGTGGTCTCGGAGGGGGTGTTGTTGCTGGAGACGGTGGGGCTGTAGGTCACCCGTACGCCGCCGCCGCCGCAGGCCACAACGGACGTCACGGTGCAGTTGTGGTTATGGGTTGGCGCGCCATGGGAGGGATCTGGGGGCGGGACATCGCAGTGCGATGAGGGCGGGCCGTCGTAGTTGGCGCGCAGGAGGCGGTAGGCCAGGTCCCACGAGGACATGTTGTGCGAGGCGGGGACGGAGTGGATTACCGCGCCGGAGAGGGAGAGGTATTGTCACCAGGGGGAGGGCACGGCAATATCCTGGCGGATGCAGCGGTTGTAGCGCGAGAGGAAGTCGAGGGCGGGCCCGCCGGCGATGATGCCCGCGCCTTGGTCGTGCAGCAGGGGCAGGGGTTGCGCTCGAGGATGGTGGTGGTGTGGCCGAGGGATTTGAGCGCGATGCCGGTGGCGAGACCGCCGAGGGAGCCGCCAACCTAGAGGTTGTTAGACTTGTCGGGGTGGAAGGGGGGCGTTGACGTACGATCACAAAATGCAGCTTCTTCCGCGGGTGGTCGCCATTTGCAATGCTATTGGTGTTTTCCATCTTTCTGTCCCTTTTCTTTCTTTTGTCACGATACCTCTTACACGTGCGGTTGCAAATTTTGAGGGACCTGCGTGAAAAGGAGGAGGTAGCACAGAGTGACGAGCAATAAGTCCAACGTATCAGCAACCTTATTTAAAGGTAAGGATGCCGGCACATGTCTGACGGGGATTACCCTGGGGCCATGATAACACCTTGTCTCACTGTTTCAATAGCATGCACGCAGAATGTCACGGGAGAATAAGCGGGAAGAGCAGAAGCGGGGGAGATGCATGGCACAAGTCGGGGTGTCTGCGTGGACCATGCGTTAGACCTCAAAAGGAAAATGGGGTATTCCCCTAAGTCTGAATAAATTCCAACAGGTCCGCATTGATACGATCAGGCTCGGTGTCCATGAGCCCATGCGCACCACCTTCATACACCTTGATCGCCCCGTACTTGAGCAACTTGATCGCCGCAAGCGCACCCGTCTTGATCGGTACAATCTGATCGTCATCCCCCTGAATTAGCAACGCAGGGATATCCAACCCCTTGAGGTCCTCGCTGTAGTCGACCTCCCACGACCGCGTCGTCTCATACACGGCCTTGAGCCCGGCTTGCATCCCCACAGTGAACCAGCTGTCAATGAGCCCCTGGCTGACTTTGGCGCTCGGCCTGTTGAAGCCGTAAAATGGACCGGTCGGGACGTCCCTGAAGAACTGCGCCCGGTCTTCCAACATGGTGGTCCGGAAGGTGTCAAACACAGCGACGGGAACACCGTCAGGGAAGGCGGGAGATTGCACCGTTTGCGGGACCACGGAGCTGATGAAGACGATCTTGATCACGCGGGATGTACCATCTGGGTACGTAAATTAGCTGGCAGCCCTTGCACAGAACTGTGTTATTCTGCAAGGGAAAAGGGTGTCGCTCACGTCTGGCGCAATACCTCGCCACTTCTCCGCCGCCGGTGCTGTGTCCCACTAACACAACATTCTTCAAGTCCAGCTTCTCAAATAGCTCAGAAACGTCGTCGGCCCACGAGTCGACATCGTTATTTTCCCATGTTTGATCGGAGCGTCCGTGGCCGCGGCGATCATAGGCTATGACGCGGTAACCGCGGCTGGCCAGGAAGAACATCTGCTTCTCCCAGCCGTCGGAGCTGAGAGGCCATCCGTGGCTGAAGACAACCGTGGTGGTGCTGTCCTTGGGGTGCCAGTCCTTGTAGTAGAACTGGGCGCCATCACGTAAGGTGATGAAAGGCATTTTGTTGATTTGGTTTGGGACAGGCTGGTGATGTGTTACTGGGTAAGTGATGAACCCTCAATCAGGAGTAGGTTGGACTGAAGTCATCAGACCCAAGTAGGCTCGCTTTATACCTCGGACACTCGGAATAGTGAAGGTATGAATGCCATTTCCGTGGTCGGCTACCAGAGTCAAGCTCTGTGCCCCACCCTGGCATGAATAATCCCGCCATGCAAAATGTGTATAGTGGTCGGTTTTGGCCTTTAGGCGAATGCATGGTGGGTCGCACAAGCCCCTCATTGCTCAATTCTGCCACATTCAAATCCCGCTGATTCAGCGCAATGCACTGCCTTGACCTATAAGCTCGCAAGCCATTCCGTTAGATGCCGTGGTGTAATTGTGTCCGATTGTTGGTAAACACAGGCTTGGCAGGGGTAAAAAATTGAAAATTCAGCAATGCATCTGTCTGGGGTTCAGTACATCAACTCCCACCACACTCACAGTGACACCCGAGCACCCAGCAACCTTGGGAGATTGGCTTGGATGGCGGGGTGGCCCATGGGTTTGTTGTGAGGTGGGAATACCGAGGGGAGGGTGAATCGGTGGGCGATGGATGGTGCGTCGTTGCGTCTTCAAATTTTCGACGAATATGGGGGTACTGGCATTTGAATTTTGACGTTAAGTTCTGTGCTGCGCCCAGAGCTTGCGGTCTTGGGATGCTATTGATGCAGGAATTAGGGTGAGTCTTGACCGCGCCGAGCGGAGGACCAAGCTATGGTCTTTCCCAAACTATCCATTCCTTACCGCAACCATCGATTCAACATTTGATCAAGATATTGGATATTTCACAATCCCTAGGTAGTCTGTGCTCCGTTGAGGTCAATACACGGTGATTTCTCAACAAACAGCGGAGTATTCTGACGGGGTGGGGGAAACTGCCACCTTCTACGCTGCTCTACCTGAACGGATCCGTACCCGTAGGAACATTCCCATTATCAAAATAATAGAGTATTTCCACCAAATTGGCCCAAAAAGAACGCGATGAGCATCCGTTAGTACCGCATGCTTGCGGATGCACCCACCCACAACACTGACTTCAATAGTCCATTGCCAAAGACCGGGGGGGGAGGACAATAAGCCGGGGCGACGAAAGTCCGATACGGCGAGATCTTGACGTGGTATCAGCCTCGCTTAGTTTAACCATTTTCACCGCGACCTTACCATCTGGCCGAAACGGGCTCCTGCGAGTTGTATGTCCCGCTTGAACAAGGATTGAGAAATGGTAAAATATTAGTGGATTAGTGCGGTCAGCTCCCGGTCAGGTTACTCCTTCCACTTCAGAATTCGATGCTGATGAGTATTTCAAGAGCGTCCTCCGGGCAATCCCGCAGGCTGCAGTTTCTTGCAGAAATACGAGTTTCTTTTGTCTTCAGAGATAACCAGCCGCTGGCGATATATCTGGTAATACTGGAATGTTTGGGGGTTCGCATGGGATTTTCTCGACCTCGATGTCTATGTGGATGCACGATTCGCCTTCCCGGTTGGGATCGGCCCAATCACTGACTCAGCGCCATGACGGGCGCTGCACGTCAAGACGCTGGGATTGGCCAACCGGGTTGTCGAAGAGTTCGGTAGAGCACGCCGTATGTTTGCACCTTCCCGCTGTCTGACAATTTGCGCCTCGCCGCCCCCTGAACACCACGCGCGCACCTGCGTAAGCGATTGCGAAGGATGAATGAGAATGTCGCTAAGGCGCTCCATCACCTCATGTTTGCCGCCTTGTCGATATTGGATGCCAACGGGGAACACCGATTGTCACCCGGTGCAACCCACTTGCCGTGCGACGCCCATTTCATCTTTGGACAGAGCCACCTACAACACGAAGGATCCCGCGGATGCAAGTGATGCAGCTTTCAGCCCAGGTGGGATGCATGCGGCACGGGTCGAATCTAGCCAATCCTGGTTATCGGGCTCCAATGATCAGCCAGAGATCATCCCACAAGGAACTCTCGGTCCTTTTGTCTTTTGTCGGTGAGCCGTTGACCTATGGCTGTCGCTGCACCTTTGTAACGGTCTGCATTGCAGGTGTTTTGAAACCTGGGTCCCCGAGCCGAGATTGACTTGCATCAACAACGGGACGGGAAGCCCCAACCGCATCGCCACGCCGCTGCCGCCGCAACGGTTGAGCTATCTTTGGAAGAGGCATGGGAAACTGAACACCATACCGTACATTATCAGTCGGTTTTTTTGTGAAAAAGAACCAACGAAAACGAAGTCTCCCCAACATCGACACCCCATTAGAATCATAAGACCAAGCCGGACGTCTCGGACGAAGAAAGACGGCGAGGCAACGTGTATCGCCCACCCCAGGGCCCTATGCAGGTGTTGGGTAACATTGAGCGTCAGCCCACGCCTCATCGTACCCACGCTCTACGGCGTAGAAAGGAAGCTCCCACCCGGCCCTGGACACACAGACCACTCAAGCCAGGCAGAGCAGCGCACTGCAACCCAGCTGTAGCCAATGGGCTCAGTAACTCCAGGTCAGAATTCGATAGTCTGCCTCAACCACACCCTATCGTAGGGATCATGAGAGCCATGTTGTCATCCAGCCCAATGACAACACTCGGTCCTCCACAATGATTGGGTTTCTGCCCATGGTTCAACAGCGGGATCACGGGCCGGGGCTCGATCTTACAAGCTACCACATGGCGATGACGCCGTGAGCCTCGCATAGGAGCTTGTTCCGTCAAAGGGGAGAGCTGTCTGCCTTGGCGCGAGCCGAGAGTTCAACAGCAGGCCTCCAAAACCGCAGTGCTTCAAGGAAAGGGGCAAGCACAGAAACAGGCCTACATCCAAGTATAAATACAAGACAATATCCCTCCATTTTCCAACTCAAACCTCATCAGCATCCACCTCACTTCAACTACCTCCTTACAAAACCAACACAGCCAACCAACCAACTCAACAAATCATCCAAAATGGTCTCCTTCACCACCCTCTGCCTCACCATCGCGGCCACGGCCCTCTCGGCCAAGGCTTTCACCAACCCCTGCCGCTTCCCCTATGACAATTGCGGCTGGGTCCTCGCCAGCACTCCTTATGGTATGTCCTTTTTAACTGCCAACCCATCCAGATTGGCCACTAACATTAACACCACACAGGCTACTCCTACAACGAGCTCCAGGCCGCCGCCAACACCACCGACGGCAGCAAGATCTACGATGCCCTCTACAGCTGCGACTCGGAGACGGGCGCCATCTCGTATGCTGGCTGGTGCGGCGGCGGTGGAAAGTGC
>Ga0247758_1001367_pt1 | contig 18464 bp, 23 predicted proteins | sample UWRJL156409C4_FD_180950 | JGI IMG/M metagenome (GOLD analysis project Ga0247758, IMG submission 180950) | Plant litter microbial communities from Arlington Agricultural Research Station in Wisconsin, United States - UWRJ-L156-409C-4 | ecosystem: Environmental > Terrestrial > Plant litter >...
CAGGTGCGAGTTTTGTCCCCCACAGACTCTCAGAGCCAGGGGACGCTCGCTTCGGCAAACCCCCTTCTATCAACCGACAGGACATCTACGAAGACTCGAAGCAGAGGAAACGTGGCAGGGATATCATGTTCTGGACAACAAGGCGTTGGATAAATCTCTTCAATTCCGCCCTGAAAAGCGAGCCTGGCGGGTATAGACGCTGTCTTGTGTAAAAGACAGCGGGTGCTTTCGTGGGAGTTTATACCCGATCCCTCACCTATATTCGCTCCCGATCTCATGCCACCAATGTCGCATCTCCAACCACAGCCCTATGATCGCTGAAATACACCCCCTGAGCCACATTGTCCATAATCTCATACCCCTGCAGCGTAAACCACTTGTCCGCCTTCGGCCCAACCCAGATAAAGTCAATAAACGTCCCCGCGTTACCCGCCTTGAACCCAGTGAACGTCACCCGATTCGCCCCCCTGACCTTACCCTCCGCCGTCGCGAGGTCAAACAGCTCCTCCATATACCCACTCTCCGTCACGACCTTGTGCGCCTCCGCCCCCCGCGCAGAGTTGAAGTCCCCAGTCAAAACCACCCCCAGCGGCCCCCACGTCTTCTGCACAGCCTGGATCCTCGCCAGCACGACCTTGACACCCTCAGTCCTCGCCTCCCCACTAGCATTATCAAGGTGCGTATTGGCGTGGATGAACCTCTTCCCGGTAGACTTAGACTCAAACACCCCGATCGTCACAACCCGTCGACTGCCAGCACCCCAGCCGAACGAGACCTTGTCCGGCGTGGGAGACAGCCACTTCGTCTCGTTGAAAACGACACCCAGTACATCGGTCCGGTACAGAATGGGACTGTACTCCCCCTTCTTAACACCATCATCACGGCCCACGCCGATGTGCGCCCATGCCGAGCCCAGGCCGGTCTTGATGTCGGTGAGTTGGCCGTCGAGGACTTCCTGCAGGCCGATGAGGGTTGTGGTGGTGGAGGTGGTGTTGGTGCTGAGTTGGGAGAGGTGGGTGATGACGTGCGGCTTGCGACAGGTCGTGGGCGAAGAGGCGCAGGTTGAGCTCGTCCAGGGCTTTTCGTTGGTGCTGAGGGTGGTGGCGGCGTAGCGGATGTTGAAGGTTACGATGCGGAGGGGGGTGGTTGTTTGGGAGAGGACGGGGACGGGGGCGGTTGAGAAGAGGAGGAGAGCGGTGGCTGCCCGTGGGAATTTCATTCTTGCGATAGTGAGGGATGAAGGTCTTTTGGAGATGCGTGGAGTTTTTTGGGGTGATGAGAGATGGGGATGGTGGGTTTGTTGACGACGAAGTGACGTTCTTGTTCCCCTTTTTGGTCGCCTTTGTCGTTCGTTGCCGATCTTCCTTCAAGGACGTGAGTTTGTGGGATTTTGGTTAAAATTATCGGTTCGCCACCGGCCACGACGTTGATATTTCAACTAAATGGTCGTTCGAATTCGGAGGCTCTTGCGCAGGGGTCGATGCGCTTGGCAAGCGAACAGCCTGAATTCAATGTTACGCCCTGCCAATGTGGGCTTGAGGTAACTCTACCCTTGCGCGCTACCCGGTTCATGTCATATTCAGGTACCCCGTCGAGCCCGTGGCCGGTTTGGCTGATTTAAGTGGATTTGGACTTGGTTCACGGGATTGACCAGCCTTTGGGGCTATACGATCCCAGCCCCCGATCCCACGTGGTCGTTTGGGGAGTGAGCACGCCAATCACGACTCAAAATTTAATAGCGGGCTGTTCAGCAACGGCAAAGGGAAAACGGTCCGTGAAATTCTAGGTTATTACCTAGGTACTCGTCCTATGTTCCTTTTTTGGAATCAAATTCCTCTGGATTATGCTCGCTTTGCTGAGCACCTATGTACCTAGGTAGCTAAGGTCCTACTGTTTGTGCGTGCATCCTACAACTGATAGGTTTCACAACTATTAGGTTACAACAAGATTCAAATTCATATCATTCAACGCCATGGATGCCTCTTGAAAGCGGCACCCGGGGGCTTGGTTTGTGATAAGGCCGGTGCTCTAGGTGTCACCTGTAACCTTGAGTTGAGACTTCCATGTCTGCTTAGCAGGTTTTGTCCAAAACGTGAATATCAACCAGAGAAGTTCGCTTTTCCCACCATGGCATTCAATGGAAGGTGGGTCTTCAAAGAATCTTTTATTTATTTCCATCGTTGTAGTAGCTACCTAACTCTTGCTTCATTTCGACATAGATAATTTCGAACTTTTACCCCTTGTGTAACCTAAAAGAATGACCGTGACATGTACGACACTATGCCACCTCATCACCCAATAAACCCCCTTACTTTTGGAAATCGGACTCGAGGATGGTACTGGGAGAATCGGTGACAGTTCTAGAGACAAATTTGTGTGAGTAGAGGCGCGATGAAAGAAGACATCGTGATGAGGACAGTGAAGGGCCCTGAAAAAGGGGGATACTGACGAGTCAAGTGAGAACTGAGCACCGACACCGGTGAGATCGGTTGTGTGTGACTGGGTTTTGTGTTTGGTGGAGGTGGGATGGTGCCTGAGGATACCGGTAGTTTGATAGGTGCGATGTAAGCTTGGTCGTGAGGCAGGTACTGGCTTTCCGAGACCGCATTCTGGTCAGCAGTTCTGCGTCTGCTAGGGTCAGTTTGACAATGTAATTGAGGTATATTGGGGGTAGGCAACCAAGAGATGGAAAGCAAGACTGAAGTGGGACTTGGATGTGATGAAAGAAGATGGGCGTCTCACTGCATGTGGGTGGGCATGGTGAAGAAGGTGGAACCAGCCTGGAGAGGCACGGGCTGGTACTTAGATAAGATAAGTAATGCTTAGCAATGGCCGGACACAAAGCGCGCCCGAAAGGAAGCTAGGTAGATACCTAATGAACTGCTGCTGAAGATGGAGCACGTATTTTCTCAGGCATTCCCCTAGCACGCGGGGATCGACGTGGGACTTTATAATTGCCTCAGAGCGGTCAGCGCATCTTTCTTCTCGCTGCTCAAATCCTACTTCGGTGGACAGCCTGGACATAATGATTGGCCAGATGGCTCACGCCAGCCATGATGGCGCTGGCTTTTGTCTCGCTTCTGACCTGAAAAGTAATGCCAATCTAACCCTGCGTTCCGCGGATTCCCAATGTGCATTTTTCTCCAGTGAAACCCATCACCACACCGAAACGGACTGCTCGACTGCTGGCCAGAATCCAAGCCCCAAATTGTCTAGAAGGTGAATCCGAGAAGAAAAATAATTGCACAATGTGCTTTAACTGCTTCCAGCACCACAATACTCCTGGAATTCGGGGTTGAAGGAGGTGGGTTCAAGTTGTGCCTCACGACTGTCGACAGGGGTGCTGGTCTCCGAGTGTTTTGGACGAATCAAAAGTGCTGGTGACAACAACCGCGCCACACTGCCCCAGGTGACTCGCGAGGCCCCCTTGCTATTTGCGATAATCTGTCGCGAAAATGTCACCAGGAGGCTTGAGAACAGTGCTGACAGTAAAAAAGTCAGCAACGGCGATTCAAAATCGAGGCATAGATCTGGAAAGGGGGTCGGTATATGTACCTACGACTCAAGGGAGAATTGCATCCCAATACCGGCAATCTCAATGGCGGATGTCTTGTGCCCTGATCTGTTTCGACTCAGTGGCTTATGGGTGGTGCTCGAGGCCTTCTGAAAAGGTCCGGCCTCGGAGGAGGACTTGGGGATACTGGTGCTCTTGCTTGTAGCAGGCTTGCTTCTGCTTGACGTCAACTCTGGGTTGAACACGGTATGACAAGCAGGAACTAAACAGAAATGGTCTTACGGGTGCGGCATGATTAGGACCAAGATATGAGTGTATTGGGATTAAGCAGACACGGGGAGTGTTGAGATAAAGGGGCCAGAAAAGGTGGGACTTGGAGGAAAGGATGAGCTGACAGCCCACCCATCAATTTACGATCTACCGACGGACGGTTTATAAAACCCTCCTTTCGTTCGGTACCACTCCCCCCTATTCTGTATTGCTGCTGAGATATAGTGCAGCAGGCTGACATGAAGTCCTCCGTTCATTAGCAATCAAGCTTTCTTATGAAACCAAAGTCCCAGATGTCGCAGATTTCACCCTGAAAAAAGAAACAAGGGCCCTCATGATGTGCCGTTACGTTGTTGTTGACATGTGGAATTCCACTCCTCCCCGGAAATGACACTGGGCGGATTGGTAACACTGCTTGACACCCGAGTCTTGTCAGCCACGGAACACTCTACTTAATGAATTGACTGGGGCACGAGGCTGTAGAAAGGGGCGGACCCACGGCTCAGCGAGGAATTGCGCCCCAATACCAATCAAGTCGTTCTTGACTGTCTTCTTTCCCCCGAGACTCAAGCTGCTTTCGTTTGAGAGTGAAACCGGACTCTTCTGGGAGTTGCTACGGCCACATTCGTGTTGCTCAAGCGATCCGTGACTGGCGGCAACGCTCCAGGAATCTGGCTTGTTTCTGTCCCACATCAGGGTTGGCGACAATGTTCATTGTTTTGCGTGAAGTTCCTCATCCTGAGGCAGCTTCTCCCAGGGGCAGGCATTGATGAGTAATCGAGTGAGTAGGGTGATGCGGAGGGTGATAGTAGGGTATGGCAAAGGAATATAAATAGGATGTCGGGGGAAGCTCTTGAACGCGAGCGTAGGTCACGGTGGGTATATGACGAAGAAACGGGGCTTCTTGCTTACCGGCTTGACATTCTTGTGAAACTTGAAGCTAACTGCGAGAAAAGAACTCATGTAGAAGGGCTTTGGAAGGGGCACGGAAGGAGACGGATAAGAGCGCATGGAGTGAATGATAAATGTGAGTGACTGAGAGAAGGCCATCCTAGCTTTAAAGTATGTCCCTAGATCTAAGCAGATGTCCCTCTGCATTGCTGTCTCAAGGCGCTCGGTCATGTTGGGTAGGCTTCGGGTCCTTGTAGATTTTCGGTGAACACTTGCTCCTCGACTTTCGCGATCGTGATTGGAATCTACCAATCAAGGCCCAGAGTCGAGTCTTTGTTTGGCCATTGGCCTCAGATGCACGCTGAACACCTGGGATTGGCGAGCCGGCGGGATTGGCCGGCAGCTCCCGCAGCAGACGTCAGTGAAACAAATTCAAGAGCCGGCGAATAAGGATCGGTACCGCGGTTCGACCATTCCGCCCTACACCAACTCGAGGATCTTTCGTGCACGGGTCATCTCCAGAATTATCTTGCAGCCACTCATGAACTGCCTTCCTCCCTTCAAGGCCCGGATGCACAACAACCGCAGTTGCGGAACAGGGTACACGGGTACGTACCTAGGTCGGGAGACCAGACGGCAGGGCCGATAATGGCGGGGTTGAATGCGGCGATTGGCGGGCATCTCAGACGGCGGGACAAGCCTGTCATCAGCCATTGGCACCGTGAAGCTCCATGAGAAAGCCCCCCATCCGTACCTTCAAAACTAGGAATCCTCCACCACCATAGCAAAGCCCACTGGTCAATCCACGAAACCCAGTCCTCCAATTCGAGATGCCTGATCATCAACCTTCTATCCCATTGCGGTTTAGTCCCGCCCCGACCTTCCCGACTAACCCTTGCAAAAGTGGCTGAAAATCCCGCCGCCATCATTGGCCTCACGCTTATCGTCTGCGTCGCGATGCCCTCTCATTGGCCGTGCTTTGTCAGCCACCCCATTTTGACCAGGGCAGCAGCGCAGCTCGCAGGCAGCAGGGATTGGGGTTGGGGCCAAACCTCCTCACCAAAGTTGGTGGCGCTCGTCCAACCCAGAAAGTTGGCAACCCCGCGAGCAGACCCGCGAGCAGCGCGGTGTTTTCCTCTTCTTCATTTCACCTCCCTGCGACGGACGGAACCTACCCTACCCCGGGTCTACAACCCCGCCGCGCGTACGGCTTAACAGACAATGACCCAATGGGGCCAACAAAAGGACGAGGCGCGCATCGCCGACAGCAGAAGCAGCAGCGACACACAGTCGCCACGGGACTTCTCGACCCTGCCTGAGGTGGTGCCCTACACCACCTTCCCGGAGGTTGTCCCGACGACGGCAACGAGCAGGGTCCCGGAAAAGGCGGATCCGGATGCGCCGATCCCGGCGGGAGTTCTGCCGCCGCCGTTTAGTGAGGTTGATACGGGGCCGCATCAATTGGATGGGGATGAGACGACTGTTGCTGACTCGACGGCGCGGCCGGTGGCGTGGTATCATCGCCGGCGCAATCGGTTCATTGTGGCGGGGGTTGTGATTGTGGTGTTGCTGATTGTTATTGGTGTTTCGGTTGGGGTTGGGGTTCCTTTGAGTCGGCGGAAAAGGTGAGGAGCTGGAGTGAATCTTGCGGGAGGTGACGAGCTAACGCCGTGACAGTGGTGGGGATGCCCAGAGTTCCACGGGCGGTGGCGGAAGTAATGGTGGTGGTAATGGCGGTGGCTCGGGCGGCGGCGGCGGCGGATCTTCCGGGGGACCGGGGACCGGGGCCGGTCCTGATACGGAGCCTCCGACGCCGCTGGATTTCGGCACACCCATATCGTTCTCTGCAGAGCCTGGGCCGAGTGTCTGTCAAGGTACGGTCTGTCCGCAGGTACTGACTGCAACCGAGTTTGGCAGCCCCTCGAACATCTTCATGTTCGCACGCGGCGCCGATAACGCCATCTGGGTCCGAGAGATCCGCAACAGCGCGTGGAGGACATCCGAGTGGAAGAGCTTGGGCGGCAAGTTCCTCAGCCAGCCAGCAGCTTCATCGATGCGCGACGGGAGGGTTGATGTGTTCGGCGTCTGGAACGACCAAACGGCGCGCTTCAAGACGTTCCAGAACGGCGTCTGGGAGACCGAGTGGACAAACCTGGGCGGCGACTTCTCTTCACCCCCCTCTGCGTGCGGTCTAGTCCGGGATAACATGAACGTGATTGCTGTCGGGGAAGATCACGCAGTGTATCACAAGTATGCGAGTGATGGAAATACCTGGGGTCCCAGTCTTGCAGGCGACTGGGAGTCTCAGGGGGGTTTAGTGTCGAGCTCGACGGACATCGGCTGCGCTGCTGTTTCTGACAAGGTGCAGCGGTTTGACATCGTTGCGTATGGGCAGGGCCCCAGCCACGGTATGTTCTTCAAGACGTGGAACAGCACATCCGGGTGGCAGGAATGGGCCGGAGGGAAGGGAGGATACAAGGGAGACCCGACGTTGGTGTCCACGCCAGGAAGAGTCGACTACTTCGGCATCGGCGAGGACGGTGCTGTCTGGACGACTGGGTGGACGAGCTCTGGAGGATATACCGAAGCCCTGAGCCTCGGCGGAACGTTCGAATCGGCTGTCTCCGCCCTCGCAGTAGATTCAAAGTCGAGACTGGATGTGCTTGCGGTTGGCAATGACACTCGGCTGAAGCACAAGGGGCGAAGCCATGGGCTGTGGGGCACAGAGTGGGAGGATCTAGGAGGGAGTTTCCAGAGCGCGCCCAAGGTGGTCCTTCTCAACAGCACGTCTGTGGGCGTTTTTGGAATTGGGCCGAATGGAGTAGTGATTCATAGCACCTTCAACCTCGGGACAGGATACTATTGGGGAGGGGAAGGGCAATGGTACTCGGACGGGGGCTCTATGGCATCGACATGGTATCGCCCGGCGGTGTAGTTGTACTTGGATATAATGAACGAATGTAATGACCTCTGAAAGCAAGATGATGCAATTTAAGAGATTTCTGACACAACTAACAGTAAGCTGGGTCATATGAGAATCCGGACAGCCACCAGTTCAGTCAAGTACATTAGAAGTAAAGCGCCCCCCATGCCTCAAGAAGCTGCTGCTTTCCACCGCAAATGGTACGCTGAAGTGCTGTAGTACCAATCCCAGCGCCTTCCGTAGACTAAGGTCGTAAATGCTCATCATGCTAAACCCCAACACGCTGCGCCACGCTAATCCAGAATAAAATGCAACCCAAGACAAACAATACATGCGCCTCACTGAGGAGTGCCACGCTCAACATCCTCTTCAACTGATCGGGGCCTGATCCGCGCCGCAATACCCCGCAGCCCACGATCTTCAAGCTCCATATCCTGTGTGTTCCCAACTGGCTCCTGTGACTTGGCCGGTGCCGAATTCGCGGCCGGCTTACTTGGTGAGGCGTTCGGAGTCGCGGTAAGTGAGCCAGTCAGTTTGGCGAAAAATAAACTGCCCCACTTCTCCTCCCATGTGAAGTTGAGGTAGCAGGCGACGAGATACAGGAATATAAATCCGAAGAGACATCCTGTAAAGGTGCGGGGATTTGCCTCGAAGGGCAAGACGCCGTTTTGCATGTTGAACATGCCGGTGACTTGCGTGAATGCAGAAAAGCACTAGGTGAGGTGTTAATACATGTACTGGTGATCAAGCGTTTTATTGCGCCCGCCAAGGAGTAAGACTTACGAATGCAATCACGGTAAGCCCTAGAACTTTGACCGCTGCGTCGTATGTCAGGAGGCCGAAATGACTTGTTATCTAGCAAACTGGTGGTTAGCAACATCGCCTAGGTCGTCAGGAGCACGGCTTTCGCAAATTACGCAACGTACCTGGTGTCGATTGTTTTCAATCAACTCGACCTTAAGATTTTGCAAACTCTTCAGCTTCAACCGGAGACCAGAGTACGACTTCTGAATCTTCTGCCGATAGGGGCTTCTCTCTTTGTTCTTGTCTGAGATGAAGTAGCCCAGATCGCATTTCTCGAATTCCTCCCAGGCCTGCGTTGTTTCAGACAAAAGTGTGATAAACTGGCTGAGTAGGCGTAGCATTTCTTCAGTCCAGTCGTTCAACTCTTTCACATGACTTTTGGTTTCCGGGGGTGCAAGACGCCTAATCATATGAGAGTAAGTACCTGGGCGTCAAATTAGGATTTTTGTAGGGGACATCATACCTTTTCTTAACCGCGTCCTTCATCACGCCTGTAACCGTATCCCACTCAGTAGATATCTGGGCAAGATTCTCGGCCCAGATTGAGAGAAAGTAGTGTCGACTTTCCCAGATAGGATCGTTGATTTCGGTCTGTCGCGATAATGGGTCCCACATCCTCGAGCTCTCCGTCCAATCCTTGTGATGGGTTTTCACAGAGGCTAAGAGCTCGGATCTCAACAGATAGTAAGTGTCGACAGTTCCGTAAGCTTTATAGATGCGATCCTCGATTCCGAAAAGCATGACAGAGGCTTGTGCTTCGTAGAAGCACGGTAACTTCGCACCCTCTTTAGCAGAAGATGGGCCCATCAGACAGCTGGCAGTCCAAGATCTCCTGAGCGTGTCGAATGTCTCGCCGTCGGGCCTAACTCGGCTGTCCCTCCGAAGCTTTCTGTGCTTTCGAAACGCAATAAACGGGAGGTTCAGGTGGAATGCAAACGTGCGGAACCCTCTTGCCTAGGTTTATCGTGTCAGAGATGATAATGAAACCCTAACTTGAACAAGAAGAGTGCTTACCGTGATGTGTACGTCGACAGAGGGATCGAATTTCATGTGATCGTACAAGAACTTCGCCATCGCAGCTCTCTCTCGTGGATAGGCACATTCCGCGAGAACTGTCATTCCGGGCTCACTCAAATTGGGTAAATAACTGCAGATACCAAGAGGTCAACTTCCGAACGTTCTCAGCGTATTGGGAGTGGGAGATGTACGTACACAAGCACCCGATCAGCACTGAAATTGGCAACCTTCACAGAGCGACCCCCTTTCCCCTTTTTGGCGACGGGGGGTGGAAACTCCTATTCCTATGTCAGCAACAGAAATTTACAAGAATAAAGGGAATTGTTTACCTTGATACCCAGCTCTTCACTAAGCTGACATGGCGTCAAGCCCCCCCGCTGCAGTTTAGGGACGCCTCGTCCGACACCATTCAGGGGAACTCCAACGTTACTCCGGATATCAACAATTGCAATGAAGTCTGACTCTTGCCTCGGTCTCTCCGTACGAGCCTGCTGGGCAGCATGCTCGCAAAACCTGGAGACAACAGACTCTTGATCAAGACGCTGATTTCCCATGCCATTCCCAATAATCGCAGGTCGCATGAACTGCCTCACAGGATGTGTTGATTCTGACTCTTGGAGAGCATCTTCTGGATTCGTATTGGTGTCTTGGCTCCCGTTTCCAGCACTTACCTGAGGCAAAGGTGCGTTGGCATTTTCCTCGGCGTTGTCGTCGTCATCTGAGTCGGATTCCGAGTCATCGCTGTTGCTTTCTTCATCGCTGTCGCCAGAGATAATCCCGCTTTCTCTGATGCCTGCAAGATACGGGCGATCGGGCGCTTCGGTATCTAAAAGCTTCCTAGGGTGGTCGAAGATCTGCGGCCACTCAAAGGCCGGAGACGATTGCTCTGAAGGCATGGCGCTCGTTGAGATGAGACACAGGATAATTACCGACGCATGATGATGGCTTCCTGTTCCAATCGGATAAGGGATGTGAGCGGAAGCTTCCCTCGTGCCCAATCTGTCGGGTGAGCGGTCGCGTAGGCGGTCGGGTAGCGGATGTGATGGGTAAGGGTTTGTGATGATATCCTGGGATGATGCAGTGATGTGCGATGAGGGTGGCCCTCAAGATGGGGTCGGGGGGAATTGGGCAAGAACCAGAGAGGGGGTTTCGATGCAATGGCGAGTGCCAATATGTAGGAAACTCAGAAAATCAGCACTTCCACGTAGCTAGCGCTGCGGCATGTGCCCCAACGAGGCTTCAATGTGCAAAATATCGTTGCGGTGTCAACAGCTCGCTTCCCAACCATGAGGCGGGCGTCCCGCAATTGTAGCCAATGCTCGCAATGTGCGCTTTGGGCTTCAGTCACACCTCCCATCTCCCAGGCAGACGAGTGCTGCTCGGTCTGCTCATCGTGGCCGAAGCGGTGAGGTCTGGCTTCGGCCGGAAAATGACACCGCAGTGAGCTGGCAATGGCGCAGGCGGTTTCGCAAGGTCCAAGGTCGCTTTGGGTACCTGTGTCGATTTGGGATGTCCTCTGCATCTCGCGGCAGCAGAAGGATGTCGTGACTGCCTGACCGGCCGATGGGGCCTTAGCCAGCAAGGGGGCCATCGGTCCACGTCAGTGGTTGGGAAACTATGAGTCGAAGGACAAGTTGGCGTGCTAGGGGTGTAATTTGGCGGTATTTGGCTTGAAGGCACCATTGTGCTCGCATTTTGCTGCCCTGATGCTGCCCAATCCATCTTGGCCGTAAGCAGCGGTTCCGGTCTGGGGGGCTGGCGATTGCCCGATGAAAAGCAGGTCCAACCAAATGGCTGGAAACGGGGCTAATGTGCAGCATGCAGGATGACACGCACACACCCTGCAGGAGAGAAACCTGATCAGGCTGCAATGCAGGCACGCCTTGATTGGCTTGCAGCCACACGCTGTGGCTTGCCTTCAACCGCCTACCCCTTCGTTCCTTCATTGAGGGGAGGACAGTGCGAAGCCTGCTCTGACCAAAATTGGCCGAAGTTCGGTGAAAGTGTCACGGGATAGCTCACGAGAGTGGCTCTCTCGGCAGGCTAGATAGAATGGGAGGCTAAGCATGCGGAGGGGCGCCTGGTTGCTGTTTACATACTCGTCTTTGTTTTGCCAGGCAAGGAAGGGGTGACCCCTGGCCGGCCCCAAGTGCAAATTTCGGAGGAAGAATGGAACGATAAAAGTGAAGAGAGGGTATCCAATGACATTTACATACTAGCACTTAGCGCTATTGCACTTGTCACCTTAGCCGGCAGGATAGTAACACGCCTCGAGTCTCGATGCCCCTTTCCATTTCGAGCCGAGGGGTGCATACGGTCAGAGACATAACCGACGCTTGTAGCCACTGATGCAGTAATGATCCGACCAGTCTAAAACGGACATAGATCGACCCAACGGAAAATGACCAGGTCTCGCCCCCAAAACTCCTCCTTCAGACGGGGTTGGAGGCCAGTCACGTTCCTCTGATGTCATCCAACAGTGGCAGACAACCGAATAAAACAAACCCTGATATTCTATTGAATGATCCGACAAGCGAATGGAACAAATTCTCATGTTCTATTGAACGATCCAACGCATTCTGGCGCTACTCTTGCCAGCAATGACAAGGTATAGCAAGGTAACTGCTTTGTATGTCCTAACACAACCTGTTCACTGGAAGTCAATGAGGTGAGGTCCGTCAAAAAAATGGTCGGGTCTTTGGGCTTACCAGACTCAGAGCTTTCAGAGCTTTGCCTGACATTTCTCGAAGAATCGGTGTGACGTGTGAAGAATCTTCAGAGTACTTCTGCCGACCGGTGCGGCTTCATTTCCGCAGCACTGTTTCCTCAACAACATAGCGCCAGAACAATACCTATGAGAGAGACAATATCGTCAGTTCGGAAAAATAAGTAGGTCCCTTTTCGTTTTCTGTCAGTGCAGATCGTTGAAATACTTACAAAAACGGGTTGGTTTTGCTCAGTGCGACAAGATGCCGTCTCGAGTTCCGAAAGCAGCACACCATGCACGACCTACGCCCCTGTGAGGCCGGCCGATCAGATCTGACGAATCAGCCAGGAATCCAATCAGCAATCACGAGAAGATCCAGCGGGTACCTTTCGTACCGCGGGGCTGAGCAGTCGAACCCCAACCCTGAGGCACTCGTTGTTCTACGGAACTACTCCAACGAAATTGAGCACACAACTTGCTGCAGCTTGATATATCCATGCTTCAAGGGATCTTTTCCAAGTGTGGAGAAAGCCTCGCGGCGTTGAGATCGCAAGGTTTCACAGAATCCCAAAGCAGAACAAGGTGAGCACAATGTTTCACTATCACCTAATCTGGCCATCTGTGTGTCACGTGGCTTCCGACAACGTGGCCAATCTCATTTTTTCCATTTCCTCGGACAGAGAGGGGCGGCGGGTCCTCCCGTAGTGGACCCAAACACCAACTACGCGTCGCGATACATGGAACCTGGAGCCACGCGCTGGTTGTTGATGTTCGCATGGTTTCTAAGGAGCATTGAGGAGTGCTAGTGTACGAGGTCAGTGGAGGCCGCAGTCGGCTGCGGGACGAGCCTTTTGAGCTCTGAGCCCCCATCCCGCCCCAATCTCTCCCAGAATTTGCCTGTCCTTTCTTCCAAACAAGCCCCCATTTGCGTGCCGAACTGCAAAGGTACCTGCTTCCAGCGAGCTTTTACATGATTGGCTTGCAAATGAAGAGCCCGCAGACGGATTCGAGCACGTGATCAATTGTGCACTTTTCGGCGCCTTCGGACCATGTCATGCTAATTTTTTTCGCAGTGCGTTGCCCAAGATGGTAGGTTTTGGAGCGCGACCCACCAGTGGCTGCCTGATGCTGCCTGATAAAACAAGCCACTGACCGGGTCGAATTACAGCCATCGAAGAAGGAGAAAGACAGCGGCAGGAAGAAAAAAGCTCCCTCACGAACGGTCTGGGTCTGGGTGTGTGTCAGTCGCTCCCTCCCCCTCCCCCTCCCCCCTCACTCCCGGCATAAGCTACTTCGCAGCGCATCAACTAACCGACAGCCTCTCAATGCAGTGCGTGTGTGGCAGAGAGGGTTCCGATATGACCATGCTTCGGGAATGCTGCTTGAGCCGCGCATGCTATCACCCCAGGTGCTACAACTGTGACGTTCGCCAGATGAAGGTATCGCGATGATTGCACTTCTCAACCCCCCGGCATCTCGCAGTTAAGTGGCACCCCGACAACAACCGATACCCCCTAAAATACTCGGCAGCAATGCCAGCAACTGAGTTGCGAAATGGGCCCAGTTCGCAACCCTCGTCGCGTCACTTTTTAAGCGTGGGAGTCCCTATCACGACCTCCTCCCAGGTTCGGCCATCCTCCACGACTTGGAACCGCACTACCAACCTCAAAACATACGAACCTTGGAGGGCCCGACGTCCCCAGGCTGGACTACGTACCTAACGTGCGGTAATTCGACATTCGATAGAATGCTAGGCTGGTTCTTCAACATGAACCACATCTTTGCTCTGGCGGCCTCGATAATACCCTTTCCTTTGTCGTACAGGCGTCCAAAGAGTTCCATGGGTTTTCTGGCGCACGTATCCTATGTTCTTCTTCTTTTTTTTTTCCTTTTGCGCGGAGGCCTTTTTGTTGCTTTGGAGTTGGAAAATGGTCTTTCGCTTTTGACTTGGGAGATTGGAAGATGGAAAAAGATTGAAAAGCGGAGAATCCACTGCAGGTATAGACGCGGAGGACATTTAGACTTTGTATTGCTATTCAATATACCCACCGTTCTTTTGAGGGTGTTGAGAATGAAGAGGAATTTGGGCGACCTCTGTTCACAGTCCTTGCTACAGTCACTCGAACTGTAAGCATGGTGGTAGGGTTGCAAATATCACAGGATATGGTGGACAGCCACTAGGGGGAGATAAATATGGACGAGGGAGAATCCCTAAGCCCACACTGCGGGGGCGAGACTCGCTGATATAGCAAGTTCCCGCGTGGGGCGCTATAACTGATGCAACCTCAAAAAGCCATCTCCCTTACTTGACGAATGCCTTCACAGCACCGTCACCCTTGGGGAACGGCGATAAATACTCATGATACATCTTGATATCAGTTGCGTAGTCCGTGTCATGCAGCTCCAACTCCAAGCTAACCTCTGGCAAGAACAGCCGGGCCACACAAAGGTAGACCTCCAGCAGAGAAATCTCCATACCGATGCAGGTCCGTGAGCCTCGACCGAACGGCATGTGATACTTGGAGAGGTACTTTCGGTCAGCTTCGTCGAGCCAACGTTCCGGAAGAAAGACATGCGGCATTGCGAAGATTTCCGGAGAGAAATGGGTGTCGTTTTGCGTGGTCGAAACGTACGTCTAGCCCGGTCAGGAACTGTCACAATGAGGGGCAACTAAGCATGGCGATAGGCTCACCCCTTTCGGTATGACGAGTCCCTTGTATACCATATCATGCTTTGGGTCGTATCTTGGGAGACGGGCAGCGAGGCCACCCAGTCTATTTTGGACCACAGTTAGTCAGCAGCCCATTTAGGTCCATGCCTCGAGTACGTACCGAAGCCCTTCGTTGACAGCACCAGCCTATACCATGTTAGTACCCTGAGAATTCGCCATGGAAAATCTCAGATTCTCAGCGTACCAGATATGGGAGCTCTTTCAGCTCTTGGTAAGTCGGCGGTCTTCCGTGAACCTCATATGCCCCCTTGAGTTCCTCCCGAAGCCGAGCGAGCTTCTTAGGCTGGGTAAGCAGGTGATACGCAAGAACAGTGATGATGTTTCCGGTGGTCTCCGTGCCTGCCAGCGTTATGGCGCTTGCCTCCTGCGTAACTCTGTATATCGTCTTCTCCTCCGGCGGGAGGTTGGAGTTGAGAATCTGGCGCGCAAGATCCGCCTCGGCCTCCCCACGCTCCACAAACTTCTCAGCCGATTCGAATCCCCTTTTCACTTCAATGTTGAGTTGCTAGCATCCACGTTAGCAATTCTCCCCAAGCCGCCCAACGCAACAGAGCCACTCACCCTGAAGAAGAATGCAACACCCAATGACCCGGGGTTGAGTTTGAGAGCCAACCAAGGGGGAATCGCCGTTCTCATCACCCACAAAAGCCACCCCCTAAAATGCCGGTTCACCAACCCCACGCATCCAAGCTTCCTCGCCGCTCGATTCGCGGCATGCTCAAAATCATCAGAATCCAGGTGTGCAAACTGTCTTCGAAACGCAAACGCTGTGGCCGCATCCGTCGCTAGCGCCCGAAATGCATCTCCTAAGCTCATTGTCTTTCCGGTCCCCTTGAACTCCGCAAGACGACCAAGAAGCTTGCGCACAAGGGCATCAATTGTGGACTGATGGCGTGCAACAGCCTGTGGCGAGAAGTACGGGCCGATGGCGTCGCGGCGCGCGCGGTGCATTTCGTGTGAGACGGTGCTGAAGACATTGTCCGGAGGGCCGAGGAAGCGGTAGTACCAGAGGGGCTTGTACGCGCGGCGCGAGATCTTGTAGATTTCGTGCCAGTCGGGATCGCGAATGTGGAGCTCCCACGGGTTGATGCGAACGATGGGACCTGCGGGTAGTCAGAATTTGGGGGTGGAGTGAAAGTAGGTTGGTGGGAGGGCGACGAACCATATTCTTCATGCATGCGTGTTATTTCGGCCCAGTAACGTCCTCCACCATCCTTGAGGCAGTCGTAGTATCCCTCGTACAGCGAGGTGAGCGCGGCGAGTTTTGGGCCAGGGAATTTGGCGAGAGGGCTGAAGAAGAGTTGGTAAACGCTTTGAACTACCAAGCCGATGAACAGCAGCGCGCCGAGCTGAGCGATGATGATGGGAAGTGACGCTGCCATTTTGACGCTGGAATCACCGCAAATTGACTGAATTAATGGTATTTTGCTCGGCCGTATCAGAGCCTCTTAAAAACGCAGAAGCTCTTACGGTACGTGCGGGACGTCGCCGGCAGTTGGCGAGCGGGCAAGTTGAAGTTGAGAGAAGTGAGCGGCTCACGAGGGGAGGTAGTACCGTGAAGCGAGTATTGGCGGTAAAGACGCAGTTTCCTATAACCGCCCAGACTCAACTTGACTTCCCCGCTAGGTCTGAAACGTTGGTGAAGAGGCAGGTGGTCTCCTGGTTGTACCTGCCCGGTGGTAATTCATCCCAAAACTCAGGCCCGAGAAGGGAAGCTTTATTTTCCCTGCAAATTTGTCCCATCTCAGGAACACATGCAAAAAACAATGTAAGGCGGGCATAGAGGTCAGAAAAGCAAGGCTAGATTGGCGCATGATTTTCTCTGACAACGCCACCCCAACGTTGATGACTTCATCACGGGTCGAACGGTCAGATCCGCCAACCATCAACGAGATCTCTGCGATGAATAGCTATCACACCGGCGCATTCTGAAGTTTGGTTCACAATATAACCAACATGGAAGATCGATTTGCTGGCACAGCTCGATCCCCATCCGGATGTAAAAATTGCCAGTACAGAGCCATGATCGCAATTCTAGAATCCCTGAACCTAAGAGGCGATGTTGTTTAGACAAAGCACCTCATTCATCAATCGCACAAGCTGTCTGAACACAATCTTTTTCTAGTGGAATCTGGGGGTACCACAGATTCGACTTTATTCCAGACGGGCCATGAAGTGTGTCTGGTGTCCAAGACATGAGTTTGACAAACCTGGTCCTGCATCTGCTTGCATCTGTTTGCTTGGGTTTGCGGCTCACCGTTGCGTCCTTTCGGGTAGTTCTGACTCAATCATCACGCATCTGCATCGCTGTGGTGACAAAATTGGGATGGAAATTCTCCTCTGACAGACCGCCATTGCCCTGCCGGAACCTGCGGGATGGAGTGGATCGCTGCGCGGCGAGATGAGGTGACTCGGAAGGTCTATCGTTTTGCCGGAAATTTCCCTCTTCGTCGGACACATTGGTTCACTTTGTTCCAGCATTCGCGTGAAATAGGAATTACGGGATGGGCTTGTCATTAAATCGTGACGCTGATGAGATGGAATAGAGCCGCCTTGGCCGAGAGCATGTGGTTGCTGGTTCTCGGCCCAAGTTCCGATTTGACCCCCAACCTGGTGGGGCAGCTGCAGGGAGCACCCGGCCAAGGCGGCGTCCGCCGGCCACCACCAGCCCACCAGCCACCCTAAATGCGCTGCTAACGAGACAGGGGGGCTTCTTATCGCAGCCACAATGCGTTTGACGTTCGATGATGAGCAGGCGTTCGTTGTCTGACGCCATTGCTTATCTCTGTCCACTCCAAGCCTTCCTAGTTCCAGCCGCTATCTTGGCGATCAACATTGCGTCTGGCAGCTCCGAGCTCTCCAGCTCTGATGTCTTGCGAGCTCGCGCGCACAGCCCTTGGTCCTTCAGACCTATGGCTATCACTTGCAGCACCGTCAGGATCTGCTCGTCGTCTTCCCCGACAGTCTAGACTCCCCGCAAAAGAGGCGCCCAGGCGCGCCGCAGACGTCACAGGCTGTCAAGGCTGCACACGTGACATCAATGAGCAAGTCTACGATCTCACCACCTCGCGTATCAATGCTAAGTTCGTTCGGTGCCACCCTCGGACGGCAAATGGAATTATTGCCGCAGATACCACGCTTGATATCAGATGGCAGCTGGTTGGCTCGAGATTGACGTACGGATTACACAGCTACCAACGCTAATACCCCGCAGTGCGCCTCCATCGCGCGCCCCATCGTGGTATGTCCCAGCGGGTGCAGCTCTGGCGGTGGCAAAGATAGGGCCATCCATGATTCCCGCTGACCCCCCACACTGCCTGGAATGCCTCGGTGCGGCTGCCCGCCTCAACCCGAGTGCGGAGGAGACGTCGATTGCGATAGCTACCGTTGCGGAATATGGAGACCAGATGGAGCGCTATGTCCGGGCGCCCAGCCTGCGCCATGAGCAAAATCTATTTGTCCCATCATCGAGCAGCCCGTGACAGCAGTCGACAGTCAGCTCGGATCTTCAAATGGCTCAGCGGAATGCGGCACGCCCGATTGTCCTCGTGGAGGGATCCGCCGATACCCCGCAATCGAGAATCAGAGGATTGTGCGGTAATGAATT
>Ga0247758_1001368_pt1 | contig 18459 bp, 22 predicted proteins | sample UWRJL156409C4_FD_180950 | JGI IMG/M metagenome (GOLD analysis project Ga0247758, IMG submission 180950) | Plant litter microbial communities from Arlington Agricultural Research Station in Wisconsin, United States - UWRJ-L156-409C-4 | ecosystem: Environmental > Terrestrial > Plant litter >...
GAGGGTGTTGTGGGTGTGGTTACAAATGGACTAGAGGGTTAGATGGTGGTTGTTGATTTAGGATGTTGATTGTTTGGATTTGGGACCAGGCTGCAATGGAACCCGTAATTGTGATGTTGATTTTTTAATTTGATTCTCTGCTATTGTAGGGGTAATGAAGATGTAGTTAATCTGTTTAAGTAGCAATGGATGTTGGACTTAAAGTGAGGACGCCGAGTGTTTTAATATAAGAAGCCAAAAATAACATTTCCGTGATGCCCTCGCGAACTCGTAGTTACGAGCTTTTGATCCCTTGCTGTAACGTGCTTTCGCAAATAAAAGCCTCTCGACGTCCGCAGTGCGTTTTCCCGTTGGGCCATCGGTCGAGATGCCGCAGGATCGGAGCAAGCTTTGCAGCAGCCACCGGGAAATCACATGGTTTTGCTGCCGATGGGCGAAATGAGGACAGAATAGGCATGGCGCGATGCCAAGATGATCAGCACAGGTCCGGTCGCGGTTTGTGTCCAGGGCCAGGCCCGCCGAATTGCTAGGGGTGGCCCCCCACGGGCCGGATGCCGCCGACTTTTCAGTAGGCCAACCGTTCCCATCGTGCTTCGGGCCGCACTGTTAGTCCCTTGGCATGGCTGTGCCTTATTGCTGTGCAGAGTGGTTCGATGCTTGATCGGCCCAGATCAGACCGACTTTTACCCGTTCCAGAACTTTCAATGCCAAACCGCAACTTCGATCGCCTCATCACGAATTTGGAAGGCGCGGCTTCTTCTGGAGGTCTCGCGTCCCTCCACGTGCATGTCTCGAGATCGGATCGTCTGTCTTGTCTTAGGAATATCTCGTGGCTGCGTGCAGCCAAAGACAAGGAAAAAAAACTACAGATTAGTACATCGACATCATGGACTGGCGGGTCCCACTGTTCCCAGACCACCTAGATTTCGGCAGCCTTTCGACACACTAGTGGCCACCAACTCTCAAGCCCCAGGATATCGTCCTTTAGCACTACGCCCTCTACAGGCTCGCTGTTAATAGTGGCGAAACGTAACCCGCGACGGACAGACGGATCCGTAATAAACGATTAGGGCCGTACATCCCCAACTTGTTGGAAGGACTGCTCTCTGGATCCTGTGGAATTGAAGGGGTTGTAACTGTGTGATTGTATTGCTTGTTCGGTTCTCTGGCTCAGCCAGAGAACCTTCCTTATAGCTGTGAATGCGCGTCTGTAGCAATGGTTACAAATCTATTGTTCTGGTGGTTTCCAGACTCTTCTTTCTGGGCCAGCCAGAACCCCTTTCTTTCTGACAAGAATGGTGTGCCGCGTTGCGACCGCGTGTGGAGTGTGGAAGTTTTTTTACCCATACAAAACCCTAACCCTGGTGGGGGGGATGCCCGTCTAATAGATGCCTTGTAAAATTCCCTGTTGGACGGGGAGCAGAAGTTGTCTTCGGTTTGATTCCCAGAATTGCTGCCATCTCCTTCGCCACAGCTCGCTGGTTCGTCGTTCATCCTGATTGAGTTGTTAGGTTCAAGTTGACCGACTTGAGCCCGGGCCTCCAAAATCATGAGGGCAGAGGTTGCCCAGTTAGACTTGGCCAGCACCCAGACCGCTACTTCAGCTTCAAAATTTTCTTCTCGAAGGCCCCTCGGCTATGTTTTCCTCATCCAGTTAGAGCATACCTGTTTTCGGTCGATACTTCAAACGCCAATCGGGAGGCAGTGTCTTTTCCGATATGTGTGGCATCGGAGAACTCAGCCGAGGGAGGCCGAGGTTCGGATTTTGTGGCGGCCGCGGGTTGATGGATGTTGGGGTAAGCACGGTTTGAGGGGGTCGGATGGTCGGACTGCTACGTGGGCTGCATTTGAGCGGGCAGATGAGATGTCTCAGTCGCAGCCTTCTGTGAGCCCATGATCATGATCCACCAAAATAGAAGGTGCGGGCTCCATGCGTTTCTGCCTTGGGCTTCAATCAAGGTTGTTGCGCTGGCCTTGGCGTGTCGGTGTCACTGCACGCCACATAGCTCAGAGTGCATTCGAGGTCGAGCTACTGCACTGATGCCTGGGCTTCCCCACTCCGAGATTCAAATGGGCTGTGAAGTGCAAAGGAGGTGTAGTTGACTGGCCCGGCCGCATTGCCCCTTCCTGCCTCGAGACCACAAGAGCCCTGCTGCTTGTCACCCTCCAAATCGAACCGCTTCTCAAAACGTCCCCTCTTCAATCTTCTTCTTCTTCTTTTTTTTTAAAAACGAAAATAAATAAATAAAACCTCGCATGTGGCACACTTCCTCATTCACTGGCACTCGAATCCAAATCAGGCTCTGCCTCACCGCTCACCTCTGGGCCTCAAATTCCCAATCAGACATCATCAAAAGAGTTAAATTCTATTTTTTTTTTTCACTTTAGCTTCACCGTATTCCAGAAAGCCGGGGCGTGTTACATGCGTATCTATTAGTAATAAGTTCAAAACGCAGCTTCCTATTAGCCCCTGTCTCCAAGATCCTGCCCCCTACGTTTCTTCATCATAAGTACTTCGCCAAGATATGTTTTCCTACCTCTAACCGTCCTTGTGTGTCTGGCCGCGTCTTGCAGCGAGCCATTCCTCCTCTATGAGTCCGACAATCGTGGCGAACAGGGAAAAAGGACCGAAACCGCAGAAAACTCTCGCTCAATACGTTTCAGACGTTACCTCGGCCCACGGTAGGTCCGGGGCGGCGGGCCCTGGTGCGTGTGTGTCGAGCATACTACTGAGGCCACTCCCTCAGACTCAGGCCAGTTATGTCACCCCCCTTCCCCATTGGGAACGAGGAGACCGGCCGGCCGGCCGGTTGGCCCGAAACTTGACAACCTTGAAGATCCAAATGTTGAAGACTTAGATGGCCGTAGGCGTCATCCGCTTGGGGAACGGGCCAAAGGTCTGACCTTGACGGGACGGACGATGCGTCTCGCCTCTGGGGGGTGGCATTGACTGGCCGTTCAGGCTCCTAAGCTGCTCATTTGGACACCGGAGATTATTGGTGCAGAAACTGGGTTAGGGGGGCATAGGTTTAGTGACAGGGGCGTTGCAGCAGCTACCTACGTAAAGGCTAGCAAAGAAGAGGGACGGGAGGCGATGGCATGGACACACCATGTTATTGAGAGACTACTTTACTTACAGACTTACTGCTGGCTTGATTCGCATTAGGCTAATGAAGCGTGAGGTCCAGATCGGACGAGCGCAGACAGCCGAGGGAGCCATAGCCCTCCCTCGAGCAGTCGACGATGACCGAACTGCTAGGAGTACATTTACCCGGAACCCCGAGACGAGATGCTCGATATTATTAGCAGTCAACAGGCGAGTACGGGATGACAGCGAATCGCGTGGAACCGGGTTTGCCTCCAGGGGTACTGCTCCCCAGCTGGTTCACCGCTCCATCTGCCCTCGCGGGATAACACACGGCACAGGCGACACGGTACGTGTGATTGGGAGACTTTGTATTGCTGCCGAGGCTCCAGGCAATCATCCCATAAATGCAGCCAATCTGCTTGATATTGCCCGGCTGGCCCGTATGCGCAAGGCCCTCGGACTCGCCCTCCAACCACGTATTAAGTCATACCCCCCCCCTAGGCTAGTAGCTCGATTAAGGTTGCTATAGCACCACTAATCTATAGCGCCGCTGCTCTTTGGGCGGGAGCCCGGTATCTCGTCAAGTGGGTGGGTCATCAGCCGGAATTGGACCTGGGTAGCTGCTGGGTAAATTCCCCGCTGGCCGACGTACAGTTCGGCCAGAGCTTCAACTCCAGCTCTAGGGCGGCCAGGCAATATGCTCGGGTGGCGTGGTGCGGTGAGGCAAGAGGTGGCATAATAGTCTAACTGGGCCCTCCTGACACTCAAGTCATGGCCCCTCTTCCGATTACCCGGCGGCGGCCATAGCCTAAGGATCAAGCTTTGCCAAGAACTCTTGTTGGTGGGTTAGGTATATCTACCCAGGTCCTGGACTGCCCTACCTTGTCGCCAAGTCGCTCTCCCCACCACACTCAGTGTCGATCACGTCCTTGGCAGTTCTTCCTACCCGACTCAAACATGTTGGCACGACTTACCCTTGCCCTCGCCTTCTTCGCGGCCAACGTTGTCGCTCAACAGGCCATCTACGGACAATGTGAGTCTTTCTCTTACCTCTTCGGAGACGACCTGCTGACCATCTCCTCTCAACCTAGGCGGCGGCCAGAACTGGAACGGTCTCACGTCCTGCCAGTCGGGCCTTGAGTGCAAGTACCAGAACGACTACTACTCGCAGTGCCTGGGCGTGGACGACCACCCCGACTGGCTAGAAGAGCAAGAGGGTGGCGGCGAGGGCGAGGAAGAGGGTGGCGACGAGGGCGAGGAAGAGGGTGGCGACGAGGGCGAGGGTGAGGGTGGCGACGAGGGTGATGAGGTTTACGATGGTTAGGCATCGTCGCCGCGGTTCACGAGAATAGCCGTGACGGCGGTGATCAACTCCCACCTTATCCACGCCAGTCATGGCCTGAATCTCGCGTCCGATTGGCTTGGCAAGGCCGAAAGAAGTCTGTCGAGGATAAGAGCTCGCCCCGGCGGCGGGCGTGAGTGAGTCTGGTGCGTATGTGGAAAAGAGTGTAGAATCGTTGGAGTCTTGGGGAGGAATAAGTCATCCTGCAGACGAATATCTATTCTAGTGTACCACTACTGTAGGGCGGCTGGTCTAGTCTATAGCAGCTGTAGGCCCTGTAGGCACCTGCTACAGTAAGCCATTAATTATGATGGGCAGATATATCGAACGCTGCGCGAGTACCTCGCCTGATGTTAATGGGCCATTAAAGGCGTAGGGTGGCCCGAGGTACCTACTTTGACACGCAAACTAACGGCAGGCAAGGCTGTATTATGTCGAGGTTGATTAATGCTAGGCCGGTAAGAGGAGCTCTAGGAGCGCTTACTAAGCTACGACATCTTAGTGAGTAATATCATAGTGCAGCATAAAGATAGCGTCTTTAAGCCTTGTTCAGGTTGTTTAGGTTTAAGATACATCCGACATTATATCTTGCTTTTCTTTTATTAAGAGAGGCTATTACGGCCCGCTCCAGGGGACACCAAGGGGAGCCTGGTAAACGCAGATCGTAATAACGGACAAGGTCCAATTACTATAAGATAATAAGAGCAAGAGGACTGAACGAAGGCCAACACAACTCTTAAGACAGTACACTATTAAATAGGTCGTGGATCCAAAGGTCATGGGCAAATAAATCCCCAGTATAATAATACAGCTTACATAATATATTATTAACGTGAGGAACTAAGAGGTTCTTTAGTTTTATCGTAAACATAATAATAGTGTTTATACCACTAAAATAATAAATAACGTATACAGGCCTTTGCAAGCATTTAAAAGAGTGAGCACAGAGGTTTCTTGAACAAAAGCCCTTAACCTCTGTTATGCCCCTAGCCTCTATATACAGAGGCTGCTAAGACTACAGACGCTACAGTACCTTATACTATACTAATACTGTTTCCCTATTGCCCTTCTTACAGAGATACGTAAGACCGGGCCGCCATAAGGGGCAACCTGCAGGTTGTCACAGAGGCATTATTAAACGTATAATTCTAAGAATATAGGCTTTTCTAGCTTTTTAATTTACGTTTAGAGTGAGACACTCTCCGCGCAGGGGATCCTCTTTAACATCATTTCCGCCGTAGATACACACTAAGGCGATCTATTCTCCTCAGCCGCACACATAGCATTGGATCTACCTGAGGTCTACCAGATGGATATATCTCTCAGCAAAGCCAGCCAGGTACGCTTGCAGCTTAACGCATCCACAACGGTTATCCTCCCCGTTTTTAGAGATGAAACCCGCATGAATGGACGTCCGTTCCAAACAAGAGTCGAAGTCCTCCGGCGCACTCTCGCTGACTCGTGCAACGAAAAGCATCCCGCACCCCTGGAATATAGCTTCGCGTTTTCGGATTTGTTATGTCTGTACTAGAGTAAGGTCAAGGAGCTTGCAGATCAGCAAGCGTTTCGTAAGATAGAAGCGGCTGTGGTAGATCGAGAGGCGTTGCTCGCCGACCTGGAGGGGGTGTTGGCGGAATTGGAAGGAGGAAAGCCGGGTCCTGGGTATGTTGAGCTGAAAACGCTTAGGCGATTAGAGACTGCGGCGAATAGACAATTGAGGCAGAGCGGGGAATGTATAGATGTGAATAGGTCGCCGCTGCGGTTTCTTCTTGATGAGAAGAGGAAGGAAGTGGCCCATGAGAGGCTGTTGGAGAGTATTAACAAGGAGAATGTCAGGGAATTACAAGATTGCTTGAACTCGCTGATTACTTTTAGGAGGGTATTTCGAACCCAGAAGGGGTTTCTGGGGATTGGGTATGGGAGTGTCGAGATGTGTGATGAGGTTTGCTCGTCGCGGGAAGCAACGTGCCCCTGATTCTCCAGAGAGGCAGCGATAGGAAAGAAGGTGGAACAAGTGAGAAAGTGGGTAGTAAAGGCAAGCGCGTTACCAGTAAGAAGAGCCCCAGGTATAATCTCCATGGAGAGGCATACGTTCATGGGATACTGCATGGGGAGGGGATGATGGCGGCTTTGCTGCAGAAGTACACTGAGGCGGGAGGCAAAATAAGTGATTTCCAGGACATCTTAGTCGAGCGTTATATCTCTGGGGCTGGAATTCGGGCTTCTTTTCCAGATGGCTTTGTTGATGGGATGTTGGACGATGTAGTGCTAGTATGACTTTATTCTCTCCCCCACGGCATCTATTCTTCAAGATCCAGGACCTTCCGCAATCTGCACCAGTTCGTTTAAACGGAGCATCGCCTCACCCCCTTCTTGCAAATACGCACAGCCCAATCCACCTTCGGCACACAAGCAATACCTCCATACCTCAGGGCTTCTCACTCCATAAGACGTCATAAACTTCCCAATCGTGACTACTTCGTCCGATTCCAGTCATTCGATGTTGTACACGCGATCCGTCAAACCGGTAAGGGGCACCCCGAGTACGAAAATTTTAAAAACTCTCCATAGCACTATCTGGGATTGAGGGGGGACACAGCGCGTGGAACCACGGCGACTCTCGTTGTCCTGTTTGGAGATCCTTATGTTCCAATCTGGTCAATTACACCCAAGACCAAGCTTTGTCTTTTAACCAGGTAGTATACTTGCTTTGAGCCACTAACTTGCCTCCCACCCCTGATCATTTCTCTCCGCGTAACAATTTCTGCTAGAGCAGTAGCACTCCCATTGCACTACCCTAAGCAAGCGGACTATAAGTCAAAGAACAAATCAAAAAATATAACGAACCAGCACCGGAAGGAACAAAAGCAACCTCTGCTTCAACCTCGACATATTTAGCAGTATTACGGAATTCACGGCCGAGTTGGTTTCAGTAATATTAGTATAGTAGCCAGTATTTCAGAATATAGTAGTGATGCTTATGATCATGGGCCTAGGTAACGCGGACGGGCGTAAAGATGCTAGACTACTTCATGAAGTGGTCCTCGCCATTAAGATGAGCAGCTGCGACAGAGTGTGGTGCTTGCAGTCCCATATCGCTACAGGTCGCTCTGTACCGCTTTCGGACACAGATGGCAAACAGCGACCCAATAACAGGGCTTTTATAAGGAGAGGCAAAACATATTGGCTAGCCTTGCATCAGCAGAATGCACAGTAGCTTCTGGCACGCATTTCAACGGCTGGAACTTCGAGCGAACCCCGACCATTCAGGATCGACTTGCCTCAATCGAAAAGCAGATGCAACAGCACGCGTGGAAGACACTTGAGGACCAGTCTTTCCAAGACCAAGGGAAACTTGCCGACGCCGTAGCTAAACTCATGGCCATGTCAGCGAAGCCACTTTTTTGGCATTCCACCAGCAACCGCGTCCCGACCCGGCAGATCCTCGATGTCGTGATCGAAGCATACACCCAAAAGCTTGTCGAGGACTTGACAGCCGCTCTCCTAAGAGATAAACTGCACGGTCTAACTCTTTCTGACCCGGACAGCCTGCAAATCCCTCAGCTGCTGGCGCGGTCACGCCGCGACGACCACCTGACGCAGGAGTATGTGGACTGGATCAGCTCCTCAGTAAAGGCGGACGAACTCGAGAAGTGCTGCGTTGAGTGGCAGCGCGAGGTACGGCGGGACATGTGTCACGAATATCGACGGAATACCGAGAGGGCTATGAGTGTTCGGCAGGAATTCTGCCCAGGAATTGTCCGCCCAGGGGTCGTCTCGTTGGTTTTGTTCAAGGGAGGCTATCCCTCGGCGGTGACCGAGGTACTTGACAGTGACCTACTCACCTTTGGCTGGAGGAGGGAACGACTCCCGAATGGGAGGTTCGATTACTGCTCGACGAGAATCGTCACCGTCCAAAAGTCTAAGGAGGTCGCTGTTAAGGTTACAATGGAGGAGGAGCTCCTGGGGATGTGGACGCCAAGCGGCCAGTGGGTTGCATGGGATACCGCTGCGAGCGATTCCAATATTGGGAGAGCGCGAGATTAAACAATGTTCGGCATTTGTCTCCCTCCGGATCCAATACGGGAGATTGGGCCCGTTGTTTGACGCAGCGAAAATAGGCAGGGGGCGAGCTTTGGTGACTGATAGGTAAGTCATTGATATAGGAGCTATTAATACGGTATCTACGCTGACTTTACCTCGTTTGTGCCTGGAAAGTGACGAGAGGGATAGTCGCTAAATAAGAGCTTGATCCCATTTAATCGAATAGCTATTCCATTCCTGGGCAGGCCCCCTGGGACCATGAAACCTGTGGCCTTCACGCTCCCCTGACTCTGGTGAGCCATTCGGATACTTGAAGTTCAGGTTGGATGGGACCGACAGTATTAGGACAAAGCATCATGAATGGCCATGCGGATGCTGACAGCCAAGGGAGCAATGCCGATCAGCTGTGGACTAGAGTCCTCAACGAACGGGAGGAGTTCTTGATTCGCTAGGAAATGAACCTTTGAAAGATACGAGTAGTCGAGCATGTGCTGCACTCCAGTTATTCCCCTTCAGCTGAAGATGACTCCCCCGAGGTCCCGCCGGTTGCCTTTCCTTCTGACGTTGAATGGTAGGCACACCAAGTGACGGGCAAGTTGCTGCTTGGAACAGTTCAAAGCTCGGGCCATTTGAGAAACGGGCTGAGAGTGATTCTGCCCCCCACGAGCAGCCAGCTGGGAAGAGTGACCTGGTCGACCCCACCTAAGGCGGTGATTGTCACTTGCAGAACACGCTAGGCGGCGAAGGCAGCAGCGGCGGAATCACGACAAGTAGCACCAGTTGGCCTAGCTGCACGCAGTTTGGAGGTTCTCGTCCATTGCGCTAAGTTCTGCTCTGGAAGAGACGCGAGCTGCACAGCACGGAGGACTTTGCTATGTTGGAGTGACTGTTTGGCGCAGTGACTGTTGGCCTTGGCAAATCTCTGCCTCTATAAAGATCCGTGATGTAGATAATTTTTGGTTGCTCCCTTAAAGCAACTACAACTAAGAATATAGGTTTATTACTTCCATTTCCTGCCTTCCACAATGCTATCTTTGGTCGGTGCGTTCACTAAGAGCTCTTCTTGCCCCCCCCCCTTTTACAACCATAGAGAGTGGGATACCGAGCCGAGAAAGCTGTATCCGAATCGAAACCTGGTGGGTGCGCGCGTTGCAGCTCTCGCGGTCACAAGCCCTTAGAATAGCTCTAAGAGGGGAGGGGTGTAGCGGAAGGCCCAGAAGGTCTTGGTGGCGCGGCAGGAGCAATGGCAGTGCCTCACGGCGCAATAGGCTATCTTAGGTCTCTGAAAGACAGACTGCATAGCCATCTCAGCCGAGGGGCCTCGTTGGTCATTGGGGAACGTGTCCTCGACTGTCTCGGGCTGAATGGCGGGGTTTTGGGCCATTGATGATGAGTCGAACAGTGTCCACACTGTGCTACTGCAGTTAGTAACTGACGAGCGGGGGTGCCAAAATATGAGCTCAGAGTCGGCCAGGCAGCAGTCGGGGCACAGTCTGTCTCGACATCCCACAATCCTGACAAGATCACATCAGAAGCGCCCAACAAAGATGAGCGCCTCCACCGACACCCTCTTTTCCACCAAATCACCCCTCACCACCTTCCTCTGCTCCATCCCCGACCCATCCACCCTCTACATCGATCTCGAGTGCAACAACCTCTGCCGCCATGGCACCCTTTGCCTGATCACTATTCCCGTCCACCCACAGGGCTTGATCCGTGTCGTCGACGTCCTAACGCTCGGCGAGCTCGCTTTCTCAACACCCTCAGAAGACGGCCTGTCGGATGCCAAGTCACCAAGATACGGGTGATTGGGGAGAGAATCAGGTCATCTCTGAAAACCGATCGTTGCTGGTTGCCGCCACACGAGGCCGAAAGACAAAGGAGCCACAGTTATTGTTGCAGGACTCGGAGCCAGAAAGTGGAAACCATACTCGGATTATGATCCCACTGGTGCAAGGACCAAATGGCGTTTTCAGTGTTTTCAGAGGCTGGGACACTATGCAGGCCACCGGAAAGCCCAAGATGGCTGTCAAGTCCAACAACATATGTATTCGGCATTCGCGGCGCAAACCCAAAGACAAGCCTCTGCTTTCTACCCTTGTCGCCGCTGAGCATGTCAGTCTCATGAAGCTGGTGCTCAACAAGGGCTTTGGCCCCCAGGTCAGAGTCGCTGCCTGCCAAGCCGCGTTGACCAAGGCAGCACCAGCCGGTTACGTGGAGATGGTGGACTTATTGATTGAAGAGGGCTTCGACGAACCACTCGAAAGACACGAAGCATGTCGCCAAGCGCTCGGTCTGGTCTTGGCCGGGTACCAATCTAAATATTACCATCTCTCCAGGGATTGCTAACAGGAGAATCGCCCGTATTGCAGGAGGCCTAGTGCAAAAAAGGCTACATCCAGACCTGAGGCTGTCGTGTCTGCTGGAGGTACTAGCCGCTGACAACGACAACACGGCAGTCGAGGGGAGTGGACGCACCCTTGCCGCGATACTCAAAGCCCTAGACACAGAAGAACGACGCATGTTATGTGAAAAATACCTCAACTCCAATCCTCATCCGCCGCCGTGGCGGCTCCTTGCCGTGTTTAATTCAACCTGGGCGGTTGCCAAGAATGAGCTTAGCATTCTTGATGAGGCGGCTCCGAGGTTGTCATCAACTGATCAACACTCTCCGTAGTCGAGATCTGAGAGGTACTCACCTGGATGGAGTTGCGAAGAATTTAGTCGAGGACGCTATTGAATCTTGAGGCTGGCAATATGGGTACCTTGCTGGGAGCTCTATGCGGAAGCCACGATTGTGTGCTGAAACGGTTTGGCATTCAGGCTCACCAAAGGGATGAATCAATGGGGGGTGATCGGCGGTCTTATCTAAAGTTGCTTTCATACTGGCCAAGCAGGCATCAAGGCACGAGGCAGGGTAGAAGCGGAAGCTTGGCAGCTGCGCCGCAAAAGAGCATAACCCCTCTTCCTCCATTCTTTCTTTTAAGACCTTCGCTTCCACCTCCTCAGAACCTCGTAATCCCTCTTCCTACTTTGTACCTACAGAGGCAACAAGCACCCAGAAATACCCCTTAACAAACCCAGAAACATGTCCTCCAAAAATACCACTTCCCAAAACAGCAACAATGCCCCCTCCTCATCCTACTCAACAGAAGACCTCATCAACCTCACCCAGACTCTCCCAAAGAAAGATCTCGCGAGTGTAGCCAGTACCCTCTCCAAAGAAGACCTCCTCAAGCTAGCCAATACCCTCCCCAAACCCACCCGGAACGTCCACGGCATCAGCTTGGGCTGGCCCGAGTCGGGCGGAGTCTGGGTGCTCAGGGAATCAGCAATCCTGTCGTCACCAACGGCTAACTTGCCAGTCGTGAAAACGATGGAGGAGCACTGCGCGTTGTTGGAGAGTTTGGGGGCGACGTTTTACCAGAACCCGGATGATTGTGAAGAGGTGAGGCGGAATCGACGCGTGTTGGGAGGGGAGGGTGGTCGGGGAGAGGAGCAGAGAGTTGGAGGGGATGGTGCTGGAGAGGATCAGGGTGGTTCTGCCAGAGAGCCCGTATTGTAGGTGCCAAAGGTGGCGAGATGCAGACAGCTGAACCGGTCGTGTCTTCATGGCGTGGGCTCGTGGTCTTCCGGATAGTCGATGAAACTCTCAAATATTTCCTCCTCGCCTGCTAGGGGGAGCTCCAGCGCTTCACGCAACATGTAGTCAAAGCATTGCCATCCTATAGGGTCTTCTTGTCTCGGGAAATTGAGTCGATTGACGACAAAGTCGTACGTGTTTTGGGGATCTTCAACACCAAAAAGTTTGAAACAGTCAGTGTGCTTGAGATTCTCCCTGAGAGTCGCTAATGTCTTTTCTGCCAACGCAAGTCGCCAGTCGGGAAAGAAATGTGATGGTGGTTGGCCAAGCGGTCGGTCCGGCTCGGAAACCTTGTATACAATCTCAGACAGCTCCAGGGCTCGGTCATTAGGTATCCCCAAGGCCTCGCTTAATGTGACCCTGATAGAATTCCATGAAGCTTCGTCTGCTAAGCTCGGCGAGTGACGGATACAGCATAGTGTCTGGTAGTAGAGCTGTGTCGTGGAGATGGTGTAGTCGGGCAGAAGCTGCTGTGAATCATCGTTCACGCCGGCAAGTCCGAGAAGGGCATACACCTTATCCCTAGGATCAAGGCACTCTCCACGGTGAAAATCCCTGAGTAGAGTGTCAAGTGTTCGCGACGAAGCGGAGGTAGTTGGACCTTCTCGGCGGTGCTTATGGAGACAGAGGACGGCAAGGTCGGTCAACCCTCTCTTGGCCATTGCCAGAGCCAAGACTTCAGGTTCATCCCTTCGATTTGCTTGTGCCCATCCAAAGTTCCGTGCTTGCCAATCGCTTAACTCAGTGAGTCTGAAGAATTTGGCAAAAGCTCTCCACCATACGCCATAAATGCCCCCAGACAATGACAAGCCGAGCTGGCAGTATGAATTCTTGTTTGATCCACATTCTTTTCCAGTATGGTAGGGCTACTAACAGGTTGATTCCCTGAAGTCCGAGCTCTTCAGACGAAGCGGAGGGCATATCTTGAAGGGTCTCATGAACGACGGCATGAAACGCAGCGAAGGATTGCTCTGTGTCGGAGTCGCCTAACCAAGAGATGACGAGTCTGGCCCCAGAAAAGACGTTTCGCATCATGCCGACTTAGTGTCCACGTTCAAGAATGTCGTGTTGATTGATACAGATAGCATCGATCCAGAAATGTTCAGCGTCCAGGTTACCGTCCCACCACCCGTCAAGATCGCCAGCATTCAGACGCAAAGGAGGCTTGCGTCTTGATTTTTCGCCAGTGAACCACTCAGAGTTTCTTTTGGAGAGGCTCCTCTCGACGATTCTTTCACAGAACATTCGAAGTGCCGCGAAGAGATTCTCGCGGACGAAAAATTGGAGGCCGTTAATCCAAATTTTCTGTTGCGGGCCATGGGGATCTCCCCACGTGTACGAAAGGCAAGTGAATGGAGGTGCTGTAGAGAGGATGTGTGGCATAAGCTCAAAGTCATAATGGCCAGCGGACACTGGAGGGTTTTTGAAGCGAAGCAGGCGAATGCTTTTCGTAGGTCGGTCGAGAGGTGGGTATTCGAACAAGATATTCGTCGTCTCGAGAGCGTCCATTGTTGGCGCCCGATCCGAAAGGATCTGGTCGGCAATTGGAGTCGGGGCCGCAGTTGCGAAATTGCTGCAGAGATAGCTGCCAGGCTGGGTGCTGATTTCCTGGTTCTTGGTTAAGAGAACAGTCGGTGACGTTCGGCAGATGCCTGACGGACAGAAGCAGCCAGTGAGCGACAGGGGTTGTAATTGGTCCGTTTGATCGTCAAAAGCGGGCCCAAAAGCACAACGCAAGACTAACCGCCCTTTCACATCCGTCAGGTACCTACAATACAGCAAGGGCTATGATCTTGACTACGAGCTACAGGGCTTTCATCGGGACAGAATGGCATCACAACGGTTCTATCCATGCTATGTACACTATCTATTGACTATTTCTACCTAACTTTATCCCGCAGTTCATGGTCCATACATATCACGCCCCTCTGCTGAGTCCTCTCCATCGCCGGGCACTTTTGCCGTCTTATCTTTCTTCCTTTTTGAATTTTTTCTTTCTTTCTTTCATTCTTCCTCATTCCATGATTACCCATGATTATTATACCTCTCTTCCTCCCAGCTCTTCCATCCCGGCTGCTATCCCAAAACTGTTTTCTTCGGCGGCTCCAGCCTAGAGGTCATCATCCTCATCAGGTAGAGGGATATATGTGCAGTCACTCATCTCCTGGTCATATATCCTCACAACCTCGGCCTCAGTAAATCTCCAACCATACTCGTCAGTCTGCTCCGGTCCTTTGAGGTGCTTCCAAGCCACCTCGCGGACAGCAATGGGCACCATAACCCACGACTGGCCAGCAAAAACCAGACGCTCAAGGTTAGGCATCAAGGCATATATCAGAGTTTCAATGGGCTGGTCGTCAAACACTGCATTGTTCAGTTTCTTCTTGGCAAGCGCAGAGATCATTTTCTTGTTCTCCCAACCCATCTGCTCTACCAACTTGGGATGGAGAAATGCACGCTTCACCAGGCCGGCAAGGTCACGTCGGAGCAGAAGGGTTCTGGAAAATGCTACCATGCGCTGACCCATTTGGGGCTGGAGAAAAATCCCCGAGGTGTCATTGTAACCGAGGGCGAATTCGCGGTACAGGACCGGAAGGGTGATGTCGTAAAGCATATGGGAGACCAGGCACAGGTTGAAAAGCGTCTGCAGCGCTTGCGCCGCGTCGGATTGCGTCAGGAGTGTCCGCGGGGGAGAGCCTGGGTTGTTGGTGTCTCCGTCGAGAAGAGGTCGTGCAACATGTTCGACAATTTCGTGCATGATTTCCACGGGCACTTTCATGGGGGCCAACCTGGGGGACATCCTTCTTGGCATGGTGGGCGAATAGAGCGAGGCAATCGTCGATTTAGGGTTGATGTTAGAGTGTTGAGGGGTTGAGAATACTAAGAATAAGGAAGAGACTAGTTCAAAATAGAGGAAGCGAAGTAGTTAATATGCTTTGTTGACCTCTGACTCATGATGACTGTTTCGATGTTGTGACAATTTTGAGCTCCAGGCAGCATTCTCCAGTTGCTTGCTGCACCTCGTCACCTCTCACAAAATGGGGCACATTGCACTTGAGGCAACGGCCGAATACCGGTGACCTTCGTTTCAAGAATCCAAATCGGCAGCATTAGTTTCCATCAATCGGTCCAAGATTGACGAGCACGATTTTCCCAGGTCAGGGAGGGAAAGGCAAAGGCGGAATGATGATATGCGACTAACGAGGCTCAAACTCCTCTTTTCGCATAGCGGCTGAGTGGCCCCCGATAGACGCAAGAAGACTCAGATCTGCTGAACTCCGTATTGCTGTCAGAATCTAGCACTCATGGCCAATTGTGGTGATTGTTGTGTATTGTTGTTGTTCTGTGGAAGAGAATCTCTGGCCTCCAGGGTCCCCTATTGCCAAGTCGGCTACTTCCGCGAATGGCTCCAATTGCTTATATAAGCTGACAATTGCACTGTGGAAAGGAAGCCGAAGGCTGGAGGCTGGCTGGAAACCTACCAACCTCGAGGAGTGGGGCCAACGGCCATTCAATCTATCACTTTTAGCTTTACCCACCCTAACCATGATTCATTGCAGAAGGCAAGACATGATTGGGGGGTATCACGCAAAAGGATGAGGTGTTGATGCCGAACAGAAAAAAGCTAATTGAATGCATGCAACTCAACGCATCTATGTTGTCTCTGGATGCTGTACCCCGGTAAATGCCGATCCCATTCCCACGCCAGTCCGACCTATTGTTGACAGTCTCTCTCCACCACCCAGAAACGCCAAATAGAAGAAATACCCGCACACTTGTACATCCCTACTTCTCCGAGATCCAACCTTACATGACAATGCAGATCTTCCAGCTCGACCCACTCTTGAGCTCCTCCTTCTCTTTCTCCAAACGGTGAATCTCCTTTGCCGCGGCTTCGGCTTCCGATTCAAGCCTCTTTATTTTCTCGGCTTGTTCCCTGTTCTTCGCCTGCTGCACTTCCTTCTCCGCCTGCTGCACTTCCTTCTCCGCCTGCTCCACCCTCCTCTTCTCTTCGGCCACTCGCTTTTCCGCATCCGCTGCTCGTTTCCGTGCTTCATCTAGTTCGTTCTCTGTCTCGGACTTCAGCTTCTCTGCTTGCGCTGCTCGCGTCTCCGCCTCATTTGCTCTCAGCAGGGCTTCCTCCTTCTCATGAGCCTCATTCTCTTCCTGCTCCCGCTTAGCTTCTCTCTCTTCCAGGGCTCTCCTCTCCTGTTCGAGACTCTCAATCTCCTCTTGGCGCTTCCTGGCTTCTCGCTCCTCCTCAGCTCGTCTCTCCGCTTCAGCGGTTGCAGCCTTGAGTTTCTCGATCTCCTCCTCCAACCTTTTCCTCTCTTCCTCGGCCTCCTTGGTCTCCCGATCCAACCTCTCCTCCAACACCTTCCCAGCTCTAGTCATGATGAGCGGAGTCCCCTCCGCCATCTCAGTCTGGATCTGGAACGCATCAGGCCACTTCTGGGACAGGATGTGTCGGATAATCATGGCAGCCGACACGGATCCATTGTCCTGGCGAGCCACCCGACAGCCGTGACGAATGAGGCCACCCCAGAACTCCTCCTTGTTGATGAGATTCTTCTCCCGCTCCTCGGCCTTCTCGGGAGGGACCAAGTCCCACATGCTTGTGGTAAGCACCACACATGGCAGGGCCTCCTCCCCGCAGAGCTCCTTAAACAGGGTGATGTTTTCAGCACCGGAGCCTCTGACTCGAGTGTCGGCGATGCGGTGCATGTACACGACGCCGGCCAGCTTGACCTTCTCGTCGTATGACTTCTTCAGCCAAGCGGCAATCTCCACGAGGACAGATGTGTCGGTGCGGGTGGTATCGTCGAAGCCGGGGGTATCAATCAGGTAAACATCCTTGCCATCGAGGTATGTGGCGTGGATGCTGACGCCCGAGGTGCCTGGTTAAGAAAAGATGTCAGCACAAAGTGTTTGACCTTCGGGATCACCCGAAAGAGGGGGCAGGGGTCTTACATGACTCGACACCATCGCCAACCACGGCCGTCTTGGAGAGGGTCGAGATGAAGGTGCTCTTCCCAACTCCGGTGACGCCCATCACAGCGATAACGACATCGTCGGGCCTGCAGCAGTCACCCTTGTCAGCATGAAAAACAAGTGTTTGGAGACTGTAAGGACAACATACTTGATGTCGGGAAGCGAAATCGAGGGTTGGGCGTCTTGGAGGCTGTCTCGGGGGGTCTCTTGAGGAGTCAGAGGAGCCTGTTGGGGGCGTGTGGTTTCTGCAGCGGCAGACGACTTCCTTGAGGATCTGGGAAAGGACAAGACCCTGCTGAAGGACGAACGTTTCGAGGGGGAAGCTGTTTCAGCCATGATGGACTCTGAGAGCGAGGACGTTTGCGTTTGGTTTCTTGGATATGTTTTGGGAAATTAATGCAAACCTCGAGCTCCGGGGTGCATCCTATTTCATCGGCAGTGTCGTTGGGTACCGTTGTCGCATCCGTAGCTGTCATCTCTAGCTGTCAGTGGTGTGTTTGACGTAATCGGGCATTTATTTCCGAATCGCCAGCGCAGGCACGGCGCGAACGCATTACCAGTTGTCAAAGTTGGGGCTTGGTTTCCAGAGTCACCGCTGACGTGACGGTTGACGTGCGGCGCGGTCATTGGTTTACCTTCTGGATGCCCTGCTGGGTGAGCGTTGGAAGATTGCTGCCCAATGATCTGGCGCCTTTGCCAACCAACCACCAAATCTCCACCAACCTCGGGGTGGGGCCAGAGCATGTGAAAGACGCGATAACGGCGAGACAATGCACAAGAGTGCATCACAAGTTTTTTTTTCCCAATTACTTCTCATGTTTGGCTAGACGAAACCAGCAGGAAAAACGGCGAAACGCGACGTGCCCGACTAGTAAAGGTGGGTCGAATGTTTACCACCCGACACTCCACAACATCAACTCCCGCTCTCCTCGCATCAACCCAAAATTGTATTGTGACCAGTCAACGAGCTCAATCTTTGCACCAAATGTACGTCTCCACCACAATTCCGCCAATGGTAGCCGCTGGCAGCAGTCCTGTGGATACCAAACTGATGCATTTCCCAGGGCGCACAACCCAGGCGGGACAACTCCTCGTGGGATCATCCTCCTGATGGGGATGACGGGCTCTGGAAAGAGCACATTTGTCTCCCGTCTGAAGACTCCCGGCACCGAAATCGACATTGGCCACAACCTCAGTTCAAGTTCGTCCTCTTCCCCCTATCAATCGCCACAATTAATTCAACACCGACTAACATGTCCCCCAGAAACCACCGAAATCTCCTTCCACCGCGCTTACACCACCACCAACACCCCCCTCCTCCTCGCCGATACCCCCGGCTTCGACGACACC
>Ga0247758_1001369_pt1 | contig 18440 bp, 4 predicted proteins | sample UWRJL156409C4_FD_180950 | JGI IMG/M metagenome (GOLD analysis project Ga0247758, IMG submission 180950) | Plant litter microbial communities from Arlington Agricultural Research Station in Wisconsin, United States - UWRJ-L156-409C-4 | ecosystem: Environmental > Terrestrial > Plant litter >...
TTTAACTAGGGTTATAAGGACCTTAAACCTAATAAGGAGGCTAGGCTTTTAAAGCTCCTAATAAGCTTTATATAAAATAAAATAAAATACTGTTAAGAAAAAAAGAAATTAATAAAAAAAAAAAAAGAGAAGTTATATTAGGCCCTTTAACTTTAAGGGGTAAGGACTTAAAGTGACGGAAGACTTTTATAGGAGCTAAAACTTATAACCTCTTATTAGAAAAAGGAAGTTATAAATTAAGTTATAAAGTGACTACCTATTACAGGGACCCTATTAGGAAGTTCCCTTAATTAAAAGACTTTACGTCTTTAAAAGGGGCGTTTAGTTTAACCTTTTTACTCTCTTAAAACTTTAACAGTTTCACTTTACAGCTAAACGCCTTTATAATATAGTTTTTAAAACGAGACTATTACTTATAAAGACGTGTTAAGTGCATTAATACTTTTTAAAGCTTAATAATAATCTTATATAGTTATTAGGTGGTGGATTTAACTTATAAGTTAAAATCTCACTTTTTAATTAAAAGGGCTTTTAACTTCACTTTACTTATATTAAAAATTTCGTATTAGGAAGGACGGTGTCTCTTTAAACAGTAGTTATAACTATTAAACCTGTTTAAAACCTGGTAAATAAGTAGGGGAATAGTAGATTTATAAAAAGAATAAAGGGATATTTCGCTATTAAATACGTGTGTGTAAGTTATAAGGTTTAAATAGTGGTTAGTACTTTTACCCTATTCCCGTTTTAAAACCTGGAAGCTGGACACTTATTATATGGTAAAGTGGTGAAAGGAGAAACTTACCCCTTAAGTTCTTTATGGAAAAAGAACGTTAAAAAGGGGGAATTATATAACGACCTTACAGGCCAACACTTAAGCTGGGACAGCCTAATAAATCCCCTGTAAAAGGAATAATGTGAAAGGACAGAGTACACTATCTGGATATATTAGGCCAGGGGTGTAAAGACCTAAAGCCCTTATAATTAATAAGGTGCTGTTTACAGCATGTTAAGTGCTTATATTATAAATAGGAGAAACCTTACAAGTAAAACGCTTATATAATGTAAAGTGCTTATATAATAAGCACTTATAACACTATAAGTAAAGTATAAAGTACCTTTTAATTAGTTAGTATAAATAACTATAATTATGCCTATAACCACTGTAAGGGACTCTAGTTCCTCACACTAATATTTAATTGTTCATTTATGTCCTACTGTTCAGACTCACCTTTATGTATTATAGTGACAACGACCTACAGTGACATTAAACCCCCTGTCTAGGAGTGTTAGCTTAACAAGCCGTCTTCAGAACGCCCCTTACCTGTTAGCGTCCTGCTATACGTTCTGTCTTAACCCGCGCCAGTCCTCTCAAGGCCTGTGTCGGGTGCAGGTCGTAATAGTCTGTCAGAAACACTGTACTCTTAGTTTGGGTAGAAATGATAGGTTATAACAGTTTGATTGTATTGCGTGTGTGTAATTGCTTGTTGTTCGGTTTTCTAGTGGCCAATGGTGGCATTGCCAGCTGAACTGACTACGTCAGCTCAGCTCCCTTATGCTCCTTTTCAGCTCGGATGGCCACACCATAGCTCAGCTTGATTACCCACACCTCTATGGCTTTCTTGCCTCTGGCCAAAACTTCTTCCTTAGACAAAAGCAAGAGGAGGTAGTTAATGGAATTAATCAGTATATAAGATACAGATCTGACATAGGTTTAAGGACTCTAGATAACCTTGTTTTCTTCACGCTATTCATCTAAGGTGCGTTAAGCGAGCTTTGGACGATTTACTTGACTATAACATTAGACTTGGAGCTTTTCTAGTACTAGGGGTAGAATTAGTGTGTGGCCATAAATTATGGATTCCTGAGGAAGATTGCATACCTTGAGTGTTCTATCAATAATCATGCTCGCCGACTACTTCCCGCACGGTACCTTGTCTCCTCCAAAGATGAAACCGATAGTCTTGCCTTCCTCTTTCCTTTGCTGTCTTCGGTTGGGACCGTCCAGACCTCATCAATTTCCTCATCCTCCCCCTCCGCATTATTATTATCTTTATCAACCTCCTTCCCTTCATCTCTCTCTATAAACTGCTCATTGTCAAGCATGTAGATATCACTTCGCCTTCTCCACGAGGCATCCCGGCTGCTAGAGTCAGTCCCCTCTGCATCCCGACTGCTGGAACCGAGGCTGGCGCCCAGTCCACTATCATAGAACATGGACATAAGCCCCTCATCAATATCCTCCACTGGCTCGCCTTCCCCTGGGTCACCCGTAGCTGGCCACCGCAAGGGATACTTTTTGCTGTGACCAAAAATGACAGCACCGTTCGGGGGCATGGACCCTGGCGTCCTGATGCCGCGTTTTGTCAGTTTCGGCGGTAAGAGAACCTGCACGCGGTCATGTTGTTGTTTACGAGTGCAACAGCAGGGCTCAAAGGCCTTCTCAGGAGTAAACCAGTAAATATTATCCACTAGCCGCCACGGTCGAATGCTCCTATCGCCCTGCCGTTGAATAATGCGAGAAAGTTCGTGTGTGCCTGCCGCGAGGTAGTCATGACCCTGGGGAACATATCCGTTCCAGTGACATGCTTTGCATGACGGACGAGATTGAGCATGGGGAGCGGGCTCTAAGAGCTCACCGAAGCCCTTGCCGAACAGCGTAACGGCGTGGATAGCCCTCGTGAAATCTGTCCAGCCCCGCCCCATATGATGGAGCATTTGCACACGGGGCCACAGCGTGCCCTGCCCGGCGGCGATGTCCATAAAATCGAAGCCTTCGAGCTGAGCCCGTGAGGTAGACCTCAGGCGGAATGCTACACCGTTCTCGGCACTAACATCGTCTTGGTGTACCATAATATCCATCAGGATATTGCAGATTTTGCTGATGCGATCCTTAAGACAGAAAAACGAGGAGGTGGATTTGATGGCGACTTCTGGCTTCACACCTAGCTTCATCGTCTGTTCCTCTTTGACCTCGCGTGGTTTGCGATAGAGCGGCAGCTCCAGGTTGTGCTCGAAGTTGGACAAAACTTCAAATGCGGCAGAGGATCCGGAATAGGGGTCCTCGGCCTCTACCAAGTCCTCTTCGTTGAAGATGAAGATGCGTTGTAGATCAGGGTCGTTTTTGTCGTGTCTCACACCTGCCCGGAAGATGTGCAAAACAACAGAAGCTCCCCCAACCAGCCAGGCACGTCTGTCTTCAACGTCATAAATGATAAACTGCCGATCCCGAACTACTCGGAGCATGTCGATGTAATCGTCCTCGTCGAACTTGATATGTTGCGGCTTAGACCTCAGACCAAGTGCGATGCTAGTACTAACTGAGAGGTATTTGCCGCCAGAGACGGATATGTTCTGGAACGCGCACTTAGAGTGAGTCCGTCCAAGTGCAGACCACCTAATGTTGTAATTTGCGTCCGGTGCGCCTGGAATAGCTGTCAGCAACATAGGAACTGGACGGTAAAACAACACCATTAACTTACCAGTGGAGTTCCTAACAGATTCACACCAACCGATGATATGCCGACTCTCCTGGATTGCGCCAACGCCAACACTGGTCCTAGACTCTGGCAGACAGACCCGTGAGTCAGAACAAGCTATGTACCTCCCCTCTGGGTCGAAGAAGTGGTGCCAGAGAATCACGTCAGCCACCACGCTTATGACTGCTAGCATGGAAGAGAAGCCCTTAAGAAATGTCTGCCCACGGAAGTCAACAGCCCGTCTTGACTTTATCAAGGCCGTCATGATGCTAGGTGTCACCTCAAGCCCTTCAGCTTTATGGGGACGACGGAGAATGGGGAATCCGGTAACGACAACAGGATTCCTGAACATGGAAAGCCAGCAAAGACCATTTTCTGCCGTAGGAATTGTTGGTTCACCCCAATCGTACGTAATCTGGAACCGTGCATCCTCAGGAGCTCCTTCTCCTTCATTGTTCAACACAATCACCGACGGGGTACAAAACGCGACGCCTTCGCTGAATGGGGAGGTGGTAAAGGTACCTGCCAACCAGGCCAGCTGTTGGCCGACTTCTGCGATGGAATAAGGGTTCCCAAAGACCACAAAGACTGTAAACCTGCTGGAACTATATTTGGCTCGGGCCACAATTGTCTCGTCTCGCAGTGTTGTTTGCAAGTTTGGTGATGCTTCTGGGGACGCCAGTTGAATTATGAACTCCAACATCTGGGGCCCTGATTGTGGCCATGTCTGTTCCATGTATTCGGCACAGGTCGTGGCTTGAGCATGATCCGGATATCCCGTCAATGTGAGAACTCTTGGGATTGTCTCCGGTGCCAACCTGAGCTCCGAGCAGTACTGCTGGTCCCGAAGGTGGTTTAGAAACTGCCACGGAATGACGAATACCACTCTCTTGTGTTGCAAGGAGGATTGTCTACTGATATGATCGGGCAGGCCTAGCTTATTGAGTATTCGACTCCTGATGCGGCCTGCGTGGTCGGTCTCTGGGGGCACGATGCGGGTCTCGCGAACAATTCGCGATGTAAGCCATTCAAATGCTGGGGACTCCAGAAGAACCTCTCGATAACGTGCCATCTCTGCGAAAGTGGGCTCAGCGTCATCTTCGCTATGCTCTTCGTCGTCAATGTAATCATCTGGTTCGTCTCCAGTTATATCAAGGTGTTGGTTGCCTTGAGATTCTTTGTAGTGGCCCCAGTGGTCCAGCTTTTCCTGCAATGACATGCCATCGGAGGCAGAAGGTCGAGTGTCCTCCTCTGAAACATCCTGGTGTCGGTTGCAGAGACCCGCCACGATCTGTCTACCGGATGGTCAATCCTTATTTCACGCTCTGAGGCCGCGGTAAAGTCGCACGACGCTTACCTGTGATATTTATGGACCATATACATTATCATACGGCAGGCCACAGTGTCTGCGAGAGTTTCCTCGTACGCGATCCTAACCGAAAACTCCTTCAATATGCCACCAAGTGTTTGTGAGATGATGCTCCATCCCTCCCTATCCAGATTGGGTGGGAGCGTGCTCCTCAGTTCCTCAGCAAACTCGGACACGTAAGCGTTTATGGTGTTTGGCTCTAGGGTAGAGGCGATCGAGTATGTTTCTAGTGTTGTCTGGGCCGTGTAATCATTTGCGGCAGCCAGTTGTGCTGACTTGTTGGCGTCAAGCTCCATTTCTCGCATTGCCATTGTAGGAATCGATCCGTATCCTGAATCGGAAATACGGGTTGATAAACCAACAGAGCGGCCGTCTGAGACCGTGGTGGCGGGCAGGGTGAGGATATTGTGGTTGGTTCGTGATTGTTCCGTTAAACGAGCCCCGATAGACGGCCATGTATGCTCTAGCTCTCCCCTCGGAAGGCTTGGGCTAAGATTGAGGACCCAGTTCCCCTTTCGCAGTTGTATGATGTCGACTTCCGGACTAGAGGCCCATTGAATAAGCATCGCATCATTTGGACCACCAAAATCGAGATTTCCCTCATGTCCCTGCGAGGCACCATCCAAGTGTCTCGCTACGTGTTCCATGCGCTGATCCCACGCGTCGCGACCTCGGAACTCGGCGAAACATCCATCTGCAGGACATATCAAATGCTCAGGAAGTTTGCACCTGGATCGTATGGCTCGGTCCTGGTAGTGGCGGAGGTTGTTCTCCCAGGCTCGGAACTCTATCTTTGCTTGAGGCCTTTTGGGCATGTGCATCCTTCTCGTGTGCTGAGTGAAGAGGTCCTCCCTGTAGAATATTACACCGTTGGGTATGAGTCGGTCACTACTACTGGTGCCGTCGACGGCTTGGGAGCATTCACCCTCTTGGCAAATCCAGTAATTCAGAAGGATATGCTGGCTGTTGACATGGCGCTTCCATTCACTCTTGGACGCGAATGCTGATTCGCACCCGGCGAAATGAAAAACACACTTGTAAGGGCGGATGTGCTTTTTCTTGGTATGAGTGCTGAGCGCGGCTTCGTCTTGAAACACTTGGCCGCAATGGTGGCATCGTGGACTGCCCTAGTGGACAAAATGCAAGTTAGACTATCCGGACCAGATTGTGACGAATTTCTTGATATCCTGTCGGATTTCTTACCAGCTGTGCCGGTGCAACCCACCGTAGAGGGAGGCGTCCCATGACGTTCGAGACGGCGCGCTCGTCGGATTTGATAGGAAGCTGTTGCATTCTAGGCCTAGTTGGGCCAGAGGGAAGGCTACGGAGAATAGTGTCAATCTCCGCTTGGGCCTCGTCAAGTTGATCGTCGCCGAAAGGGTATAACGGGGACAGATTGTTGAAGCTTGGCTGGGACACTGGGGCTGAACCTCTGTATTGTGATTGAGCTGCCGAGATTCCCAGCTCTCTTCGCTTGCGGCGCTGGTACTGTTGTTCGAACTTTGTGCTGTCGAAATGATTGCACTGAGTGAAGATTAATTAGCAAAGCAGCTCAGCTTCAGAAGCAGCAGCCCATAGGGGGGCCTCACTCTCACTTTGCGGATCTTGCATTCCGCACAAGCACCCAGTTTGCGCATCAGTGCAGCCCTCGCCCTCTTGAGGTTGTCAAGCGGACCATAGCGCATTGCCTTGCTATTCTTGATCTGGGGTTCCTTGTGCGTGGGTGGGTGGGTCGCACTGGCGTAGGAGGGGGATTGAGGGCTGGTAGGTGCTTGAGAACGCTGTGGGGGTTGAAGATACGGCGCGTGGTCGCCGACAGAACCGCCCTGAAGCTGGTAGAGGCGGTCTTGCATGTCGACGCCGAGGCCATCCTCAATCATTCGGATGTCATCATACAGGCTCTGTGTCTCTGGCGTGGGGTCGGTTCGCGATGCCTCATCATCTCGGCCGGTCGCACGGAAACCGGTCTGTTCCTGCGTGTCTCCATCGGACTTGAGCTCGCGCTTTGACCTGGGAGTCACTGTCGCCATCGGGGTTGTCCAGTCTCGCCGCTGGTTGTGGTTTTCGAGGAATGACAAAGTAACTGGAGCTGGAAAATATTTGAAGAGGATATATCCCAAATAGATCCTAGCTGCGTGATGAAGTTGCGAAATTTTCGTCAGCTTGCAGGTGCGGGGTCGAATCTTCAGTGAATTGTGGGGCGCAGCAGCTTCTCGACCAACCACCAACCACTGGGCAGCTTTTGGCAGATAAGATAGACTTACGGATGTGCATTTCAAAAGTTTTGTCGCCTCGTTATTTAGATATTGACATATCCATAAAGAGTTTTTAACAATTTGTAGGGTTGATATAGCGATGCGGTTACTATAGTTTAGCGATACACTCCCTGTAATTCAGCGATTGTCTGCTAGAGCCGACGAATCTTACAGGGCACTGGTTATGCAACTAAAGGAAGTGTAATTAAAGGGGCGACAAAACTTTTTGAGACGCACATCCGTATCGTGGAAGGATTTTGCTGATGTAATCGGCGTAATCGGCTGCGAGCCAGGATATCGATGAAGGTAAGTGTGACGACCCTGCAGGCCGTCACTTGGGCCGGGGCGGCCCGACGAATCCCCTGCAGAAGGAACAGTGCGGAAAGACGGTGCACACCGTCCAGGCGCACTGGGCCAGGGGTGCAAAGACCCGAAGCCCTTACGACCAATGAGGCGCTGCTTGCAGTATGCCGAGTGCTTGTATCGTGAGCAGGAGAAACCTTACGAGCAGGACGCTTGCGTAGTGTAGAGTGCTTGCGTAATAAGCACTCGCGACACTATAAGTAAGGTATAAAGTACCTTTTAGTTAGTTAATATAGATAGTTATAGTTATACCTATAATTACTGTAAGGGACTCTGGTTCCTTACGCTAATATTTAATTGTTTATTTATGTCTTACTGTTTAAACTTACCTTTGTGTATTATAGTGATAGCGATTTATAGTGACATTAAACCCCCTGTCTAAGAGTGCTAGCTTAATAAGCTGTCTTCAGAACACCCCTTACCTGTTAGCGTCCTGCTATACGTTCTGTCTTAACTTACGCTAATCCTCTTAAGGCTTATATTAAGTGTAAGTTATAATATAATATTAATATCTTAGTTTTAAACGCTGTTTATTAAACTTTTAGTTACTACCTCCCTCCTACTAATATATCGACCTCTGGAAAAGGTAAGGAGATTAAAGAGGTGTAAGCTTAGCCTTAACTCCCTATTATTGATAAGTTAGCTATATACCTTAAAGACTTAAACCTTAATTAGTAAGGACTAGTTAAGGAACTTAATAAAGCCTTCCCTAGAGATATTAAGAGCTGTATTAGTCTTATTGAAAAACTCTAGGCCTAACTTAACGCTGTTAAGTTAGAGAATAATAACCTTAAAGGTTTATAAAAGAAACGAGTAAAGCTCCCTCTACCGTCACGTTTTAAGGGAAACTCTACGTAGCTAAAGTCCTAGATAGCCCAGCTTTAAAGTTATATTACTTATTACGATAAGCAGTTCTTTAAAGAAGAAGGAAAGGTTAGGTTTGTTAAAGCCTTATTAGACAGAGTAACTGTTTATTAGTATAAACCTTATATAAAGATAATTAACGACCTCTCTGTAAATAAAGTGTGTAAAAAGGCTCCCGAGATTTAAGCTCTTTTTAACGACTTTAATATATTTATTAACTAACTCTGGATTAAGTTTAGAGAACTAGACACCCTTAGATAAGCTAAATAGCACCTTATAGCCTTAAGGTAAATATCCTTAGTCCTTAAGTTCTCTATACGCTTTAAACTGGAAGTAGTAAAGATTAAACTCGGCTAAGAGGCCCTAGTAATGCTGTTCTAAAGCGGCTTAAAAGAGCACGTTATTAAAGACCTTTACTAAAAGGACTAACTGGACTATCTTTAAGAGTTAGTTAAGATAGTTATTAAAGCTAACAATCGGTACTATAATTACTATTATTGTAAGAACTTTTAGAAAGAACAGACCCTTTACTAGCTAAATAAATTAAAGAAGAGGAGTTAATTAACCGTAACAGGTTATTACCCTAAGTTAATAGATATTAGTATAGTAAACTGTTAGAACTAACCTAACTATAATAAGCTGTAACGACAGTAACAGTAGAAGCAGTTTAAGGACCTGTTACAGGTCTAGTGCTTTAACTGTGATAAGAAAAGATATATAGTATAGTAATACCTATCGCTAAAGCAAGTCGGTTAGAAACCTGTTCTAGAAGAAGGAAAGCACGTTAAGTTTAACTTAAAAGATATTTATATTAAGATAGTAAGTAACGAAGAAGATTATACTTAAATAAATAAGTGTAACTTAAGAGATAAGGAAGAAGAAGAAGAACTTTAGGACATAATATATCTAGTCTTTAAGGGTGTTTTAGAAGAGTTAGCTACAGAGGTGTAAGTCGCAGAAGACCGACTCTAAGGTAGAAACTTAGAACTATTAAAGATACAGGTTATAAAAGACTGACTTTAAGAAGAGATATTCTAATTAGCTATAGCAGGCTTTGAAAAACTTACCCTGTAAGCCTAAGAATTAAGGAAATCTAGGAAGGACCTTAGTTTAAACCTTACTAAAATAGTAAAGGGAGTTGAACAACTAGCCCTCCAGGCCACTTAAACAGTAAAGTAAGCCCTAGAAGGTGAAAAAGAGCAAACTAAGAGAATTAAACTGGAGAAATGAAAGTTCTTCTTAATAATACCCCTTAAGACTCTTAAGCATTTTAAGTACGCTAAGTAGATTAGTACCCTCACTTCCTTAGAAGAGGGACAGTTTAAGTAGCTACCCTGTACTAAAGCTAGTGTACTTTAGACCAGTACCTTAAAGGTTCCCTGAGAAGGCATAAAGTAAGCACATTAACGGAAGGTCTAGGAGCTAAAGGAGAAATATTAAGAGTTGGTAAATAAAGTAAAGGACCTGTAAGTTAAGAGCTTTACTATAACGTCTAAAGATAAAGTAGTGGAAGTTAAGTTAAAACTCTATAATAAAGTTCGCTTCGCTAATTAGCTTAAATATTAACTTGTTAAAGAAGACCACTTTATAGAAAAACAAGCTAAGTTATTACTACCTAAGTTCTGGGAAAAGGTTTAAGAGGAATAACGTATATAGAGGTAAGTAGAAGAAGAGAAAAAATAAAGCGCTACTTCCCCTATTCTGTACTCTATAACCGTAACACTTACAGTTAATATCGACTACCCTAGTTACAGAGATATACTATAGATTAATTATATATATAATAACTACGCCTTTAACTGGCATTATAGGCCTAAGGCCTTTTATAACCACTTCCTTAGCATATAAAGACAGGATTACGTTATCGTAAAAGTAAAGTTAAAACTAGCTTATTACTAAGTTTTCTACTCCTTAATAAGAGAGTTTAATAATAAGTAGAAGGTTACTGTAGTTAATCAGGCTCTTACTATATATTAGTAAAGAGGAATGCTTAATAATTATCTAATTGCGACGTGCTTATTACACCTTAATGGAAAAGCTAAAGAGTAGTAGAAACAGGAAGATTACTAACAGATTTAAGAGTAAAAAGACATTACTGTAATTTAAGCCTGCAGAGCGTATTATTAACTTATTAAAGACTTTAGGAACATTATACTATTTAAAGTCGACTGGACGCTAAGGTGTAAAAACTTAAGAAAAGTTAATCGCTAGGTCTACTGGAGCTGCTTGTTTTTCTAGAAGGAATTAGAAAAAGGCTACAGGCCCTCTAAAAGGGCTGGAAATTAGTAATTCGCTAGTTAGTAAAAACCTTAAGAAGAAGGAGAGGCACTTAGAGGTTAAGCTGAATAAGACTTTAAGGATAGACAATTACTATAACTTAAATAATAAAAAAGTATAAGTATTATTCTGTCAGTATTAATATAATAGACGGAAGAGGGAGGCTATTTAAGGTAAAAGCAGTAATTAATAGTGGGAGTGCTTCTAACCTAGTGTACTTTTTACTAATTAATTAAAGGAAATTCCTTAACTAAAAGTATAAAGAGGTAATTCCCATTTAGAACAGAAAAGGAGGCCTGTACCAGTATAATAACGGTAAAGTTACTTACTACTTACTACTTTTAATTAAAGTAGATAGGGATAAATAATAAGTGGACTTTAACGTTACACTAATAGTAGGGTATAATATAATCTTAAGTCTACCCTAGCTGGAAAAGTATAACCTTATGATTAACTAAAGGAGTAGTTACCTTACCTTCGGTAAGTCCCTTAGTTATAATTACTATTTAGAGAAAGCTAAGAAGGTATTAAACTATTTTAAAGTTACACGAAGCACTTAAAAGCATGCTAAACCTTTAGAACTAAGTACAGTTTAGGTTAGGTTTACTAAGATAGTTAAAGGATTAGAAGGTCTACTGTATTACTTAAATAACAATTTAAAAGGTAGAAAGAAGTTAAAAGCTAATCTATAAGTAAGCGAAGAAGTCGACTTATCTAAGGTACTTATAGAATATAGGAAGTTTACCCTGTTTTGAAAAAAGATACTGTAATTATTAGATTACAGATTATAAGACTACGAAATTAAGCTAAAGTTAGAAGTGAAACTCTGTAACTTCCAGCCTTATTACTTAAACCCTTAGCAGGCCGAGGCCTTAAAGGAGTACGTTAATAAGAACTTAAAGAACGGGTTTATTATAAAGTCTTAGTTACTAACAGGGTACTTAGTGCTGTTTATCTTAAGGAAAGGAGATAGTAAGTTATATATAATTGTTAATTACTGAACGTTAAATGAGGATATAATTAAGAATCGTTACCTATTATTACTTATTATGGAGATGCGAGAATAGATTACTAAAGTAAATTAGTTCTTTAACTTTAATTTCCTTATAGGATTTAATTACATTAGAGTAAAGGAGGAGGACGAGTATAAAATGGCTTTTCAGACTTATAACGGGTATTACCAGTACTGTATTATGCTAATAAGATTAACAAATACCCTTGCGACTTTCTAAAGCCTTATTAACAGTATCCTCTGCCCCTTTTTTGACAAGTTTATCTTTATGTATTTAGATAACGTCTTAGTTTATTCTGAAACTTTAGAAGAACACTAAAAGTATATACGATAAGTTTTAATAGCTCTTAAAAAAGCGAAACTGACAGTAAACCTAAAGAAGAGCTACTTTCACATTTAGGAACTGAACTATTTAAAGTTTAGAGTAACCTTTAGAAAGCTTGAAATGTAATTAGAGAAGATAGAGGCAGTTAGGAATTAGCTTACTTTAAAGAATTAAAAAGAGTTATAAGCTTTTATTAGCTTTACGAACTTTTATTACTGTTTTATTAGGTACTTTGCGAAAATCGTAAGATTACTTTATAAACTTATAGGTGAAGGAAAGCTGTTTAAGTAGACTGGTAGATAGTAAAAGGTGTTTAAAGACTTTAAGTACGCTTTTATTATAGCGTTAGTCTTAACGCTTCCTGATTTCTTAAAGCTTTTCTAAGTTAAGATAGACTCCTTAGAGTTTATAATTAGTAGAGAACTTAGCTAAATCCAGGACAATGGGAAACGTTACCTAATTACCTTCTTATTAAAAGGGATTTACAGTTTAGCTTTATAATACTTAATTTATAATAAGGAACTAATAGCGATTATTTAGTGTTTTATTAAGTAAGTATTATACTTAAGTGGTATAGAGGAATTAGTTTAAGTCTTTTTAGACTATAATAACTTCCGGTACTTCTTGACGAAGGAACTTAGCTTATAGTAAGCACGATAGGTAGAATTGATGGCCCTGTTCCACTTCCAGATCTATTACGTTAAAGGAAAAGATAATGGGTAAGCTGACGCTTTTAGTTAGAGATAGGACTATAAGGATGCTAATTTAGTCTTAATCCTTATTATTATGTTTAATAAAGTTAAAAACAGTATATTAGAGTATATATTATAAGTGTTAGATAACTAGATACTGGAATAGATTATTAATGTTTATATAAACTTATAGATAGAGTATAATATTTATTAGTAATAATAGGACTTTTAAGTAAGAAGGTTAGTGGAAAGAACCTGTAAGTATAGGTGCCTTTTAGGAGACTTCTCAGGGCATATGTAAGACTGTAGTAAGGAGTGCCTGAAGTATTTAAATTATAACGAAACTGGTTATTAGCTGGAATAGCTGTTAGAAGGCGTAGACGGTGCGCTTAAACTAGGAGTAAGACTTTAGTATTAAGAAAAACTGTATATTTATAACCTGGATAAATAAAAGGAGTACGTTTAATAGGTTTATAAGTTTTAACTTAAAGGATATATAAGCTAAGTTAAGACTTTTATATAAGCTTAGCAGGTATACGCCTTCTTAAGAATGAAGAAGTTAGTTAAGGAAGTAGTTAATAATTATAATATCTGTTATAAGAAGTAGAATTAACGTTATAAGCCTTATAGACTTCTTAAACTACTCTTTGTACTACAGGTGCTGTAGAGTTTAGTCTTACTTAACTTTGTTATTAGGATCTTAGAGTTTAGGGACCCTGTTATAGGAGTTACTTATAATTAGATCTTTGTGGTGGTTGACAGATTAATGAAATGGGTTTACTTTCTGCTAACCTTAAAGGATATAACAGTAGAGTAACTTACCTATATCTTTGAGAAAGAGGTAGTTTTACAATACCTTTAGTTAGATAATATCGTTACGGATTAAGATAAACTAATTATGTCGAAATTTTAGTAAGGGCTAATATAGAGAATAGGTGTGAAAAGTAAGCTTTTAATAGCATTTTACTTATAAACGGATAGTTAAATAGAGTAAGTTAATTAGATACTTATAATATATCTTTAAACTTACGTTAACTTTAAATAAAATAATTAGCTTAAGCTGTTACTAACAGTATAGATAGCTTATAATATAACGTTAGTTAAGTTAATAAGTGTATTACTATTCTTTATTAATTACAGTAAGGAGTTTAAGCTCTGTTAAAGCCCACTTATAGGCACCTCCTAAGCTGTAGTTTATATAAACTGGATGTAAGAGTTATACGATTACCTGTGAGCTGAACTTAAGTTTATATATAAATAAATAAAGAAGTTTGTTAATAAATATTAAATTAAACAGTTAGTGTTTAAGAAAGGACTTTATTATAATAGTAAATAAGTTAAGGGACTAACTCTTTAAAAGGGGGATTACGTTTACCTTTTTTTATAAAACCTGCATTTGAAATAACCTAGTAAGAAGCTTAACTTTAAAAGGTACGGACTGTTTTAAATTAAGAAAAAAGTCGCTACCTTTAATTATAAACTAAACTTACCTACCAGTATAAAAGTGCAGACTAAAGTTTTCTATATCTCACTTCTAAAACCTGCCTTAAAGGGAGTTCCTCTGGAAAAGAAGATTAAGATTAACGCTGATAAGGATAAGTATAATATTAAAGAAGTTATAGATTTATAAAGGAGAAAGAACACATTTAAGTATCTTATTAAATAGTTAGACTACAGCCTTAAAAGTAACTTATAGGAATTAGTTAAGAACTTTAAGTACTTAAACCTGATTGCGGAGTTCTATTAAAAGAATCCAGACTAATTAAAACTAATAATAAGAACTAGAAATAAGATAAGATTTAATATCTAAATTATTATATTAAAGAGTAAGATTACTGTAGGATTTAGAGTTTAAGAAGTAGTAAGAAACTCCTTAATAAGTATGGAAGGATATTTATTAGAACTTTAGCTAGGGTTGTAAAGACCTTAGACTTAGTAAGGAGGTAGGATCTCTAGAGCTCCTAATAAGCCTTATATAAAAATAAATACTGTTAAAGAAAAAAAAAAAGTTAGTAAAAGAAAAAGAAATAAAAATTTATATTTATAGGCCCTTAGTGAAGGAAGTTATAAACTTAGTTACGAAGCGACCGCTTAATACAGAGACCTTGCTAGAAAGTTCCCTTAGTTAAAAGACTTTACGTCTTTAAAAGGAGTATCTAACTTAGCCTCCTTACTCTCCTGGAACTTTAATAACTCTGCTTTATAACTAAATGCTTTCGCAGCCCGGTCTTTAAGGCGAGACCGCTGTTTGTGAAGGCGCGTTAGGCGTGCTAACGCCTCTTAAAGTTTAGTAGTGGCCTTATGGAGCTGTTAAGTAGTAGACTCGACTTATAAGTTAAGGTTCTGCTTTTTAATAAAAAGAGCCTTTAACTTTACTTTATTAACATTAAAAGTGTCACACTGGGAAGGCTGATACCTCTCTAAATAGTGGTTATAGCTGTCGGACCGGTTCGAAACCTAATAAATAAGTAAAGGGTTAGCAGACTTATAAAAAGAATAAGGGGACATTTCGCTACTAAACGTGTGTGTGTAGGCTGTAAGGTTTAGATAGTGGTTAGTGCTTTTACCCTGTTTTTATTTTAAGACCTGGAAGCTGGACACTTATTATATAGTGAAATGGTGAAAGGAGAAGCTTACCTTTTAAGTTCTTTATAGGAAAAGAATGTTAAAGAGGGGGAATTGTGTGACGACCCTGTAGGCTGTTACTTAAGCTGGGGCAGCCTAACGAATCCCCTGTAGAAGGAACAGTGTAGAAAGACGGTGCATATTGTCTAAGCGCACTAGGCTAGGGGTGTAAAGACCTAAAGCCCTTACGACTAATAAGGCGCTGCTTGCAGTATGCTGAGTGTTTATATTGCGAGCAGGAGAAACCTTATGAGCAAGACGTTTGTGTAATATAGAGTGCTTACGTAACGAGCACTTACGATATTACGAGTAAGGTATAAAGTACCTCCCAGTTAGTTAGTATAGATAGCTATAGTTGTGCTTATAACTACTGTAAGGGACTCTGGTTCCTTACGTTAGTATTTAATTATTTATTTATGTCTTACTGTTTAGACTTACCTCTGTGCATTATAGTGACAGCGACTTATAGTGACATTAAACCCCCCATCTAGGAGTGTTAGCTTAATAAGCCGTCTTCGGAACGCCCCTTACCTGTTAGTGTCCTGCCATACGTTCTGTCTTAACCCGCGCCAGTCCTCTCGAGGCCTGTGTCGGGTGCAGGTCGTAATAGTAAGCGAATTTATCTACAATTGTGGCTTGCAAACCCCCTGAAATCGCAATTTCTAGAGTCTTTGGCCACTTTAGACCCCTACCAGTCGATTTCACGCGTTACGGCGTTGTTGTCTCCGCTGCTTAAAGGTATTTATAAGCCGGTTAAGGCTTCCACCACTACACAATCACTCTACTTCAGCTACGACTTCGGTTTTGCTTTTACCTTTAATTATACGTAAAAATATAATATCTTTGTTGCTTAGTAGGGTCCTGTAGGCCTGTAATACAGTACCTGTAGGTAAGTGGAAGCCTGTAGTACAGTGCTTCGTTCAGGGGAAGAAAGTACGAGTACAGCGCTCCGGAGGAGCGTTGTAAGGTACGACAGCAGAGCTTACTAAGGTACTGAAGGAAGCAACAAAGGCCTGTAATACAGGGCCTAGCAGACAAGTTACAGCGGACTCTGCGCTGTAAAACAAAAGTTTCCAGTAGACTTTGCACTATAATGAACGATTGTATTACTTGTGAGATGCTTGCTTAGAAGAGAACTATTCTACAGAGGGGAGAGGGCCTGTTATAGGCTGTATAAGGCATGGAAGGAATTCCAGAGCCTTCTATTACTAATACAATAGAGGAAAGGTATAAGGTAATTGTTGAAGTATAGCTATTGGAACCACTAAGTGTAGTGGTTGCAAAGTACGCGTAACGTACCCTGTAACACACCCCAATAAGCCGAACCTTCTAAAAGGTCTGAAGCCCTAGCTCCCAGGGCTCCACACTGCCCCAAGGGGGCTCCAGAAGCCCCTAAAGGCCACTGGAATCCAGAGGATTCCAGAGGCTAGATATGGAAGCTATAGAAACATATCGAACCTCCTGGAACTCTAGAGGGCCCACAGGGCCCCACAGAGCTTGCGTGGCCCCCTACAGTACCATTCCTTCTTTGTATTAGTAGTAGAAGGCTCTGGAATTCTTCCAGAGCCACCCACAGCCTATAATAAGTCCTCTCCTCTCCTTGTAATTAGTTTCTTAGAGTAGAGTAGAGTAGAGTCAAGCTTACTAAGCTAGAGTAATACCAACTCCTCTCCCTCAGTACTACTGTTATACCCCACAGAGCTAAAGGCTCTGTTTGCAGTAGGTCTCCGACCAGACTATGCGTGTACTTACTTCCCCTAGTGCCTGTAAGCCCTCTGTTCTACAGAGGCTTACAGCCTCTGCAGCACTGTAGTACAGTACTTAGAAACCTCCAGTTAAACAGTAATGATTACGTAGCTATAGAAAGTTGTGGAAGCCTGTAGGCTTCCACAGCCTTCTGCAGACCCACTGATCTACAGGGGGCGCGCCTCTGTATTCCAGAGGCTTCTACAGCCCCACAAGGCCCACAGGGCCCCTGAGGACCCCTGCACAGGTAGCTGCAGGGTACGTAAGCGATGCAGGGTACGCAGCCACCCTTTGGCTCCGGGTGAGCCCTGTAATACAGGGCTCCTTCAGAGCCTTTAGCGGCTAGATGTTAACATTCTTAGATAACCTTACAGTAGTAAAACTGTACCTTAACAGTACTATTAGGGCATTAACAGCTTCCCTATTAGCCTTTAAACTCTTATATCACAGGCTAGCTTTTATAACCTTCTTTCTACTTGTGCTAGACCTCTGTTACTGTAAAGACCTTTACCAGACTGGTGATAATCGGTAGTACTGTAAGATCGATTGCTTTTACCGTCTTTAATAATAGAGCTAGTGTAAGTATAAACGTAGAAGAAGAAATAAACGTATTTACTGGTACTCTTAACATTAAGTTATGATTGGCTTTTAAATAGTCTAAAAGGAGCTGCAAGGTGTCGGCTCTAAAGCAAATTGCCTTTGAAAACCCAATGCATATAAAAGATAACACGCACTATGTCTAGTTTAAATTTATTTCATAAGAGTTTAACTAGCCAGAAGACGATTTGGCTATGTACTAGCTGTATTTGTGTAAATGAATCGCGGCGTGTTAGGGGCAAGTCTGGTGCCGTAGTTATAACGTGTTCTGGAAGCTTCGTTTTCAATTGTTCCTAGGGCGGGGGGGCTTTTTAGTCTGAATACACCCTTGCACTTTAAAGCGAATCACGTAGCTTTACAAACCTGCTATTTACCTATAACTACTTTGACAGTACTTGAATCTGCCAAGTTAGTAATACAATTGCAAGCTGTACATAAGAGTATCTTTAAGTATTAATGAACCATGTTTAAAAATTTCAAAAGAGTGTAAGAGAAAGCCGATTTCGCTCATAGCTATAATAGTAGAATCTCTATACGCTCTTATGTGTTGTAAAGTACAGTACTTACGTTAACAGTAGATGTAGTTAAATGAAAACGTAAGTAAGTTATAGAATCATCTTAGTTTAAAGTCTTTACGCAGCGTGGGATTTTTACATTAACAGTGGGTTATAATAGATATATTTAAATGGAGGCTAAGATAAGTCACTAAATTATTAACTCTATTGTTGGGTTTTTACAACCCTAACCCGGCCAGTGTGGTTAGAACAGTGTGGCTGGATCCACGCAGCCGCTCCGCGGCTGCATCCGTGGATCTGCACAGCCAAGAACGCCAGACTCCA
>Ga0247758_1001372_pt1 | contig 18434 bp, 23 predicted proteins | sample UWRJL156409C4_FD_180950 | JGI IMG/M metagenome (GOLD analysis project Ga0247758, IMG submission 180950) | Plant litter microbial communities from Arlington Agricultural Research Station in Wisconsin, United States - UWRJ-L156-409C-4 | ecosystem: Environmental > Terrestrial > Plant litter >...
TCTTCAGAAGACGGCAGGTAGCTAGAGCAGTGGCTGCTCGTGGCTCGTGAGCGTGCACGTTCACCGAGTAAAACCGGATAATTCGAGTCAATTCGGTATTTGCAAGGTGAAGTAGGGCTTTTACACCAAGCTTCTAGTCCGTTAGAAGGCGAAGTAGTTCTTCGGAATAAGCTTAGAGTTCACCACAAACACAGTTCAGCTCTCAGACTTCGGACATGCGTAGATTCAGACTTGTGTCTCAACTCTTATTCAGTAAATAAATCTTGTAATTTCTTAGCTATGATTCAACCCCAGCCAAACCAACCACCTAGCAACCACTAGCAAGTCTCAGCAGCCGGTCCGGGCGGCTTATAGCTCGTCGGAACGGGATAGTAAATGTTGATCATGATACCAGGGTCCGATGCCGTGTAAGCGCCTGGGAACGAAACCAAGTTCTTTGGGCTGTACGTCCCTGTGCCACCGCTAACCGTGATCTGCGCGCACGATATGTAGAACTGGGCGCCTCCTGCGCTGCCGGCAGAATGCAAGCCAATGTGTTCGGCACGCAGCAGGTAGTCGCCGTCCTTGAGGCACTTGGGGATTGTGACGCTGACGGATCTTGCGCCTGTGTTGTTGTGTTAGCCACTGAGTGAGATAACTGTGTAATAGGACGAGAGACAAACCTTGAGTCGGCCACGTCATGCCGCCGCCCAGCTTGGGCTGATCCTGATAAATCTTGGACCACACCTTGCCCTTGCCGTCCCAAGTCTTCGCCGACTCGCCCTGAGGAACCTGGGCAATATAGAAGGCCATCGGCCCAGGGTGTGAAATAGACGCCTTGGCGTTGTATGGCAGTGCCTGGCCGGCTGTCACGTTGAGAACACCATTGGCGCCTGCTCCAGGAGTCCGTTGATAGCAGCGGATGTCCTCCGAGTTGACGTTGGTCACCGGCCCGTTGCTCTGGAAGTTTGCTGTCGTGCGGACATATTGCCAGTCGGCCGAGCTCCCGACGCTGGGGAATGTGTCTGTGTGTTTGTGTTAGCCCAGCGACAATCCCTCTCTGCCCTCTGGGACGAAAAAGGGGGAGATGCTCACAATGCGCCTCGACAACCGCCGACACCAACAGCGTGATAGCAGCGCTGAATTTCATCTTGTCGGTGCAACGAGCAAATCAGATGAGTAGATCTTATTTCAACTGAGCTTGTTAACCGCAAAAAACCACCAGCAACCCACCCGGGACCACCTCCTATCTTATATATCTGCCCGCCGCATGCCACGACGCGCCATCCATGAATTTCAAATTTCAAACCAAAATTCAATATCCCCCCCATCCCGCTTCGGCCTAACACCTCCCATCCCACGGTCCCGCCATTCCCGCCCCTCAAAAGCGCACTTGATGCCGAGCACGGGTCACGGGTAATAGTGCTCCAGCAGCGGATAAAAGCCCCCGCCCACCACTCACCACTCCCGGCGCATAGTGAACACATCACGCATGGACGACCGGAGGCCCACACCCGAATTGATTGATTGATTGATTGCTTGCGGCAAGGTTACCACATGATCTGGGGTAGACAACCCAGCGCAGCGCAGCAGCTCGGCTCCATTCCCCCTCCGGAAGGCAAGAAACCTGAGCGACAGAGAAAAACCTGGGGTGCATTCCCCGGCAGCGCATGTCTTGGCATCACCGCCCATATTGGCGCAATATCCTTCTCACCCAAGCCACGACGAAGTTCACCTGTACGCGGGTCTGGGATTGAAAGAAATGAAGGCGTTAGCAGCGGAATGTGGAGGCACGGCGCCCAGGGCGATAGAGACAAAACCGGGTTCAGGCATCCTCTGGCGAACTACCTGCCCCCTCCTGGACATGGAAGTATTGCAACGAGCGTCGTCGGTTCGAGCGAGCAGATTAATCTGCTCAGGTGCCCACGAGCTCGCAATGGCTGCGGGATATGCAGTGCTGCAGATGGGTGAACGGGTCGGCACTTGGAACACACCACCGGGCTGGGATCCGAACCCGTCTTCCCGAACATTCTACGCCGGCTCTCGAAGGGGCAGCGTCGAGGATTCTATTGGTGCCAAGATTCTTCTTCTGTGGGAAAGTTCATGCCCTTGGCTAGGGACATGGGGAGCCAGGAGGCCGGTATGATGGGTCTGGCTGTTCTTTGTTGGCCCCCGACACCAGAATCTCAGTGACACACAAAGGAAGGTCCTCGAGCCATACCTTCGAAGCCTGTCACAGCCCTTGAAACAAGGCCTTTGTTGGTTCCTTCTCATGCCTCTCCTCCTCTATCGGTATAGTTCGCAGACTGTTCATCAAACAGTTTCAAACAGCCCCGGAGAAACAATGATAGACACACAATCTAACCCAGCATATAAACCCTTCATCGCCGTACCATACCGTGGACTCTGTACCACCGTCGTTGTGTTGTTCCTCGCAGTTTCAACAGTTCGAAAAGACCCATATCCAAGTAACTCACCATGTGTCTCGCCGAGCTCCAACACTTCTACCCCATCCCCCACCACGCCGTGCGCGGCCGCATCGCCACTGAACCCTTCACCTCAGACCACACAGGAGACTACCTCGACTCCGTGAGCATCTTCCTTTGCAATTGCTCAACCCGCGTTGGCGTGCCAGCTGTCTCAGAGTTTGCCCCATCATTCGAGCAATGTACCTCCCACAACTGCTGCGCGACCTGGTACCACGTCACGTACTGCCAGTGGCTCAAGAACAATCACAACTGGAACCAGGGGATGGACAATAACCTAGAGGCTGAGAACGAGTGCCCTAACTATCTGCTGGTGCACCACTATCACTCGCGCGCGCTTGCGGGGTGGAAGCCAAGCCCGTGGGAGATTGAAGACGAAGGAGTTAATGCCCCGAGGTTCAACGTTGCCGAGATGTTTTACACCGACCGACCTGTCGACGTTGTCGAAAGCGGCCCAATCGCACAGGGAAGTTCCATTGATGATGCGTACACGGCTCTTCACTATAGCCGGGCGTCGATGATGTACTGTGCCGCACGTCTCTGGCTATCGAAAGAGGAGCATAAGAAAGTTGTTCAACGTGCCATGGCTATCATGGACGATTTTGAGATGGAGTGGGCTTTCCAGGGGAGATATAACGATGAATATGCCGCGCCCATTATGCGGTCTATTATGTCTTTGTTGCGGGACTCGGAGGGAATCCTCGTCACGTTCTATAAGGACTTCCTTGTTCACCTCGGCATTGTATTGGACTGCCTTGGCAAGCGCCCTGAAGAAGGAGAGACCTTCACCGCCCCTGACGGATCGTTCTCTATCTCATATAGCCAGCTGGCCTTGGGTACTGCCCATCGCGAAACTATCAAGAATGGGTGCTCTGGGGCTTTGCTGGTTTCGCCAATAATTCTGAAGCGATACCAAGCTCTGAAAGATAGTGTGATGACTGCTGCCCAGAGCAAAGAGTCCAGGATGAGGGGGGAGAAACGGACCAGGGACCGGGATGACGATGATGGACCTCTCAGGAAGCGTGTTAGGCGTTCCTCTCTGGAGACGCAGGTCTGTGACCTTCAACTGACCAGGTAGCCGTCGATTTCCTTTGTCCTCTATATTTCTCGAATGTTGAACTTCCCAGCCAATCTGCTGCAAGGCGGGAAGCCCTAGAATAAGAAAAGACCTTTCACGTTGAAAGAAGACCTAAACAATGTGCAACACTAATTGCGTACCCCATAAAAGTGACCTGAAGAACCCATGTGATAATTGACTCTGATCCAAAGCAGCGCCCAGGATCCGGGGAGGCGAGAATTGGCCCAAAAGATGCAACATGACGGTAATGGTTCAGGGGCGGCATTGATATGCCGCCCAGCCCTGTAAGGAACGGGGCGGATCCCCCCCGCATATTAAAAAGCCAAGACGGGGAGGTCTCTCACCCACGGTCGACACTTATCGCTTGACAATGAACCGCCGGTGTACGGCAGGAGAGAGGCGGGAAAACGGCAGCCGAAATTTGCCCGTCTTAAGTCGCATCGGCTGTTAAAACGCCGAAAAACTGGCTGTGGAATGGAGAAATAGCAGGGATTATTGGGTGTAAATATCTGGGCTACCTCCATGAGGGGGGATGTCTGTTCAGGAGGCGCAGCGTTCAAGAGGTGGTATCATCCTCGACGACAATCTTATCAGATCGAACATGGCAAAAATAACAACCATGCTGGTCTTTTGGACCACAGCAGTGCAGAGCGCTGTGGCGGTTAATTTTGCTGTTCCGGCGCAAGTGAAAACCGGAGGGCTGTCGTTCGCGCCCCTGGACCCGGCACCTGTTGGCGTTTCGCTAGAGTTCTTCACCATGCCGTCCTATCTTACCAACGTGACGGCCACGATGCAGTGCCTCGATAACTGGAGGGCGTTGACAGGAGTCTGGCCGCCGGTTCGGATTGGAGGAACGACTCAAGACCGCGCGCAATACGACCCTTCCACGTCGGCGTACGTCGTTTACTCTGTTGCCCGAGCAGCAGACGCGCCGATGACTTTGACATTCGGGCCCAAGTTCATGAGTCTGGCTGCAACGTATCCGGGAAGTGTCGTGCTTGGACTGAACCGAGCGAAGAACAACATCCAGAACACCATCGCCGCTGCAAAAGTTGCCGTGGCTGAGATGAAGAACCTGTTGGCAATCGAGCTTGGCAACGAACCGGAGTGTAAGAGCCCATGATTGTGAGGGGGATACCCATAAGCTGACAGCTGCGGTAGACTGGGTCAAGGACAAGCAGCCGATCGCCTCGGGGTCCTGGAGTAACGTCATTGACCGCGCTTCCCAAAACGACTGGAATATTCGAGTCGGCAGCGCCATCGGGAGGACGAACATCATCCAAGCGGGCAACTGGAACGACGCACCGCCGCAGTGGGGGGCGGCAGGACTCATTGCGACCGAGAATGCGACGGTGAGGCCGTACGTGAGGCATTATGCGCACCACAACTACCCGGGAGGAAGCATCCAAAAGCTGATGACACACTCGACAACGGCCCAGAATGTGCGTGGTTTTAGCGCAGACGTTGCGGCCGCGCTGGCAATCGGCAAGGAGTACGTCCTCGGCGAAACGAACTCTGTATCTGGCGGAGGAGCTGCCGGGGTATCGCCTACATTCGGGGCAGCGTTGTGGACCATGGATTACATCCTTCGTGCCACCTACACCAACATTTCTCGCATATACTTCCACCAGGGGACGGTGGGCAACTGCCAGTACTGCGCGTGGGGTCGATACAGCATGGGCTCGCCCTACTACGGACAGTATATCGCGACGGCATTCATGGCGGGAGCGAAGCACATCACGGCCTTGGATGCTGGGACGACGAATTATGCTGCGTACGCGACGTTTGATGCACCTGGCGCGCCGTTGCGCGTGCTGCTGTACAATTCGGACTATTACACGGGAAGCGGATCCCGATCGAGCCAGCCGTTCACTCTGACAGGCTTGACATCCGCGACGCTCAAGGCCAAGAGATTGACGGCGTCGTCCGGCGCAACGTCGCGAGCTGACCAAGGCGGGGATATCTCGTTCGGCGAGCAGACCTTCACAGACGTGACGTGCAAGATTGCCGGAACCGAGAGGTACGAGACAGCGACGGTATCGGGAGGGCAGGCGACGTTCACGCTCAAGGCAACTGAGGCACTTTTGGTATATCTGCAGTGATGCCCTGTCAGCGATGCGAGACCCCGATGACAACGCCCGGCGTGCGTGATGAAAGAGGGCTAGCAGAGGGAGGGGCAGCTGAGCCGACGCTCTGGGCGGGGCGACGTCGATCGAGGGGCAGCAGACGTTGTGCGCTGGGAGGATCTTGGCCGGACGAGGGGGTCACCACCCACACCTCGAGCTCGAGCTATCGTCGACGAAGCCAATCAGATACGGCCAGGCCAAGAAGCCCAAACTCTATTCCGTAGGCCACCTTGAATCAGTGTGGCGCGGCTGCAAGCCCCAGACCTCGCGCAGCACTGCAGAGGGGCTGCATTCCATGGCGTTTCGATTTTTTGATGGTCTACGCCGATAGGAATGGAGGGGAAAAGAACGCGGCCGGGAACTAGCGGCCCTAAGGATCGGCATCGAGAGGACGAAGGAAACGGGGGGTTTCAGTGTGTCGGTGAGCATGGACCTGGGCTGCATGACAAACGCGGATGCCATTGCGAAAAACAATTGCCTTCTGTTCCTTGGGTCGCGTTTTTGACTGCGGCTCTCCCAGCGGGAAGCCGGAGCTTGGCCTGGAGTGCAACCCTGCCCTTGCTCTAAGATTGCCTAGCCTACCCTCGTCGATCCTCTAACCTGGAAGCTTTTTGCCCCATATTTTTGTTCGTCTGAGACTCCCGTCTTGAATGCCCGTGGCATTGACAACCTCAAGTTCAGTATTTCCATGGGCTCTACGGCGTATGCGTCAGTGATGCGGACGCCATGTATCGCTACCACTATTCTCCGCTCCTGTAAAGGCCTAGATCGCGTCCGTGCGTGCGTACGGATCCGTAATCTGAGAGTCCAGGCGTCCCGCGCTCCGCGACAGCGAAGGTGCCATTCGTCAACCGACAGCCCTCCATCCCAATTCTTGCGTCGAAGGAGGTCAAATCCGTTGTCAGCTGGAGACGCCACGAACCCCGGTGATTTGGGGAACTTGGCTGCTCTGCATGCCAAGCAACTCCCGCCGAGTGTGAATCGTTCTTGCCTGGCGCCTCGCATGTGCTGAGTGTTGGCTGGCCCCCAGAGTCCCGGAGCCCCAAAGATAAGGCCATCGCCCAAAGAGTACACGGCTGGCTTCACTTATCTCCCATCCGCCCCGGCAGCTCCCAGAGCCGCGCATCTGTCTCTGCACCGTTCTGCGCCCTGAAATCTCTTCATCGTTTGTTAGTCTCGCTTTGCTTGCTGTCGCCCATCTCCTCCATCGCCAACAGCCGAAGAATGGAGCTGGCCAGGGTCGATGTGTTGGTCAACGGGCTCGCGGACGCGTTCGAGTCCGGGCTCGACTTCTACACCAAGTGGAAGAAGAAGCTGGAGGCCCAGAACCACTACCGACGCCACGAGGGCGGTGCGTCGACCACTGCCAGCAAAGATGCCATCAGCACATCGCTGGATATGTCAAGTCATCGCATCAGGTCGACATACCAGGTCGGCTTCGCCCTTATCGGGCCCGATTTCTCGGCCGGCGACGGTTTGTTCCCCCGCACCCCTTTTATGATGGGCGCCAGCTGATCGCGGCTGTAAAGAGGCATGCCGCAAGACCCTCACAGCCGGTCTCTCGCAGCTTGAACAACGCGTCAATACCCTCCGCCGGGCACTAGGCTCGAGGCAGAGGCACTTTATCAACCTCAACGAGATGTTCCTGGCCTCTGAGGCCATCCGCCTCAAGTGTGTCGCCGCGCTCGCTGAAATGTATCGGCGCTTTGCCACGGGGCGCGCCGTACCCCAGGAAATGCCCATCCCCAGCCGGCCCAGATCCGTGTACCGACAAGAGGACGTGATGGGCCCGCCCCCGCCTCCCATCCGGATCTCACCGGCCAAGGAGTTCGACCGTGAGACGGCCATCTGGTCGACCAACTCAGAGCTCCCGGTCTTCCAGTCGGAGCCGCCTTCGCCTCCGCTCACGCCCAAGCTGGCAGCCGATGATGTGGAGTCTTGCTATGGTGCCACGCTCTCAGAGGTCGGGTCGCGGAATCCGAGGCGCCCGAAGAACAGCGTCTTCAGCATATTCTGCCCGGAGGCCATGGCCCTGCAAGTAGACCCGAACCGGCCGATCCCAAGCCCATCGAAGGGCAAGTGCGAGTGTGGATACAGGTGGAATGTTCCCGAGCTCGCCGAGTCAAAAGGATACCTAGCCGTGAGGGACGGCTTCCGTGTCACGAAACGTTTCCTAGCCAAGTCCCATTGCGACCGAAGCTCCGATGAGGGGGTTGCAATCGGTTCGTCGATTGAACAGCCAAAGCCTGGCTTTGGCTGCGTCCTTTGCATTTCAACCGGTCGCACAGATTCGTTTGAGTCTGTGGACAGCCTTCGAACGCATATCAACACCACACACCACAAGTGGCAGATGATCCACGACCCCGACATGACATGATAGGCGGGGGATGCACCGGACCACGACCTAACTAGGGTTCCTATTGCGACAAGGATGGAGGGTATACGAGAGAAAAAGGGAACCCCGACAGAGTTTGGTGCTCGGTTAGGTTCTCGGTTGCCGTTTCGGACGACCTTCGCTTCGACGTTCTCTGGGCGGCACCCAACCGTGTCGCTGCCAAGATGAGAACCGGGCAGGAGAAGTTGCTTGGGATTGGCAGGGTGGGATCTCGTTGCGGTTACGATGTTCTTGGTTACTCATCTCTTGTATTTGGCGGGGTTTCATGATTTGGCCCATTCGTTTTTCTTTCTCGTTATGATACCCCTCACAATACCCATATCATTTAAGTTAATATCATTCACCTAAGCCACTCAGACGCCGCCTCATGCGCATTCCCCCACAACAAAGCTCTTCCCTGCTCACCCCTCAACCTGCCATCATGAAACCCCTCGCGCCCGCGGCCCTCTCCTGTGGATAGAAGGGACCTGGTAAGGCGAGCAATGCGTTCCATGCAAACCACTCTAGGGAGGTACTACAGATGATGGTACCCCAGCTATACCGAACCAACTCCTGACCGCCAACCTGATGATGCTATATATCACAGCGTATTGTGCGGGGAAAGGGACCCATTCCTCGCCAATCTAGCAGGACCCGGCCCCCGGAGATGTCACACGGCGCCCAGGCATATGCTGCGCCGTGACAGAGCCCTGGCTAGACCTATCACGGAGTGTCTGTTGCCTGCCGCGGGAGTTTGTTCGCGTGAGAGATTCTCGTCACACACTCCCGAGTATCCGAGTGGCTCGGAGCTCGGGACTCGGAAGAAATGCCAGCGGAAAGAGTGCCGGACCTCGAACGGTTTGCACTCCCCAACTCGAAGGGTGATATCCGACGGTTGCCTGAAACAATGTGAGCCAATATTATCTCCATCCTGGGAGGTCTGGCTGGCTGGGTGACGTCTCGTAAGTTGAGCGAGCTCTCAAGTTGAGTTCCTATCAGCGATCGCCACATCAAGCCAGTCAAGACAAAGTGCTCTCAGACATTGTTGTTCAAAATTATTGTTTTGGTACCTAGCGAGTGATCCATACAAAGTCGTCCCCGTCATGCCATGCCCCCATCCACCGATGCCCCATCCATGTTGCCGTGCCGTTCATATTATTAAACGAATGATGATGACGATGCTTGCCAGTAGTGTCCCTCTATCCCAGTCCCCCAACCTGTCCGACCGACCTGTACCGACATCCCAGATCCGCGACTATGACCCATGCTATGAGCTCCCTACCCGCCTCAACGAAAGGACGATGTGTTTCCCATCAGGAAAAGACCAAGCCATACTCCGAGGCCCCACAAAGGAGAAAGATTCCTAAAAGTCAGTAACGCCGCTTCCCAAGAAACCAGAACTCCCCAGTTTAAGAAGATAAAGATAGACATAGACATCAATGGGAAATGGAAAGGGGGAAGAGGAAGAAGGAAACCCCCCTAGAGCCCGCCCCCCTTGTATATCATCATCACACACACCATCACCATATCACCCGTTTTGTTTATCGTGTATGCGTGCGCCTCAGGACCGTTTTGTATTTGGGCCAGGCCCCCCATCCAAAATTGGGCCAACTGCCCGCACCCCCAAACTACCAAGCGTGTGTGTCTCCCCGGGGAGCCCCGCGAGGAACTCCCCTCCCCCAATTTCACCCCCAAGAAACTTCCAAGTCGAAAACTTACCCACCATGCCCGCCCCAGCGTGTCACCCGACTTGTGTGTGAAAACACACAAGTCTGGCGGTGACAGGCCAGAGTGGTGGCGATGGTGGGTCCGGCGGGCGAGAGCTTTTTCTTTGGCGCGGCGAGGTCAGAGACCTGCCGGCCCACGGCGGGCGAGGCGAGGCGGCGGCATGGCGAGGTTTGTGGCGGGTGCCACCCGGAAGGGTGGTCCAAAAAAAAGTCTCTGAAGAAAATCAAAGTCAGCCAAGAGAAGGGAAGAGTTGCTGGCGCGAAGTTGGTCACAAGATGAGATAACATAAATCGGATCCTGGGAAAGGTGAAACCGAAATGATTGAGAACGGGAGAAAAAGAGAAACTGCGAGAATCAGAAGAAAGGGAGATGATAGGAAATCCCAAATATGCCCGGAAAAGCTTGAGAAAGTTCTCAAAAATAGCCCAGCAGAAACAAAAACGCCAAGCAGCTCGCCAGAACGTTGGACAGTATAAAAATGTAGGGAAACACGGAAAAAGAACCGACGACTGAAAAAAGCCAGAAAGAAGAATCCCCCGAAACGACAGGAAATCAATCAACCAGACCATCCTCGCCCGGAAACCCTCAGCAGTAGCAGCGACGACACTCAAAACATACCTCAAAACTGGCTAAAACCGCCCATAAAAGGCGCAGCCCAACACGACGCACGTGTACTTGTTCGTGACGATTGGCTCGTCACGAGCGCCGCGGCAGGGAACCTCCTCACATTCCTTGACGAGGAATGTGATGCGCTGTAGAGAGAGAGAAGTTGTCAGCTTGCGGTTCCCGTTTCAAACGTGATGATGTTTTCATGCTGTTCTTCTTCTTCTGGGTTCTGTGGTGATGGGCTAGGCGTCATGCCCACTTTTGAGCTCTGGATTGATTCTGAGAAGTCTGCTTCCTCTCCTTCCAGCCATCCATCCGTTTGGAAGAAGCTCGGGGAGAGGAAAGGAAACTCGGAAACATGTAGGCAGAAAAGCAAGGGCAAGGAACTTGTAGACAGACAGGCAAGTAACCATGTCACAACTCCCTCAGAGCAGGAGTTCAACTTCAAGCCGGACTGCACTTACGTGACCACACCGATGGTGGTACCACACCTTTCTAGTACACATTTTTTTTGTTTCTAACAAAAAAAAGTGCCCCGCGGGCGGTCTGGCGGCGGCGGGAGGAGGAGGGAGGGCGGCAAGCCGCGGGCCAACGCAAGGCGGATGGAGGCGGCGGGGACGGGGCAGCGAGCGAGGAGCTGTGGGCTAGATTTTTATCTTGAGGAAGATCTGTCAGTACAGGCAAAGGCACGTGTACTAGAAGCCATCGCCGAGGCCGGGGACACTTACGATTGAGGGCGCCGAGAGAAAAAAACTGGTGGTGCCGAGCGGTGGGGTTGTGGTTCGTGGTAGGAAGGGAACTGGCGGAGGGGCGGCGCCGAGAAGAGATTATATTTTCCGGAAGGCACCGGCGTTCTCGCTGGAAGGTGGCCCAAGCTGGAGGTGTCACGGTGGGCCCACCGTGTTGTCTGGCGTTTGCTTCGAGGAAGGAAGGAGCGAGCCCTTGCTGCTAGTTGGGTCTCTTGGGCTTCTCGACCTCGGACGGATCGGGGAAGGGAGTGAGGACAAGGCAGGAGTTGGGATCCGAAACCATTGGTGCAGATGTTAACCTCGACGACTTGGTGATGGTCGATGTAGACGTATAGGTCTTTGTTGTTTTCAAAGGTAGCTTAAAGCTGGAGGCACTTTGAATGAGCAACCGGGTCGTCTGTATCTTCCTCGTTCTGTTTAGCTAAGTCTCGGAGACATTAGTTGCGTGATTGGCCGTGACATCAACGAGAATGAGGTGAACATGAAAATCCCGATACACATCCGGATTCCGACAGGCAAGGCACTCAGTTTTGTAGCCCGCAACCTTCGGCCACGGGATCGAGCCGGGGTAGCTTTTTAGTATCAAGCCCCCCGCCTTTTCGGCGCCATCGAGCCTCAGTCACGACACTCGGAAACACAAATAACAGGTATTATTGCTCACCCCTCTTCCCTTCTTTCCCTTGGCGGGATATGATATTGGATAATATGGTTGGCGAATGGCAAATAGTATGGCGACCATCCAGAGAGGAGCCACGATCTGAGGGAGGAGGCCTGCGCCTGAGCACGATGCGAATGGATGTGATGTCCAACCATGGGAGCTGGGGCCACTTTGGGTATTCATCATGTTGGAGCTCCCGAATATAGGGGGTTCGTCAACAGAGTAGTTACTTGGGGACGTGGGCTAGAACCCGTGCCTACGCAGCTTGGAGGGCCCGGCCCCAAAGCTTGTCATGTCAGTAATCGTCTCCTAATACATGATCAAGACCCAAGTCTGGTAGGACCTATTTGGCTGATGTCGGGGAAGACGGGCAGGGAAAGCATCGTGGCGCATGGGAAGGGGAGAGGCGGCTGGTGCCACCGTGTGCTTGGTCGCAAGCCCCAATTCCCCCCTGTTGCAATGGGAGAAAAAGGTCCTTCGAAGCTCCCGCCAGGATGAGGCGCCCTTTGGGGAGAGGGGGCAGAGCTCCAAGGAAGACCTCCGCGCCTCACAGCTGTCTGCCTGCCCCGTCGGCATAGCTCATGCATACCCGCACGCCGCGTCTGCACCCAGTGCGTGTATGAGCGAGCTTGGCGCCGCCCGCTTCGACAACCAGACCTTACCCTCTTGATCCGTATTTTGTCGATTCATGCTACAGCTTGGAACTAGTGGGGTTCGCTTAATGCGTTCTTATATAGCTATCTGGAAGCGAAGAAAGAAACTGACAACCTGAAAACAAGTGTTCCCCTTCACGTTCTTGGGAGCTTCCCCCTCACACGTCCAATATGTCCCGTGGAGGTAACCGGAAGCGTCGAGATGAGCTGCTCTCCCCTCTTAGCTTGCCAATCCTCACTTCTGCCCGTTGCCCTCGGGTTGCTCAGTTGAGATCAGCCGCAAAGAGCTCATGAGAAAAATGTCCAAGCTCCCTCGGCCGTTTCAAGCAGTCCGTCAAGATCGGGTTCCGGAATATTGCCCGCAATCAAAAACGCCCAGATAAGAAGTTGTTTCCTGGGCAGAATCCCCACCTTGTTTTGTGGAAAACTGGTCAACTGACTGGGTGCGCCAATATCCTTGACCGCTCTTGATTTATCGCAGGTCCCTGATTTGTCTCTGCCCAAGCCGTCCGCGTCGTCCGTCATGATGTCAATGCTGTCCCGGCCGTTTGGTGTAAATCTGACACACTGACCTGATCGACAACCCGCGTTCCGCTTTGGCGGGCGATCCCCTGCGGTCGCCCACGCCATACCTTTTGCTATGCCGTAGCTCCCAAACAAGCCACACCCCTGCTACCAAATTCTTAATTCCCCCATCCTGCCCGTCCCACCCCCTAAAGTGTAATTATCAGACGAAACCCCACACTCCGGATGCATAGATGCCGAGGCGAAGCGATATAGGAACAGCCAGTCAGCAAACAGCGGGAAGGATCGCGGCCAGTATTCGTCGAGATGGTCGACATATTGCCTCTCGGTGGCTCCTCATAAAAATAAATGCTGACGGTCGTCTGAAGGGGGGTCCTTGGTTGTGTTGTGGTGGGTAGGAGGAGCCGACGACGACGCCCGGGAATATGCGAAGCCATGCTATAGCACACGAACATAGGGTCCGTGACCTTGATATTGAAGAATGACTTGACGAGGGTGCCACACCAAGGCAGGGCCAAATGCAGCCAGAGCTCGCTTGGCTGTTCTCTTGTTACCGCAGGCGGCCACTGTTTAGCGGAGAACAAAGAGCTGGACTCTGGCGCCATCACCAGTCCTGCCACCGCCCGCGGGGAGGAGCGGCACAGAGCATTCCAGAACGGGATGTAACCCATAGCACGAGGCAGTGTAGCGCCAGTAAGGTACAGCTGCGACGCCAACCCGACATCAAACGGCTCGCGCCGGTAGCTGCACCCTCGTAGCCGGCCATTCCTGCCCCTACCCTGAGCATGCCGGCTGCCCCCCTGTCACTAGGACTCCACACATCCAGTGCAGCAAGGGCGAAGATGGAGATGAGGATGCTCAGGTTAGAGGTATAGGGCCAACAGCACCAGGACAGGGAGAGCAGTTTAATGCCTAGGAGTGCCAATCGCAGAAAAGAGCCGGACCAAGCAGCGTGATAGTGCAGCCAGTGAGTGGCTCGGTACCAGGCTAGAAAGCCGCCGTCTCTTATCTGCCCCAGTGGCGTTGTGGGTGGAGGCATAAGGAGAGGGGTAGTGATGTTTGCGGGGCTAACCAATGGGCTAGAGTTGGAGCCGTTCAGGGCCGCTCGGCGCCTGCCCATGGCTCGCTCCGGCGAGCGCGATGCGCTGCGGGTATACCCGTCATGGCTGCGTGTCAAGGTTAAAGAATGGTTATGGTTGTGTCCACGGTGCCGTGGGGTGCTTGGCTGCGGGGTGACGGTGACATGTTTCTGGAGGATATTGTGTGTCGTGGCGCGCGGCGAATGGCTCTCCAGTATTGAGGGGAGATCGTCATCTGACGTAGACGTGACTGTGGCATGCTTGGTCGGATCTGATTGTCCTTACAGAGATGAGTGTAAGCATGGGCTATGATGTGGAACGGGGTAGAAGACAGACCTGGAACGGGGGTACTGGGAGGCATGGGAGAGTCCAAGTTCTGGATCCGACGTCCAGCCAGCCCAATAGACGACGGACTGGAGCTCCTAGGCCCTCTCGCCGATCCATCAAAGCTGGACTCGCTCTTCATTGCAGCCAGAACCTCACTGGCGCTGGGGCGTTCTGCGGGGTTCACCGACAGCAGTTTCTTGAGCAACTGGTACAGCCTCGACGGGAGATCTGGTCGTTCTCTTCTCTCGTCCTGAAACCCCTGCCAATCAGTAATTTCGGCACGCAGCATGTCGATATCTTCCAGCTCCTCGTGTGCTGAGTTGGCGCTGTGGTAGGGTAGACGTCCGAAGCACATAAAGTAAAGAATCATGCCCAAGGAGAAAATGTCCGACTTGGCCGTAAAGTTTCCGTAACGGCCCGTCCCATCTTTCCTGAGAACTTCAGGGGCACAGTACGATATTGTCCCGGTCGATCCGGTCGACTGCCGCGCCATATTCTCTGGCTGAACCTCACCAAAGTCGCTGATAAGGCATGTCAGCTGGTTGCCTTCCCGATGCAAGAGGCAGTTGCTGGGCTTCAGGTCCCGATGGATGTAGTTGGCGGCGTGAAGGTAGGCTAGGCCAGAGGTGATGTCCTTGAAGAGCGAGTATATTTCTTCAAACGGAAGTCTTCTCTGCGATGGATGCAATCCAACGGGCCGTTCTGCACCTCCTCTCGACCGTCGACGCATCTGCGCCTTGAGTTCCTCTTTTGTGGCCTCCTTAGGGATATCGCCGATAACATAGTTGAGCAAGTCGCCCCCGTTGCAGTACTGCTGAAGGATAAAAGCGCAAGCAACACTGGGGCCGAAGCGGTTGAGCTTGACATCCTCCAGCCAAACGTGCCTGTAGGACACCAGGTTTGGGTGGGAGAGCTTCGCGAGGAGCTCGACCTCCACTAGTACTTTCTCCAGCCATGCGTGGTCGTTGCCAACCGGAACACGCTTGCATGCGAAATGCCCCAAATGGCAGCCGTCGATTTCGTGTCGCACGAGCAGGACCACGCCCTTGCCGCCTCTTCCGAGCTCCCGCTCTTCGAGAAAGAAGGTATTGAAGTAATTGGGGCTGAATGCTTCCCTGCGAATGCGGCTCCCCTCCTGGGGGGCTGGGGCGCTGCTCACAAACTCGGCACCTTGTATCCTGACCTGGTTGCCGTGGGTGTCGACGGCCGGCACCGGCTCAACAAGACGGCGGACGGGGCTCGGGGGCGGGCGCTGCTGCTGCGAAGAGACTTGGGGATGACGCCCGGCCCGCAGCATGCGAAAGTATTCAGGGTTTACGTAGCTCTCGCGCTGGTCGGGGTTCTCAAAGTGTCTCTCGGGCGATCCCGAGCGCAACGGCTGGTGGCATGTTGGGCATTCGGTGAGGTCGAGGCCCCGGATCTCGAGCCTCTGCGAAGAGGGGTCGCGGACGACGATAGCGTTGTGATGGCGGCTGCAGTCGTGAAGGTCAGCCTATTGCTGTTATGTTCGAGAAACACCGTGGAGCATTTGCAGCCTCCCATAAGGAGACATTTCGGCATCGAAAAGGGCAGGCAAAGCTCCTGGCTGTCCTCCCTAGCTGCGTGACGATGGAGTTAGGGCTAGGATGGAGAGGTGGTATGACGTACAGCACGATCTCGCGGCCCTCGCGCGTGTAGGGAACAAGCGACATAGCTAGCCGTAAATGCCCTCAGGGTGTTCGGTCGGGTGAGAGGATATCCATGCTTGTTGACTCAGGCAGCTGTGTGTCGCCGTTTCAGAGGAAGTCCTGCTTCTTCTTTGTCTCGTCGGTGTCGGTGATGATGCGCGTCGTCGGGGTTGGGGATTTGGGGCATTCCTCACGGTGCACGATCCCCCCTAAATTGACTTTCAACGGCCCAGTGTCAGGTGCTCGTGCGCTGTTGGATGGAGCAACAAAACCGGTGGAAGTCGCGACCCCAACTGGCTGATGCAAGCTTGCTTCCGCCGTCGCACTGAAGCGTATGATGACCTAGGAAAGCAGCCAGCATGTTTATTGTGAAATTTATCGTCACCCATACGATCCCCCGCCAAACAGATTCACCGCAGGAGCTTGATCTCTCCGACTGGCCATCTTGTCCGTTGCCACTCAGGCCGCGAGAACTGCTGCTACGGCGTGTGAATTGGCCAATTGACAGATCGGGTGTTTGTCCCCCCCCCCCGCTCTTTTTCGCCCACGAACGGCGGTGGACCGTGCACCCAATCGGCAAGACACGGATCCCTGCCGATCCCTGCCGCTTCATCGGAACCCAGAAGCGCCGGCTTTTATTTGTGCTCACCAAACTCCACATCCTCCAACGGCCCAAAGGTCCCAACGGTCAGCTAGATTCGCTCGTAGCCTCTAACTATAATCTATGGCTTTTGCGCCCCCGTTCTACGATGCTCCCTTGTCCCAGGATCGAGCCGGACCCATCATCCGTTCAGGGACCGCCCCTTGCCGGTGAGCCATCAGATTCACCACAAGATGCATCCCTTGTTAGCGACCGTCTCGCCCTCCTTCTTGAGCTCGTCCACGGATGATAGCCCTCTTCATTCCCAACTCCTGCGCCTCCCGTCAGACTGCCCAGGCCAAAATCGGGCTGACCACCGAGGCTGCCAAAGATATCGCCAATATAGTTGGTAGGCCTGACCCCTTCGTCAAATGTGCAGTCCCACCCGTCGAGAATCCCCTTCACAATCTCAACTCCTGCGTTGAAAAGGTTCTGGACGGCGCCGGGGAAGCCATTTTGGTGGAGAACAACAAGATGCTCGTACGCGCTGACAATCGGAGGTGGCCTGTCGAAATTGGAGCCTTAAAACACGTCAGTGGAATCCACCTCTCCCTCCCCGGGGCGTGTTGCTTCTTACCTGTTCTCATGACGATGGTTCGGCTGAAGTCAACGAGTTTTGAGATGGTCATCCGCACCAGCACCTCGAGGATGGCGCTGTCTTCCTGCGCCGTCATGCAGGACACCCCCGTGCCGTTTGTCTAGACGCTCGTAATATTCTCGAATGCCTCGCTGAGGAGCGCCCCCGAGTAGTACACGTCGCTTGTCGCGGTATCGCACTTGACAACAGAAGGCTTCTTTGCGGCGGGAGAGAGGCCATCCACATCCTTGTACCTTGCCCGATACCTGATAGCCTCGCTATTGTCGACCAGCCGGCCTTGAAGGGCAAACTTGTAAGCCATGTCGCGTAGCTCCACGTTCAGCTCCATGACCTCAGTGCCGTAGTCCTTGGCCCCCGGCTGATTAGGCTGAGACCTTCCATAGGGAAAATAACCAGTTGTGAAGTTCTCGGGCATCTCTCGCGCGTCGAACTCGTACTGCAGGGCCACCTGAACGGAATACCGAGCCAACGCTACGCCACCCAGTGTCGAGTGCTTGGGGTTCACTCCTGCGATTCCAGCAAGCAGAAAATAGGTCTTCGTGAGGTCGAAACTGAGGGACAGTACGAGTGCCGTAATCGTTGCCTCTGCGTTAATCTCTGCCTCTCCCGTCGTCACTTGGCATACCGAATTGTCGGCAAAACAGTGTACCTCGGGGAAGCGCATTGAGAGTCCAGGAGCCGAAATATTTACTGCCATCAGGTCCCCGAGCCCCGAGGTGGGCATGTTCTTGTACCATACCTCAGCCTCTGGGGCCAACTACATGACAGTTTAGTGCCAGCCCGACAGCCTAGTAGACGTCAAAAAACACGTATGAGGGGGGAGCACGGGAGAGCCGTCACGAACACTTACCATGCTGACGATCATAACCTTAGGCGCGATCATGCCACCTGACTCCTTGACAGGAGTCGCGGCAGCTGCCGCCATCTGACACATCTGGCATATTGCTAGCAGCGCTGTAACGACGACGCACAGCATGTTGCTGGCTGCTGCCGATGCAGGCAGAGAAAAAAAATCAAACGAAACGTTTCATGGGCGGGCGGTGATAAGAGGCTGTACAACGCACTTGCCGCGCGATGCTCCCGAACTCAAGACCCACCCACGGACGGACGGGTAAAAGGCGGGCACCTCTATTTCAGTGATGAGCTTGCGGGTGGTTCTTG
>Ga0247758_1001373_pt1 | contig 18432 bp, 18 predicted proteins | sample UWRJL156409C4_FD_180950 | JGI IMG/M metagenome (GOLD analysis project Ga0247758, IMG submission 180950) | Plant litter microbial communities from Arlington Agricultural Research Station in Wisconsin, United States - UWRJ-L156-409C-4 | ecosystem: Environmental > Terrestrial > Plant litter >...
AATCGATAACTGTCGCTACGATCAGTCCACTCGCCAGCCCGTCGAGGGGGATGTGGTGGATTCCGACGCGGAGTTGTCGGAGCTGTGCGCGCGCATGCGCGAGGCCGGCAACAGCGCGTGCACGATCGTTTTCTGCGAAAATGATGTGTACGTCGAGGGGCCGCGCTCCTCGGTGCAGCGCCAGAGCGATCGCAGCAGCCCCGTGAATTGAGCGGTGTCGATGTGGGCCCTCCGCCCACAATCGCCCCGTGGGTAGCAGCCCGAACTCGGACTTAACGGACGATCGGCTTGAGGACGGCTTTGCCGTCCTTGATCACGACGTCGAAGTCGATTTTTCGGTTCTTGTGCTGCTCACGCAGCTTGGCTTCGGTGGCCTTCATCGACTTTGCCAAGCCCTCCATGCTGACCGCGGCCCCATCTTGAGTCTGGCGCTTGGCTTCGACCAATCGCGCGTGCAGCTCGCGCACGCGCTCGTCGACCGGCGCGGGCGCGGGCGCGGCGGCGGGTGTTGCGGCCGGCTTTGCGGCGGCCGGCTTTGCGGGCGTGCTCGTGGTTCCGGGAATGATGGGGGCGAGCGGCCGAGCTGCGGCGGGCGGGGGCGCGGGGTGGGCCCCGAGCGGTTTGTTCGCGGCTGGCGCGGGCATTGGGCGAGGCGGGACCGTGACCGGCTTGGGTGGCACGGACGGAACACGTGCGGCGGGAGGCGCGACCGGCGCGGGCTTGGGCGGTGCGGCGCGCTGTGGCGTTGCTCCGACGCCCGGGGTCGGCGGAGTGTTCATGGGGCGCGAGAGCGGTTTGCCGAAGGGCCGCGCGGGAGCTTCGGGGACGCGCTTAGCCGCGGAGCTCTTGGCGGCGGCTTTGCCGGGATCCCAGTCGCCCAAAAAGTCCATATCCAGATCGAGGCTCTCGAAGGCGGGCCGAGGACGATCGCTCACCGGGCGCGCCGGCTTCGGAGGAGCAGCCGCAGCCGCGGGAACTGCGTGTGCGGAGGGCGCGGCGGGCGCACTGGGCGCCGCCGGCGCACTGGGCGCCGCCGGCGCACTGGGCGCCGCCGGACGAGCGGGCCGGGCCGGAGGGGTGGGTGCCGCCGCGGGTGCCGCCGCGATCGGCACATCCGCGGGTGGGGCGGGAGCGGGGGCGGGACGAGCGCCAGGTTTTGGGGGAGGCACCGGCTTGGGCGGCGGAGCCAAGCGTTGCAGCGGAAGGGGGATCGCGGGCCGGCCGCTGGGATGTGCGCTGGGCCGCGAACTGGGCAGCGTGCTCGGGCGCGAGCTGGGCGGCACGCTCGCGGGGCCGGCCTCGGGCGCGCGGCCTTCTTCGGGTTCCATCGCTTGCAGGGCGGCTCGCCCCAAGCGCTTACGCGCGGCGATGGTCAGGATTTGGCCGGGCGCGATGCGCTCGGCTTTGATCACATGGCGCTTGTAGGTGCCTTGCTCGATCTCGCGGCAGATGCGCTGCCAATACTGCTGGAACGTGTTGTAGCGCGAGATGATCGTTTGCAGCTTGAAGCGCTTGGCCGTGTTCCGGATCTTCTCGCGCCGGAGCACGTAGATCCTGCGATCGATGTCCTTGCGCGGGATCGCGGGTTCGATCCGCTCGATGCCCATGAAGTATTGCTCGTACAGCGCGCGCAGACGCTCGAGGCGAGTCTCGAGCTCCTCCAGCGCGACTTCGAGCTCAGCGTTCTCCACTCGATCAGCTCTTCAGGGGGGTGATGGTGAGATTGTCGAAGCAGGCTGGGACTTGCCAGTCGTTGAACGCGAAGTGTTCATGGCCCTCGCCGAGCAGCGGGCTTGGGTCTTTGAAGCTCAAGATCTCGATCTCGTCCACGAAGTAACGGACGGTTTTGCCGTCAGTTCGCTCTATTTTGAAGCGGTAAGCGCGATCGGGAAGCACGGGCTGGGCACGCGGGTCGGTTTCGCCTGGTTCGACATGCAGGGCCTTGCGGTCCGCGCCGTGCTCATCGAGCCGCGCCAAGACGTGTAGGGAATTCTTCCAGCCCCCGAAGATGACCAGGTAGCTCGAGGCGTTGGTGTAGGAATTTCCGGTCGCGGCGCTCAGTCCGTCGCCCCAGACCTCGACTTTGAGATCGCCCTCGGGCGACGCGCTGGTGGCCTCGAATTCGATGCGCGCGTTCGTTGGTAGGCGCCGGCGCAGCCAAGCCGGGTGGTTGTGTGCGCTACTCACACACAGGCGGCCCTCCTTGATCGACCAACCCGAGCCGGTGACGTTCCAATCCGGCCCCGGCTCACCACGCTCGAAGGTATCGACGAAGCGCTCTTCGATTTGCGGGCCGAGCAGCGTCTTGGCCCCCGCGGTCGGGGCGGCGCGCGGCGGCGGATTCGCGGCCACCCGGGCGCTCGCGGACGGTGCCGACGAGTTCGGGCGTTCATCCGGCACGCAACCTGTCGCAGCGCTCGCGGCAATCACTGAGAAAAACGCCAAGACCCTGAGTCGCACAGCGCGCCATGCTACCACGCCCATCTCGCGAGCGACCGCGCCCCACGACGAACATGCATCCGGTCCTGTTCAAAATCCCGCTTCCCGCCTGGACGCTCCCGCTCGGGCCGACCCTATTTACGCTGGCAGGCCTGGGATTTTTATTGGCGATCTTTGCTCAGCGCAAGCGCGCGCTCGACTTGCTGGTGATCGGGGTGCTGGCGCTCGTGAGCGGCTTGGTCGGCGGATTTTTGTTTCGCGGCCAGCGCTTCGCCCTCGAATCACTGCCCATTTACAGTTACGGGGCGATGCTGTGTGCGTCGATCGTGGTGGGTTGGTTCCTCACGCTCGAGCTCGGGGTTCGAAACGGCCTGCCGCGCGAGCTGCTCGCGAACTGCTATTTCGTCACCGCGATTGCTGCGCTGGTCGGCTCGCGCGTTTTGTATGTGCTCACCAATTGGCACGAGTTCCGCGATCTGTGGGACGTGCTCGCGGTGCGCCGTGGTGGGCTGGTCGCATACGGCGGTTTCGTGGGCGGTTTCGTGGGCTCCCTTTGGTACCTGCGCCGCCGCGGCGTGGCGCTTTTGCCTTGGGCAGACGTGGCTGTGCCCAGCCTCGCGAGCGGGCTCTTGCTCACGCGCATCGGTTGTTACTTGTTCGGCTGTGACTTCGGCAAGCCGCTTTCCGCCGCCGCCCCGGCCTGGCTCAAGCGCTTGGGCACATTTCCGCGTTGGCCGAGTGACGTGCTGGACGGCGCGGGTTCGCCGGCTTGGCTGCAACACGTCGACACCCGCGGCCTGTCCGTGAGCTCGCCGACTTCGCTGCCCGTGCACCCGACCGAGCTGTACGAAGCCCTGGTGGGCGGGTTGCTCTTGCTCATGCTCTGGCGGCTCGGAAAAGCGCGGCGTTTTTCTGGCGAATCGTTTTTCGCCTTCACCTTCGGCTACGGCTATCTGCGCTTTTGTTTGGAGCTCGTGCGCGATGACAACGAGCGCGGCAGCTTCGGTCCTGCGTTGCCCGAGCCGCTGCTCGTGCCGGCGTTGCTCTTGATCTTCGCGGCGGCGTTCGCGTACGGGCCGGCCCAGAGCATCACGCGGCTGTGGCTTCGTCGTTTGGCGATCGCGTTCGGCGTGCTGCTCGCGCTGGGCGTATTCCTGCTGCTACGGCCACCACTTCGCTCCGCGGGCAACCCGGTGGCGCTGTCTACATCGCAGTGGATCTCGTTGCTCAGCGCCTTGGCGGTCGCGTTTGCTTGGCACCAAAAAGAGGCGCCGCCGAAATCGCTCGAGCCTCAGCCGCGGCCTCTGAGTTCTACCTGATAGCGCACGGGCTCTGCGCCCGCGACGCGCACGACGAGCCGCCGTTCGTCGAGATCCACGACGGCGTGCGCCGCCGCCGCGCGCCCCGGCGCGTCGTCATCCAGGTTCTCGACCAAGCTCTGCAGGGTGATGTACGGCACGCCCGAGATAACGTCGAAGTGGTTCCAATGCACGTGCCCGTTGAACACCGCGACCACGCGCGGGGCCTCAGTGACGACCTGCTGAAAGGCGCGCCGCTCCGCGACCCGGCATACGTTGGGCCGCTTCTCGAACCAGCGATTGCCGTCGAGCCGCATCTCGCTCGCGGGATGATGCATCAGGACGACGCTGGGCAACGAAGTCTGCGCCAAATCCGCGCGCAGCCATTCGATCTGCGCTTCGGGCAAATGAATCGCGACGTCCGTGACCTCGATCGTGCGCAGCACGCTGAAGTGCACGCCGCCCACGTCGCGGCTGTAGTGAAGCTCACCCTGGTGCCCCCAGAGCGCACGCAGATCGTCGTCGCTCAGGTTCACTTGGTCGTGATTGCCGGCCACGTGCAACACGGGGCTCTTCAGCTTGGACAAGATCGCCACGAACCGCCCATAGTGTTCGAGATCGGTCGCGCGCGACTCGTCCTCTATCACGTCGCCCAAATTGACCACCAGCTCGGGCCGCACCTCCTCGTTCATGCGCGTGACGAAGGCCTCGCACAGCTCGCCGGCGTGCGCCGTGAGCTTACGTAACTTGCCTTCAAAGTAGGCAGTTGGACCGAAATGTTCGTCGGAAATCAGGGAGAATCGCACGCGCTCGAGCGTAGCGCGGTATTGAGCAGTCGAGGAGTGCGGAGTAGCGTGCGCGACCAAGACTTCTCTCAGCACCCAGGAGCTTCATTCATGATGCATAAGACCCTTTGCCTGACCTTGCCCTTCGTGATGCTCGCGGCCATTGCCTGCAAGCCGGACGAGCCCGCCGTCACCCCCTACAGCCCCGGCACGACCGGCGTGGGTGGTGGCCCTGCCACCGGACCAGCCGCGCCGAGCGCGAGCGCACCTGCCCCCGCGCCCGCCCCCACGCCCGCTCCGACAACTCCCGCTCCGCTCGATCCCGCGGTTGCCGCCGCCGTCACCCCGATGCTGACGCAGCTCGGCGCGTCGCAGACCGTAGCCGGCTCGAAACCGCTCGGCACCGCAATGGTCGGCAACGTGGGCGGCGCGCAGACGCTCGAGCAGCAGATCATGCTGCAGCCCAACAAGTGCTACAGCGTGGTCGCCGCGGGCATGCCGCCGATCAGCGAGCTGAACGTGCAGTTCCTGGCCGTCACGGTCATCCCGGGCATGGCGCCCGTTTTGGCGGTCGATCAAGATACCGGCCCGTCTGCAACGCTGGGCAAGAAGCCGAACTGCTACAAATGGGCGTTGCCCCTGCCGACGCCGGTCAAGGTCGTAGTCAGTGCCGCGGCTGGCCAAGGCATCGCGGGCGCGCAAGTTTACGAGAAGTGATGCTCTGAATTCGGGAGATCGACTGACGGCCCGCGCGGCCCCGTCGATCTCCCGACATCGCGCCGAGCGTTTGTCGACACGCCGCGCGCCCTAGACCACCATGGCAACATGGACTGGACTCACGGCTACGTGCAGAGCGTCGACTACACGCACCACTACTGTCGCGAGCTGTCGCCCGTGCATCTCGACTTCGCGTGTCTGTCGCGCGGCATCTCGACATCGCTCGCGGATCGCCCGCTCCGCTACTTGGAGCTCGGGTTCGGTCAGGGCTTGTCGCTGAACGTGCACGCGGCCGCTAGCGAGGGCGAGTTTTGGGGCACTGATTTCATCCCGGCGCACGTGGTCAACGCCCGCGAGCTCGCAGCAGCGTCACACAGCGGCGCGCGGTTGTTCGACGATTCCTTCGAAGATTTCGCGCGTCGGGACGATCTGCCCGAGTTCGACGTGATCGGCATGCACGGCACTTGGTCGTGGATCTCGGCTCAGAATCGCTCGCTCGTGCTGGACCTCGTTCGCCGAAAACTCGCGCCGGGTGGCGTGTTTTACGTCAGTTACAATGCGCTGCCGGGCTGCGCGGCGGAGCTGCCGCTGCGCAATCTGTTGAAGCTGCACGCCGAGCAGGTGAGTCCCCCGCTGCTCGCTCTACCGGACAAGCTCGATGCATCGCTCGCGTTCATCCGTTCACTCGCAGAGGCCGGCTCGCGCTACTTCCACGAGCAGGGGGAGAGCAGAGCGCTGCTCGAGCGCGTGAGCGGGCAGAATCGCAATTATTTGGCGCACGAATACCTGAATCGCGATTGGCAACCGATGGGCTTCGCGGAGGTGGCGGAGCTCCTGAGTCAGGCCAAGCTCGAATTCGCGACAACCGCGACTTTGACCGAGCACCTCGATGGCGCAAGCTTCCCGGATCGCGCGCGGAAGCTGCTGGACGACACCAAGCATCCGCTGCTGCGCGAGACCATGCGCGATTACCTGGTGAATCAGCGTTTCCGGCGCGACATTTTCGTCAAAGGCCTGCGTCGCCTGAGCCCCGAAGCGCGCGACGAGCGCTTTGCTCGCACTCGGTTCGTGTTGCGCGCTCAGCCGGCGAAGCTGCTCGGCGCTAAAATCCCCCTGCCGTTCGGTGAAGCCGAGCTCAAACCGGAGACGTACGGCGGACTCAGCGCGGCCCTCGCCGAGCAAGACTTCGCCCCCAAATCGCTCGAATTTCTCAAGCACCACCCCGACTGCAAGCAGCTCCGCCCGGCGCAGCTCGTTCACGCGCTGCGCCTACTGGTCGGCACGGGACATTTGCATCTCGCGCAATCGGAGACGGCGATCGCCTTGGCGGCGCCGCGCTGCCGAGCGCTGAACGCACACCTGCTCGAACGAGCCTCGCATTCCGAGGACAATCCGGTTTTGGCTTCGCCGGTGACCGGAAACGGTGTGCTCGTCCCTCACGATCAGCAGCTGTTCTTGCATGCTCGCAGCCAAGGCCAAACCGCGCCCGAGCAGTGGGTCGCCTACGCTTGGAGCCGCTACTCGGCGCTTGGCGTGCGTCTCACTCGAGACGGCAAGACGCTCGAATCCGCTCCAGAAAATCTCGAGCATTTGCGGCACAGGGCCGATGACTTCGAGCAGCAGGAACTCGGCATCCTGCAAACGCTGGGAATCGCCTGATGAACGGTCACCGTAGTTGCGTGATAGAGTGCCAGGCATCGCTACCTTGCTAGGGAGGACCGCCATTTCACGAATCATACGAGCGCGCAGTGGGGACGTTGGCGCGTGTGTCCTATCGCTGCTGGTTGCGAGCTGCGCCAGCACTGGCGCGAGTGCTCGCCCTGTCCCTCGCCGCTCGGATGTTCCGCTGTTCCAGGGCGTCGAGACGGACTACTGGCTCGCCGAAGAAACGGAACCGGTTGGCCGCGACGACATTTTGCCGGCGTTCCGGGCCAGCGCGCGCAACTACGGTTGCGGCACGGAGCAGCTGGGCAACGAGCACAGCGCCAACATCGTCGGCGAAATGCGCGGCTACTACGGTATCACCGCGTCGTGCGACGAGGGCACGATCGCGCTCATCACACTGGTTGGCGGCCGCGTCAGCATCGGCTGCGCCAAGCCAACGACGCACCAAGCCTGTGATGCGCTGCTGCGCAACATTTCGCAAGCGCGTTAGCGGGTTCGCACGCTTGCCGTCTCGCTAAGCGCGGCTCTTCCGCTCGAGATAGCGGCGCGAGAATGCGGCCAGTTCTTGGCTAGCCGTATCTGGCTCGCGCTCGAGCCCGGCCAAAGCACCCTCGCGATCTGCGTCGATTCTGTTCTGACTCAGCTTGAACTTGCCCGAGATGCGCTGCACCTCGATCTGAAATCCGACGATCCCGTGCAACTCATCGCGCACGAACTCCTGTGGCAGGTTGCCGGACCAGCGTTCGGAGCGTGAACCTTCGAATTTCTCGACTAGCCGATGCACGATCTGCTCGGTGCCCTCGGCATCTGTGATGCGAGCGGTGCCCCGAACATGGACCACCGCGTAGTTCCAGGTGGGCACCGACGGCGTCGTCTCGTACCAAGCGGGCGATATATAGCCATGCGGTCCCTGAAAAATGGCTAAGGCCGGACTTTGGCCGTCGAACTGCTGCCAGTGGCGATTGCCCTTCGCGAAGTGGCCGAGCAAGATCGCCCTGCCCGGCTCCGCGCGATCGAGAACGAGCGGAACGTGGCTGACCATCGGCTCTGCATCCGCCCACGAGATGACGGTCGCAAAACTGTACGCCTCTATCAGCTGGAACAGTTCTTCGGGATTCGACTCGTTGAAGGCGGCAGGACAATACATCCGGTATCCAGCGACGATAGCCCAGTGAGTATCCAGCAACCAGCGCGCGCGCGCAGGTTCCATGCGTTCGTCGCGGTTCTCTGGCGGGGGTTTGATGGTCACGCGCGCGGCGTGCAGCGGCGTAGCCTTCGGTGGCATATGCCGGCTGTTCTGGAGATCGCAATTTGACGCCGAAGGCTACGCCGCAATGGGTCGCGGCTCGTGACCATCAATAGAACGACTCACACCGCGGCGCTGCGGCGCGTGAATGAGCGCGCATGCAGTCGTGCGCAGCTCACTCGACGAGGCGAAAGGCGGGTGACATGCGCTCTTGCTCGGCGCGGGGTAGCTGGGCGCGCTCGGCCTCATCGCGCCAACCGCGAACCACGTTGACGACCTCCGTGATGATCTCGTCAGCTCGGCGTTTGGAGATACGAAACGCTCGCGCCACTTCGCGGACGAGTGTGAGGTCCTGGGTGTTGTCCGTTTCAGTGATGTTGAGCGTGAGGCCCGCGACGTCGGGGACCGGATTCACGTCATAGGCAGGGGCGAGCAGCCAGCCATGCTCTGCCAACAAGAAGCCATGATTGCGAAGGTGGTCGTCGACGTTCGAAACACAGACGAAGAACACCAGACGACGCCAGAGTTGTTCGAGGTCGCGAGTTGGCTCGGCACCGTGTCGCACCAGGATGTCGGCGAGATCCAGGTAGCTGGCTCCGACTTCTCCGTCTGCCTGCTCCAACAGCGTCATGGCCGAACAAAAATGAAGACGTTCGCCACCGCTGACGCGATCGAATCGTTGGGCCAAGAACGTGTGATGGCGGCTGCCGAAACGACGTCGCACATGCTCGGCGACAGTGACGCCAGCCCGTCGGCCAAGGGTGGCAAGAACGCTCTCCCACGCGCCAATATCGTCACTATCTCGGCCGCTGGGAAATTTGGCGATCCACAGCTGTCCTCGCCGGTCGATGACGCTGGCCTTGGGGCGTGCGCCACCGAGGGAACGTCCCGGGGCGACCAACATCCGCAACCATTTGCCGGATTCGGCCGTGTCCGAGTCGTCGTCTTCGAGCCGTAGACTCGCGTGTTCGAGCTCGCGTAGGGAGGTCCAAGGCGGCGACGCCAAGTCAGCGTCGTCGTCCAGGTAAGGCCCGTCGCCCAAGCGAAATCTCAGCCCACCCAAGCGATGATCGTCATAAACCCCGAGCAAGTAGTCGAGCTCCAACAAGCGTTTTTCTTTGCGAACTTGCTCACGCGCCAACTGTGCCTCACGGCGTTGCATCAGCACACGCCCCCAGCGATCGGGCGAAGAATCCAAAAATATCCCAAAATTTTCTCGACCTGCGGCCAAGTGCTGCGGACCTGGGCCAAGTCGTAGCGCGGGGTCCAGCGAACGAGCGTGGCTCAGCTCGAGCCACGCCTCATCGAACTCGAATGAAAAGATCTCTTTGCCGCGAACGGGTGTCGCGTACAAGAAGCCCATTCGAGTTGCTCCGCGCAGCTCTTGCCAATCGGCGTACACTTCGACCGTTCGTCGTTCAACGGCCATCGCTGCCAGCTTGCTTCTGACGCTTGCTTCGACGAGGCGCGAGGGCGGCATCCTGGAGCTCTCGCCCGCGCTCGTCTGCGCGAGCCAACTGGGCGAGATCTTGTTCGAGCCCCAGGCTATGGAGCACGTTGGCGATCGCACCAAGCGTGACGCCAGCGTCGCCTCGTTCGATAGCGCGCAAGGTCGGTCGGGACATGCCCGACCTCTCGGCCACCAACATTGCGGACAGTCCGCGTCTGCGCCGCGCTAAGCGGATGTTCTCACCGAGCTCCGCTAACAGCCGCTCGACACGAGGTTGGACGGCCGAAGTTGGTCGCGACATGAAAATATTGTGACCATCTTTACCAAAATTGGCAATAATAATTGCCTTTTCGTGATGCAGGCCGCCGACCCATGAAAAAACCGCGATTCAGCCGAGCGCACGACGCTTCTTGCGAGCGCGGCGGAGGGCAAGGGTCGTGAGCATGAGGCCCAGGCCGGCGAGGGCGGGCACGCGGCGGGACTGTGTGTTCGCGGCGAGGTTACAGCCGCAAGCAATGCCGTCTTGGGTGACGGACGCGAGCTGACACGGCGGTTTCGTGCCGAGCGGGATTTGGCAGGAATCGTAGGCGGGAGTGGTGGGCGCGCCGCAGCTCAGCTTGGGGCCCGGTGGATACGCGGCGCAGATCGCGGCGGCGTCGTCGGGGGAGATCAGATTCGGGCTGAAGGGCAGGCTTTGGTAGCCCAAGGACATCACTGCCGTGGGCACCGTACTATGCGCGAGGCCCAGGAAATGGCCGAGCTCGTGGGTCAGCACGTACAACAACGAGGTCGACATCATGCCGCTCGGATCGCTCTTGAACGAGTAATCTTGCGAGTTGATTTCGACGTCGGCGTCGACGATGAGTCCGGATTCGGTGCCGCCGGTGGGCGTGGTGACGCCGATGTGATTCGCACCTTCGAGCCAGCCACTGTCGTGGAACATCACGACGTTGTCGTTCTTGGTGGCGCTTTCGCAGATCGCCTCTTGGCGGTTGCAGCTGACGTAGCCTTGGAATTGCACTTCGAACCGCGGCGAGCCGCCACCCGGACAACGAGCAGCCTTCCAAGCGTTGAACGCTTGGGCGACGAAGGCTTGAACTTCGTCGGCATCCAGTTTGGAGCGCGCCGAGCCGTCCACTTGGACCGTGTACGTGAGGCAGGGGCTCGGCCAGTGCAGCGCATGGCCCTTGGTGACGCACTGGTTTTCATCACGAGGGCAGGGGTTGGTCGACTTCTCGCCCAGCTCGCAGCTCATGGTGCGGCAGAAGGCGAATGCGCTGGTCGCCCAACCGAGCATGGACATCGCGCATAATGCCGCTACGCCCAAGTTCGCCCCGCGCGACCGTGATTTCACCAGTGGATGGTTAGTGCAGCGCCGTCAGTACGTAAAGCATTGCGCGGCGGCGTAGTCGGTAATCGTCGATGGAAATTTCGCGCCGAGAGTGATCGCTGCGTCAGATGTTCGCTCACATCGAAAGCTTGCAGTGGGCACGTGAGCGGCGCGCGACGGCCGCCGCTGACCCCGAGTCGGCGTGGGCGATCGTCGCCAGTGTCGATCAGCCCCGCGTGCTCGGGCTCGATTACGAGTTTGAGCGTTGCGAATCGGTCTCTGCTTGGGACGACAAGAACGAGATTCTTGCGATGCGTTGCAGATCGCCTCGTGTTCGAGAGGTTGCTGCGTTGACTGCGCCCCCTATGCGGTACGTATACTATTTCACGTGGGGTTCATGGGATGCGCATCGCGTTGATTTCGGATTTGCATGGCAGTGAGTTCGCGCTGAACGCCGTTTTGGCGGACATCGCGCGCACGGGCGTCGATCAGATCGTTTGTCTGGGCGACGTCGCGACCTTGGGCCCGCGACCGCGGGAAGTGCTGGGGCGGCTCGCGGAGCTGGGCTGCATTTGCATCCTGGGTAATCACGATGAGTTCATGCTCGACGAACGCTTGATCCGGTCGTATTCGGAGGTGCCCATCATCGTGGAGGCCGTGGATTGGTGTCGGGCCCAGCTGACCGCGGCAGACTTGACGTTCATCGCTTCGTTCACGCGAAGGTTCGAGTTGAAGCTGAACAATTCTGGGAATTTGCTGCTATTTCACGGCACGCCCGACTCGAACATGACCGATCTGCTGGCGACCACCGCCGCTGAACGCGTGGATGAGTTGCTCGGCGCGCGGCGCGCGACCGTCATGGCCGGGGGCCACACGCACTTGCAGATGCTGCGTCAACATCGGGGAACCTTGCTCGTGAATCCCGGCAGCGTGGGGCTCGCGTTCAAAGAGCACGCGGCCGGTAAAGTGCCGGTCCTCATGCCGCACGCGGAGTACGCGGTGATCGACGCAATGGACGGGGACGTGGCGGTGAGCTTGCGACGGGTGCCGCTCGATAAGGCGGAGTTGCGCGAAGCAGCCGGTGCCGTGCAGCATCCATTGAAGAGTTGGATGCTGGAGATGTACGCCTAGGCGCCGTACATCTCGTGCGGTCTGGTCAGTGCGCGTCGTCGGCGGGCCGGCAGTCGAGCACCGGGATCCAGGGCTGCTTGTCCGATGAGACTCGGTTGTAGACGCCAAGGATCGATTTGCATTCGTCGCTCGAGTCGCAGCCGATGTATTTGCACAGGCCGGCGGAGCAGGTCTCGGTTTCCGCGCACTGGCTGTCGTTTTCGCAGGGGATCAGGCATTTACCGACGCCGCCCTCGGTGTGACAGCGCAAGAGTCGGGGATCGAAGCCGGGCGCGAGCTCGAGCGCGTTCACGTCGGGGATGAGGCTGCATTCTCGGTCCGAGCGGCAACCGACGTAGATGCATTCACCCTTTTGGCAGGCCTCGAATAGCGCGCAATTGGTGTCGTTTTGGCAGCGTGTTTCGCAGCTGCCCGCTCGGCACGTCTTCTCGAACGAGCAGTCCGTACTGTCCGTGCACTCGACGCATTCACCGTTCACGCACAGCGGCTTCCCGCCGAAGCAGTCGTCGTCGCTGCCGCACACGGTTGGAATCACGCAGCGCGAACCCTCGCACGCCCAGAGGCACAGCCCGTCGCACTCGGGATCCGTGCACACCGGGTGGTCCGGCAAGTACGCCGGGTTGGCACAGGCGCAGGAGCCGCCGCTGCAGGTGTTCGCGGTGCACTCGGCGTCCGAGTTGCAGGCCGTGAAATTGATGCTGCACGAGCCGCTGAGGCATTTGTTGGCCAAACAATCCACGTTGCCGCTGCACTCGCCGGACGAGACCAAGCAATGCCCCGTGCACACTCCCCCGCCCGCGCATTCACTCGAACGAGTGCAGGCTTTGGTCTGACAACCGGGCAAGTCTTTCGTGCACGCAGCCGCTCGACTCAAGCACTTCTCGGGTATTTCCGTAGGCAAGCCCGCGCAACAATCGGCCGTCTCTACACAATCGATTTGCACGCATTCTTTGCCCGTTGGAGAGAGGCCGAAGTTTGCCGGTTCGCACAGCCCTCGAACACACGATAGCCCGGCGGCGCAGTCGTTTTTGACCGAGCAGCCCGTGCCGCGCTTGCCGCGCGTGATATGCGCGGAGGCGCTCGCAGGGGACATGGGGGCAGCGGTGCTTCCACCGCCACCCTTTCCGCCTTCGGCCTGCGGCGTTGGACTCGCCGTGGGCTGATCACTATTTTCCGGCCACAGCGAGCAACTGGCAATGGCGCTCGCGGCGCCGAGCAGCGCCAGTGCGCCTCTGCAGCCGCGAGCGAGCGCGCTCCGGCTCATGGCGCAGCGGTGTCCTCGGCCTCGCATACCGCGGTGGTCGTCCACGGTCGATCGGGGGTGGGAGCCGGCAAGTTGTGCAGGCCCGCGATGGTCGTGCACTCGCTGTTGGTCTCACAGCCGATGTACTTGCAGACTCCGGAGAGACACACCTCGGTGGCCGCGCACTGCGCGTCGATTTCGCACGGAAACACGCAGGTGCCGAGGTTCTTTTCGATGTTGCACTTGGCGAGCCGCGGATCCTGCGTGGTCGGTGCGTTGGCCGCGCGGGCTTGCAGCACGCACTCGCGATCGCTTCGGCAACCGACGTATACGCACGCGCCGGCTTGGCAAGCCTCGAACAACGCGCACTGGGTGTCGGCCTTGCACGCCGGGCCACAGTGGCCCGCCATGCATTCCTCGTCCTTGCAATCTTCGCTCGTGCGGCACTCGCTGCACTTGCCTTCGCTGCAGAAGGGCGTGGTCGCCGCGCACTGGATGTCCGAATTGCAGCTCGCGTCGACGATGCAACGCTCGTCTTTACAGGTGTATCCGCAAACGTCCACGCAATCGGGGTCGCTGCAGATGGGGTTCGTGGGAGCGTACTCGGGATTGGTGCAGTTACAGCGCGGGGACAAACAAGAGTTCGTCAGGGTCGAGCAAGCGTTGAGCGAGCAATCCGCGCCGCTGAGCGTGCAAATATGCGTGTTGAGATTGCAGGTATTCGCCGGGCAATCGCTGACCGTGAGGCACTTGCTGGTGGTGCCAGTGCTGTAAGAGCAGGTGCCCTCGCACTTTCCAGCGCCACACGTTGCGGAGGTCACGCAGCTGAGGTTCGTGGTACAGCCGGTGAGCGTGGGTCGGTTGCAGATGCTCTCTCGGTTGGCGCACTTTGCCGGAGCTTGAACTGGCTTGTCGCCGCAACAGTCAGCCTTGCTGCTGCAGTCTTTGACGTGGCACGCCTTACCGGTGCCAGTCAGGTCGAAGTTCGACGGTTGGCACGACTTGTTCGCGCATGCGACGCCGGTTGGGCAGTCGTGGGTCACGATGCAAGACAGATCCTCCTCGCAATCGTTGGCTGAATTGCAAGAAGAGCCGCGCTCGCCTTTCCTTACCTTTTCTTCGTCTGGCCGGCCCCCGCTGTCGCCCGCATCTACGTCGGTCGCCGTTGGGGCGGCTCCCCCGCCGCTCGCTCCGCCCGGATTCGCTGGCTCGGGCGTCGCGCTCGACTTTTCTCGACAGCCCAAGCTCAGCCCGAGTACCAAAAGCGACAGACTCAATATTTTAATGCGCTCCATGATTAAGCGAACTCCTTCCCGCAGCGCCGCCTAGCGCTAGTCACCAATCACCCAACCTCCGCCTCGTGTACCTCAGCTGTCCTGTTTCGGCCAGTACACAAGACGAAGTCGCGGCTTCGGACGCCGGAAGTGAAGATTCGAAGTAGGAAAAGCATGGATGACTCGACGAATCGACGACTAACTGACAAGCTAGGTCCGCGTCTTTGGGAGGTCGTCACATGAAAAGCACGTTCGGGAGCCGGGCCATTCTGCGTAGCTGCGTTTCGATAGCGTTGGCCAGCGCTCTTCCATTCGCGTGCCGTGTCGAGACGGATCAGCCGATTGCGCATGAAAAGCCGATGGAACCCGCCGCGCAAGAGAAGGACGCGGGAACACCTTGCGAGCTCGTGTTCGGAGCCGATTGCGGCGCGACCTGCACCAACGACGGCAATTGTCGGGCCGGCCTCCATTGTGAGAGCGGTGTGTGCCATGCAGAGTGCATCGGTAAGATTGACTGCCCCGAAGGTGATGAGTGCTCTTCTGCTGGTCGATGCATCGAGTCGGACGGTATCTTTCTCGATCCGGCCAAAACCGATCCGACCGATACCAGCGAGCCTCCCGTATGTATCGAGGGCCAGGTGGAGTTCAAAGCCGTCGTGCCCCAAGTCTGGCTATTGCTCGATCGCTCGGGCAGCATGTCGGATTTGTTGAGCGGGACTACGACTCGCTGGGCTGCTTTGGGCGCCGTCCTATTCGGCGACCCAGTTAGCGCCACCGACCGCGGGGTGGTCGGCGAATTTGCCGATCGCGTGGCTTTCGGCGCCGTGTTTTACACCTCGGGCAGCACCACGACCGGCTGCGTTTTGGACCTGGAGTCGGTCGCGCTCGCGGCCAACAACTACCGGCACATTCGCGAGCGCTACAACAAGCTCGGCCCAACCGGCGGTACTCCGACGGCGGATTCGATCGCCGCCACGATCGCGGTAGCAGCGAGCAGTGATCTGACAGGCGGCCCGAAGTTGCTGGTGCTGGCGACCGACGGCGCGCCCGGTACGTGCTCGCCAGGTAGCCTCAACCCGACCGCGGACGTCGAGGGTGAAGTGACCGAGGCCTTCAAAAAGCAAATCCAGACGTTCGCGATTAGCATCTCCACGGGCACTGATATCCCCCACATGCAACGCGTCGCAAACCTCGGCGTGGGCCTCGCCGCCGACGCCGCCACGCCCGCTCCGCTGTACACCGCAACCAGCCAAGAAGGGCTGAAGTCGGCGTTCAGCACGATCCTGACGGAACTGCCGCGCAGCTGCGTGTTCTCGCTGAATGGTCGAGTCGCCACGGAGAACGCCGACCAAGGCGAGGTCGTGCTGAACGGCCAAACGCTCGTCTACAACGACGACAATGGCTGGATCCTCAAGCAGCCGGATCAGGTCGAACTCACCGGAACCGCCTGTACACAAGTGCAAGAAGGTGAGGCTGCTTTGAAGATCAATTTCCCGTGCGCGGTGTTCACGCCCGTCGTGAAGTGACGGCATGGGGCGCGAAGCGTCGGAAATCCGCGCCTCGCGTCCGCCTCTATTTGAACGGGCACACCGTGTCGCACGAGTTTTCGATGCAGGCCGCAACCGCGCACTTACCGTTCGGGCACATCAGGCATCCATCCAGCGGCTGACACTCTTCGCTGGTTTTGCAGTGCAAGCTCGCGTTGGCGGGGCAGGTCAAGACGCACTTGTTGCTCACGCAATCGAAGGTTGCACAGCTGCCGTCGGTGCACGGAGCGCACGCGGGGGGCGCGGTCCCGCAGTCGGCTGCGATCATGCACATGGGCGTGCCGCACTGGGACTTACCGACTAGGCACTTGCCGCTGTCATCACAGAAGCTATTGCCCGATTCGCAGCTACTTTCGCTGTCGCACAGCGTGCACGGTGAGCCGCAGCCGAGGCCTTTGCACGACTGTGCAGCGCTGCAGGTTGGCTTGGTGGCCTGGCAGAAGCCCATTTGGCAGCTGCCTTGCGAACAAACTTTCTCGGTGCCGCAGACGAGGCAGTTCTGATCGTGCACTGGACACTCGCTGTCCCAGCTGCACTTGACTGGACAACTTGCGGCCACCGAGTGGCACGTGCCCCCCACGCACTGACCACGGCACGCGAAGCCGCCGCTCGGGCAAGGGTCGCAGTCTTCACCGATGCCCAAGCAGTCGAGGTCGATCTTGCACTCGACGACAGCAGCAGCACCACCACCGGCGCCGGTGCCTGGTGTCGGCATCGATGCCGCGCCGCCTTCGCTAGCCCCCATGCCGTCTCTCGCTCCCGATGCGGCGCCGCCTTCGCTGCCACCGAGCTCGTCCATCGTGGGTTTGCCACTCGCGCCCATTGGTCCGGTGCCGATTTTGGAGCCGCCGGCGCCTAAGCCAGGACTGCCAGCGTCGCTACTGCCGATATTGGAGACCCCGCCGCACGCCAGGAGCACGCTCAGGTTGAACAGCACGGCCGAGCCCAAGATCATGGACGACTTCATCGGTAACTCATCCTTTCGAGTGACGGTTTCAGCGCAGCTATCGAGCGAGCAGCCTGCGGGCCCGTCCGGCGTGTGGGCTCTTCGGAAAATCCGCCACGAGACGCTGTGCTGCGTTACGAGCTTCGTTGCTCTGTCCCGTGCGCTCGTAAGCTTCGATCTGCAAAAACAGCACTTCCGGCAAGAGCCGCGCGCCGCGGAACTTCTGCTCGTAGCCTGCGAGCAGCGAGAGCCCCTGACTCGATTGACCCGCGGCCAGCCGCGCGCGTGCGCGATCGACATACGCGACTTCGGCCGCCAACAGCTCGCCGACCTCGAGCTCCGAATTGGTCAAGCGAGACTCGACGGCGACGGCGACGGCGTGAAGCGCTGATGGCGCCGCCGAAGCAACGAGCTGCGGGGCGGGCGAATCCGCTACCGCGGGGCGCGACTCAGGCAGGGTGGGCGTCACTGCGGCTCGATTCACGTGCGCCGTCGACGATCGCGCATCGTCGATGACCACTGCGCTCGGTTTCGGCGAGGGGCGCGCCGCGACGGAAGCGACGCTCGCCAAGCCGACGCCGCCCACCAGGCCAATGCCGACCCATTTGATGACCAGCGTCGCAGAAGCGCTCTTGATCGCTCCGGCCGTCGTCAAACCACTCGTAGCCGCGCTTGCCGAGACCGCGCTCGTCAGCGGCGCACTGCCCACGGAGGCTGCGCCGGCCACGCCCGCCGAACTCAAAACGACCCCAGAAAACCCGAGCGCCGCCAGAGTTTGCTGCATGCCGTCGGGGCCGGGTTGATCATCGGCGCCAGCTCGCAAGAGCTCTGCTGCGAGGCCGGTCGAACGTTGGGAGAATCGCTCGGGATCGGTCATCGCTCGCCTCCAGTAGAGCGCCGACGGGCTTCGGCGCGTGCCACGCGCTCTTCGAAATCATCACGGGCGCGTCGCAAGCGGGACGCCGCCGTGCCCACCGGGATCTCACACAGCTCGGCGATCTGACGCGTGGACAGCTCTTCTAGCTCGAACAGGACGAACACCACGCGCAAGTCTTCCGGCATCTCGTCGAGCAAGCGATCGAGGAGAGCTCGGGCTTGGCGCCGCTCGAGCAGCTGTTCACCGTTGGGCTCGGGAGCCTCGCGCTCGCCCGCTGATTCGAATGGCTCTTCGCGCCTGCGGCCCACGCTGCGGCGGGCGCGTGCGCCAACGTTGAGCGCAACGCCGTACAAGAAGGCGCGCTCGCGTCCTTTCTCGACCCCACCCAGCCGCTCGGCGGCGGTGAGAAAGACGCGCTGCGCTGCGTCATCGGCGTCGCCCTCGCCGATGCCGAGTCGCCTGAGCAGCCTCCACACGAACGCAT
>Ga0247758_1001374_pt1 | contig 18426 bp, 20 predicted proteins | sample UWRJL156409C4_FD_180950 | JGI IMG/M metagenome (GOLD analysis project Ga0247758, IMG submission 180950) | Plant litter microbial communities from Arlington Agricultural Research Station in Wisconsin, United States - UWRJ-L156-409C-4 | ecosystem: Environmental > Terrestrial > Plant litter >...
GTCGCCCTCTGCTTGCGAGTGCTTCAGCCGCTCTGAGCCGGCGAGATCGACAAGGTTGAGAGTTCCCTCGCACCGCTCGTTGGTCGCAGAGTTCTCGCCCACCAGCTTGAGAATGAAGACAGAATGCGAGCGTGACGACCGCTCGTTCGCCTTTGTCGCTGCTACACTGCGATTATTCTGCGCCTGGCGCAACATCACCTCCACCTTGTCTGGCGAATCTAAAGCCACCGACTTGCAGTGAAGCACAGTAGTCTGTTTCCGGGCATCGTCGTGACGAATCTCAAGCTTCCTCTTGAGCTCCGTCGCTGGTGTAAGCAAGTCATTGAGCTCTTCGTTGTACACCTCCACAAAACTCCCCTCCATGGTATACGTCCAAGACTTCTCCTTCAGTTTGGTGATTGTCTCGTAGATCATGTGCGTCGCCCGCGGAATCATACCGTCCGGCGATGACATGGTAAAGGTCTTGCCAGAGCCTGTTTGGCCGTAGCAGAAAATGCAAACGTTGAACCCATCAAGAGCACTCTGTACCAGTTGCGAAATCTCTCCAAAAATCTCCTCGTTGTGTATCGAAGGTGTGAAAACCCGGTCAAACTCGAAGGGGAGGACCTTGCGGATATTGTTGCCCAAGCTGCTCCTTTCCTCCGGCCCCGTCACATCGATCTGTGCTGAGGTCTTCAGGTCTGGGAACGCAATCATTGCCTGATTCCCCTCGCTTTCGTCCAGTACTGGCCGCACTCTGCACATAACACGGATGTTGCCCTTCAGCTCCTGGTATTTGTTGAAGAGAATTCGCCGCTCCGTCTCTTCCTTGATCAGCTTCTGGCGGGCTTCTTCTGCTATCCGCAGCGCATCCTGGAGGCGAGCTTCCATGGCGGCAAAGGAGTCTGATTGCTGCTTGCTGTCCGATTCGAGAAAGTCGATCTGCGCCCGAAGGGCTCGGTTTCGGTCTTCTAACGTCATGCTTGTCGTCGACATCTCGGCGATCTGCTTCTGGAGGCCCCCTTTTATCGTCTGTTCGCGGTCTAAGTCCGACTTGACCGATTCCAGTTGTGATCGCATGTCTTGAATTTCGCGCTCCTTCCCAAGCATTGCGAGACTTAGGTCCTGCTGCTCCGCACCTAGCCTAGTCCGCAGCTCTTGGAGTTCTTTAGATTTCAACGAACGTTCGTCCTCCATTTCCACTCGATAGTGTCTCTCGAGCGCTTCCAGTTCCTCACGGTGCGTCCGCTGCATTCGGTCTGTTTCGTCCTTCAAGTCTCGCCTAAGCTGGTCAAGTTCTTGCCTGTGATCTCGTGACCTGTCCTCGAGGTCGTACTTATGATTCCGCTGCTCTGCCTCTAATGTCAGGGTTAGTGATCGCACCTGCCGTTGAAGGTCGGCTAGTTCAGTCTGCAGCTGCAGGTTTCTGTCGTCCAGTCGTTGCCTTTCTCGCTCTAGATCGTTTACTTTACACGTCGTAAGCATCGAGACATGAATCCTAATGAAGGGAACCTACCTCGCGTCTTTGCCATCTCGACAGCTTCCTCCATAGTCTTTCGATCAGTCAAGGAGGTAGCCATAGCCTCCTTCATGACCTTGAACTGAGACTCGATGCCGTCTAACCTTTCGTCGACGTCCCAGCCTGTGAATGATGTTAAATTGGAGTCTTTCGTAAGAAATGACAGTTTTGTAGGAGAAGGGGACTTCATGGGTGACGCCAGGGGTTTCCGAGCGCTCTTGATCGCTGTCTCAAGCCTGTCTACTTGGAGCTGAACAGCCTCGTCCGTCCGTTTGGGACATGGGGTTTCAGGCTGAGGGCCATCCTTTGTGCGAGTTGGTGTCTTTGGCCAAAGAGGGTTTGCAGGCCGGATGTAGTGCCCAGCCGCTTGCTCCCTTTGACCTGGACGGCCAACGACAGTCTCTACCTTGACGTCCACTGAACGCTGGGGAAGTACAATCTGTCGTTCTCGCTTGGTAGTCACTTGACCGCCATCCGCGACTTTCTTCGCCGCGTCACTAAGAGACAGCTTGCTCATAGATTTGTTGAGGCCCGACACATCTCTTGATCGCTGGGTGTGTGAAGCAAAAGACTCGAAAGAAATAGATGTGCGTATGCGATGTCTTCTGAGACTAGCCAGTGAAGAAGGTGAGAATTTCGTACCATTGGGCTGCTGTTGACCCTGCCCTCCATCGGATTCTGCCGCATGATCACCATCGCGGTCGCTGGTCGTGATCGTGTCCCCGCCCGTTGCCGGCCGTATGTTGACTGACTGAAGCTCATCGACGTCCCAGGTCGTGCAGAAGTCACTGGTGGACGGCTCCCTGGTCCGAGGGTTTGTGAGAAGTTGGTGACGGATGGCGTTCGCGAAGATGTGGGAGGGTATCGCGAGGAGGGTGCTGCTGTTGGGGGAGGTTTGGCCTGCAAGGCTCAAGTCAGTCGTCTGTTCGAGTACGCTCGCAAGGATTCGCGAGCTGCAGGGGAGGACAGGTCGATACTCACATTGGCTGTTGCTAGGTTCGAGATCGAAGTGCCTTTGATAATCGGTCGCGCAAGAGACGATATCGCACTCGGCGGAGGAATGATAGACTTGTTGGTCACTCCAATCGGCTCTGCTGCCCTTTCGACCAACGTTTTCCGCTTTGGTTCCGGTTGCGTCGCTACACGAGATCAACGAGTCAGCAGCCGATCCATGGCGGGGGACAAATCGCGACAGCGAGGCGCATACCGGTTCCTGCGTATGCGCGCTTCATTCCCTGGGGGGGAGCCATGGAGTGAGCTCGCGCATTGCTCTGCGAGTCGGTCATCTCCATCAGACCCATTGTAGGAGCGGTTGCGACGGGGTATTGATTAGGTGGGCGAAGCCCCGAAGCGGGTTTCTGTACGGGAAGTAAACAGTCAGTCGGATTGTTGACGTGCGCGGGCGACGACGGCGAGGTTGAAGCGCTCATAACATACCGTGCTTTCGGATCTGCTCTCCATGGTGAGGGCGCGCATGCGAGGAAGGAGCACGTGGTGGAGCAGAAAACACGAAGAGAGGAGCAAAGCTCCAGGTCCAGATGAGGTTGGCGGCGACGTTGTGGCGGCCCTTTCCGAGCACGATTATTATGCTCTTCTCCCCAATTGGTGTAGCGCGGATTGTGAAGCTGAGAGGGTCCGGCTTGTGTTTACTTCTCCACAGCAACGACATGGGCAACGGGGGGCAACGGGCCAGCCAATGACGTGTGTGGTGGTGGGGCCACACTGGGGGCTCCTTGGCATCCACATCAACTCTAGGCACTTCAAGAGGACAGAAGACTTTGGCTCACAAGATGGGATGGGGCTTGCAGTATTGAACATTTCGATATTCGAAAGTTTTTGATGTATTTGCTGTCCAGGTATATTTCGCATTTCGATGGGAGCAGGGTGTCGAATGCAAGGGGCTCTAAACATATTTATCACTTGTCTTTGAATCAATGCAAGATAATGAACTCATGGTCCAAACAGAGGGTACTGACTATAAGCCATTGAACGTAATACTGTTCCAGCTTTGATGCAATCGCCATTTGGTAGAGAAGAATTGAAGAGACAGCAACTAGGTTTCCTCAAGATTCGGACGTCAAAAGGGTTAGGGTTATCTATGGTGTTGCAGAACAGCAGAAACCACTTTATTGGAACGCGACCCCAACTTCAACGCGTCTCGCGTCGTGCCCCTCCAAGCTCTTGCCGCAACCTTTCCGGCACACATTGGTGCAGCATAGCCCTGAAATACTGAACCAAGCCTCATTTCTTGTGCTCTACTTCCCAGGCCCATAGAAACAGAAATTTCTGCGATGCCGACACCGACACCGACAGCGAAGCCAGAGGCGAAAGGCGAGTCGTCGAACTCGGCCGCCAAGGCAAACATCTCGAATGCGAATGGGACTGCCACATACGAGCTACCATGGTACGCGGTATCAAATCAGCATAAATTCTCAAGAGCTTTGCTGATCAAAGACTTACCATATGTCTAGGGTGGAAAAGTACAGGCCCGTTTTCCTCGACGACGTAGTCGGCAACACGGAGACGATCGAGCGATTGAAGATCATCGCAAAGGATGGCAACATGCCGCACGTCATTATTTCGGGCATGCCCGGTATCGGGAAAACCACGAGTGTCCTCTGCCTAGCAAGGCAGTTATTAGGTGACTCCTATAAGGAGGCAGTCTTGGAACTGAATGCCAGTGACGAGCGAGGTAGGCGAGGCTCTCTCTACGCCGGCGAGGTCACATGTGGTAACTAACTGCTTTTTCCACCAGGTATCGAAGTCGTCCGGCAGAGAATTAAGGGGTTTGCACAGAAGAAGGTCACGCTTCCCCCGGGGCGACACAAGCTCGTCATTCTGGACGAGGCCGACAGCATGACATCCGGTGCGCAGCAGGCGCTGCGGCGAACGATGGAAATCTACTCTAACACCACACGGTTTGCATTCGCCTGCAACCAGTCGAACAAGATCATCGAGCCGCTGCAGTCGCGTTGTGCTATTCTGCGCTACGCCAAGTTGACCGACGCACAGGTGGTGAAGCGGCTGCTGCAGATCATCGAGGCCGAGAAAGTCGAGTACAGCGACGATGGGCTGGCCGCACTCGTGTTCAGTGCCGAGGGTGACATGCGACAGGCCATAAACAATCTACAGTCCACTTTCGCCGGTTTCGGATTTGTGTCGGGGGACAACGTCTTCAAGGTCGTCGACTCGCCCCACCCCATTAAGGTCCAGGCAATGCTCAAGGCCTGTTACGAGGGCAACGTCGACTCCGCGCTCGATACTCTGCGCGAGCTCTGGGGTCTGGGATATTCAAGCCATGACATTATTAGCACTATGTTCAAGGTGACGAAGACGATCCCGACACTGAGCGAGCACTCCAAGTTGGAGTTCATCAAGATCATTGGCTTCACACACATGAAGATTCTCGAGGGCGTGCAGACGCTTCTACAACTGAGCGGCTGTGTCGTACGTTTGTGTAAGCTCAATATGGATCCCAAGAAGTTCCAACTGCCCAAGAAGTGAAGGGAAAAGAAGTTGGGGACAGCAGTGAAAAGAAGGAAAAGAGATACCCCGTGGGGCTTGCAATCGCTTTTGGCGTCAATTTGAGAACCCAGGGATGGGATACGTCAACATAAGAGAAGCCAAACCGGCATCTAGGTAGTTGACATGATGTTACACTTGTATGTACTAAAACCATCGCTGGTGAGCGGACAAATGAGCTGCCCATCTGTATGCGCGTCCGCTGTCCCCCCAAAAGTAACAAACGGCTATTCGCAACCCATACCAAATGCAGCATGCTTAAACCCTTCAGTCGTTATTCTCCTCCTTCCCGTACTGCTCCTCGAAACTCTGCCACATGGCCTGCTCCCTCATCAGCCGGCGGCGCATCCGCATGGCCGCCTCATATTCGCGTATTCGAGAGTCTGCCTCGAGCATGCCCCCCAGCACCATGCCCGACATCTGGATGTATCTAGTAGGGTACGTTAGACATACAACCTCCGGGAGTCATCATTGGAGAGCGCATACACCTTGAACTGTATCGTCAGCCCCCTGTATATGGGCGAGAAAGCGTATCCGAGCCCGCCGAGGACCGCCGTCCCGATTCCCCACTTGGCGGCGCCGTAGCCTGCGCCGCGGACAGCCTCCCACGAGGCTTCGGTCGCCTCCGCGTGCCGGTTTACGTCGTGGGAACGCCCCATCTCGGTCGGGTCAGTATGTGGAGTAGATATGTAGAGTTACCGCGTTGTGGCGGCGCGCATAAAAGAGTGAGTGAGTGAGTGCTGACTCCCAGTGAGAGTGGACGGTCAAATCTGCCGGGTGCTTGGCTTCGGTGAGCTCACTTCATACAAGGCGACCAAATTGATGTATCGTGTTTCTTCAGTGTCATTTCGATTAATGGCGATTATGTTTGCCTTATAAGTCGCGACAGAGGGGATGCAGTTTTTGCATTCTCATGAGTTGCGTCATTGGGTCGTAAGACGCGAATTATGGGGAGGAGGGTTCTGCGGCATCGAGCTTTCTGGGTGGGGTTTTGAACGTACGATTATAACTCTATCTCCGGGTCCGACACGCCTGGCCCGGCGTACTTGGAGCAATTGCAGGTACAAATTTTCACGATGGAGGGTTTAATTGACGTTTAATCCGATTGATTCATTTTCCTTGGTCAGCATCGCTGCGGAAGCTGAATATGGGATGTCAGGTAAGAACGTCTTATTTCCAGCGCAACAGCACAGCGACTGACCTCACAGCTATCGATTATGTATGTATGGAAACCTTACGTAAATTGAAATAGTCCTGAATTTTCATCATTTAAGTATTTGGCTTAAATTTAAGCCCACTGCCAAAACACCATCTTCTAAGACACTCGGGAAAACCAGCCGTCCAGCTTTGTCACGATTACCAGCATCGCCAGACAGATCTCACACTGCAATTGGCAAAAGAGCTTGGAATTTTAGGTGCCCTGTTAAAACCGCCAAAAAAGGAAGACACCCCTGAAGTCTCTCCCGCCGGGAATTGAACCCGGGTCCCGAGCGAAGTCGTCCGTGTTAGGGGATGTTGACAAGCTCATATACTGACTACTATACTATGGAAGATTGAAAGAATCAATGCTTGCGAATGTTTGCCATCCGGTAGCGTGTTGGGGTGTCTCAACTCGGGAACGGGGAATCGAACCCCGGGCTGCTGAGTACTCAAGATGAGAGTCAGCGATGCTAGCCACTACACCATACCCGATTGATGTTGTTGAAATGGGTTGCTAAAGACTCTGTTAGCAATTGCTCCACGATTGCCAGTAAGACTCCCTGTGGTGCTGCCTGTCTGTCATGCCGGCCAGGTTGGCAATCCACAACAACATGCGTGGGCTCGCCCGGGTCCAGTCCAGCAACCGGGACCTTACATCAGTTTGACTAGGCATTTGCCATAGAATCTCAAATGGTGGTGGTAGATGGCTTGAAATCAAGACCAATCAATAGTATTATATGCTTTTGCAAATGCTAATATGCCCCCCCCTCGTCCAGACAACCAAGTTAAACGCTCAAAGTTCCCTTGGTGCTGGGCACCTCCCCTTCCCTACCAGCAACCCTACTCGTAGCCTGCCGTATAGCCACCGCCAACGCCTTGAATGCGCTTTCGGCCCGGTGGTGATCGTTTTCTCCGCGGAGAACGTCGACGTGGAGCGTGATACGCGCAGCTCCCGCGAAACTCTTGAAGCAATGCGGAATCATCTCGGTGCTGAGATCGCCGATCTTCTCCCTCTTCAGTCCCAGGTCAGTGACGCAGAAGGGCCGGTTCGAAAGGTCCACAACAGCACGGCTTAGCGCCTCGTCTAGGGGCGCGTACGCAAAGCCGAAACGGGCGAGTCCCGTGGGGGTGCCGAGTGCCTGGGCGAAGGCGTAGCCAAGGGCGATGCAGACATCTTCGGCGGTGTGGTGGTCGTCGACTGTAGTTAAGAGAGGCACGGTGAGCTTCGAGTTGTGTGGGTAGTTGGAAGACGATCACTCACTGTGCAAGTCGCCCTGGCAGGCCAGAGCCAGACTCCACCCCGCATGCTTCGAGAGCGCATGCAGCATGTGATCGAGAAAGCCAATGCCTGTGCTGATACTGATGATCTGGGACTTGCTCGCCTGTGTGGCATGGCCATCTGTGCTGCCGCCGACATTGAGACGGCTGTCAGTCTCAGGGGGGAATGCCCCGCCATCGAGGTTGAGGGCGAGCTGGATCTTTGTCTCGTTGGTGTCACGCGCGAAGGCGGCCCAGCGGGCTGGGTTTGTTGAAGCCATGGTGACGTCTTTCTGTGTGTTTCGGTACGCTGTAGTATTCCCTTAAGGCTCGTACGACGTGTGGTTCTGGTTCAATTGGCGATGAATCTTCCACCTTGATGACTCGATGAGCAAGAATTTTGGGCGTCAGAACGTTATCGGCGACGATAAGGAGGTGATAAAGGCCGCTGCCCCGCGCTAAAGTTGAGGATCCGTTGGGATCGCGCTGCCGGCCGCCAGTGCGCCCCAGCCACCGCACCCCTGGCAGATGACCCCACCACGGTATCGATAACGATGGAGAAGAAACGCTTGGCTAAAATTTTCGGCATTCGATGCGAAGAAAGCTGCGGCCGACAGCGAAACAGAGCCCAGGTTCCGCAAAAAATACATCTCCTTCGGAAACCCGATTCTACGTGATGGGTGTCACACGGACAGTAAAAAACAAGCACGCCGCCAACGGCAGCGGCATCAAGGGTAGCAAGCTTTCGAAGAATGGCCCCCAAAACGACGGTGTCATCAAGGCGAAGAAGGGCCAGTCCAAGGCACCGCAGATTGGGGGGGGATTAAAGGGTCGGCCCAATATCAAGGACATCCTGAAAAAGCGCAAGAAGCGCGTATACACGGAGAAGGAACTCGGCATCCCGGAGCTGAACAAGATCACACCCGTCGGTGTGGAGAAGCCGAAGGGCAAGAAGAAGGGCAAGATTTTTGTGGACGATCGGGTGCGTTGCCAGCTCCCTCCCACTCATTGCGGGGCTCGCCCTTTGCTAACTTGTTCCGTAGGAGAGCATGACAACAATTCTAGCACTAGTCCAGGCGGAGAAGGAGGGCCAGATTGAGTCCAAGATGATCAAGGCACGGCAGCTGGAGGAGATCCGCGAAGCACGACGGGCGGAGGCCGAATCAAAGGATGATGAGCGCAAGGCCCACTTCGACGAGACAAAAGATTCGATCCGGAAGAAGAGAAAGCGGAAGGGCGGGAAGAGTGAAGACGACGTCAACGGGTTCAAGGCATCTCTCGAGGCCGAGTATACTAAGGCGGCCAAGCCGAAGAAGTCTTTGAAGAGGGTATCGTTTGCCCCCGAGTAATGGCAGTTGGGGGAGGTGCCTTCGGGGATACACGGTACTGTTCATGTGCATGGCGTATGGCGTTTTGAATCTTGAATTGCAGGAAGGGAAGGGCCGGTATGGCGGAGACAAAACGAGATACCACTTGGGTGGGGGTCACGATCGGACACAATGTTCGACCCTGAGACTAAGACGAAGTCGAGCTATATCTGTCAATTTACCAGTGCAGATTAGAGCACTCATCGATACGTCTGATACGCATATATGACGACATGGGATTTCTATAACCTAGCTCCTCTGTGAGACGCATGTACCGTTGCTCTATGCCCCAGCGCCTATGAATTACAAGTACGACAAACACGTCTCTTCTATATGCCTTTCTTTCACACTTCGAGAATCAGTCCATGAAGCTCTAGTCCCTATTCTGAATCGGTGAGAATCAGCAGCTTTCGTCTCACCGGGTCGAAATGCGTCTTCAACTCGGTGCTGGCCTCCTTCCCGTTGGCCATTGGCTTGATGGCATCGAGATCGATATCTGATACCATACTGTTTAGAAAGTTGCAAATCTAACCCACAGTTAGCGAACTGAATGACGAGTTTTGGCATGAAGAACACATACCGGACGAGCGTGCCACCGTCCACCCCCGATCTCAAACCAAGAGAGATGTCCGCCCAATGACGATGTACAGAGCACTGTATATGGGTTGAGCTTGAATTCCTGGTATGGGAGTGCTTCTTCTACCGCAATCTGTTGCTACTATTAGCATCTGGTACGATTCTCAACGAGGCAGGGCTCCTTACAGGATCATCTAGTGCGGCAATTGCAAGGAATGGAATCTTGATGGCCAGGACAGCATCACAAGAGGAGGCATCCCGGTAGTAGGCGGTTTCGGTGGGATAACCCCATGTTACGGTCCTGCCGAAATAGTCAGTATTTCCTCATCTGACACATCTCACGACAACTTACTGCACCTCCCGGTCAAACTCATGGAGACGTGTGATGCTCTGCACTCGATCGTAGTCCAGCTTGGTGTACTTCAGAATGGCATCCTTGTGGTTGGCGATGAGCTTTTTCATATTTGCTAAAGCCGAAGTTAAAACCATAAGATCTGCAGCTTAGACAACTTTGCACTTACAGCCCATTACCCTCTGGTAGATGTGATGCCCGATCATGGACCGAGACAGGGCCTTGTTGGAAATCTCCAAGTCGAAAGGGTTTCCTACAGAGATGGCCGCTTTCAGGGGACATTGGGCACCCTCTTCTCCCACATACTGAACAATATGAGTTTTACGGCCCAGCGAGTGTTGGACATGGTTTTGGGCTTACATTTGTCAAGATATTGGCTCCGAGTGAGAACCCAATGGCAAACAGGGGTCTGTTTGGGAATGTTCTTGTCGCCCAGTTGATGATCTAGAGAGATATTTAGTACAATATTTCGCCAAAAAAAAGAAACCACAGCGAAAGGAAAGGCTTGCAGACCTGTCGAACGTCCCAGGTGGCCCTGGCATTGAAGAGAACGCCACTGGTTACTTCGCTGTTGGCACATCCGCGGGCATTGACCACGCAGACTTCCCACCCACCATCGTTCAGAACAAGAGGTGCAATGGCATGTCGCAGGTACTCCTCATATGAGCCTCCAGATAGTCCATGCAGCACCACGAGCATTGGCCTGCTGTCGTCGGAGGCGATTGTAGAGAACTCGTCTTCAGAGAAGTAGGCGGTTCGTGGAGGAAGCGACTCATCGACGTCTTCATGGGGCCTCACTGCAAAATCGACTGCAAAAGTGCCATTGTACGTCTTGTGGTCAGCATTGAAGACCTTCCTTCGATAGTATATTGGCGGCCCCTCCGTCTTCACCGATGTGTAAATGGTTTGAAGATGACCATTGAAAAGCAGCGGGTTGAGCTGACATGGGGGAGTGGCTTTCTTGGCGACCTCGAGCAAGTCCGTCACAGAACCATCTTTCCTCTTCAAGGTGACGGGTGATTTTGCATGAGTGAAGGCGATGCTAGCCCGGCCAAACCAGTCCATGGCTCGCTCGTTGCGGTGTGTCAATTCCTGACTTGAGTGTCAGAACAGGAAACTCTCGAGGATCTCAGAGAGGCACAGCTCAGACACAGCCGGGTTTAGGGAGTGGTGTTGACTGGTATCACTCTCAAAACCCAAGTTGGCGGTGTTGGGAGTTCACGATTGGATCTCAGTTGATTGTTGGGAAGGCAGGAGAGCGGGAGAGCGTGGCTTGGATGTTAAGGAAGAATCGGGCAATGCAGTGCAACGTGAAAGAAGAAAAAAGGTCTCTTTATTGTCTCAGGTACATGTTGGTGCATCCGACCAAGACGCTTCACTTCCCTATCCTGGATTTATTAGATCAGGAACTGACTTGCTGGCGGCGAATGATGCTCCTCGGCAATCTTGGTGGATGCCGAGGCACACAGTCTGAACGCATCCCGCCAAGTCGGGTGGCCCACGGAAGCCTGTGGCGTCACGCCAAGCAGAACGAACTCTTTGCACAGCCACAGTGGGGACCTGGTCCCTCGACGAACGGCTCAGTGCCAGGTGGGTGGTGGCTGCCGTGAGCAAACGCATTGGCACTGGAACCTTGAGCGCGTCCAAGGCTGTGACCTGCATCTCCCATACCTTTCTTGAGCCAACAAAGCCGGACCTTTGATGCACCAGCGCGCACACCCATTTGTCGGCAACCCCATGTTTACATCGGCTTTTGAGCTCAGCGTACGTGGATAAGGGGTCAGCTATCGCCCTCGACTGGCAAATGCGATGACATATCGAGGTACGATGCCCCAGGGCCCCGTTTACGGTGGCCAGGGCCAGCAGCAGCAGCACCCCCAGCGCACCCAGCATCCGCCATACCAGCAGCCCGGACTCGCACCGCAGCCCCAACATCCACAGTACAGCGCAGCTTCGTATGCCAATGGGAATCCGCAGTATCAGCATGTTCAGTATTCCCATCCTGCGTACCAGCAGCAACACGCGCAAGCCCCGGCGTCGGCGCCGGTACCGACGACCGCACCCTTCTACCCTTCAACTGCCCCCCCATTTTCAAGTTACGATGGCGCCTACAACCATCCTCCTCCATCGAATGGCCCGCCAGTCCAGTTTGTAGACCCGTCCTTTTTACAGCGATCTGTCGCCCCGAGGCAAACGACATACAACTCGCCGGTACCAGCGTCGCAGCCAGTGACTGCTGCAGTGAACCCCCAGCCGACCCGCGCACCGCTCCCACCACAGCAAGCGTCTTCGGCGAAGAGTAGTCCTAGGCTCGATCACAGCCGACCCGCCTCTCAGGGTGGTCCCGGAAGGCCAACGTCCAAAGATTCGAGGCGATTAACCTCTGGGACATCGGCGGCAAAGTCGCCGGTCCTCTCTCACTCGTCGTCACATGTTGAAACACTTCCCGTGTTGCTCCACGTCGCTGAGGATTGTTTCAGCAAAGCGAACTTGGCGGGCCAAGACATGGCGAGATCGATGACGACTGAGGAGGTTATGGAACATCACAAACTGGTTGCTACAGGCCTGGGATGCCTGGAGGTTGCCATGAAATCGAACAAGCTTCCGCCCCGCCTTGAAGCGCGGCTGTGTTTGCGCTATGCTAGTATACTCGTCGAAGAGACTACTAACATAATGGAGGCTGAAACGGCCTTGACGAGAGGCATTGCGGTCTGTGATAAGGTGAGCATGACTTGAGGCCGAGAAGCTGAGCCTTTAGTTAACCCGTGTCTAGCACCGCTACACTGACCTTAAGTACAGCTCCCAGTTTCTCCTTATGAAGACACTGTTCCAACGTAGCCAGAAAGCCGCGTTCAAGTCGATCGATGGCCATATTGCTGATTGTACAACGTATGCTGATTCAAAATATCGTTGAGTTTTGACAAAGCTGACATCTATCTTAGATATAAACATATCCACTGGATATACGCTTTTCGGTTTCTCAAAGCTGCATTCCACTTGCAGTCGGACACTTCTTCCGACCACCATGCCTTGGAGAATTTGCGCAAGATAGCGGTGCTTGCAAACCAGCGCGACGACAAGGCCATCTTCGTCATGGCCATGATTCTTGAAGGCTTGGCACACCTCAGCTCAATGAAGGAGGACTGGATCACCCGTGTACAAACATGTATCGCTCAAGCATCGAAGCTTCAGCTGAGCGACGATGTCCATCTCCCACAGATTGATGTTTTACTATTACTCCTAGACCTGGCTTGCAGTCTTCATCAAAAATCCCCAAAACTCTCGCAGCAGAAGCTGAATGCCCTGCAAACAAGGCTAGAAGAGCTTAGACATTCCTCCGAGTGGGCGGCCCTCTCGGGAGAGGTATTGCTGCCAATACATCGTATGGCAAACGCACCCCTGACGATAAGCAAAGACACCCGAGGGGTTCTTCGCCCCGGGGAAGGGAATATCGATTATCTAATCTTGACTACGATTGGCAAGCAAGAGGCTTATGCGTTGGCGTAAGCAAACCCCACGCCTCCGTCGCGGGTCTTCATATTGACATTGAGGTAGATATGTATTTCACGGCATTGTTGCGCTTCATACAGCCTCGACTCTGGGGAGGAGTTCCAGTATCTGGACCGAAGCTGTGAGGCTCTTAGATGGTATGTCAGTCCATCACATCCGTCGATCTAGTGCTGACATGGTTAGCAGAAAAAAAGCCGGCGTCTGTGTTGCAATCCCTTCCAAAGGCCCTGAAACAGGCCGACTGGGCGAAGGAACTTGGATGCTATGCACATATCCTCGTTGGGTTACAGGCCGCGACCCTGTGTGACTGGGCAAAGGTCAGAAAATGCCTGGAACTGATCGAGCGTGCCCAGCCACCAACTAGGTTCCCCGATATCATGGTTCTATACTTGAATGGTGTATTAATGCAAGGTACGGCCCAACTTTTGGAGGCCCTGGAAATATGGGCGAACCCGAGATTCGATATCCACAAAAGTGGCGGGCCAAAGACCAACACGAGCCACATCGAGTATGAGTTGTCGATTCTAGCAGCGCTCAACCGGCTATGGATAATGCACGACCCGGCCAATCGGGACGAAGCAGCGATGGCGGACCTAGTCGATCAGCTGCGTCCGCTCTGCGAAGACAACCCTGATCTGGAGATCAAGACGGCCTACAACCTTGTTCTTGCGTCAATCGAGTTCAGTCCCCCGAGGTCGATACCCCTTCAACAGATCAAAGGCCACATCCAGCATGCGCTCAGCGGAGCGCAGGCAACCAATAACGTTCATTGTCTCTCAATGGCACTCAACATAATGCGTTTAAGGCTGTTTGAGAACGTTGTGGGTGAACAGGCTGTGAAGAGTGCCAAGGCCGGCTCAACTCAGGCCAAGAAGAGCGGCAATCTTCTGTGGATGAGCGTCGCTGAGGGCATGCTGTCGCAATCACACGAAATGCGTGGGGCTGTCGCCGAGGCCAGGATGGCTCGGGAGGCCGGCGTACAGTTGGCGAATGACGCCTACCAAAGGTCGCAAATTTTCCGAAGAACGGAAAGTTAGCTCTGTATTGTTTTTTTCTTCGGGGTAATATATCCTTGGGGTTTGGGGTTCTGTTTAGGTGAGGGTGTCATCATTTGGAGTTCGGAGTTTCTGTGGCAATACGATAGTACATGAGCGACTCGGGCTGGACGGCGCAGGCTTACAAACTCGAAAACATGAATGGGACGGGTACGGCCCGGAATGGACGCGGGCATTTTCGGCGTATACCCATCGATTGAGCGAGCGTCAGCTTTGCATCATGATATAATGTACATTTTTTGGGGGAGGGCGCTATGTTTGCACACATACGCTTGCAACAAAATTCTATCCATGATAAACAAACTGTTGTCGAAAGTGGGGCTCAGGGGCTACAAAACATCTCTTGGCAAGCTGGGTGACTAGAGTCTTATCGCCGTTATCGATAGCGAGCTCCCATTTTGCTCGTTCGCGTCACCCGTGAATGTCTATGCTTTCGTCATGAGGTCCCACCTTTACTTCTGAAAACACATTCACCTTGTCTTGACACCGCCGAGCCTACCTAAGCTCTCTTTAATTAAGCATACCCCAACCAATCCACAGGCCACAGGAACACCTCCCACAATGGCGCCGCAAGAGCCATCCTCGTCTCAGCCCCCCGCGGCATCACCACTCCCAGCACCGACATCACAAGCACCGCCACCATCCGACCCCACAAAATACTACGGCACCCCCTACGTCCTTCACAATGCCGCCGTCGTCGTCAGCATCCTCGGCCCCCTCGGCCTCCTCCTCCCCGGCCGCTCCCGCGGCGCCTGGAATGTCCAAAACATCATCCTCGGCGGCGGCTCCTGCTGGGCGCTCAACCAGCTCGCGCATGACTACACCGGAAAATCGGTCGTCACGCGCTCCTCGGAGCGGTGGATGGGCATACTGAAGAAGGTTTCGACGGTGTTGGATCCGCTGCCGACGGACAAGGCGCGCGTGAATGCCCAGCTGATTGAGGCGGAGCGCATCCGGCAGGAGGTGGGGATGGATGAGAAGTCGCGGAAGGCGGCGGAGGCGGCGCGCAGGGAGAGGGCGCTGACGGAGCGGGGGATTGTGGCGAGGTTGTGGATGGGCAGTGAGGAGGAGGGGTGGAAGGAGAAGAGGATAGAGGAGGAGAGAAAGATGCTGGAGAGCGGGAAGGGGTATTGGGATATGATCTCGGACCAGATTTCGGAGGTGTGGAATGGGAAGAAGAAGGATGGAGAGGGCGAGGGCGAGGGGAAGAAGGGGGAGGGGGAGACGGAGGGGAAGAAGTGAAGTGACAGGATGGAAGAGCTAATTGATTGTACAATAGGGTGTGTGATGATACCCGATTTATCTGCATGGGATGGGCGTAACTAGAATCTCCACCTAGGAAATGCACTTGACGCTGCATGTTGGAGGTCTGTAGCAGTATTGTGGGTATATTCTTCTCTGTCTCGATGGCTACGAATGCCCATCTTTGTTCTGAACTCCTATCTGCTGCTGTCTAAGGAAGTTCACTGAAAGTGAAAAGGGTCCATCTTACTTGATGACAGGACCAAAATCTGGGCCGAATGACCAGTCCCAACACACATCCAGTGGAAAGGGGTAATATGCCTCCAACGCCGTCCAGAAATACCAAGGGTCATGATTTTCCGCAGCCGTCAAAATAAGGCCGTATTTACTCGGCAGACGCCTTGGCCTCCTTCTCCCGTCCCTCCTTGCGCTTCAACTTCAATTTCTGCTTTCGCTCAACCAACTTGCGGATCCGTTTAGCTGCCTTTTTCTTATTGCGCTCCTGACGTTTCCGGTCGATTTTGACATGCGCCTCCTCTCTCTTCTCACGCCACTTGGCGAGCTCTTCTTCGGCTTCGGGGTGAGTCTCCTTGGAATTTGGATCGAGGCCGAGGCGCTTATGTATCTTGTATCTCTGGCGCGCGATGAGGATCAGGCGCCGGCGCTCTGGTCGGGGAATGCCCGGCATCGCCTTGATCTTTGCTTCCTCCGCCGCCAAGACCAAAGTGGCCTTCGACTTATCTTCCGTGTCCGATTCAGAGTCTGAGTCCGAGTCGGAGCTAGATTCGGAACTAGAGTCGGAACTAGAGTCGGGATTGGACTTCTTCTTGGCTGGTCCGAGGTCAATCATAAACAGTGGTTTCTGCTTCTCCTCTGCCGACTTTTTCGTCTTGTCCTTCTTGACACTGTATTTGGCTTCTTTTGTCTTTTCGGCTTTCTTTGCCTTCTGCTTTTTTTTCTTGTCTGTGGTGTCCTCGTCGCTCTCGAGCGCTCTAAAGTCTTCCGCGGGCTAAAATAGACCATTTAGTAAGAGTACCCTGAAAAGATAGCCACTCCGGGATGCTGTTGAATGTACCTTTGCCGTCTGTGCCTCATCCTCGTCCTTATCATCAGATGTAGCAGAGGGGGAGCTGGGCACAGGTTCCTGTTTTTTGGCCAGCTCCTCTGCGACTTTCTTGGCCTTCTTTAACTTCCTCGCGGCAGCCTTCGCTTGCTTTGCCGCAATCGCCGCGATCATCCTGGGGGTCTTGGTCTTCACTTTCTTCACCTTCTTCACTTTGCCGTCAGAGGATTTCTTTTCCTTCTTTTCCTTCTTCCCCTTCAACTTGCCCGAGGCGTCGGGAGCCTGGGTTTTGGCCATGTTGGCTTGGCAAGCGAGATGGGCTGAAGATCCCTGAGATCGTGAGGTAGGCGTAGTTGAGAAACGGCGCAATAATACAATTGAGTGCTGGGTACAATTAGAGAAAGAGGTTGGAAGCTTCTGCAGCTGTTTCACTTATTTTCCTGTCGCACAGCAGCTCCTTCCCAGAGCTCAGAAAAAAAGTGACCCCTCGTCACATCTGGCCTTATCGATAAGGTTGCCCCTGCTTACTTAGTCTGCGGAATCCCGGAGTCTGAATCATTGCCAAGTCGCGACTTGCAGCCTCAAAGTTTTAGTCCAGGAACAGAGATACATCATCCAACATCTGAAGCTAGTTACAGACGATGTCCAGGTAGCTTTGCGCTTTCTGAAAACGGCTGGAACGGTGTTCAAGAAAGCACGTGCAGACTCTCGTGGGAGGGCCCGGGTTTGCAGTTAATGCCTCCATCCCCTCCGTCCTTGGCTTTGACACGCGCAACCAACGCGGCTGGGGTGCAAACACGAGCCCACACAGCCACAAGCATTGCCCATCACTGCCGTCTGGGGCTGCATGATCCGAGAACCAGCAGAAAGGCCGTTGTGGTCGAGGCCCCGGCTGGATGATTCTAGTGGTGCAGAAACCTACCCGCAATGACGTGAAACAAACCCGCTCAGAGCCTGCATTGCCTTCCAAAAACAGAAGCATAGAGGACAGCCGAAACCTTGGCCCCAGCGACTGTCTGGTATCCTCCCGGTGACATTTCATGCTGACGGACATCGCACTGATGTAAGGTCTTATTATCCTCCGCTGAGCTCTCCCCGGCTGTCCTCTCCTCGATAATAAAAAAAACCAGGAAAGCTGGGTTGCAGATGCGGATCGAGAACCATACTACAAAGGAGAGCGTTCGGGGTATTGTTGATGGAGGTCATCGAAGAGGCGAACCCCAGTCAAGGAGACGTCAGCTTGCGAGTTGCGGCAGCATGTGCATAGTAGTGTGCCGCTAAATCAGAGCTGAAAAGAGCCCTGCTAGCCAGCCTCTTGGGCTCGGCGATTTATCCTTCGTTTATTTGCCTTCGCCTCATGTTGTTTTTCTTCCATCCGCCTTATATGTGCCTAACCCACGGCCCAAAGGACAACAAACTCGGAAGGCCGCAGCCGGTATCACAATTCCTACTCCCACTAAACACCGTAGAAATCACCTTGTTTCCTTGCATATATCACTACCCGGTCCGGCTCAGGCGGTGCTTCATCAGTAACCCGTCCACAGCAGCTACGATACGAACGCTTCGAACAGCCTCGCGGGAGACAGCGAAATTTAGGTCCGCACGTTCAAGACCGAACTAGATTCGCGCTATCACTAGTGTCAACCTACAACTCGGGACAAGGCAGCGTTGAATTTGGGGAAGTTGCAGGGAAATTGGAGCTTTCTTCGAATAGCCCGTTCGTCCTGAAGCATTGGCTTTTGTGCGTTTGCCGGCTACGAACAAAAGCCAATGCTTAAGGACGA